>JGI24737J22298_10000014_pt1 | contig 50004 bp, 31 predicted proteins | sample KBSCornC3_FD_22298 | JGI IMG/M metagenome (IMG submission 22298) | reverse complement strand
TCAATTCGATCATATCCGGATGGAACAAGCACCTTGATGTCGACCGGTATTTTCACTCATCCTTTTTTTTTACCAGTCGTTCACATGAGCTCAAAAAACTGTTGGCCCCGGCCCTGATAAACTCGCCGGTAAAACCATTTTTTTTAGGGCATATTGCACTTGAGCTGGTTATCGATAACCTGCTGCTTACCACCCGCAAAATCAGCGTTACCGAATTTTACGATCATTTAGCCGATTGCCGGGAAGATAAAATAAGAAGCTTTTTAACCTTTGCCGGGCTTGAGGATACTGCCGGTTTCTTTAAATTTTACGAAGGCTTTAAAAAAAGTCAGTACCTGCATACCTATGCCGAAACTCACCAGATAGCCTACGCACTCAAACGGATCTGTATGCGGGTATGGAAAAATCCATTCACACCAGAACAAGAGGTGATAATGGATGAAATATTAAGCGGCTACCGGGAGGAAATGCTGAATGATTTTATGCAGATTTTTGAAGAAATAGATCACAAATTAACAAGCGTTTAAAACGCCCTCTCACCGATAAAACATGCCTGTAAAACGCTGTTTCATACATTTATATAGGTATAACCCTGAAAAATCTTCGTTTTAAAAAACAAAATGGCTTGAATATAAGCAATTAACATTAAAAAATTTCTTTTTTCAATAAAATATATCCGTACCTTTGCAGTCCCAATTAACAAATTGGGAAAAGGAGAAAAATTATTTAATGGCAAAAAAACAAGAAGCAGAAAAAGAATTAAAAGCGAAAGAAGCTGAACTGGGTACAGTGAACGCGTCTGGCGAAAAGGAAACTATTGAATCAGAAGCTGATTCAATCTCTATCGAAGAGATCAAATCAAAAATTGCGGCTACACCAAGCGAAGATTTCGACTGGGATGCTGACGACAAAAAATTTGGTAACTACAGCGATGACGACCGTGAGAAATTTGAAAAATTGTATGATGGAACATTCAGCTCTATCACCAAAGGCGAAATCATCACCGGTACTGTTGTTAACGTTAACAACAAAGATGTTGTGCTTAACGTAGGTTTCAAATCAGACGGTTTAGTATCAGTATCAGAATTCCGTGACACACCAGATCTTAAGATCGGTGACAAAGTTGACGTTTTTGTTGAATCGCAGGAGGATGCTAACGGTCAGTTAGTACTTTCACGCAAACGTGCAAAAACTCAAAAATCATGGGAGCGCATTAATTCAGCCCTTGATAACGATGAAATCATCACCGGTTTTGTGAAGAGCCGTACTAAAGGTGGTTTAATTGTTGACATTATGGGCGTTGAAGCCTTCTTACCTGGCTCACAGATCGATATCAAACCTATCAGGGATTACGATGTGTATGTAGGTAAAACTATGGAATTCAAAGTTGTTAAAATCAACCACGAATTCAAGAACGTTGTGGTATCACACAAAGTGCTTATCGAAGACGATCTGGAAAACCAAAAAACTGAAATTGTTGCACGCCTTGAAAAAGGTCAGGTATTGGAAGGTACCGTTAAAAACATTACCGACTTTGGTGTATTCATCGACCTTGGTGGTGTTGACGGCTTACTGCACATTACAGATATTTCATGGGGCCGTATTGAGCACCCACGCGAAATTTTGGCATTGGATCAAAAGATCAACGTTGTTGTTCTTGACTTTGATGACGAGAAAAAACGTATTGCTCTGGGCTTGAAACAATTAACCCCTCACCCTTGGCAAAGCCTTTCTGAAGAAATTCAGGTTGGTTCAAAAGTTAAAGGTAAAATCGTTACCGTTGCTGATTACGGCGCATTCCTTGAAATCATCCCTGGTGTTGAAGGTTTGATCCACGTATCAGAAATGTCATGGTCACAAAACCTGCGCAACCCTCAGGAATTCCTGAAAGTTGGTGACGAGATCGAAGCTCAAGTATTGACTTTAGACCGCGAAGAGCGCAAAATGTCATTAGGTGTTAAACAATTAACTCCTGATCCATGGCAAAACGCTGCTGAAAGGTACGCAGTTGGTACTCAGCACGTAGCTACAGTTAAAAACATGACCAACTTTGGTGTGTTTGTTGAACTGGAAGACGGCATCGACGGCTTAATCCACATCTCTGACCTTTCTTGGTCTAAAAAAGTTAACCACCCTAACGAATTCACTAAAGTTGGTGAAAAACTGAATGTGGTTGTACTTGAACTTGATGTTGAAAACCGCAAATTGAGCTTAGGCCACAAACAGCTTGAAGAAAATCCTTGGGATACATTTGAAACTATCTTCACTATCGACTCGATCCATGAAGGTACTGTTATCAAAGTAACCGACAAAGGTGCTATCGTAGCTTTACCTTACGGTGTTGAAGGCTTTGCGCCAACCAAACACCTGGTTAAAGAAGACGGTAAGAGCTTAAAAGCTGAAGAAGCTGCTGAATTCAAAATCATTGAATTTAACAAAGAAAACAAACGTATCGTTATTTCACATTCACGTATCTGGGAAGAAGCCCGCGCTGATGCCCGTGTACAGGAATTTGAAAACCGCAAAAAAGAAGCAAAAGCTGCTACTAACGCGGTGAAAAAAGTGAAAGATTCTGTTGAAAAATCAACTTTAGGCGATCTTAGCGTATTAGCTCAATTAAAAGAGCAAATGGAAGGTGCTGAAAACAAAGCCCGCAAGGCTGCACCTGCTGCTAACAGCTCTGAAGAAGAAGCATAATTTTAGCTTAAGTTTATACAAGCCTCTCCGGTTATCCGGGGGGGCTTTTTTGTTTTTTTATTTTATTGCGCTCATTTGCAATGAGCGCAATAAAATGGCTTGGCGATTGTATCGCCCGTTGCGTTATAAACGCAAACCCATGTTACACACTCGTTAAAACGTGCGCGAGTTAGTTTTATATATTTGTGATATGACCATCGGCGAAACCAATCTCAACATCTTGCTTAAAAACATGACACCCGTAATTAATGAAGGTGACTATGTTTATTGCACGACATCATCATTAAGTAACATTAACACCGATGATATCATAGCTTTTTTCAAGGAGCAGGAGGCGGTAACCCTCATCTTAAAAAAAGAAACCGCCGATAAGTTAAAGCTTGAATATAGCTATGTCGCGGCCTGGATTGCTTTAACCATCCATTCCTCGCTGGAAGCGACTGGTTTAACCGCTGCATTTGCAACTGCGCTGGCGAATGAAAACATCAGCTGCAACGTAGTAGCGGCCTATTATCACGATCATATTTTTGTGGCGAAAAAAGATGCAGAAAGGGCGATGTTGACTTTAAGAAAACTTGCCGAATAACTGAATTATAAAAAGTCTCCCCTATCGGGGGAGATTTAGAGGGGGCTTTTGAAAACAAATTATTACTTTTGCCCAAATCCACCCATACGATGCAAAATCTAACACTGCTCGACGGACAAAAGTTTCAAATCACTATACAACGTTTATGTCGCCAGTTAATTGAAAATCATAACGACTTTTCAAATACCGTATTAATTGGTATTCAGCCGCGCGGCATTTATTTAGCCAAACGTGTTGCCGAAGAACTTAGAAAAATCCTTCCCGATAAAAACATATTGCAAGGCGATCTTGATATTACCTTTTACCGCGACGATTTCCGCCGCCGCGAATCACAACTGGTACCTAATCAAACCAAAATAGATTTTATTATTGAAGGTAAAAAAGTGATCATGATGGATGATGTGCTGTGGACAGGCCGTACTATTCGTGCCGCTATGGATGCCATGCAGGCATTCGGCAGGCCGGAGAAAATAGAGCTACTGGCTTTGGTTGATCGCCGTTATTCGCGCCACATCCCGGTATCTGCCGATTATGTGGGTATCGAGGTCGATTCTATCGCATCGCAAAAAGTAGTAGTAAGCTGGAAGGATACGGATGGTGAGGACAAGATAGTTCTTGTTTCAGAAGTACAGGAATAATAGAATTAATAATATGTCATTGCGAACGATAGCGCGGCAATCGCATACTCTACAGAGCAACCCGCATAGTTCGCGATTGCTTCGTGCCTCGCAATGACATAACTAATAATACAACAAGGAATAAAATATAACAGGAAAATAACTGAGATGGCAGGACTGAGCACACGACACTTATTGGGTATAAAAGATTTGAACCAAGCAGATATTGAGCTGATATTTGAAACTGCCGATACTTTTAAATCTGTTTTAAACCGACCGATCAAGAAAGTGCCGTCGTTACGGGATGTTACCATCGCTAATATTTTCTTTGAAAACTCAACCCGTACCCGTTTATCATTTGAACTGGCCGAAAAAAGGCTTTCGGCTGATGTGATCAACTTCGCGGCCTCATCATCCTCTGTAAGCAAAGGCGAAACGCTGATCGATACAGTAAACAACATCCTGGCTATGAAGGTTGATATGGTAGTAATGCGTCATCCGTACGCAGGCGCCGGGATCTTCCTGTCAAAACATGTTAAAGCACAAATCGTAAACGCAGGAGACGGTGCACATGAGCACCCTACCCAGGCCTTGCTTGATGCTTTCTCTATCCGTGAAAAATACGGCGATGTAGCTGGAAAAAAAGTGGTGATTGTGGGCGATATCCTGCACTCACGCGTGGCACTTTCCAACATCCTTTGCCTTAAACAACTGGGTGCCGAAGTAATGGTTTGCGGCCCAACCACGCTTATTCCAAAATACATAGGCTCGTTAGGTGTAAAGGTTGAACACAACCTTATTAAAGCCCTTAATTGGTGCGATGTTGCCAATATGCTCCGCATTCAGCTGGAACGTCAGGATATTAAATATTTCCCTTCACTAAGGGAATACACCATGCTTTTCGGGCTTAACAAAACCATTCTGGATTCGCTGGATAAAGAAATCACTGTGATGCACCCCGGCCCTATTAACCGTGGTGTGGAGATCACCAGCGATGTGGCCGACAGCAAACAGTCTATCATTCTCGACCAGGTAGAAAATGGTGTTGCCGTACGCATGGCTGTACTTTACCTGCTGGCCGGACAAACACCAACCATATAAGCGCATGTTTCAGATATGAAATTCAATTTTAAAACATATCTGAAACATACTTACAAAACCGAACTGGTTTATCTTGCCGTTATTGTTGCACTGTATTTTTACGACCACAACAATATCATCTTTCTTTTATTTTTCCCGTTCTCGTTTGTACAGGGTTACTATCGTTATCAGTATAAATTAACCCAGGCCGAAAAACTTAAGGCCAAAGGCCTCACCGAAGAGGACATCGACAACATTAGCTTTGTAAAAAAGTGGGAGCACTCGCGCCAACGCGGTATGTGGAACTATTGTATCATCGACGGCGGGTTTATTTTCGGATTGGCAATATCCCTTATCACAAGTGTAGCCTGGCTAATTTTCAAAGGCAAAGACATGCACACATTACTTGCCGAACCCGGCGATATGTTTGCTTTTATCGGTTTTAATTATATCATCGGAGCCGGTATTGCCGTTATCATATTCCGTATGAAATGGAAATACAATGAGAAACGTTTTGTGCGCCTAACCGATCCTTTGGCCGATAATTACTTTGCCAAAGATTACCAGGATATTTAAGTCAGTAGTCGTAAGTCAACTTTTCCCTTCAGGATAAAGACTAAACGACATTAATTAAACACGAATTATTTCATGAAACTCAGGTTCTGCTTTATCTTACTTTTGTTTATGCCGGGCATAGCCTTCGCCCAAAGTCATCAGCAATTTAAAACCGATTCGGTATTTGTACTGGTGAAAAAATTCTTCAACGCCAAGCAGGCCGACTCCATTTATGCTTTAACCGGGCCGAACTTCAGGCATGCCGTAAGCGCGGGCCAGTTCCGTAGTCTTACCGAGCAACAATTGTTCCCCTTAAATGAAATTAAAGGTTCAACAGTAATCAGCTTTGTTAACAATAAAGTAAGTACCTACAAACTGGTATTTCAGTCGGCAACATTGCAACTGCTTATGAGCCTCGATGCAGGTAATAAAATTGAACTTTTTCTGTTTCAGCCATTTAAAGATGTCACAGCCGATAAAACCACACAGGTACCTACCTCCAACAAACTGCTCAACCCAATGGATAAACAGGTTGATGAAATTGCCCGCCCGTATATTCAAAAAGTAAATACAGTAGGTTTGAGCATAGGCATATTAAAAGACGGACAGATCAGCACTTATAATTACGGAGAAACCGCCCGCGGCAATAACCAGCTACCAACGGGCAATACCATCTTCGAAATTGGTTCTATTACCAAAACATTTACCGCTACTTTATTGGCTTATTACGCCAACGAGGGCAAAGTAAAGTTAACTGATCCCATAACCCAATACCTGCCCGATTCAGTAAAAACCAATGTCGCACTGAATGATATAACTTTGCAAACGCTAAGCAATCATACTTCGGGGTTGGCAAGGATCCCGGAAAACCTTCAGTTTGATTCTGCCAGTGCAGCAAATCCCTATAAAAGTTATAATAAAAGGCTACTGTTTAGTTATCTAAAAACCTGCAAACTCAACAGTAAGCCAGGAGAACAATACGCATACTCCAATTTGGGAGTTGGTTTATTAGGAATGATACTATCACAGGTAAGAGGCAAAACATTTGATCAGATGGTGCAGGAAGTGATCTGCAGTCCCTTGGGGATGAAAAATACAGTACAGTATTTAAGCGCTTTACAACTGCCCCATTTTACCAAAGTATACAGTCAATACGGTAATGCAACAGTAGCCTGGGATTTTAACGCCCTTGCCGCCTGCGGGGCCCTCCATTCAACGGTAAATGATTTGCTGATATATGCAAAGGCAAACATGGCAAATGGTACAGACAAGCTATCAAAGGCTTTTGAGCTAACCCACCAAATCACCTACAGCAAAGATGCCAAAATAGCCCTCGGCTGGCACATTATTTTGGTTGATGGTGTAGAATACATTTTCCATAACGGTGGCACTTACGGCAGCAGTAGCTTCCTGGCTTTTAATGCTGATAAGAAACTGGCAGTGGTTATACTATCCAATGCTGCTGAAAGTACGGATGCTGTGGGGACGGGGATTATTAAGAAGTTGCAGGCGGAGGGGAAATAGAACAAAAAGAAACAGGGATTATGCGATTCCCCTCTCGAGAGTAATGGGCCCATGAATTGACAGTTCCCTCCCTTGGGAGGGGTGCGTTAGGATTCTGTGTTGGCAGGGAGGGGTTTCTACGCCTTGATAACGATTAGGTATCTCGCTTAAACCCCTCCCTACACCCTCCCAGGGGAGGGAATCGCTCAATCCCCGCCCTTAAATTTCTCTAATTGTCTAATGCTGGTCTATTACTCTCAAGGGGGGAATTTAATCACTCGCATAAAAAGAGCCCGAAAACTTTTCAGTTTTCGGGCTCTTTTCTCTTCGCACTATCCAAAAGGCTGAATTAATCGAACTTCAATTTATTAATATTTCAAGGTCGATCCGTTCCTGATCTCGTCTGAAGCTACTTTTACCAGCTTGTCATCAGGTTTCAGGTCGCCACCGAAGATTTCGATACTATCGCCATTACTCAGGCCTTTTTTAACATCAACCCAAACGGCCTTATGATCAACAACTTTTATCACAAACACCTTTTCGGTCGAAGTTGCTACGGCTGTTTTAGGTACAACATAAGTACTGTCGCCGGCAGGCAATGGTACACTTACTTCGGCAAACATGTGCGGGATCAGCTTTTTGTCTTTATTGTAAACGTCCATTTCTAAACGTTCGGCACGTAATTTTTCATCAAGCGCACCTGCTATACGTTTTACCTGGGCGGTAAATTTTTGGCTTGGCAAGGCTCTTACGGTAAAATTAACTTCACTTTTGTTGCTCAATGCGCCTGTGTAAATTTCAGGCACTGATACCACTAAACGTAAACGGCCCTGATCCTGAACTGTAAACAATGGATCGGTACTTTTTCCTCCTGGACCAACATAGGCACCCAAGTTAACGTTACGACTGGTGATCACGCCATCAAAAGGGGCGCGGATCTCCAGGTAAGCCAAATTAGCTGATACTTCTTTTAAGCCGGATTTAGCGGCATCAATATTAGCCTGGTCGGCGTTCTTTTTAGCTTCGGCTTGCTCCAGGTCGTTTTGCGAAACAGTACCCGGCGTTTTGCTGGTGCTTACCAACCTGTCATAGGTGGCTTTGCTGGCAAAGTAAACCGCTTCAAATTGTTTAATGCGAGATTGCGCCGCAGCCAATTGCGAGTTAATTTCCGGCGCTTCAAGCACAGCCAATAACTGGCCCTGCTTAACTTCTGAACCGATATCAACCAAAAGCTTTTTAACATAGCTGTTGGTTTTGGCATACAGGTCAACTTGTTGGTAAGGGATCAGCTCACCAGGTATGGTGATGTTGCTGCTTAACCTGCCTTTGGTTACCGGCACAATTTGTACAGTGGGCGTTTCAACAGCTTCCTGTTGCTCCTGCTCTTCCTGTTGTTCTTTCTTTTCTTTATCATCCGAGTGGCAGGCACTCAATGAGCCTATTGCCATTGCTAAAACGGCAAGCAGCAGTATTGATTTATTTTTTAGCTTATTCATGGTGGTGCAAAGGGACATAAAATTTACTTTCTTTATCTTCCGGGTCTAATGAAACAGATTGGGTAGTGGCATTACCTTGTACCCAGGCAAAAACTAATGGTAATATCAGCAGCGCAGCAAAAGTTGATGCGATAAGTCCACCAATAACGGCGCGACCTAGCGGTGAGGTTTGATCACCACCTTCACCTAAGCCTGATGCCATCGGGATCATACCCGCAATCATGGCCAAACTGGTCATCAAAATAGGACGAAGACGTAATGCCACCGCTTCACGGGCTGATTTTAATGCATCGCCGTTGTGTTTACGTAACTCTTCGGCATTGGTGATCAGTAGCACTGCGTTGGAAATAGATACACCCACCGACATGATCATACCCATGTATGATTGAAGGTTAAGTGTAGCGCCGGTGATTTTTACCAGCAGCAATGAACCAAACAAAACAGCCGGCACAGTTGATAATACCACCATCGACATTTTGAACGACTGGAAGTTTGCAGCCAGCATCAAAAAGATCACCAATACGGCTACCAATAAGCCCGATTGTAAGCTATTAAGCGTATCGGTAAGGGTTTGGCTCATGCCATGCATCTCAACTGTTAAACCGCGCGGTGGTTTGCCTAATTCGTCAATGGCTTTCTGCACATCATTGGTTGCAGTACCCAAATCCTTTTTGTTGATGTTTGCCGTTACTGATAATGTTGGCACAGCGCCTACGTTATCGTTTTCGCCAAAGGTGGTACCTGTTTTAACATCAGCTACATCACCCAAAACCGGGCGGGCCTGGTTTGCCAGTACAGGGATCTCCTTAACATCATTCAAACTGGCCATCTGGTATTCTGGTACCTGTACCTGCACAAGGTAGCTTAAGTTTGATTTTTCATCAATCCAGTTATTCTTTTCGGTAAACCTTGATGATGAGGTTGAAGCTACCAATGAACGTGATATATCATTTAAACCTACCCCAAGCTGTGCGGCCCGTTGCCTGTCGATATTAATATCGATAGTTGGATAATTAAATGATTGACCTATCTGCACATCGCGCAGGTATTTGATATCTTTAAGTTTATTGATAACCTTAAAGGCATACTCAACATTTTGCTTTTTGTTTTTACCGGTAATAGCTACTTCAATAGGCGTTGGCGAACCCTGGCTCAGGATCTTATCAGTCAACTCAATCGGCTCAAATGATAGTTTAACGTTGGGTAACTGTTTTGCCATCTCGTGCCTGAATTTTTCCTTCAGGTCATCAAGATTAACCTTATAATCCTCCGTTAAACTCACCTGCATCACAGACTCCTGCGGACCAGCCATAAACAGATAGATAGGGTTGGTTGAGAATGATGAAGGGTGCGAGCCAACAAATGTCGAAGTTATAGCTATGTGGTTTTTACCCACAATATCGCCCAATATATGTTGCGCCTTAACAGCTATTAATTCCGTACGCTCTAAACGCGTACCATCAGCAGCCCGCAAACGTACCTGGAAGGTACCTGAGTTTACCTTAGGCAACACGTCACGGCCTATGATATTGAATAACAGGAAAGCAAGGCCAAAGGCAACGATTACATAAATCGTTACCAGTATCTTGCGGTTAGGCAACATGCGGTCCATCAGGCGCATGAAGCTATCCCTGAATTTGTCAAAGCGGGTTACCTCGTCGCCTGTATGTTCAAGTGCAGCCTTCATGGCTTTTTCTTTTTGTTCCCATGGCTCACCTTCATCCTCCAGTGCAAAACCATCTTTATGGCTGTGGTCTTCATGTTTGTCTACCATGATCCAGTTGGCCATGATTGGTACAAAGGTTTGCGCTAGGAAGTAAGATACGATCATCGAGAAACCGATAGCCAGCGCCAGCGGCAGGAACAATGCTCCCGGAATCCCGTTCATGGTAAATGCAGGTGCAAACACCGCCAGGATACAGAACAGGATCAACAATTTAGGGAACGCGATCTCCTTACAGGCATCCCAGATAGCCAAAGCTTTCGGCTTGCCCATATCAAAATGCTGGTGAATATTCTCAATTGTCACCGTCGACTCATCCACCAAAATACCTATCGCCAGCGAAAGCCCGCTAAGCGTCATGATATTGATGGTTTGGTGTGCCAGCGACAGGAAGAAAATAGCCGAGATAATACAGGTGGGGATAGTAAGGATCACGATAAGCGCCCCGCGTTTATCACCTAAAAACAGCAATACCATAAGCCCGGTAAGTACCGCCCCTATCGCGCCCTCTTCGGCCAAACTTTTTACCGCGTTAATTACATAAACCGACTGGTCAAACACGAACGACAGCTTCACATCATCGGGTAGTAAGGCTTGGAATTTTGGCAATGCTTTTTTCAGGTTTTGCACTACTTCCCAGGTTGAGGCCGTGGCCGATTTGGTGATTGGCAGGTAAACCGAACGCTTACCATTAATAAGTGCATAGCCGTTGGTGATATCGGCGCCATCTTCTATAGTGGCAACATCCTTCATAAATACGGTTTGGATCCCATTTTTATAAAGCGGGATATCTCCAAAATCCGGGATTTTCTTTATCGTGGTGTTTGAAGGTGCAAGGTAGTTGTAATCGCCTATACGCACGTTACCTGCCGGGGTATTCTGGTTATTCTCGCGCAGGGCGGCCACGATCTGGTCGGGTGTTAAATTGTGCGAGCGTAACAGGTTTGGATCGACCTTAATCAGGATAGTACGCTGGTTACCACCAAAAGGAGCCGGCGCAACAAGGCCGGGGATTGAGGTAAATGACGAACGTACGTAAACCAAAGCATAATCGAGCAATTCGTTATTGCTTCGGGTAGCGCTGCTCAACACCAGCTGACCAACCGGCAGCGTTGAGGCATCAAAGCGCAAAATGAAGGGTGGCTGCGAGCCCTGCGGGAATGCGGCCTGCGCCCGGTTGGTGTAACTCGTGACCTCCGCCGCGGCCTGAGCCATGTTTGTGCCCTCGTAAAAAGTAACTTTTATTAACGTTAAGCCTTGTATGTTTTTTGTTTCGATGCTTTTTACGCCCGATACGAAAAGCAACAGGTTAACATATTGCTTACCGAAGTAAGCTTCCATTTGGTTTGGGGTGAAACCGCCGTATGGGTGCGATACATATATAACCGGCAGATTAAGATCGGGAAATATATCGATCTTGATAGTCCGTACCGCATTTATACCGAAGAAGAACAGCCCGGCTACTATAACCAATATGGTAATTGGTTTTTGCAGCGCCCCTTTTATCATTCCCATTGTATATGTGTGTAACTGTTAAAAATTATTGATAAAAATCCCGAAATCGCCGGTAGCTGCTGATTTGAACAGCAGCGCCTGCCATACATTGTTCAGGGCTATGTATTTGTCAACCTCGGCCCGGTTAAGGGTATAAAGCGCCTGTGTAAAATCTACTATATTTGATAGTCCGTTTTTGTACAGTGTATATTTTTGAATGTAAGCGTTGTTAGCGGCCGAAACTTCAACCGGTACCTCGTTTACGTTTTTAAGGGCATTGCTTATGCGTGTTTCGGCCAGGGTGCGCTGCGCTTCCAGTTGCTTATCAACCAGTTCGTAGTCGTTTTTCAATTGCTCTGAAGTGAACTTTTGCGATTGAACCTGGTAGTGCGTCCTGAAAACGCTTGTAAAGTTCCAAATCATGCCAATACCAAACAGATAGTTATAACGGGTTGGATCAACACCTGCACCATAGCTGCCGGTATAGCTTGATTGATCAACGCCATAATCCGACTTAAAGCCCGATCCCCTGCCTTGGTAAACACCAAACAAGCTAAAGGTTGGTAAGGCGAAAGTGCGGAGATATTTAGCCTGCTGATCGCTCACGTTTACCCTGTTTTGATAGAATTTCAAAGTTGGGTGATCGGTCGCGGCAACAGCACTTAACGCCTCCAGGTTATTGGGCTGCCTGGTAATGAAAGCGCTATCCAATTGAAATTCCTGCGCGGGTATCCCTAAATAAATAGATAGCTGATTACTTTGATCCTGCACGGTTTGCTGTGAGTTGGTAAGCGCTATTTTGGCATTAGATACCTCGGCATTGGCCAATGATGAATCCACGCCCGGATTTAAACCGTTCTTTACGCGGGCAACTACTACCTTTTGCAGTTCCATCGCACGGTTGAGGTTATCCTGCTGTGCTTTGGCAAGTTGCTGAGCCGCAAGGAGGTTTAAGTAAGTAGCAGCAACACGTACCTGGTGCTGAAATTGCTCCTGTGCAAGATCTGTTTCATCGCGCGATACGATGGTTTTCTGTACGCCGATCCTTTGCTTTGATCTGCCGAAGGCGAAAAAGTCCCAGCTAACGTTGGTTAAATAGAGGGCCCCAAAAGCGGCATTCCAGTTCTGTTTGGCCAAAGCTGGCCCCGATGAGGATACCGACAAGCCACGGTAACCATACGATGGTCCGTTTTGGCCGTTCACTGTTCCGTAGTCCTGCTGCGCGGAGAAATTTACATCCGGCAGATACTCCGTTTTTGTTTCTTTGAGGTATGCCTTAGAGGCGTTAAGCTGGTTTGCCTTCGACTTGATGGAAGCATAGTTAGCAAGGGCCATTTGTTCAGCATCCTTAATGGAAAGGACTTTTTGCTGAGCTTGTACGTGTAAGACATATGAAACACTCAAAAAAAACAGGAGTAATTTTTTTGAATTTGTGTTTAACATGAGGTGTATTTTATACACGGCAAATGTATATCTATATGATTCATGAAAAAAATGAATTAATTTTGTGTAAATCATTAGCAAAACTAATAATGAATATTGCACTACATCATTTCAGGTTAGTTGATACTATTTCAAAAGAGGGTTCGCTGACCAAAGCAGCAAGCGCTTTACACCTAACTCAATCGGCCCTGAGCCACCAGTTAAAAGAGCTGGAAAAGGAACTGGATATAGAGGTGTTCCATCGCCAGGGAAAGAAGCTTCAGCTTACCGAAGTGGGTTATCGTTTTCTACGAAGTTCGGAAAAAATATTGGCCGAAATACGCACCCTTGAAGAAGATATTAACAACTATAAAAATGGCAAAACAGGCAAGCTCAATATCAGTATGCAGTGCTATACAGCGTACCACTGGCTGCCTGGTGTAATTAAGGATTTCAAGAGCCAATGGCCTGATATTAACATAAATATAGTTTCGGATGCCAGCCGCCGACCGCTCGAATACCTCATGCGTGGCGACCTTGACCTGGGTATTGTGCGCACCCAAATGGTGAACACACAAATCGTTTATGAACCCATTTTTGAAGACCGCCTGATATGCATTTTACCGGCCGATCATCCGCTTGCAAAAAAGGCCGTTATTGACATCTGCGACTTCCAGGATCAGGAGTTAATTCTGGCCCTTTATGACCCCTCTTACCAGGAGACTCCGGTCATCGAAACGCTGATCCAGGAGCAGCATGTAAAGCCCAAAACACTTAACCGGATCCACTATACTGATGCCACTATTGAGATGGTAAATGCAGGCCTCGGAATAAGCGTTATGGCCGACTGGATAGTGAAACCATACCTCCCCGGTAAACACATTGTTACAAAACCATTACATCACAGTATAGCAAAACGCACGTGGTATGCCGCTACTTGTAAGGATACACCGGTAATTCAAAACTTTTTGAGCTGTTTAAAAAACCATTTCTGCAAAACCGAGCTACTATGTAATAATGTTGAAGAGGTTGCTACTTACCCCGAACTGCGTGCGATATAGCATGCTGCTACTTTCTATATTTATACTCAACGGCCTTCATGCACAGGTTGCATTAAGGCCGTTTCCGCAACATTGTAAGTATACTTCCGGTACAATCAAGCCCAATCACCTCAATCAGCAACAGTTGGATAGGCAGGTAACCAGTTTTTACGATCAATGGAAACACAGGTATATAAAACCGGGCTGCGATAAAGAACAGTTTTATGTTTGGTTTGAAAAGCCCGGGAAAGAGTGCGTATCCGAAGGGCAGGGTTACGGTATGGTGATTACCGCGCTAATGGCCGGGTATGATAAACAGGCAAAAACCGTTTACGACGGCTTGTATAATTATTACAAAGCTCATCCGGCCAAAGCATCCCCTTATTTAATGGCCTGGGCCCAGCTAAAGAACTGTAAAAACCACGACCGTGATGCCGCCACCGATGGTGATATAGATATCGCATATTCCCTTCTGTTAGCTGATAAGCAATGGGGAAGCAAAGGCCATATCAACTACCTGCAGGAAGCCAGGATCGCGATGGCGGCAATTATGCACTATGAAATCAATCCTAAAACGTTTTCTGTTTTATTAAGCGATGGCAGCGACGGAGATAGCGAAGATTATTATGATATGCGCGCTTCTGATTTTATGCCTGCCAATTTCAAAGCATTTGAAAGTGCCTCAAAAACCGGTAAATGGCAGAAAGTCATTGATAACAACTACCTCTTATTCAGCCATCTGCAAAAAAACTACAGCCCGGATGCAGGCCTGGTGCCCGATTTTATCAGAGGAATAAAGACTAAAGCCCGGCCTGCTCAGCCCAACTACATGGAGTCAAAGTATGATGGTTATTATAATTACAATGCATGTCGTGTTCCATGGCGCATAGCAACTGATTATTTATTATATGGCGATAAGCGCGCAAAAGCTTTTGTAAACCCGATAAACCGATGGATCAAAGAAACTACCAACGGCGACCCTGATAATATTTCGGCAGGGTATACGCTTGAAGGAAATGATATTAAAGGGCGATACTTTGAAGCATTGAGTTTTATTGCTCCCTTTACGGTATCTGCCATGGTCGACAAAAGTAATCAGCAGTGGCTTAATAAGGTATGGGGCTATCTCGTAGCTTTTAAACTGAAGGATTATGATTATTACGATAATACTATCAAAATGTTGGATATGATTATTGTGAGTGGGAATTATTGGAAGGTGGAATAGCGCCTCCAACTGTTCATGTCATTGCGAGCGTAGCGTGGCAATCGCGCGGAGGCAAGGCCGCTTTGTCTAGTATGCAATTGCTACGCTCGCAATGACATGGTTTTAATTACTCATAATCCAACAACATTTCCGCCGCCCTTAAACCACTCGTAAGTGCAGCCTCAACAGTCCCCATAGCTATACCCTCATATAAATATTCGCCTGCAAAAAACAAGGTATCGCCTATTGGATGACTCAAAATCTTCCTTGCTTCAGCCGTTTCTGTGGTATCGTAGCTGTATGATCCGCGCGAAAATGGATCGGCTGTCCAGTTGATTACATTCCAGGTAAGGAGTTTTTCTTTCAGCTTCGCGATATCTATCTTAAAGATATTCGAGATAGAACCAAGGGCTTCTATCAGCATATCTTCATCGCTTGTATTTATACGGGCTGCAGCGGGTGGCCCGCCAAGCCAACCGGTAAGCAGCGGGCGATGTACAGGCATCTGGGTCCACCAAACGGGTATGACCTCGTTTGAAAACAGAAAGCCCATATCTTCGAGATCGGCACCGATCATTTGCCTGGTTTCATCACTATACCAAAATGCTTCGTCAAACTCAAGTAACACCTTGATCACCGCTCCAAAACCAAGCGATTTTAATGCCTTAATATAATAATCAACCGGCGGGTCAAAACTTAGTGTCCCCTTCAACCCTGCTTCCGCCTGTAAAATCCCAAGCGGCACAGCAACCAACAATTGCCGGGCCTGGTAGGTGATACCTATGTCAGTACTTACCGTAACATGGTGTTTTCCCCAGTCAATATCTTTTGTTACCGCATTTAGGTAGATATGCCCACCTGCCTGTTTAAATTCATTTGCAAGGTAGCTGATCAACATGCAATAACCACCTTCTACACGGTATTGTGCATCCTCATGCTCATTTTGCCACTCTTTACGGATTGAAAAGGCGCTGGCTTTTTTGGGATCGGCGTTATCATATCCCGATACATAGCCCCGCACCGATTCCCGGAGCCCTCCATATCGTTCGCCCGAAAACTCCTGCTGCATGAATGCTTCAATGCTCATATCATGCTTCAGTTTCATGATGCTTTCCATAAATTCGTCCCAATGCTCAATAACGTGCCCTTCGGCTATAAACTTTCCATCCTCATATTTCCACATAGAGGCGGAGGCCGGAGTGTATTTAATGCCGGCTTCATTAAGCAAGCTTTGGGTTATGGGTAAATCGCCATGAATAAATTCGGCGCCTAGTTCTGCCGGCTCCAGGGAGGTGCCATGTTCCAGCGTATGAATGCGGCCGCCAAGCCGGTTGCGTCCTTCAAGCAGCACAACATTTTTACCTGCTTTGGCAAGCGTACGCGCGGCCATCAAACCCGCGGCTCCCCCTCCTATGATAATTACATCTGTATTTTCCATATGTAAAATGCGTTGAGCAAGATAAGCAGATTTTCAAAACAGAACCTGTATGGCAAGTCATTCTTAAACAAAATTTAACTTAAAAAAAGCTAAAAGCTGAATGCACAAAGCTTAAAGCTAACGGTTTTGTTATTAATGTTATAGCAACAAAGGCGCGAAGCCGCTAAGAAAAAACTTTGCGTCTTCGCGCCTTTGCGAGCATATTAAGTTTAAAAAATTTTAGGGCAATGTTATCACCTGCTTATCCAGATTCCAGCCTTCAAGTAATACGGTTGATTTTACCGCGCCTAATTTGGCTACCGGGGCACTTACCAATACTATAATACTTTCATGTGGCGCCAGGCTAAAGTAATTACCGGTCCAGTAACTTGGCATTACCTCCTCGCCGTTTTTCATCAATTGCGGGCGAACAAAGAATGCCAGTTGATTGGAGTTATTGGTAAACTTCATAGTCCACTTATTTTCGCTTACCCCTTTTTCGGATTTGATCACTTTTCCCTGCACCTGTGCATGTTTCATATAGTTCAATGACGTAAAGTCATCAGTGGCCGATAGCCAGTAAACATTATGTGATACGGTTTTACCTGCCGCATTAGTCAGGTTCAACACTACAAAACTTACGCCTTTGGTAGCGGCAAGTGCATCTTTGAGCTGAATCACTTCCTTAACGCCAGTTTGCGCCAATCCTACATTGCCAACCTTTTCTGATTTAATCAGTTTACTGTTGATATCATAAATATCGGCTGTAGCAGTTAAGCTTCCGGTGGCATGGTGTGTACGGTTGATGATTGCTATTGATGAATTATCATAATTATACTGGATGTGGATAGGTTCACAGGCATTTTGCATGGTATAGTAGCCTGCATTGGGTTCCAAATACCAATCGTAAATTTGCCATATAACACTCGGCAACGCTGCGTTCAATTTCCAGAGCATTACGCCACCGGTTTCGTTCAGTTTATGACCATCGGCTTCAAAAATNCCCTGGTAACCTACAGCGTTCATGAGCTGCATCTTGTCCGAGAAATTAACAATGCTGCTTGGTTTACCGTACCTTTTAGCCATTTCTTCATAATATTTATCATACTTACCTGCTCCGGTAGCTGCATCATGGTAACCCCATGAATTATTAAGCGGGAATGGCAAGTTGGTATCCCAAACCAAATTAGGGATGATCTTCGGCAGAGTTGTATATGGTGGTTGTGACGGCAGGCCGGTTTCGTCTTTAAACACCCAATCCTTAGCATCATCGGCCAGCTTATAATAGTCTTTAGGATCCTTCCACTCGTACGGGCCCCCGCTGTAAACACCCGATGGCATCTCATCAGGCCACGAGCCCTTCCAGCCGGCAGGCAGTTTGGCAAAACCCGATGAACTTGGAATGAACGGACGCGTACCATCTAAAGTGATGATATCATTACGCATTACATCATATAGCTCTTTACGGGCATGGCCTTCGTTCCCTCCTGTCCATACCAATAAACTCGGATGGTTACGGATGCGGTAGATGGTACTTTCTACGTTTTTGATGAATACGTTACCTGCCAGCGGCCAATCAGGCGAACCTTTAAATTCGCCCTGGGTATCGCCGGTGATCCAAAAATCCGACCATACCATCTGCCCGTATTTATCGGCAGCATTCCAGAAAGCGTCCGGCTCAGTAACGCCACCGCCCCAAATACGTACCAGGTTAACATTAGCATTGCGGCACAGGTGCATCTCATAATCATAACGGGCCGAATCGCGGTTCACCATCATATCCGGTACCCAGGCGCCACCTACCAAATGCACTTCCTTCCCATTAACATAAAACTTACGGCGTACAAAACCATTGGCTGTAGTTTCGGCTTTTGAGGCCACCTTGCGGATGCCAAATACAAAAGTGGTATCGTCACTTACAGTATTCCCTTCAGCGTACTGCATACGGATCCGGTATAAGTTTGCTTTACCATAACCGTTAGGCCACCATAATTTAGGCTGATGGATTATCAGCTGGCTAATCTTATCGGCATTTAAGTCGACCGCTTTTTCGGCACCGGCTGGTACAACCACAGACTGGCTAAACTGAACGGGTACGCCTGCAAAATTTTCGGGCTTTATACTGATGGTGAGTTTACCACCACGCGTTGCAGTTGTATTGTTTGTTAATGTCAGGTTTAATGAAAGCTTTGCTATGCCGGTATCGGGCAGGTTTGGCAGATCAGTAACCAGTTTTGGCCTGCTAATAGTCACGGCACCGCTTGTACGCAGAAAAACCGGCTGCCAGATCCCCATATTACGGTCGCGCACGGGCGGGATCCAATCCCATCCTGATGAGCAAAGCATAGTTACGTTTTTGCCGATATCACCCGTTGGGCCCCCATTTTCATAAAACGGACCGAGGGCTTTCAACTGCTCCTTTGCAGGATATCCCGGATAATCAAGCGGATAAATTTTTACGGCAAGCGCATTTTCAGCACCAGCTTTAACTATATTGCTTACATCAAGGTTATGTTCAGCAAACATACCAGCCATCTGGGTACTGTCGGCAATTTGCTTGCCGTTAAGCCATACAGCTGCCCGGTAGTTGATACCTTTAAAGATCAATTGGAAACGACGGCCTTTATCTGCGGCAGGCACTTTAAAAGTAGTGCGGTACCAGTATGGTTTTTTCCAGGGATTAGGGTCATTGGGTAAATGACTGTATTGTTCCAGGTTATATTCTTTATTAAACTGATCGGAGGCATCAGGGATCAGCATATTATTAAGGCCCTGGTATGGGTCTGGATAAATGTGATTGGCCACCAGTCCGGTGAGTACTGTAGATGGTACTTTTACAGGAAACCAGTATACCGGCGAGTGGTATTGTGTATTGGAAAGTTCAGTGCCTGGTGCACTTACCAAAGCCGATGATTGCAGATCGAAATTGCTTAATTTAACTTGTTTTACAACTCCTGATTGTGCCGAAACACTGGCGGGCAAAACACAGGCTGCCATAACACTTAAAGCAGAGCGGATACTTTTGTTCATTTAGTATATCAATAAATAAGTATGGTAAAACTACTTAACATACAACCAGATACAGCGGTACTTATTTATCAATTTATTGTACAAATGATACGTTTTGGGGCTTTAGTAATCAATTTACCAGTTTCTTATCAAGACAACCTCTGTCCTTGTTAAAACGGTTAATGAAACCCTACTTCTTGATTGTTTTATTCTGCAGTACAATAATTGGCTCGTACATATCCCAGTTGGGTTTATAATCCTTTTGGTTCATCAGGCCCTGCGCCCCTACCGAAAAATTGCCCAAAACCAGATCAGTATCGCCATCGCCATCAATATCACCGGCTTCCATCGAAATCCAACGACCTAATAAATTAACGGGAACCTCGTGTACTTTAAACTTTCCCGGACTAACCTGCTCGTGATAGGTAAAACCTTCGGTAGGATGATATTTATAATCAGGAAAGAAAGCTATTACAGCAAGATCAAGATCTCCATCCTTATCAAAATCGGCGGCTATTGCTTTGGAGCAGCCGTTGATATGGTAAAAGTAGGTTTGTATAAATTTCCAGTTGCCTTGATTGGTAAATATATAAACTCCATGATAGGGCTTAAATATAGGCGAGTAATCATTGTTATCGCCGCAGGTATATACAATGTCGAGTTTGCCGTCATTGTTAACATCCACCAACTGGAAGCTGCTTGACCCATATACAGATGGAAAACGTATGATATTTTGGGTAGTAAATCCTCCCTTTTTATCGTTCAGAAACAGCCAGATCCCTTCATCGGCCTGGGCAAACAGGCAGGCAATATCAGGCCAGCCATCGCCGTTAAAATCGCCGGTATAAACTATTTCAGGACCAGGAACTGCACGGATGATCTTTCTTTTGAATGTATGATTAGTTTGTTGCTGTAATAGGAACAAACCACCCCGGTCGCGGCCAAAACCGCAACTAACATAATCTATCAGGCCATCTTTGTTAAAGTCGGCCGTCCCACTTTTAACCGGGCGTGGCAGACTATCAGCCATTAGGGTGGTATCTTTTGATTTCTTGTCGAGATTAATATGTGTTAAGGTTCCTTTGAGTTGATCATTAGGCGGAAGTATCCCGATGCAGGTAACTACGGCGCTGTTAGGTTCGGTTGCCGATTGATAAAAGGTAGCATCGGTTATTGGCGAATGGAATTTTTTGACCAGGGTAGCTGTAAGATCACTACTCCAGCGGTAAAGCTTATTGCCGGCATCTCCTGTATAAAAGTGCTTATCAACTTCATTAAACTTAACCATGGTGGTCATGGCCTCCCCAGATGTAGTATCAACATTAGCAGGCCTTTTCACCGAAAATATAGCCGAATCGAGCAGGGCATCCGGTTTAGGAATTTTTAGTTTTTTGGGCGAGGCGTACCTATAGTAAACAACAATCTTTGTCCAATCGGCAAGAGAGAGCGCGGCCCCTGGACCGGCTATATACTGGTCCATAAAAGGGCGCATGCCAAGTTTTGCTCCCATGGCTGGTAATATGTGCTTGTCCCAGGTGGCACTATCCAGTAAAGAAGCATCGGGCGGTTCATGACAGCTGCCGCAATGTTTGAACGCCGTTTTTTTGGCGTCGGCCAAAAGCTGTTCGTCGCTCGGTTCATTATCGCCGCAACTATTCAATGCGGCAATAACAACAGCTGCGAATATTATAGTCAGCAACAATACGTTTCGTTTTATTATGCTCACCCCTCCTGCTTTCCTCATACAGTTCGGTATCGCTTTACTTTTTGGTGTGATTTTCAAGCATTATCAATGGCAGGTGCTGGTCCCAATTAGGTTTAAAACCATCCTGGAACATAAAACCATCTGCATAATTACCTAATACAATGTCGGGTTTGCCGTCCTTATTCAAATCTGCAATTTCCATGCACATCCAGTGGCCAAGCTTTCTAATTGGCAAAGCGTGGGGCTTAAAGTCAAAAGGTTTGTCCTGTGCAAAATAAATAAACTCCTCGGCAGGCGTGTTTTTCATATCGGCAAAGAAAGCTATCGTAGCAATATCGATATCTCCATCACCGTCAAAATCGGTGGCAATGGCTTTAGTACAACCATTTATAGGGTAAAACCAGCGTTGTTTAAAGTTCCAGTCGCCCGTGTTGGTAAAAATGTATAAGCCGTGGTAAGGTTTCAGGATCCTCGAATCACGGTAGTTGTAGCCGCAGGTCAGTACCAGATCAAGTTTGCCGTCATGATCCATATCAACCAATTCAAAACTGCTTGAACCATAAACCGGCGGAAAATGCAGCAGGTTCCTGAGGGTAAATCCTCCTTTTTGATCATTCAACAACAACCAAAGGCCTTCATCGCCGCTTCCGGTTAACAGCATTACATCTGTCCAGCCATCGTTATTAAAATCGCCGGCTAAAGCTTGTGCAGCACCCGGCTTGTCATAAATGGTTTGTTGCTCATACGTATGATCCTTATTTTGCTTAAGCAGGTAAACACCTCCTTTAAACTTGCCTTGACCGCAAACTACCACATCCCGCAAACCGTCCTTGTTAAAATCGCCTGTTATTGTGCCAACAGGCCGGGGCAAATCAGATGCAATATAAGTTTGTTCGTTGTTAACATGCTGCGCATCAAGGTTTACTTTAACTACTTTACCATTCGGAAAATCAACTGGTGCCATACGCCCAATACAAGCGAAAAAGCCTATATTATTCCCGGCACTATCTTTGTCAAAACTAACCCCAACCGCGGCTGATGGAAATTTGGCGAGTGAGTCCATCTTTAAATTACTATCCCATGTATTCAATTTTTCATCCACCGCATCGGCACTGTACATACGTCCTGTGGCTGCGTTGGTAGCAAGCAGGGTAGTAAAAGCGGTATAACTTACCGGTGCAGGCTTTTTAAGCGTAAAGCCAGCCCAATCATTTATTAATGGAATGGGCTTTTTAGCCGGCAGCAAGGTGTCGGGTGCAGCTTTTTTATAATAATCTAAAATGGCTGTCCATTCGGCAATAGTGGCGCCGGTAGTATCAAGCGGATTATCCTTATAGTATGACGAACCGCCATAAGTTGAAATATGCAGCAGCGGGGCCATATTAACCAGCGTGTGGTTAAGCCAAACATCCTTAGGTAATGCATCAACAGGCACTAACGAGTGGCAGCGGGTACACTTTAATTGTACCAGGTTTTTACCATCAACTATCACATCGCCGGTAAATTTATAAGGTTGATATGCCGGTTTACGCTTGCAGCTATTGATGAGCGTTAAACCGGCTAATATTGCAGAAAATGAAAAAAGGTATGATATGGTTAATAAGCTTTTTTTTAAATTCATAAAATAGCTCAGCCCTTAATTTTTAAGTTTTAATTTTTTCCAAATGTATTCACCTACCTGTTTTCCTTGTACAGCGCCTTGATTAACGCTATTGAGGAAGTGGATGCCGCCGTAAAACCTGCTTATTGAAGTTTCGTCGGCAGCTTTCAAAAATGAGTCGAAATGACGCTGCATGCCTATGTAACGCAGATCGCTGGTATCCTGATAGGCAAAGTTATCGCCAAATAAATGCGTTAGCACAACTGCCGATGCACCGCTGATATCGCTGTGGCCGCTCGGATACTCAGGAAATGGTGGCGTTTGCAGCATTGGCAGCCAGTCGTGGTCAATTTTATCATTGATAATGGTTACCGGCCTAATGTAATTAGTTTCGTATTTAACCTGCCAGCCGCAAATAAAGGCATCAAATAAAGCTATTGAAGTGAGTGCATAGGCCTGGGCCGTTTTTATAACATCAGCATGGGTTTGTTTACAGGCAATTGCGGTTATACCAATCCAATGACCACCCGGGGTGATTTTTTTGTTGGCAAACATCATGTGGCCATTATGCTCAATAACAAAAGGATTATCGTCCCAAAACTTTGCAATAGTTTTTTGCTCGGGTGTAATGTTTTTGCTTTGGTTATACACTTCCATTGTTTGTCTAAAATACTCGCTGTTTTTATCCTCGCTAAAAGCTGGTGGCGGAGGTAAAGGGAACATGGTTGAGGTGTCAACGGCGAAAGTATGCATGGTACCCCAGCAAAACTCCACACCATCCAGGTAATCGGGAGGAGTGGGATGCCAGTTACCGGGATTATCATTGCCTAAAAATCTTGGCTTGCCGCGGGTTTGGGGATAATTATCAACCGCTGCCCTTTTTAAAATGTACTTACCAATTTTTTCGCCAAACGCCATTGAGCGGGCATAGGTCGAGTCATCGAGGTTATCTTTATACATGGCATAAACCTTAGCCTCGTATTTTTTGAGCGAATCGATAGAGAAGGTAACCTTATGAGCTACCGCAAAAAATGCCGATGTAGCCGCAAGGGTGTAATTATATTTTACCCCCTCCTTTGGTTCAGGCGGCTTGCCAAAGCCACGCAGCTGGGCTGTTATTGAATTATAGCCGGGATTTCCATAACGAAGTGCCTCATAGGCTGCCAGTGTAGTATATCCATAAATACGACTCGACACAGGGGGGCTGAATACGTCATAAATAATAACCTGCGTAAGCTGGTCAACATTGTTATGGATAACATCGGCATCCTTAATCAGCGGGATCTTTTTAGGCTTACCTCCGCAACTTAATATAAAGGAACAAACTGCAGCGGCTATAAATATCTTAAAGCATCTCATTTATAATAGTTTAATTAATTGGTATATTACGTTGATGACCATAGCTGTCAGTTACAGTTATCGACGCCATGTTATCATCAATATTAATGAATCTGCCCGACTGCGACAAGAAAGAATTACCATTATAAAACTCCTGTTTAGCAGTTTTACCATTTTTGTATTTTATGGTTGCAAATGCATCAAGCGGCTGCAGATTATAGGTTTTAACTGGCCGTTTCAGTTCAAACAATTTCATACTGTCACGATTTTGAGTAGCTGCCAACAGGTAGTTACCACGGGCTCCTTTAAGCTTCACCAAAGCCTTGCCATCGCCCGGAATATAAATACCGCTTTGCATAATGCTGAGCGGTTTAAAGCCACCTTTGCCATCTCCCTTTAGCAATAAACCATTAAAAGCATCATAACGGCCGGTTGCAACCTCAGTGCCGTAGTCATTGCCGTTCAGTGCAGCATCAAGGTTACCATCTCCATCAAAATCATCAACAGTAATACCACATAATTCAGACATTTGTGCTTCAACCGGTAGCGGAATGGCCGTAAACTTCCCTCCGCCGTCATTACGTAAATAAACCGACTGCAGATAGTTCACTTTTAAGCGGATAGCTCCCTCACGCATTTTTGGCGTTATCACCGAATCCATTGTGGCCGTAGCAAATGACCGATAATTTTGGAACCTGGTACGCATACTGATCATTTGTTTCACAATGTCGTCGCGCCCGAAAGCCGGAAATTCCTGCAATTGGCCCTGCTGATCTTTCAGGAAAACAGAAGGGAAAGCGTCATAGCTGCCATTCTTGTCAAAATCTTTGGCAGTAATATAAATCGGGTATTCATCGGTTGCTTTATAAAAAGTATTGAGGCCGGTATTACCTACAATGTAATCTGTATCGCCATCGTGGTCAAAATCGCCTGAGGCAATTGTATTCCACCAACCAAGCTTATTTTCAACGCCGGTGCTTTGCGTTACATTTTTGTATATGCCATGATCGTTTCTAAGGAATGTGATCGGCATCCATTCGCCGGTAAGAATCAGGTCGGGCCATCCGTCATTATTAAAATCGGTAAAGGTGGCGTCGCAAACCAGGCCTATGTTGTTCAGTTCTTTTGCCGATGATGCGGATACGTCGGTAAATTTGATAACGCCGTTCTTGCTATCGTTACGCAAAATAAAACTTGAAACCGGCTTAGGATAGTTCCAGGGATCCACACGACCGGATATAAACAAGTCCATTTTGCCGTCGCGGTTTACGTCAGCTGCTTTTACACACAGTTTGCTTGTAAAGTTTTTAGGCAAGGCATCGGGCTGTATTTTGAAGTTGCCTTTACCATCGTTAACATAAAGCCTGTCCTGGTAATTTGATGAACCGGGCTCACTTTCATAACCGCCGCTGGCAACGTACAAATCAAGGTAGCCATCGCCGTCGGCATCAAAAAGCAACATGCCTTCGTCTTTCACTCTTACAGGCGATATCATATGTGCCATATCGTTGGGATTTCCAACCGGGATGATAGTTTTAGATTGAGGCACTAAATCGCGCTGAATAAATTTTCCGCTGGCTTGCTGCAATAATAACTGAGCCGGATATTTTGTAGTGCCGCCTACCACCATATCATCAATGCCGTTACCATCTACATCGCCAACCGCTATGGCCGGCGTATATTCCGACAGTTTATGCGGAAGTAGTTTCTGAACATTAAAATCGATATAATCCTGATCATTATGTTTATAGGTTATACCCGCTGATTGAGTGACCTCTTTGAACAATGCGGTATTGTCAACAGAGGGCTGTTTATTGGTATAATCAAGCTTTGCATCGGTAATTTTGACCTGGAGTGTTTGATTAGTTTTAACATGGGTAAGCACCTGTTTTTTACCGTTGTCCCATCGGATCACTACCGAATCGAGTTGAGATATGTTACCCAAGCCAAAGTGGGCGATATCCTGTATAGTTGATAAATAGCCACGGTAAGGTGTATTTTCATAATATTGATGTTTGCCGTGATCGTAATAAATATCGGCAAAAGCACCAAGGCCGTTTAGGTTTTTAGGCCCGCCATGAAATTGTATGTGTAAGTAGTTACTACTGTTTATTGCATTTTTACGGGAGGTGTTTTTATAGATAAATGCCTCGTCATTGATATTGTTAATAATCATATCCATGGTGCCGTCGTTGTCCAGATCGGCATAGGCACAGCCATTTGAAAATGAGGGAGCGCTAAGTCCCCAGCTTTGGGTTACATCCTCAAATTGCACTCCGTTGGTGTTACGGAAAGCATAGTTAGGTATTTTCACAATCGGGATTTGGTCAAGCACCTGTTGGGTTGACGCTACCGAATAGGCCATTTGCCTGAAAGTTATAAAATCATGATCGGTTACATCGCGCGGATAGCCATTGGTTATTACAATATCGCGATACCCGTCATTATCAAAATCGGTTATCATGGGTCCCCAGCTCCAGTCTGTTTGTCCAACACCACTTAAAAAAGCCACATCGCTAAATGAGGGATCACCAATGGAATCATTGCCGGCAACTCGCGGGCCGTTGTTTAATTGTAAAGTATTACGGGTGTATTGATATTGATATTGATACCTGTCGAAATTTTGAAATATCTGGTAATTATTAGGCGGCATGAACATCTTTTTACGGTAGTTATCCTCAGGGTTCATATCAACCTCAAAAACATCGGCAAGACCATCGTTGTTCACATCCTCAATATCCTGCCCCATAGAGCTGAAGGCGGTGTGCTTAAAATACTCCTTCACTTTATCGGTAAAAGTGCCGTCGCCATTATTAATGTATAAAATGTTATCAGTTAAAAAATCGTTGGTTACGTAAATATCTTTCCAGCCATCGCGGTTAATATCAACAATGGTAGCGGCATGGCCATAGCCTTCAGTGCCTACACCTGCCTGTTTTGATACATTGGTATAAACCGGATGTTTCAGCGCCTGGTCCCAGTCGCAGCGGTAAAGCTGCCCGGTACTGCGGTGACTTCCATTAGTTATTATCGGCCTGAAAGTACTTTGATTATCACCGGCAACAGCCTCATTAACGGTGAGGTACATATCCAGGTCGCCATCGTTATCATAATCAAAAAACGATGCCATAGTTGAGTGAAGTTTTACATTAAGGCCATACGCTTTAGCCATTTCTTTAAAGCGCGGTACGCCGTCCTTACCTATTCCCTGGTTAACATAAAGCAGGTTAGTGCGTTTAACCGAATCATCAAGCAAAGTATAGCACACATAAAGATCCATAAGGCCATCGTTGTTAATATCAACAATAGCCACTCCCCTGCCCCATCCGCCGCTGCCGCCAACCCCCGCAATTGAAGTAACATCATCAAACTTCATATCACCTTTGTTAAGGTAAAGTTTGTTTGATGTGGTATTGGCAACAAAGTAGATATCCTGCAAGCCATCATTATTTAAATCGCCTATGCCCACACCGCCGCCATTGTACAGATTAAGTTTGGTAAGCGGGTTTATGGCATCATTTTCAACAATTTTATTATTGAAGGTAATACCCGAGTGCGAAGAAGGAACCTGTTCAAAAAGTGTAGCTTTTTTACAGGCACTAAGTAAAACGGCAACCAGGTATATAAGGGGAAGGGTATACTTCATTATTGGTTAGTAAACTATAAAAAAAGGTGGAGATAATTACCTCCACCTAAAGTTAAATATTTAAAATCAATGGTTAATTAATAACCAGGGTTTTGTTTAAGTTTTGAAGCACCGGTAGAACCAGAAAGGTCGATCTCGCTTTGAGGTATAGCGTAATATTCGTTTTTACCTTTAGTAAAGTGAGCACCGTTCAGCTGTGAGTTAACGTTAATATCGTATGCGAAGAAAGCGTTGATTTCATCAGCCATGCTGCCTGTACCCTGATCCCAGCGCTGTAAATCGAAGAAACGCTGACCTTCCATCGCCAATTCAAGTTTACGCTCAAAATGAATAGCAGTACGGGCGTAATTTTTATCGGCAAATTTACCTGCGGGATATGGTTTAACTAAATAATTATCAGCCGGGGTTGTTTTTGAGGTATACTCAGATTTTGATGGGTCGTAAGTTGAGTTTTTATATACCCACCAGATAGGGTTTGCAGCGCGATTACGAACCATATTAACATACTCCAATGCTTTATCAGTACTACCTACTTCAACTTCGGCTTCGGCCGCCATTAAAAGTACGTCGCTCCAGCGCATTAAGTTAATGTTGTTTGAGGTAACCTCATTGGCTGCCCAGTAGTTTTCAGTACTTGAATTAGTACCTTTTTCGGCAGATGAATAAACGTTTTTACGTGGATTGAAAACACCATCTGTAGGGTCACGAATCCAGCTTGCCGGAGGATTGCCCCAGTCAAGGTAAGGAATGTTAGGACGACCCATGGTGATATCAATACGAGGATCTAAAGTGCCAGTGTACGGATCAGTTTTACCGCTTACTTTTTTACCCGAATTGAAAGCGGTAAACAATGGTAAGCCGTCACCATCTGTTTTAAATGAGTTACCTAATGATTGTGATGGGTTGAAGAAACCGCAGCAAGCACCAGGCCCACTGTTGTAAGGGAAGTTCAACTCATCGCCGGTGTTACCGTTGTTACCGCCTGAGTTATCATTAACTGATGATTGTGCAGCAAATACCGATTCTACGCTGTTTTTTTGACCAGCCTGAGGGCTAAAGTTCTTCTGCATGTTATCGTTCAATGCAAAGTGGTCGCCGCTTGGTTTGGTACCATTAGGTATCAGGTTATCATATAACGCTTTAGCTTCGGCAAATTTGTGTTGAAACATTTTTGCTTTGGCGAGATATGCCATAGCTATCCATTTGTTCGCGCGGCCTTTTTGTGATTGAAGGGCAGGAATATTGTCAATACCAGCCTGTAAATCGGCTTCAATGTTCGGCCAGATATCCTTATCATTTGGCTGATTAGCATCCGTTTGGGTTTCGTCGATGTAAGGGATCATATTATACATCTTCTTCAACTCCATGTAATAATATCCCCTTAAAAATCGTGCTTCGCCAGTTATGCGTTTCACGTCATCGGCCGAGATATCTTTAGCTAAGGGTAATGTACGCAAAACGTCATTAGCCCGGCTTACGCCGTTAAAACAAAGCTTGTATTTATCTCTGATGTATGGATTCGAGGTAGAATAAGTAAAATTACCTACCGGCAAGATATCGTTACCACCATCCGATGGTTCTGAACCTTTATAAGCATCACCAGCGGTAACACTACCAAACAACCAGTTTGACCCTGCAGCATTTATGCCGCCGCCGTTACCACCCACACCGTCCAACAGTGAATAAGTACCAATAAGCAAGCTCTCAACACCGGTTTTGTTGGCAACGATATTCGGACTTAAGCTTTGCAGGATGGGCCTGTTAAGCATATCCTTGCGGCACGCGTACACCAGGCATACCAACAGCGATGCTATTGGTATGATCAGTTTTATTTGAATTTTTTTCATAACTTTTATATTAAAAATTTCTCAATATTAGAAAGAGGCGTTAACACCAATGTTATATATCTTCTGCCCGGCAGGGTAGTTACCAAAGTCGATACCAAAGCTGGTATTGTTATTTAGGTTTGATGGCTGCAACTCAGGATCTAAACCAGTGTACTTTGTAATAGTGAACAAGTTGTTAGCCAACAAATAAAACCTTAATCTTTTAATACCTAAAGCCTTGATTTGTGAATTTGGAACGGTATAACCTAATGTTAATGATTTCAACCTAACATAGGTACCGCTTTCAATGTACCATGAGTTTGGATCACCTGTGTTATCAGCGTTAGCTGTACGGGTTAATACAGGGATAGTTGCTTGGCTGTTATCAGCACCTGGTTTCCAAACTTTAGGGCCTAATATATCGGCACTTACGTTACCGGTAAATACTTGTGGGAAATAAGTCCAGTATTTAATGTAATTAAAGATCTTGCCACCAAATGAACCATAAAGAAAGGCATTCAGATCGAAGTTTTTGTAACTAACGTTAAGTGTAAAGCCACCTGTAAATTTGGGGTTAGGGTTACCTATAAATGTTTTGTCATCAGAGGAGATCTTTCCATCACCGTTAACGTCGGCATATTTAAATAAACCTGGCCTTGCGTTAACATCGGTTGGCGAAGCAGCTATATCAGCAGCATCACGGTATAAGCCGATAACTTTATATCCGTAAAATTCGCCCACAGGCTGACCTGGCTGTAACCTTACAAAGTTTTGGATACGAGTTGAGCCATCGCTGTTACGATCCTGGTATTTAAGGCCATTCAAATCAGTAACTGTGTTTGAATAATTACTTACGTTTAAGCTCAAATCATACTTCCAGTCACTGCCCGCACTACCATGATAAGTGGCTACAACTTCAAAACCTTTGTTTTTAATGTTGCCACCATTAACAAATGGCAGCCGTTCAACAGCAAGCGGAGCAAGTGCTATTCCGGGAGCGGTTGATTGGAATAATAAACCGGTAACTGATTTCTGGAAATAATCAAAACTAAGGTCAAGTTTATTATTAAGTAAAGTAGCATCAAAACCGATGTTTTTAGTCACGTCAGTTTCCCATGTGGTAGCTAGGTTACCTGTTTGTACACGATATAAACCCGTTAAAGTTGAATTACCGGTACCGGTAATATCATAGTTGGCGTTACCGTTTGACTGCGCATACAAGCTGTACGCATTACTTAAGCGGGTTTCAACACCTGCAAGTGAACCAAGACGACCATAGCTTGCGCGGATTTTCATGTCATTGAGCCAACTAATATCTTTCATAAATGACTCTTTTGAGATCCTCCAACCTGCGGTTATTGCAGGGAAGGTACCCCATTGATGACCTGGTGAAAAATATGAAGAACCATCACGACGCACTGTTGCACCTAAAATATACTTATCGTTGAACTGGTAATCTAATCTTGCGAAATATGAAAGCAGACTGGAATCAAAAAGCTGGTCAACAGCTGTACTTGGAGGGTTAGCTCCGTTGGCTACAGTTACGTAGTTAGGATCAAACGAGACATTATAATTACCACCGCCTGCGCGAATCCCCCTTTTATAGGTAGTAACAGCCTCAGAACCAAGCAATAAATTAACACTATGTTTACCGAACTGCTGTTTATAGTTTAAGGTATTAGTCCAGGTGTACTGGCTGTTGTAACCGGCAACTTCGGTAAAGCCGTTGGTTGAGGTGTTACCTTCAGAATTTTCATAAGCCGGCTTTGTGAAGAAATAGTAGTAATAATTATCCACAGAACCACCAAACTGAGTACGCACGGTGAAATGTTTCAGGAAGTCAACTTCAGCAAAAAGGTTACCTGTAATATCCCAGTTGTTATTTCTGTTATCTTTTGAACGTTCCTGAATCGCAACCGGGTTACTTGCGTTACCTAAACTTCCTGACCTTGTACCAGCAAAGTTACCCATGATATCATATACAGGAATAATAGGCGGCTCCCTGTAGATGTGTGATATGGCGTTACCTTCGTTTTGGTTGTTGCTTACGTTAGGATTGCGTTTGTAAAATATATAAGCGTTCTCGCCTACGCGGATGTGTGGGCCTAATACAAAATTAGTATTAATTCTGGCTGCATACCTTTTAAAATAGGTGTCAATTAGTGTACCTTGTTGATTAAGGTAGCTTATTGACATCAAATAGGTAGATTTATCATTGCCACCGCTTGCTGTAATATTATGGCTTTGTATTGGGGCCGGTTTAAACACCTCATGAAACCAATCGGTCCCCTGTTTGTTTGCACGCGTAATTTGATTATCAGGTAAGGTAGCAGGGTGAAGGCTGTAAGTTGAGGGATCTGTATTAGGATCACCTACTTTGGCACCAGCCGGTGTTATATAATCTGGAATTGTCCAGGTGCCGGTTTTGCCGGGGTCGTATTGTGGGTTACCACCAGCCAAGGGGCTGGTACCATCAGGGTTAGGACTGTTTTTGTATGATTGATAAATGGCCTCAACGTAGGTTTTGGTATCGGCGAGTTTAAAACCATCTTTTAATGGCCTTTGTGTACCATAGTAAGCATCATAAGAAATGGTCGCAGCACCGCTTTTTCCTTTTTTGGTTGTTACTACCACAACACCGTTTGAACCACGTACACCGTAAATTGATGCCTGGCCGTCTTTCAATACCTGAATCGACTCGATATCATTAGGGTTGATATCGTTTAATGAGCCCTGAACACCGTCGATCATTATAAGTGGAGCGGTACTAAAAATAGAGCCTACACCACGTACGTTTACTGTAGTATTAGCACCAGGGTTACCTGAGTTTACTACAGTAACACCAGCGGCAGTACCCTGAAGTAAGCTGGCTGTGTTTGACGCAGGTACTGTTTTCATGGTTGCAACGTTAACCACCGATACCGAGCCGGTGATATCTTTTTTACGCTGAGCAGTATAACCGGTTACCACCACCTCATTCAGTGTACTACTACCTGATTGTAGTGTGACCCGAAGGTTTACATCGGTACCTACTTTAACCTCGGTGCTTTGATAACCGATGTAAGATACTACCAGGGTATTGCCCGGGCTTAGGGTTAAGGTGAATTCACCGTTAACATCAGTTACAGTACCGGTACTTGTACCTTTGACGCGTATAGAAGCGCCAACAACAGGTAATTTATCGTCGGAGCCGATAACTTTACCTTTGTACTTTGTTTGTGCTGTAACTACCAATGAAGATACCAGGCAGCATAGCAGCAAACCCAAGTACCTTCCTTTTAGGAGTAAACTTTTAAACATGAGATTGAGATTTAGTTGATTAATATATTTGATTTAAGCTTTTAAGTCGGTAATTGGTGGGTTATGTTTTAAAATGGAAAATTGCACACTTGCGGACAACCGGTTTTAACATGGCAGTTGTGAGATGAGCCCTGTTAAACAGATTAATTGAAGATGAAGTGTTGGAAAGTAAAAAATGTAAAAGTTTTATCATATGAACTTCTCTCGTAATTTTTTTAAACTTTTTTATCCGTGTAGTCACCTTTTTTATGCTTCCGCAACTGAAGCATCATTAAAGTTGAAATGTTATAATAATATTAGATTTTGAACGATTTCTGCCTTAACAGAAATTTATATTGGCTATGGAACTAATGTAATTAGTGTGTACTGTATACACAAGTAAAAAAAGCAGATTTACAAATTAATTATTTATAGACTTATTTATCCGTTAAAATTACAAATTGAAAACTTTTCATTAACACATTATTAATGCATGGGTGTTTTTTTTAAAAATATCGCATTGTAAAAATGTTGCTATTATTCAATAACCATTCCATAAAATTTAGTAAAACAATAAATATCAGGGTAACGGGGTTGTTAGGCCCGATATTTTAATCCGATTTTAACGTACAGAGGCAAGTTGACATAATTTACCAAAGTGTTAAAATATCATCATACTTTGCAAATACTGTCATAACAACATTTATTATTAATTATACAATAATAAATGTTAAATACACATTTACACAAGCGATGCTTTTTAAAAAACAAATGTTTAAATCACATTTATTACAATCGATTTCACTCCATTTACACAACTTTTACACACTTTTTCCAAAACAAAACGGCGCCGGTAAATTTTACTTACCGGCGCCGTTCAGATATTTTCATGTATAAAAAAATACCTTCGTCATTTTTAACAAAGTGCTAAAAATGTATTATACTTTAAATGGCACTATTTAACCCACCAAACCGATGCATTATGCGTATCGGCCGAGTTGGTTCCTATTTCAACCCCAAATTCGCCGGGTTCCCAGTCGTACTTAAGCTGGCTGTTGTAAAACTTCAGCTGCTCTGGAGTGATAGTGAAGCTTACCTGCTTTGAACCACCCGGCTGAAGGCTTATTTTTTGGTAACCTTTAAGTTCTTTTACCGAGCGGCTGATACTTGCAACCGGATCGCTTATATATAACTGCACCGTTTCTTCGCCCGCATATTTACCGGTATTGGTTACCGTAACAGTAGCCGTTAAAGTTTCATTACCTTTTAATTTAGTTTTGCTTACGCTAACCGCGCTATAGCTAAAAGTAGTATAGCTCAAACCATACCCAAACGGATAAAGCGGGTCATTCGAAATATCAAGATAATTTGACCTGAACTTTGACGGGCCGCCTGTATACGGCCTGCCGGTATTCTTGTGGTTATAATATATAGGTATCTGCCCTACGCTACGCGGAAATGTAGCCGTTAATTTACCGGCCGGGTTGTAATCGCCAAACAATACATCGGCAATAGCATTACCTGCCTCGGTGCCGGGTGCCCAAACGTCAAGTATGGCGTTAGCATGCTTATCTTCCCAGGTTAGGGTAAGCGGCCGGCCGTTAAACAACACGATCACCATTGGTTTGCCCAATTTTGAAAGTTCTTTCAGCATATTTTTCTGGCTTTCGGGAATATCTATATCCGAACGGCTTGACGATTCACCCGACATACTTTGCGATTCACCAACAACCGCCACAATTACATCCGATTTTTTAGCAGCGTCAACTGCTTCTTTCAATAATTCGTCAGCCGGCTTAGCATCCAAAGAAACCATTCCGGGACCAAAGTTCAGCCTTTTAATAAACAAACTGTCTTCGGTTATATTGGCACCTTTAGCATAGTTAATGGCAACATTGTTACCCACAACATTTTTAATACCTTCCATTACGCTTACCGATTTTTGCCACTCGCCGGCAATAACCCATGTACCCAGCATATCGCGGTGATTATCGGCCAATGGGCCTACCAATGCGATACTACCGCCTTTTTTTAGCGGAAGCGTTTGATTATCATTTTTTAATAATACGAAGGAATGTTTAGTAATCTCTCTTGCAGCTGCGCGGTTCGCAACTGATAGCTCTTCTTTAGCTTCTTTACCGGCATCCATCGATTTGTAAGGGTTATCAAACAAACCTAATTTGTACTTAGCTTCCAATGCACGCTGGCAGGCCTGATCAATTTCCTGCTGGGTTATTTTCTTTTGCGTAAGCGATTTCTTCAGGGTTTTCAGAAAACCCTCTCCTACCATATCCATATCTAAACCTGCTTTCAGCGCAAGGGCAGATACCGTTTGCAAATCGCCAAGGCCGTGATCTGTCACTTCGTTTACAGCGGTATAATCAGATACTACGAAACCTTTAAAACTCCATTGTTTTCTTAATAAATCTGTTAACAACCATTGATTAACAGTTGCAGGTACACCATCAACAGTATTGAATGAGCTCATGAAACTGCCTGCACCTGCATCAACCGCTGCTTTATACGGCGGCAGGTAATCCTGGTACATTTTAATGCGGCTCATATCAACTGTATTATATTCACGGCCGGCTTCTGCGCCACCGTAAAGTGCAAAGTGCTTAACGCAGGCCATCACGGCATCAGCATCTTTCATGCTGCTGCCCTGGTAACCCTGCACCATAGCTTTTGCCACCTGCGAACCATACCAGGGATCTTCTCCCGAACCTTCAGAAATACGGCCCCAGCGCGGGTCGCGGGCAATATCAACCATTGGCGAAAACACCCAGTTTAAACCTTCTCCGGTTGCTTCTTTAGCTGCAATTTGTGCCGACTGTTTGATCAAGCCCATATCCCAGGTTGCCGACATGCCCAACGGAATAGGAAAAATAGTGCGGTGGCCATGGATTACATCCAAACCAAAAATAAGCGGAATATGCAGTCTTGAGTTTTTAACGGCTATATCCTGGATCTGGCGGGTTTGTGCTGTACCCCAAACACCAAACACTCCACCAATTGATCCATTTTTTATATTTTCTTCAACCCCTTTATTTACTACCGATCCTGTTGTTGCCGCTCCGATGGTTACCAGGTTTAACTGCCCAATTTTTTCATCGAGTGTCATTTTACTCATCAGGCCTTTAACATAGGCATTCATTTTTGCATCTTCGGTTTTGCTTTGGGCCAATACCTTATTATAAGGCATCAACGCCAGGCAAAGTGGCGTAATGGCTATAACAAGCCGACTTGAAAAATACTTTTTCATTTTTTAATTTATGTGGGTAGTAAATAATTGGTTAACAAATATGACTAATAATCAGAGCATTTCATTGCGCCTTTAAATATTTTTGACAATTTTAGAAACAGGATGCTACGGCATTTATCATAGTGTATTAAGTACACAATTGTAAATATTATAATTAAAAAATCAAACTTTATTTGTACAATAGCACAAATGTTAAGTAAACAGCAACTTATTGAGTACAGCGAGGATGCCCGCAAAAATTACGTAAACCACATTTCTATTGATTGTGTTGTATTTGGATTTCATGAGGGGCAAATGAAAGTGCTGCTATTAAAAACCCATGACGAAGAGAAGTGGTATTTGCCCGGCGGTTTTGTACTTAAGGAAGAACCGATAGACAATGCCGCTGTAAGGATACTACAGGAACGTACCGGTTTAGATAAAATATTTTTACAGCAGTTTCATGTATTTGGTGATCCCGATCGTTCAAAGGTCCATAACGATATGTATGCTGATATGCTGCCAAAAGAACAAAACTGGTTTTCTGGCCGGTTTATATCTATTGGCTATTACGCGCTGGTCGACTTTTTTGGCGTTATACCCCACCCCGATCAGTTTTCGGAGCTTTGTGCCTGGCGCGACCTGGATGACATGCCCGAGATGCAGCTCGACCATGAAAATATTTATAAAAGCGCTTTGGATGCCTTGCGCCTGCAGCTTAACTATCAACCCATAGGTTACAACCTGATGCCGAGAGAATTTACCATGCCCGAGCTGCAAAAATTGTATGAAGCCATTTTAGGTAAAAAGTTGGACAGGCGTAACTTTCAACGCCGGATCTTAGCTTTTGGCATCCTTAACCGATCTGAAGAGCCGCGTAAAGGCGGTGCGCATAAGGCGCCGTACCTGTATTCGTTCGATATAAAAAATTACCAACACGCCTTAACCGAAGGATTTAAAGGCGGTTGGTAATTGCCGCTAAAAGGGCTATGGCTTACGCCGCAGCTATCGCCCTTTTTAGTGTAAAGTAAAATGTACTGCCCGAACCTATTTCACTGTCCACGCTAATTTTACCTGCTTGTGCCTCAATAAAATCCTTGGCGATGGCAAGGCCTAAACCCGTTCCGCTTTGCTCGGATGTAGCATTAGGCACCTTAAAATAGCGCTCAAACAAACGGGGCAGATATTGCTGTTCTATCCCCTTGCCATGATCAGTTACCGAAAACTCTATCTCATCGTTCTTATGTTTTTTAACTACCAGTTCAACTGTCGATTTTTCGTGGCTATATTTTATAGCATTCGAAAGCAGGTTGATGAGTACCCAGGTGGTTTTATCCAAATCGGCGTGTACTTTGGGGAGGCTTTGATCGCATTTCACCTTAATTTCTACATGCTTTTGATCGGCTATAAACTTAATAGCTTTTACGGCATAATCCACAATATTTTGAGGGTGCGTACTGCCGAAGTTAAGCTGTAATTTACCTGTTTCAACCTGAGCCATATCCAGTAGCTCGCCGGTGATGAGCAACAGGCGGCGGGTATCGTCTTCTATATTGCCTATCAGCTGGCGTTGCTCGGCATTTACTTCGCCTATGCGTTCGTCTTCCAATAATTTCAGGCTCATTTTTATGGATGAGATCGGTGTTTTCAACTCATGCGATATGGTAGCAATGAAATTAGTTTTGGCCTCATCCAACTGTTGATACTCGGTAATATTTTTTAGGATAATCACTTTGCCTATCACTTTATCCCTGCTGCTTACCGATAATGATTCGCGGGAATAAAAACCTTCGCGCTCATCAGCAAAGATCCGAAGCTTTGCCTGGTCATTAACAAGCAGCTTGCGCATCAGGTCATTTTCGATAGCAATATCTGGCGCGTATTTACCGTTGAGCTGATCTGGCTTCATGCCGATCAGGTTGCAGGCTACCTGGTTGGCAAAAATGATAACACCTTTTTCGTCAAGACCAATAATGGCATCATGCATGGAATTGATAATAGTTTCAATCCGCTTTTTCTCAAACAGGATACTGGCCAGGTTACTGTTTTCAAACTCATCAAGCTTGCGGGTCATGTTATTAAAAGCCTGGCCCAGTTCGCCAAACTCATCGTCCGACTCAAAATGAATCTGCTGATGGTAGTTTTTGTTTGATACCTCTTTAATACGGGCCGTAAGCTCCTTAATTGGGTTGGCGATGTATCCCGGGAAATTAACCGCGAAACTGAATGCCACCAAAAACAAAAACGCGCCTAAAAATGCCACCAGCAACGACCCTCGTTTTGAAGTTGTGTTAGCTATATCATTCTTTCGTGCGATGGCATCCATGTTGAGCTTCATTATTCCATATACCTGCTTGTGCAGGCGATTGCGTAAGTCGTCTTCGGTTATTTTATTATTAGGTTCCTGCGTTAAACGTTCAAAAATAGCACGCAAAGAATCTGTAAGCTGCAGCTCACCTACCTCTGTGATATTGTGCTCCTGCAATACCAAATTGTCATTTATCGTTTTTTGTTGGTCGGCCGATAGTTTGTCTGTGCGCAAATCAATAGCCGTAAGTATATTTTGCATATACTTTACTGTTTTATAGTTATCTTTTAATACGGCCCCCGCGTCGACAGATAGCCGGTTTAGGAAATATATCGACATTCCGCAGCAAATTATTGCCAGTACAAACAGGAAACCTATTCCTGCCCGGAGTTTATTTTTTATAGTCATGGCTATGAAAGTATTACAAGGTCAATATCAGTTTTCGACATTTTATTTAGTAGCTGTGTAAACACCGCTGTTTTCATGATAAGCTGGTAAAATTTAAACCGCGGCTTGCCAATGCAAATCGTGGTGATGTCATATTTTTCGGCCGTTTCCCAAATGGTGCGGGCTACATTATCGTCTTTTACCTTCAACACTTCGCCCCCCAGTTGCGTGGCCAGCTTCATATTGTTAATAAGGTGCCTTTGCGCGGCTAAGTTAATCTTATCACTGCTCTCCCGCGATGTTTGCACATACAACAAATACCATTTGGAGCGATAGTATGACGATAACCGCGCCGTTTTACGGATAATAACCTTGGCCGACTCATCATTAGTACTGATACAAGCCAAAAACAGCTCGGGCCTTAGCTTAATTGTTTTGGGCACCTCAATATCAATTTTCCGCTCCACCTGGTGGGCCACCTCACGCAGGGCCAGCTCCCGCAGCTGCAAGATCCGCTCCGCCTGGAAAAAGTTACTTAGCGCTGTCGGGATCTTTTTCTCATCATAAATTTTGCCTTCTTTAAGTCGTTCAATTAACTCATCGGCGGTAAGGTCGATGTTTACCACCTCGTCGGCCAGTTGCAGAACCTTATCGGGTACACGCTCGTGGATGGTTGCACCGGTTATCCGTTCCACTTCCTCATTAAGGCTTTCCATGTGCTGAATGTTCACCGCGCTGATCACATTAATGCCCGCGTTCAAAATCTCCAGCACATCTTGCCAGCGCTTTTCATTACTGCTACCCTCAATATTGGTATGCGCCAGCTCATCAACAATCACCACCTCCGGGCGCAGGCTTATCACAGCTTTCAGGTCCATCTCCTCCAGTTCCTTTCCCTTGTAAAACAGTTTACGGCGGGGTATTACAGGCAAACCTTCCAGCAAGGCATGGGTTTCTTTACGGTTATGGGTTTCGATGTAGCCAATTTTCACGTCGATACCATTGCGCAGCAAGGTTTGGGCCTCCTGCAGCATCCGGTAGGTTTTCCCAACACCGGCGCTCATGCCTATATATACCTTGAACTTTCCGCGGCGCGATTTTTTGATCAGCTCCAGGAAATGCTCTACAGATTGCTCTTTAGTGTCCTCATTCATAAGTCGCCTTTGAATCTTCCTTTAGTTTTTATGGTGTTCCATGCCGGTCAGGCTTTCCGCTCACTTTGCACNTGCTTTAGTCACGATGCCTGGATTTGCTGTAATAGTTAAGCATTTAATTGCTGCTAAAACCCATAAACGGCTGCCAGCACAAACTGTGATGCAGACCTTGTCAGATCACCATTGCGTGCTTTAAACTGCTCTACCGATCCGTGATCCAATCTCACCTCGGGTATTAATGTTAACGGGCCTGCTTTAACGTTAGCAGTAAGCGTTGCCGCTGTAACCGATTTACCATTTGCCGGCCCTGCAATTGCGGTATAAGTACCCGTTTTATGCTTAAAATATTCGCCCCTTAAACCAAGTGTAACATATTTTGAAACCGCCAGTTGCGGATACAAAGCTACGCCCGAAAAACCGCCGGTAACACCTTTGTTTGCCGAAAAGTCGGCCGCGTTCAGGCCCAGCTTAAAGGCGTTTGTTATTTGATAGGCAGTTGTTAAATCAAACTCGGTGCCTACAATCCCTCCGGTAATTACGTTTAAGTAGGCGGTCCAGCCCTTAACCGGGTTTAATATTAGCTGAGCGCCAAAACTGTTTACTTGATTTGACGACCGGTAATAATTCCAATTATCATTAAACACACCGGCCATCACGTTCACTTTATCCGAAAACGAATATGCGGCTTTAAAACCCGCGTTTTGAAACGGGCCATTGGTAAACAGGTAAGAGGTTGAGTAGTTAAAATTGCCAACCGGGCTCACAACTTCATAACCTATAAAGGTAGCCATATATCCGGCAGTAAGTACAAATTTATCTGTTACATCATAAGCCACATACAAGTTTTGAATATGATACGAATCGCCATCAGATCCGTTTGGTATCGACTGGCTTTGTCCTCTCGGACCAAATGATAACTCGCCTACAAAAGCGGCCCTGCCAACCTTTTTCTTTAAACCCAGATCTATCATCCCGATAGAAATTGAATTGTGATCCGTTGCAAAACTCGTCGGGATCTGCGATCCCCTGTTTGCGAAATCATATTTAAAATAGGTATCAACCGAGCCATAAACCACCAAAGGCGCATCGGATGTGGTTTTGACCGTATCCTGAGCCTTAACTATAAAAGCACAGGTTAACATCGAAAATATCAATAGCAGGAAAAATTTCATTTAAGTTAGGTATTAAAATTTCCGGGTTCCTTATTGGTAACCCAAATTGTGTTTGTATCCTCGCCGTTGCTAATTATTGCTAACCCCGGCGAGGATTTGAGCTGCGCTAAAACTGCGGCAGCCTGGTTTTTACTTCTTCAATCCATCTAAAGCCACATTCAGCTTTAATACATTCACTTTAGCAGGACCAAACAAACCTAACAAAGGCTGCTCAGTATGCTCATCAACCAGTTTACTTACGACATCGGCAGATAAACCGCGAACTTTGGCTACGCGGGCTACCTGTACTTTTGCTCCGGCTGGTGAAAGATCAGGGTCCAAACCGCTGCCTGACGCTGTAACCAGTTCGGCAGGAATTTGTGAGCGTGTTACGCCAGGGTTATGTTTCAGGAAATCCTCAATCCTGCCTTCAACCTGTTTCAGGTAATCAGGATTTGACGGGCCTTTGTTTGAGCCTCCTGAACCGGCAGCATTATAATCAACTGCTGACGGACGGCCCCAGAAATACTCGTCTTTAGTAAACTTTTGACCAATGTTGGCGTAGCCAACTACACGGCCTTTGTATGTAATGGTTTCACCATCGCCTTTACCCGGGGTAAATTTACCTATACCGGCTATAGCTAAAGGATAGATGCCTGCTGTTAATACTATCAGTATTAGGGTAAGCTTGATGGATGGCAACAAATATGTTTTCATTTTATTTAATTTTTAAAGATGAGTTTGGGAACGTGGGGTTTGTGACGGATGGTAGTTAAAGCTTATCTGTCGCCCTAAAACCATACCCCACGTCCCCGGCTCATTTAGTTTTTATATGAATAATGAAACAGCTAAATCAATTATTTTAATGCCTATAAAAGGTATAATAATACCGCCTAAGCCATAAATGAGCAAGTTACGGCGTAACAACGCACTTGCGCCTATCGGTTTATATTCAACACCACGTAAAGCCAGCGGAATCAGTAGCGGGATAATAATAGCGTTAAATATCACTGCCGAAAGTATAGCCGATTGCGGACTGTGCAGGTCCATAATGTTCAGCGCTTTTAAGGCAGGCATTGATACCATAAACAAAGCCGGAACAATGGCGAAGTATTTAGCCACGTCGTTTGCTATACTGAAAGTTGTGAGCGTACCACGTGTCATTAGCAACTGTTTACCTATTTCCACAATCTCAATCAGTTTGGTTGGATCATTGTCAAGGTCAACCATATTCCCCGCTTCTTTAGCGGCTTGGGTACCGCTGTTCATGGCTACACCAACATCGGCCTGGGCCAGTGCGGGGGCATCATTTGTTCCGTCGCCCATCATGGCTACCAGTTTACCGCCCTGCTGTTCTTTCTTAATGTAGTTCATTTTATCCTCGGGCTTTGCCTCGGCAATAAAATCATCTACACCGGCTTTTTCGGCGATGAATTTGGCTGTAAGCGGGTTATCGCCCGTAACCATCACTGTTTTAACCCCCATTTTACGCAAGCGCTCAAAACGTTCGGCGATACCGGTTTTAATGATATCCTGCAGCTCGATCACACCCATGATCTTTTCATTTTGCGATACTACCAATGGGGTACCACCATTTGATGAGATCTTTTTAACGTTATCCTCAACATCCGACGGAAACGGATTGCCCGCTTTTAAGGCTATATTACGGATGGAATCAAAAGCACCTTTGCGGATGCGTAAACCATCGGGGGTATCTAAACCGCTTGAACGGGTTTCGGCAGTGAATTTGATAAACACCGAATCGGCCGGAGCGTAGATTTTCAATTTGTACGGGCCTTGCTCGGCCAGCTCAACAATCGACTTACCTTCGGGAGTTTCATCGGCCAGCGAGCTTAGTACACAGGCCATTACGAAGTCCTGCTCATTTACACCTGCGGTTGGGTAAAAGCTCGTTGCTTTACGGTTACCAATGGTTATGGTACCAGTTTTGTCCAGTAATAAAGTGTCTAAGTCGCCCGCTGTTTCAACAGCTTTACCACTTTTGGTGATCACGTTGGCGCGTAAAGCCCTGTCCATCCCGGCAATACCGATGGCCGATAAAAGGCCACCGATAGTGGTAGGGATCAAACAAACAAACAACGATATAAAAGCGGCTATAGTGATGGGCGTGTTAGAGTAATCACCGAATGGCTTCAGGGTAACGCACACGATAACGAAGATCAGTGTAAAACCTGCCAGCAAAATAGTTAAAGCAATTTCGTTAGGGGTTTTCTGGCGGGAAGCACCTTCAACCAAAGCGATCATTTTATCCAGAAAGCTTTCGCCCGGCTGGGTAGTAACCAATACTTTTATCCTATCGGACAGTACTTTGGTACCACCCGTAACAGATGATTTATCACCCCCGGCCTCACGGATCACCGGGGCGGACTCACCTGTAATGGCCGATTCATCAATGGTAGCGATACCTTCAATAATTTCACCATCGGTAGGGATATTATCCCCTGTTTCGCAAATGAAAACATCACCTTTTTTTAACTGTGATGACATCACCCTTTCTTCCTTGCCATTAACCAGTAAGCGGGCAGGTGTCTCTTCGCGGGTTTTGCGCAGGCTTTCGGCCTGGGCTTTACCACGTGCTTCCGCAATGGCCTCGGCAAAGTTGGCAAACAGCACAGTTAACAATAATATAATGAATACCGTAAAGTTGTAGGCAAAGCTACCCTGGCCTTTATTGGTCAGCGAAAATATGCTCACAATGAGCATTACAACTGTACCGATCTCCACAGTAAACATTACCGGATTGCGGAACAGCACACGAGGGTTTAACTTGATAAAGGATTGTTTTAAAGCATCCCTCATCTGATCGCCCTGAAACAATGTATTTTGAGTTGAGTTCATGATTATTTTAATGAAAAATGTTCAGCAATTGGGCCTAAAGCCAGTGAAGGGAAGAACGACAGCGCTGCAATAATTACGATCACCGCGAAGATCATCAACCCAAAGGTTGAGGTATCGCTCTTCAACGTACCGGCCGATTCAGGGATATATTTTTTATTGGCCAACAATCCGGCAATAGCCAGCGGACCAATTATTGGCAGGAACCTGCCCAATATCATCACGATGCCGGTGGTATAGTTCCAAAAGATATTACCATCGCCCAAACCTTCAAAACCCGAACCGTTGTTGGCTGCGGCTGAAGTATACTCGTACAACATTTCGGAGAAACCATGTGTACCGGGGTTATTTAACCAAGCCGAAGGTTTAACAGCCCAATCGGCGCCGGCAACATTAACCACATAGTATGATGATATCGCCAAACCTACCAGGATAATGAACGGGTGGAGCAATGCAATCAGCGAAGCGATCTTCATTTCCCTTGCCTCAATCTTACGACCTAAAAACTCCGGCGTACGACCAACCATCAACCCCGAAATGAATACTGCTACTATGATAAATATGTAGAAGTTGAGGATACCAACGCCGCAGCCACCATAAAAACAGTTAACCATCATACCCAGCAGCATCATAGTACCTGATACCGGCATAGCACTGTCATGCATGGAGTTTACCGAACCTGTAGAGATAATAGTAGTCACGATGCTCCAGTAAGCCGAGTTAGCCGGACCAAATCTTACTTCCTTACCTTCCATAGCACCTGTTGGCTGGCTGATACCCATTTTTGCGATGGCAGGGTTACCGTTTAGTTCGGCATTCATAGTCGGGATCAACAGCATGAGCATACCCAGCGTCATTACGCCGAAGATCACATAAGCGAATTTCTTTTTATTGAGATAAAAACCCAATGCAAACACCAACGCGATCGGGATAGCAACCTGTGCTACCAGCTCGACAGTATTGGTTAAATAGTTAGGGTTCTCGATAGGGTGGGCGGAGTTTGCGCCAAACCAGCCGCCGCCGTTGGTACCTAAGTGCTTAATAGCAACCAGAGGTGCAACCGGTCCGCGGGATACGTGAACGGTGTCGCCCTGCATACTGATGAAGGTATCTTTACCTGCATAGCTGGTAGTCATGCCGTTAAATGCGAAGATCACAGCTATCACAAATGAGATAGGTAATAATATACGGGTGATGGTTTTTACAAAGTATTCCCAAAAGTTGCCCAGCTTATCAGTAACCTTATTTTTCATGGCCCTGAACACAACTACCAGCGCGGCAATACCTGTAGCAGCTGATACAAAGTGCAGGAACATGAACACAAAATGCTGTGTAAAATAGGTAGCACCGCTTTCGCCCGAGTAATGCTGCAGGTTACAGTTTACCAAAAAGCTGATAGCGGTATTGAAAGCAGTATCAGGCGATTGACCGGGGTTACCATCCGGGTTAAGCGGCAAATGACCTTGTGCCATTAAACAAACAAAAGCATATATCAGCCAAACGCTGTTAATGGTAAGTAGGGCCAGCAGGTGCTGTTTCCAGTTCATTTCGCGTTTGGTGTCGATACCGCTGAAGCGGAAAATAAAACGATCAAGCGGGGCGAGGAAATCGAGCCAGGTTTTTTCGCCCTTAAATACCTTAGCTATGTAACGGCCAAGGGGAATGGCGATGGCTAAGGTGAGCAGGTAGGTGAAAATTACACCCGTTAATTCAGTGTTCATAGTTTAATTTTAAAATTTTTCGGGTTTAAGAAGTACGTATACCATGTAAATGAATACGGCTATTGCTACGATGAATAATGCTGCCATGATTTTAGATTTTTTCGAAGTACGTTACAGATTTAAAAAAGATCCAGAACACCACTACAAATGTGGCCAGGTAAGCGATTGTGAGTAAAGCATCCATTTTTATGTGTTTTTGCAAAGGGCTTTGCCAAGCGGATGCCAAGAAAATTAAAAACTATATAAATGATTGACTATCAATAATCTATACATATATCAAATTAAGGTTTTATTTATTTAGGGAGAATTGACCTATCATTTTGATAGGGGATTATCAAAGTGGGATTTAAAACCACTCGCCGCCGCTCGCGTCTGGCGAGTGGCAACTATTTCCAGGCCTCTGGCCTGCGTAAGGCGCCCAAAGGCCGCTTGATAATGGACACCCGGCTGAAGTTGGGTGTAAGCGTGGGGTTATAAACTAATGTGTAATTTATGTCTGCTCCTGGTCGAAGTTTAACGATAGCGTGACTTCGTCCCCAAAATAGCTTAAGCCTTCAGTTTAACTAAGGGCCTTAATAAATACCAGCTAAAGTATCAGCCCAGCTTCGGAAGCAGAATGCTTCCATTGTTTAAGGTCGAAGTTGCGCTATCGCTAAACTTCAACCAGTATTAACTATTAAACCTATATTCGGCGGCCAGAGGCCGTTTAATAGTCGACACCCGGCAGGAGCCGGGCGTCAGCGGAGTTTTTAGAAAAATCCGAAATCGGTATTCCGAAATCCGAAATTACTCCAGGTTATATTCCTTCAGCTTTCTGTACAACGTAGCTACGCCAATATTTAGCAGATGCGCTGCTTCTGCACGGTTACCGTGGGTGTGGTTTAACACCCTCTGAATATGTAATTTCTCTACAGAGGAAAGATCAAATGCCGAAATAGGTGCACCGCTTTTCACCTGTTGCTGCTGAACTTCATAAGGCAATAGGCTTTCATCAAGCACATTACTATCGGTCAGAATCACCGCACGTTCTACAATATTCTTCAGCTCGCGGATATTACCGGGCCATGGATAGGCTTCCAGTTTTTCTATGAACTCATCGCTGAGGGTATTTACCTGCTTTTTTACTTTAAGGGCAAAATGCTGCATAAAGTATTCGGCAAGTAGTTTGATATCTTTTTTACGCTCGCGCAGGGCAGGCAGCGTGATCTGGAAAACTGAAAGACGATAATATAAATCCGACCGGAAATGGCCGTCATTAATTTCGTTCAGCAGGTTACGATTGGTTGCCGCCAGGATGCGCACATTAACCTGTGTAGGCTTGGTATCCCCTATTTTAATGAATTGCTGCGATTCGAGTACACGAAGCAGTTTGGCCTGCAAATCGTGATCGAGCTCACCTATTTCATCTAAAAATATAGTGCCGCCGTTGGCTTCTTCAAAAAGTCCTTTTTTATCTTTTACCGCCCCGGTAAACGAGCCTGCTTTATGGCCAAACAATTCGCTTTCCAATAATTCCTTAGTAAATGCGCTGCAATTTACCGCCACAAATGATTTTGCGCTGCGGTTGCTGGCCTGATGAATGGCTTCGGCAAAAATTTCTTTACCGGTACCTGTTTCGCCTAATAATAATACTGTAGTATCTGTAAGCGCCACCTTTTGGGCCAGCTTAATTACATCGCTAATAGCCGTTGACCGGCCAATAAGCCTGTCGAAGCCGAACTTATCATTCAGCTTGCTTTGCAATTCGGCAACCTTTTGCTGTAGCAGGGCTTTATCCATGGCCTTGCTTACCAGCGGGATGATCTTTTCGTTATCATCGCCCTTGGTGATATAGTCAAACGCACCGGCTTTTATGGCTTTCACGCCATCATTAATAGTGCCGTATGCTGTCAAAACAATGATTTCGGTATTTGGGTAGTTTTTTTTGATGGTTTCAGAAAGGGTAATACCATCAATATCAGGCAGCTTTACATCGCTTAGTACCACCTGTATCGTATCCTGCTGGAGTTTTTTAAGCCCCTCTTTGGCTGTAGCCGCAGTAATTACCTCATGGCCTTCCAGCTGTAAAATACGCGCAAGCAGGTTGCGGAGGCGTTCCTCGTCGTCAATTATTAATAGCTTACCTTTCTGCATCGTGGCAAATATGATAATTTTGAACCATGATTTTTAGGATTTGAGGATTTCTTGATAGAATAGTCCTAAACAGCCTCAATCAAAACATCCGGGAATCCTATAATCAAGCGAATCAAGGTTACCAACGGTAACGCCTTGTCGCCCGCATCAGTTGCCGGTGACGTTTTGCTTCATAATAATCGCTGGTTACCAGGATGGAATGGATCACGCCCGGGATCCAGAAGAAAAGTGTTAAAAATATATTCAATATAAATGCACCTATCCTGCCGGTGGTGAGGATGGCAAGCGGTGGCAGTAAAAAGCATAGAAAATATCGCATGGCAGTAGTTTTAATGTTTAAACCATTTAGACAATGCGCCGGGAAATTTGTTACTGCTTTATTTCTTCACCAAGATTAGGTGGCAACTGGTCACCAAAAAAAAGCGCTTTCAATTCAGTAGCATCATTCGGGTTCATTTTTCCGCCTAATATTAACCTTAATTGGCGACGGCGAAGCGCCCCCTCATACAATGCGCGCTCTTTATCCGTTTCAGGTACCAGCTCGGGCACAGTCGTCTTTTGGCCATCTTTATCCAAAGCAACAAAGGTATAATAGGCCTCATTACTTTTTACTTTAGTGCCCGATGGAATGTTTTGCGCCCATACATCCATCCTTACCTCAACCGAAGTAGTGAACGCGCGGGTAACCTTTGCTTCAATGCTGATCACATCACCCAGCTTTATCGGCGATTGGAACGATACGTTATCCACCGAAGCGGTCACCACTATTCTATTACAGTGCTTTTGTGCCGAAATAGCAGCGGCAATATCCATCCAATGCAGCAGGCGACCACCCATCAGGTTATTTAAAGTGTTGGTATCATTGGGTAATACCAATTCGTTCATGATGGTGTATGATTCCTGAGGCGATTTTCCGGTCATATTCAGTCTGCTTTTAGGGCAAAGATAGGAAAAAACCTCAGCCAACCCTCTCTTTTGGGGATTGGCTGAACGTACCTTGTAAATGTTTGCCCCTGCCGAAATCCCCTTGCCCTGAATAAAAACATGTCATTATAAGAAGAACGACGAAGCAATCGCACGCAATACAGGGCGACCGTGCTTTCGTACGATTGCTTCGTACCTTATAATGACGTGTTTTTGTTTACTACTCCGTCTTCAAACTCTTTACCGGGTTCATCAGCGCTGCTTTCACGCTCAAAAACGAGACCGTTGAAAAGGCAACCAACAATACCAGGAAGAATGGAATAACGAACAGGAAGAGGTTAATATCCATCCTGAAAGCATATGTTTGCAGCCATTGATGAATAGCGTACCAGCCTATTGGTGCCGAAATTACAAACGACACTACTACCAACAGGGCAAAATCTTTATACAACAATTTTAAAATACTGTTTACCGAAGCTCCCAGTACCTTGCGGATGCCGATTTCCTTGGTGCGCTGTACAATGGTGTATGACACGAGGCCAAATAATCCCAAACAGGCCACAAAAATGGCGATGCCGGTAAATACGCCAAATACCTGCCCAAAGCGTTGATCGGTTTTGTATTGCTCGTTAAAATGCTGGTCTAAAAAGAAATAATCAAACTGGTCGCCGGGGAAAAAGCTCGCCCAGGTTTTCTTTAATTCCGCAATGGTTTGGGGTAAATTGGTGGTGCTTATCTTTACAGATACGGGTCCGCGTACATCAGGGATACAACGGAAGATCATCGCATCATAAGCATCATGTAACGATTGCTGATGGAAATTATCGGCCACGCCTATTATCTCATAAACATCTCCCCAAAAATCAATGCGTTTGCCCAGGGCATCGGCAGG
>JGI24737J22298_10000012_pt1 | contig 50552 bp, 43 predicted proteins | sample KBSCornC3_FD_22298 | JGI IMG/M metagenome (IMG submission 22298) | reverse complement strand
GCGCCATGGGCTTCTCCTTCACCCGCCACGACAGCGACCCGGACCGCGCCCGAAGCGATCTGGCTGCAGCGGTGGAGATCATCGCCGCAAGCGAGGAAGTGGAGCAGGCCCTGGTCGACGCGACGGAACGGCTGAAGCGGGACGTGACCGACGAGGCCTATGAAGAACAGCAGCGCTTGAAGCAGGCGCAGAAGGAACTACGGCAAAGGCTGGCGTCACTCGCCGGCACTGACTAAGCGGCGGACCAATATGGCGAAAAACGACACCCAAGACCTGGACACTGCGGAAGCTGGCGATGCTCCGCTGATCGACATGAACGATGCGTCGGTGAAGAAGCTGATCGCGCGCGCCAAGAAGCGCGGAGTCATCACCATCGACGAGATTAATGCCGCGATCCCGGCCGACCAGAACGAGCAGATCGAGGACATCATGTCCACGCTGAACGACATGGGCGTGCAGATCGTCGAGAAGGATGAGGACGTCGGTGATGACGACGCCGAGGAAGACAAGGACGAGAACCCGCTCGAGGACGAGGTCGATCCCCTAGACGACGGTGGCCCCCGCCCCGCGGCCGCGGTCAAGAAGGAAGCCGTCGACCGCACGGACGACCCGGTCCGCATGTACCTGCGCGAGATGGGCGCGGTGGAATTGCTCTCCCGTGAGGGCGAGATCGCCATCGCGAAGCGCATCGAGGCCGGCCGCGACACGATGATCTGGGGCCTGTGCGAGAGCCCGATCACCTTCAACGCCATCATCGACTGGTCAAACGCGCTCAACGAAGGCCGCATGCAGCTGCGCGAGATCATCGATCTCGAAGCCATGCTGTCGAAGGGTCCGACCGCCGAGCAGCTGAACGAGACCGAAGAGGGCGGCGAAGGCGCCGAGGGCGAGATCAGCGAGAAGGTCGCCGGCCCCTCGATCAAGGAAGAGGAAGAAGTCGAGGACCAGCCCGAAGAGGGCGCGTCCGAGGACGACGAAGACATGGTCGAGCGGCGCGCCCGCCCGCAGGAGTCCGACGACGACGAGGACAACACCCTGTCGCTCGCCCAGATGGAAGAGACGCTGAAACCCGCAGCGCTCGAGAAGTTCGCCGAAATCACCTCGGTCTACAAGAAATTCTCCAAGGTCCAGGCGCACCGCATGGAGGCCTTCTCCGCCGGCGCCGACTTCCCCGCCGCCGAGGAGAAGAAGTACCAGAAGCTGCGCGAGCAGCTGACCGCGGAAGTCGAAAGCGTCCAGTTCCACGGCAGCAAGATCGAATATCTCGTCGAGCAGCTGTACAGCTTCAACCGCCGCCTGACCGCGCTTGGCGGCCAGATGCTGCGCCTCGCCGAGCGTCATCGCGTTCCGCGCAAGGCCTTCCTCGAAAGCTACATGGGCCGCGAGCTCGACGAAAACTGGCTCGACAGCGTGTCCGGCACCGACAAGAAATGGGCCGCCTTCGCCTCGACCGAGCGCGACACCGTTGACCGCATCCGCACCGAGATCGCGACCATCGCGCAGGGCACCGGCACTTCGCTCGGGGAGTTCCGGCGCATCGTCAACCAGGTCCAGAAGGCGGAGCGCGAAGCCCGCATCGCCAAGAAGGAGATGGTCGAGGCCAACCTTCGCCTCGTCATCTCGATCGCCAAGAAATACACCAACCGCGGGCTGCAGTTCCTCGACCTGATCCAGGAAGGGAACATCGGCTTGATGAAGGCGGTCGACAAGTTCGAATACCGCCGCGGTTACAAGTTCTCGACTTACGCCACCTGGTGGATCCGACAGGCGATCACCCGCTCAATCGCCGACCAGGCGCGCACCATCCGAATCCCGGTGCACATGATCGAGACCATCAACAAGCTGGTCCGAACCGGCCGCCAGTTCCTCCACGAAACGGGCCGCGAGGCCACGCCGGAAGAGCTTGCCGAGCGCCTCTCCATGCCGCTGGAGAAGGTCCGCAAGGTGATGAAGATCGCCAAGGAGCCGATCAGCCTCGAAACGCCGATCGGCGACGAGGAAGACAGCCACCTCGGCGATTTCATCGAGGACAAGAACGCTGTGATCCCGGTCGACGCCGCGATCCAGGCCAACCTCAAGGAGACGGTGACCCGCGTGCTGGCGTCACTGACCCCGCGCGAGGAGCGCGTGCTGCGCATGCGCTTCGGCATCGGTATGAACACCGATCACACGCTGGAGGAAGTCGGGCAGCAATTCTCGGTGACCCGCGAGCGTATCCGGCAGATCGAGGCGAAGGCGCTGCGGAAGCTGAAGCATCCGAGCCGGAGCCGGAAGATGAGGTCGTTCCTCGATCAATAATCGAACCGCCGGGCATAAGGAGCGATTGCGCCGGCAATCGTGAGCTTATGTCGAAGAGGCGGCGAAAGTCGGCCAGCGAGTCGCCCAACGCTGGCTCTCGTGAGCAAATGACCGCCTTATTGTTCCGAAGCAGCCCGAAAAGGTGGCCGTTTAACAAAAGTGAGCAGTTGGTCGTGCGCACCCCTCCCGCTCAAACGCGACCGCTCGCTTATGCCCTGGCGCTTGCCTCTTGACCCCGCGCTACATTTGTAGCACTCCACGGAGGTGAACATGCGTTGGATCTTCCCACTGCTCCTTGCCATTGCCCCGGCCCAATCGGCCATCGCCCACCCTACGGACCGCGAGGCATCCGACCGGATGAGCTATGTGCTGTTCGACGGCAGCGGCGACGGCACGATGATGAGCGGATCGTCGGACGACTTCCAACTCGCCGAGAAGTATCGCGGCGGTCACTTGCCCTTGCTCTTCGTTCGCGATGGCGGTTCTGCTTATGTGATCCGCGATGCCGCGCTGCTGCGCCGCGCCCAGGCGATCATGGAGCCGCAGCGGCAGCTTGGCGAGCGCCAGGGCGAGCTTGGCCGTCAGCAGGGTGAGCTCGGCTCCCGCCAGGCCGCTCTGGGCGCCGAACAGGGCCGGCTCGGCGCGCTGATGGCGAATTCGACGCCGCGGCAGATGACCTCGCTGGCCGAACGCCAGGCCGCGCTCGGGGAGCGCCAGTCCTCGCTCGGTGCGCAGCAGGCCGAGCTTGGCGAGCGCCAGGGCGAACTCGGCCGCCAGCAGGAGCACCTCGCCGAGCTGGCGCGGCCGCAATTCCGCGCTCTTGTGAACGAGGCCATCCAGCGGGGATTGGCGCAGCGGGTTGACTGACCCCCTCCGTTTCCCGGCGCAGGCCCGGCCGCTGCAATAGGCAGCGGTTCCCGCTGGCTTGGGCTCCTGCCTTCGCAGGGGGAACTGGTCGGTTCGGATAGCATCGCTTATGCTGACCCCAGACTGCGCGTCGGGGGGCACGCATGGACCGGTTCAGCTTCTTCTTCGCCTTCTATGGGCTGATCCTCGGGCTAGCCGTAGCTGNGCNANNNNAGCCTGCGCCAAGAAGACCGCAGCCCGTGTTGCCGCCGGCGACAANAAAGCCACCTGCCCGCTCGCCAAAGCCACAGCTACCGCCCAAGGCTAACGCTCCGACAAGCGTGGCGATTGAGCCTAGAGGACTAAAGCGTCGGCCGGGGCAACACGTACGATCGCGGCCAGACGTCGATCTCCCAATCGCCCGAATGACAATTGAGGTGGGACGACGTGGCATCCGTAGATCCGACTTCGAACCGAGGGGTGGATTCGCTCGACCGCACCGTTAGCAGCCCGCGCTTGTCGAGCTTGAGCTTCAGGATGATCCAGTCGTGGGTGAGGCGATATTCGTAAATCCACTGCGTGGTGCGCGGCGTTCGAACCTGCGCGTACATATGATAGCGGTCGCCAAGCGCCTGTCCGACAGAAACGGCCGTATCGCCATCAGAGGTATGGAAGAGCACAGACGCCGTCGGCGGATGCTTGGGATCCTGGTCGTTTTCCTTCAGCATCCGGAAGGCGATCCGCATCTCTTCGCCGAGCTTCAGCGGGACGATTTCCTGATTGTAGTTCTTCCCCGGCTCGCCGGCGCAGTGGAACCGCCCGGGCGAGGTCTGCGGCATGTCCTGGGCGGTTGCTGACGACCCCAGCCACGCCGCGGCGGCGATCGCGAACTTACGCATCTACACATCCCCCTTCCGGGCAGGATGGCACTGCCTGTTCCGGAAGGGAAGAATCGGCCTGCCGGCCAAGGCCCGGCTAAAGGACGAAATCGGTGGCCGTGAGGCTATGCGTGCCTTCCAGGAAGATCAGGAAGTCAGCCTTGCCGTCACCGTTGGTGTCACCCTGGACGAACGTATCGCCGCCGGAGAATAGGTAGCGCAGCTGCCCCGCGACCCCTGAGAAGGCCGCGGTGCCGATGAAGGTGAAGGCGTCGTCGATCCCGCCTGCGACTGCATCCACGAGGTGTAGGTCGATCTTGTCGCCCTCGCTGTGGTGGAAGTCGCCGATATAGTCCGCGGTGGTGCGGCTCTGGCCGCCGAAGTCGCCGTCGTCGAAGATGAACTTGTCGGCGCCGCTGCCGCCGTACATGTCGTCGGTGCCGGTGCTTCCGCGGAGCCGGTCGTTGCCGCTGTCACCGTAGAGGAAGTCACGGCCCGACCCGCCGTTGAGGCTGTCGGCCCCGGCATTGCCTTCGAGGAGGTCGCTCTCGCTTCCGCCGGACAGGGTATCATTCCCGTCTCCGCCGACGAGGTCGTCATTGCCCGATCCGCCTGACAAACTGTCGTTCCCGAGCCCGCCAAGCAATACGTCAACGCCTGCGCCTCCGTTCAGGACGTCGTCGTGGCGCGACCCGAACATGACGTCGTCCTCGGCCGTTCCAGCCGCTGTGATTGCCGCGGGGTCGGCATAAACGAAATCGCTCGAAATAAGGTCGCGAGGGTCGATCGCGTTGAGGGTCAGGACATGATCGTGCCCGGCGTAATAAGCGTTCAGCGTCGCATCGCCGAAGTCGTCGAACTGGAGCAGCGCCTGGACCTGGCTGAAGTCGCTGACGCCCCAGGCCCTGAGGTCGACCTGGTCGACATCGAAACGGAAGTCCCAGACCAAATCGTCCGAGCCGGCGGCGCTGGTCCGTGCCGACATCGTGAAGGTGTCGAAGCCGCCCTCGCCAAAGAGATCGTTGATCCCGTCGCCGCCGATAATGACATCGTCACCGGACCCGCCAAAGATCAGGTCGTCGCCGGTGCCGCCGTCAATGCGATCGTTGCCGCCGTGGCCGTCGATGCGGTCGTTGCCGCCGCGGCCCTCGATATTGTCGCTGCCTGAGGTGCCATCGATGGTGTCGGACGATTCTGTCCCGAAGATATCGGCCATGAACGCTCTCCTTCACACACGAGAAGAACCGGTCCCCGTTAGCTCCGTTTGTGCTGAACGATGGGTGAAGCGTTCAATGTCGCCCCGCTTGCAAATCCCGCCGCGAACGTGTGAGCTAGGGCGCTCGGGTTGAAGGGGAACGTATGAAGAAAGTTCTGAGCGTGTTGGTGGCCGCCGGCGTTTTCGCGGGGCTTCCGGGTAGTGCAATGGCGCAGCCGGCCGGCGATCCGGCGGAGCTCGCGGAGGCCCGTGCCATCCTCGCGATCATGTTCCCGCCAGCCGAGCGCGAGGCGACCTTCAACAAGATCGGTGCGGCGCTCGCCAACCAATTTCGGCAAAGCATTCCCGACGCGGCTTTCAGCGACCCGGGGCTGAAGGCCATTGTCGATGAAGCGCTGGACAAGAGCATCGAGGTGGAAAAGCCCGTGCTCGCCAGGCACCTGCCAGGCTACTTCCAGGCGATCGAGAATGCCTATGCCCGCGAATTTTCGCTCGCCGAGCTCAAGGATATTCACGCCTTCGCGCTGACCCCGAGCGGCCGTCACTATCTTACCCGGTCTTCGGCGCTCATCTCGGACCCGGACTTTGCAAGGGAGAACACCCAAATGATGGTGGATGCGCAAGCCGCCACCCGGGACCTCGTCAAGGAATTAACCGCGAAGATGACGGCCTACCTCAAGGCGCACCCCGACGTCGCCGGGAAGATCGACGCGAACGAGATGAAAGACTAGGCGAAGTCGCTTCTGCCCTCGTCCTTGCTGTCGTGGCGCGGGGCGATCCAGGTGATGAGGTCCCACTCGTTGCGGATGGCGAGCAGCAGCTCGCCGGTGACGAAGACCGCGAGACCCGTCTTGGCCCAGGCGAGGTCCTGCCAGAAGGCGTAAGCGACTATTGCGAGCGCAAGGTACAGCGCGCAGGGAACCACGCCGTAGAACCAGATGTCGCTCCAGTGGACCTCGTTGCGGACCTGGTTGATGCCGATGACCGCCTGGACGCCCCTCGCGAAGCCCCATAAGGCGATGACCGCGACGACCCCCGCGAAGTCCTGCCGGTCAAGGTGCGGGGCGAGCGCGGCGGCGCTCAGCACCAGCACGAAGCTCACCCCGAGCACGATCGGGCCCATATAGAGCTTCGAGCCGGCGAGGACGCTGGAGCGCGAGCGGTCCTGCATCAGGCTGATGACGACGAAGATGAGACCGATCAAAACCGCCGCAGCCCCGCCGGCCATCAGGTAGAATTCGGACCAGCCTTCGAACATCTGCCTCACCTTTCGATCATTAGCCCCCGTTATCTAACGGCAGTTTGTTTCACTTGGTTTTAGCTTGCAGAGTCGGCTAGAACACTAGGCACGCGTCATCAAAGGGGTTTGCTCATCATGGCCAGGAATGTCGGACCGGAAGATCGGGTCGTTCGTATCGTCGTCGGGCTCGGTCTTTGTTTGCTTGCCTATCTTCAGGTGCTTCCGCCGATCGCTTCGTACGTGCTCTACGTGCTCGCCGCTTACCTGGTGCTGACGGGCCTCTTTGCCCGCTGCGCACTCTACAAGGTGACGGATATCGACACGAGCATCCAGGAGCAGCCCTATTCGACCACGGACGACCGCGCCGGGCTCTAAGCGGGGCTAAAAGCTCACGGGGGGAGACGCGTCGATGAAAGCAATGCCCGTCCAGGCGCACCTGATTGCATCGCTCTCGGCGGCGCGCTCCAGCGATGGTGAATATGGCCTGATCTGCTTCGGCCGCGAAAAGCCGATGCCTGACGGTCAGAAGGAAGTTTGGGTCGCGGTCCCGCGGAAGCTCCTGCCCTATCTCGCCACCTCGGCGATCAAGGCGCTGCCCCAGCCTGGCCTTGGCGGGACGACCAACGTCCCGCACGTCCTCTCGGCCGAAGGCGCGGAGTTCGGGGTCGGCCCAAACCGCGAAATCATTCTGACGGTCGGGCTTGAAAAAGGCGCGACCATCTCCTTCCAGCTCGACAAGGCGCAGGCCAAGTCACTGCTCGACGACCTTCAGGATGCGGTGAAAGACGCTGGCGGAAAGAAGCCTAACGCTTCGAAGGGCCGGAAGAACGGAGCGGCTCTGAACTAGGCTGGCCGTTGCCTGATCGACCCTGGCGGGTACGACGGCGGCAATCCTCGATCTGTCGCCACAAGTTGATGCTCTTGTCGTCCATCCTGCCGTAGCGAACGTTGAACGACTGATTGAGGTTCCTACTGTGAAATCTTCAGTCTTTCATTCGCGGTTCAAGTCGGCAGGGGCTATCTGCTGAGTTCACGCGACGCCTGACGGATTCCCCCTGCCCTCCTACCGCCTTCCAACCGCGCATGACCGTCCGCCGCTCCAGCGGCGAGTGTCGGGGCTCGCCCTCACGCTGGCGGTCAATTTCGGGCTCCTGCTGGTGCTCCTGACGCTCGGGATCATCCCGATGCCCGAACGCAAGCCGAGCAACGCGACGGTGGTCGATCTCATCCCGGAGGATCACAGCAACCGCGCGCAGCCGACGCCAGCATCGACGCCAAATCATCCGACGCCCAAGCCGCCGCCCATCGTGCTTCCGGTCAAACCGACGATCGTCACTCCGCCGCCGAAGACCTCCGATCANAAGACNCCCTGGCTCGAGATGAGCAGTGATCAGATGGCCGCTGCCGACATCCGCAACCTNCCCAAGCCGCTACCCGGCGAAGGTGACAGCGAGGTCGTCGGTCACGGCCCCCACGGCGAACTCCTTTACGCCGCCGAATGGGCCCGCAAGCCGAGCGATGCGGAATTATCGGGTTACTTACCGAGGAATGCACCTGACGGCTGGGGACTGATCGCCTGCAAGACCATCCCCGGAAACCGGGTGGATGACTGCGTCGAGCTGGGCCAGTCGCCGCCGGGATCTCACCTTGCGAGCGCAGTCCGACAAGCGGCCTGGCAATTCCATGTCCGTCCTCCGCGCAAGGGCGGCAAGACACTGGTCGGCGAGTGGGTGCGGATCCGGATCGATTACGAGCGGCTGGGAGGCTAGCTCCTAGCTGACCGCTGGCACCGGCTTGATACGCTTGCGCCGCTCATCCGGCGTCTCGCGCGACAGCAGGGCAGCGACTTCCCTCGCAAGATCGGCCTCGCGGAACGGCTTGGCTAGCCGCGGCAAGCCGACTGCCTCACCTTTCGCCAGGTTAGCGTAGCCCGTCAGCAGAAGCACCGGAACGTGAGGCCGAAGCGCGCGCACTTCATCGGCGAGATCGCTGCCACGCATTCCCGGCATCAAATAATCGGTGATGAGCAGGTCGATTGGAATCCCGGCCCGAACCTGGGCCAGGGCCGCCGCCGCGCTTTCCGCCTCGACCACCGAATGGCTCATCTCACGCAGCATCTCGGCGGTCGCCAGACGCACCAGCGCTTCATCGTCCACCAGCAGGATGCTTGCCCGCCGCGGTTGGGTCGCAAGCCGCTGCTCGTGGGTCATCAAGCTGTCGGCTTCACCCTCGGCCGGCGGCAGCCAGATCTCGCAGCTGGTTCCCTTGCCGACCGCACTGTGGATGCGGAGCGCTCCGCCCGACTGCGCGGCAAGGCCATGCACCATCGACAGGCCGAGCCCGGTGCCCTCCCCCTGGCCCTTGGTGGTGAAGAATGGCTCGATCGCGCGCATCAGCGTCTGCCGGTCCATCCCAACGCCGCTGTCCTTCACCGCCAGCCGAATGTAGTCGCCCGGCTCCAGGCCATTGCCTTCGGGCTCAGTCGCCTTGTCGAGGACGAGCCGGAGGCTCCCGCCCCCCGGCATGGCATCTCTGGCGTTGACGGCGAGATTGAGGATCGCAAGCTCAAGCTGGCCGGGGTCGATCCTGGCTGGTGGCAAATCAGAAGCGGTCTCGACCTTCACATTGATGTGCGGACCGATTGTTCGCTGCACGAGATCCTGCATGCCCTCAACCAGCTCGGCGACGTCGACCGTCCGCGTTTCAAGGTGCTGGCGGCGCAAAGGACAACAGGCGCTGGACCAGCGTAGCGGCGCGCTGCGAAGCCTGCATCGCGCCGGAGATCAGCCGGGCTGAACGATCGTCCCCGACATGGTGTCGGTGCAGCATGTCGAGCGCACCGACGATCGGCGTCAGCAGATTGTTGAAATCGTGAGCGACGCCGCCAGTGAGCTGACCGAGCGTCTCGAGCTTGGCCATTTCGTGCATTCGCTGCGTCGCGTCGGCGAGCTTCTTCTGGTCGCGAACGCTCTCAGCGACGGCTTCTGCGATGCGCGCCTCGAGCGTAGCGTTCAGCTCCTGGAGCGCGATTTCGGCCGACCGCCGCGTCGTGATGTCCTGGAACAGCACCGCAACCTGCCGACGTTCTGGCGGTTCGATGCGGAATGCCGACAGCTCCAGATGACGGCCGGTCGCTACCAGCTCGCGCTCGAAACGGATCGGGTCCCCGGTCTTCAGCACTTTGCCGTAGATGCGCACCCACTCGTCCGCTTCGTCAGGGACCATTTCGCGGACCTTCTGCCCGACGACGTTAGCGATGCCTGCGTGGCGCGCGTAAGCGTCATTGGCTTCAACGTGGATGTAATCGCTGTTCGGCCCTTCGGGCCCATCGAAGAATTCGATGATGCAAAAACCCTCGTCCATCGTGTTGAACAGGGTTCGGTATTTCTCTTCACTCTCGCGGAACCGGCGCTCACTGGTTTCGATCTCGATGACGTAACGCTCGGCAACATGCTGGCGAGCGCGAGCGCGCAGCGCGGCGCGGGCGGCTGAAACCAACGTCACGGGGTGCAGCGGACGTTCGAGGATGGTGACGTTGCCGAGGCGGCTGGCCAATTCCATTTTCGTTTCCGGCCCGCCGCGACCCCTGGTGAGAAGGATGACCGGCAGGTCCGACCAGAGCGGCTGGTTGGCCAACCAGGCCTCGAATTGCGCCAGACCTTCCTGGGTCAGCGCCTCTTCCGCGAGGATGGCGGCGCCAGCACGGACCTCGTTGAGGGCGCTCAGGACCGCCGGGACATTTCCCTCGATGCAGGTATTCACGCCGGCGCCGGCGAGAATATCGTGGATGACCTTCGAGTCCCGGCCCGATGGCGCAAGGATTGCGAGACATTGCGCCATGGCTAAGTGGTCAATTCCGCTTCTCGAGCAGCGCCTCAGACCGCCCCGCATACTTGGGAACCCCAGTCATGATTCCACTGAAGTTGCGTAGCGGTTCGCCGACGCGAAGCCCCTGCTTGTCGATGCGATATTCGTGAATGGTCGGCTCATGACTCCCAGTGCGCTTTTTAACCACGGAGATCGCGCGCTTGAGCTCGCCTTCCGCCTCGAAGAAGCGGAGCAGAAGCACCGTGTCGGACAGATAGGTGAGGTCGACCGGCGACTGCATGGAGCCGAGGAGCCCGTGCTGCGCAAGAACGAGGATGGTCATCACGCCTTGCTGGTTCAGGTAAGTCAGCATTTCGTGCATTTGGAGCAACAGGAACTGTTCCTCGGGCATCGCATTCTGGTAGCCTGAAAGGCTGTCGAGAACGACCACTCCCACTCCGTCAGCAACACTGTCACGAACCAGACCGGAAAGCTCCCCGGGGGACATTTCCGCCGGATCCACCTGGCAGAAAATAAACCGGTCTCCGGCTTTCTCGAGGCTTTCCGCCAGATGAAGACCGGCAGCTCTGCGGAAGAAATTGCGACGCGTTTCGTCAAAGCTGACGAACAGCGCTTTCTCGCCGCGATCGAGCGCCGCGATTACATATTGCATTGCCAGCGTCGACTTGCCGCAGCCCGCGGGTCCCATAATGAGGCTGCTCGTGCCGCGATCGAGGCCGCCTTGAAGGAGATTATCTAGATCAGCGACGCCGCTAGCGACCGGCTCTTGCTCGTCGATCCCCGGCTTGTGTTCCGAAGCGATCAGGCGCGGAAAGATTCTGAGCCCGCCTTTGCGGATGACATAATCATGATAGCCGCCACGGAACGCGCGTCCACGCATCTTGAAGATCCGCAAGCGGCGGCGTTCGGCGCCATATGCTATCGTCAATTGTTCCAGCCGGAGCACGCCGTGGACCAGGCTGTGCAGGTTCGAATCCGGCATGTCGTCGCTCATGTCATCGACGAACAGCACCGTGCAGTCCTTGCGCGAGAAATAATGCTTCAATGCCAGAACCTGGCGCCGATAACGTAGCGGGTTTCCAGCAAGCAATTTGATGTCCGAGAGGCTGTCGAAGACAACACAATGGGGCTGCAGCTTTTCGACTGCGTCGATGACGAGCTGGACAGTTTCTCCAAGTTCCAGGTCAGATGAATAGACTACCGATTGTTCCTGGGTAGGATCGAGGCTGAGCTCGGGCGGGATCAGCTCGTAAATCTCGATGCCATCGAGAGACCACCCGTGCGTCGCCGCCGCATGTAAGAGCTCGGCACGGCCTTCCGACAGGGTNATGTACAATGTGCGCTCGCCGCGATCGCGCGCAGCCATGAGAAACTGCAGCGCGAGCGTCGTCTTGCCCGACCCNGGCGTGCCTTCAAGCAAGTGGACGCGCGCGCGCTCGTAACCACCGTTGAAGATGTCGTCGAGCGGCGCGCTCCCCGTCGGTATATTNCTAGATGATGCTACGTCGGTGTCTNTGGCCATCGGCGTCGTTTCAGTCCCGAATCTTTTGGAATTGCTGTTGTGGCAACGCTCTAGGCGCAAAAGGTTCCACGAACTCGGCAAATGGCTGCGCCNCGAGTTCCTCGCGCTAACATGCGTTGTTTTTCAGACCGCGATTCTAACCTATTGCTTCGTTNGGCTTTTTGGAGAGCTTCAGGGGTGGGGCNGTGACCAAGAGAAACGATCCCGACTATTACGCCCATCGTCTGCGCGCCGAGCGTGAAGCGGCNGCGGCCGCCACCTGCGATCAAGCGCGCGCGGCACACCTCGTTCTCGCCGACGAATATGAGCACAAGCTGGCGCAGAAGGGCTGCCAGCAACCAGTCAGCGACGCGATCCCTGCCGATCATCAAGCCGTGGCTGAAGCATAAAACCCTGGCCGCGCTTTGGCAGACGGCTTTCATATTCGGCGGCAAGCGCCTCAAGTGACTCGCGAATATCTTCGTCAGTCATCATGCTGGCGATGCGGCGACAGCGCGCAATCTGTTGTCTGATGTTCAAATCTTCGTCGTCCATGGTCACCGTCTCAGACAGTGCCCGCCCGTCNGCATGTAACGTAAGTTAAAAGGNTTGGTTCCAAGGAAACNGCGAAAAACTGCCGTTTACTGCTCGCTTCGGGAAGGGTTGGGAGGNAACTGGAAGCCCTGCCGGCCGGGGGGAGCGAGGGGAGCATGCCGGCTCTTGGCAGGGCTTCGGTGTCGTTCCNGCAGGGCTCTCAAGCTCGCAACAAGAGAACCTTGCTGAGTCGAAATTTACCGCCAGCCCGTTAGCGGGGAATGACGCGAAATGGTTCACGGAAATTAACGATTAAGCGCTCCTCAAGGGGCCGGCTCGCCCTCTGGCGCGCCTCTTCCCAATTTGTCTGGGAGGGCCTCACCCTGGGGCGTGAAGAACAGGCTGACCGAGTTGATGCAATAACGTTCGCCTGTCGGTGGCGGACCGTCGGGGAAGACATGCCCCTGGTGTGAACCGCAGCGAGCGCAGACGATTTCGGTCCGGATCATGCCGTAGCTGTCGTCGTGAATATATTTCAGATGGTCGGCGTTGAACGGCTGGGTGAAGCTCGGCCAGCCGGTGCCACTCTCGAACTTGGTGCCGCCGTGGAACAGAGGAAGGCCNCAGAGGCGGCAGGTGAAGACTCCGGGGCGTTTCTCGTCGAGGAAGATGCCGCAGAACGGGCGCTCGGTCCCGTGTTCGAGAAGGACATGACGCTCTTCATCATCGAGTTCGGCGACGAGGGCAGCGAATTGCTCCTGGCTCGGCGGGGTCAGGTCGAAGGTGGCAGTGGTCGTCGCGGCATCCTGGGGCATGCGAGTCTCCTCGCCCGCCGCCCTACTCCGCTTCCACCTACTGAGCGAGACCCCGACTAGTGCGTGGTGTTCGTCTGTGCGACGACCTGGTCAAACTGAGCCTTGGTCATGTCGAGTAGCAGCCCCAAGTTGTTGTGACCAAAGGCGTCGGCTGGGACCTTCACCTTGGCAGTGCCGACGGTGACAACCACGCCATCGGGATCAACCTTCTCGATNCTCGCGATGAGGATCCCGGTTTTGTCGTTGATCGAAGCTCCGGCTGNCAGCTCATCTTTCTTGGCCGGCCGTGAATGCCCNAGCTTCCCCTGACCTGCTCGCGCCTCTTTCATTGCTTCGTCATTCCGGAGCTGGTTGCGAAGGTCGTAGGCGTCCTTCGGTTGCGACGCATAATCATGCGCTCCCATATCCGACTTGCTGATGTCTGACGCGCCAGGTCCGGACGATTGGGCGAGCGCCGGGGTGGAAGCAATTGCGGTGATGATTGCGACCGTGATGAGCAACTTGCGCATACAAACCCCCTGCTTGTGAGGGTTGAACTTACTGATCCGATCCAGGATTTCCAGCGGGTTCGAACCGCAGAGTTCCGGCGGTGTAGGTCGTATGCGTNGGGTTATCGCNGGGATGACGCTGGCCGTCGTAAACCACCACCTCTTCGAAATCGAAGGGCGAGACGCCCTCCAGGCAGGCGACGTTGACGCCAAGCTGGTCAGGGTTCGAGCGGCGCTTGTGGTGCGTGTAGATACCGCACTGGGTGCAGAAATGATGCTCGGCGACGTTGGTGTTGAAGCGATAAGTCGCGAGCTTGTCTTCGCCCTGCGTGATGCGGAATCCGTCGTGGCTCGAGGTAACCGCGATCGCGCCGCGCATCCGGCAGATCGAGCAGGTGCAACGCCGCGCCGAGTTAAGCCCGAACGGCAGCTCCGCAGTGAACTTCACCGCGCCGCAATGGCACGAACCTTTGAAAGTGACAGAATCGCTCGATGTGACGTCGGTCACGCGGCGACTTTCTCAAGTGCTTCCTTGACCGCCGCCAGAGCTTCGGCGGCCTTATCGCCGTCGGGGCCACCGCCCTGCGCCATGTCGGGTCGGCCACCACCGCCCTGCCCGCCCAGCGCGGCAACCGCGGCTTTAACGAGGTCGACTGCGCTGATCTGGCCCACGAGGTCGCCGGTGACGCCAACGGCGACGCTCGCGCGGCCGTCATTGACGGCGATCAGGGCCGCGATGCCGGAGCCGACGCGCTGCTTCATGGTGTCGACGGTCGAGCGTAATTCCTTCGGGTCGAGCCCATCGACGACCTGGCCGAGGAACTTGTAACCGGCGACATTTTCAGGACCTGAGGCGTCGGACGACGCCGCCCCGCCACTCATCGCTAGAGCCTTCTTGGCATCTGCGAGCTCGCGCTCGAGCCGGCGGCGATCCTCCACCAGCGAGGCAATCCGCGCAGGAACCTCATCCGGCGAACTCTTCAAGGTCGCTGCGGCTTCACGGAGCTTGGCTTCCCGATCGCCGAGCCATTGCCGCGCTGCCTCGCCGGTTAGCGCCTCGATGCGGCGGACGCCCGATGACACCGCGCTTTCAGAGATGATCTTCAACAGCTGGATGTCGCCCAGCGCGCGGACGTGCGTACCGCCGCATAGCTCGACCGAATAATCGGCGTCGGAATCGCGGCCCATCGAGAGCACACGGACTTCGTCGCCATATTTCTCGCCGAATAAAGCCATCGCACCAACCTCGATCGCGTCGGAATGGCTCATCAGTCGCGTCGTCACCGGCTCGTTCGAGCGGATCTGGGCGTTCACTTCGGCCTCGACGTTGTCGATCTCCTCGCGGGTCATCGCTTTGGAATGCGAGAAGTCGAAGCGGAAATAGTCCGGTGCGACGAGGCTGCCCTTCTGCGTGACATGCGTACCAAGGTGCCGGCGCAGTGCGGCGTGGAGGAGGTGGGTGGCGCTATGATTGGCGCGGACGCGGTTGCGGCGCTCGGCGTCGACGCGCTGCGTCACAGTTTCGCCCACACTTAGCTCACCGGCAACGACCTTGGTCCGGAGCACGTGCAGCTTGCCGAGCGGTTTGGACGTGTCCTCAACCTCGCCGTCGAAACCCTTGAGCGTGGTCAGCTTCCCGCTGTCGCCAATCTGACCACCGCTTTCACCATAGAAGGGCGTCTGGTTGAGCAAGACGTCGACAGTATCACCGATCTCGGCACGTTCGACCCGAGCGCCGTCCTTGACGATCGCCAGAACAACGCCCTCGCCTTCGTCGCCGGAATAGCCGGTGAACTCGGTCGCGCCATATTCCTCAGCGAGGTCGAACCAGATGTCCTCGTTCGCCTTAGCGCCCGAGCCCTTCCACGCTGCGCGCGCCTTGGCCTTCTGCTCGGCCATCGCCGTATCGAAGCCAGCCTGATCGACGCCGAGGCCCCGATCGCGCAGCGCCTGCTCGGTCAGGTCGAGCGGAAAACCGTAGGTATCGTAGAGCTTGAATGCGGTCTCGCCCGGCAACGTGCCGCCTTCGCCCAGACCCGCAGTCGCCTCGTCGAGCAGCTTGATCCCGGTCGCCAGCGTCTGCCGGAAGCGCGTCTCCTCCTGTTGCAGAGTCGCCTCGATTAGCGGCTGCGCACGGACCAGCTCCGGATAGGCCGCCCCCATCTCCGCGACCAGTGCCGGCACCAGNCGCCACATCAACGGCTCGCTCGCGCCGAGCAGATGTGCGTGGCGCATGGCGCGGCGCATGATGCGGCGAAGGACATAGCCCCTGCCCTCGTTCGCCGGCAGCACTCCGTCCGCGACCAGAAAGCCCGACGTCCGCAGGTGGTCGGCGATGATACGATGGCTCGCATTCATGTCGGCCGAATTGTTGCTGGTCAGTTCCTCGCTGGCCGCGATCAGCGCCCTGAACGTGTCCGTCTCATAATTGTCGGTCGTGCCCTGGAGGACGGCAGCGATACGCTCCAGTCCCATGCCCGTGTCGATCGACTTCTTCGGCAGTTCCGAGACGATCTCGCCCGCCGCCTGCTCGTATTGCATGAAGACGAGGTTCCAGACCTCGACGAAACGATCCCCGTCTTCGTCCGGGCTGCCAGGGGGCCCGCCCGCAATCCGCTCACCGTGGTCGTAGAAGATCTCCGAACATGGCCCGCACGGCCCGTCATCGCCCATCGACCAGAAATTGTCCTTGGTCGGGATGCGGATGATGCGGCTCTCGGGCAGGCCCGTGATGCGTCTCCACAGCTCGAAGGCCTCATCGTCGGTGTGATAAACCGTCGCGGTCAGCCGGTCGGGACTGAGACCCCATTCCTTCGTCAGCAAATTCCACGCCAGCTCGATCGCGCGGTCTTTGAAATAGTCGCCAAACGAGAAATTCCCGAGCATTTCGAAGAAGGTGTGATGCCGCGCCGTATAGCCGACATTGTCGAGGTCGTTGTGCTTGCCGCCAGCCCGAACGCATTTCTGGGAGCTGCTCGCGGTGACGTAAGGGCGCGATTCCAGACCCGTGAACACGTTCTTGAACGGCACCATCCCGGCGTTGACGAACATGAGCGTCGGGTCGTTCTGCGGCACGAGCGGCGCGGACTGCACCCGCGCATGTCCGTTCTTCTCGAAATAATCGAGGAAGCCGCGGCGGATGTCGTTGGTCGAAGTCATGTGAGCAGGATGTAAATGCCATGCTGCGCTGCGGCAAGGACAGCGCAACTGTCAGGGGTTGGCAGTTTGAGCATGTGGCGGCTAGGCAGCCTCATGGCCTGGCGCAAGAAGTCGAGCATCCCGAAGTACAAGCGGCGCAGGCGCGACACACGATCCTGGCCGAGGCGGATTTTCGGCTGGATCGTCAAGCTGGTCGTCGCCTTCTTCGTCATCTCGATCCTGTGGGTGGTGGTCTATCGCTTCGTTCCGCCGCCAATCACCTTCACGATGCTGGGCGATGTCTTCGCGGGGCGCGGCGCGGAGCGCGACTGGATGCCGATCAGCCAGATGGACCGCGATATGGTCCGTGCCGCAATCGGGGCCGAGGACAGCAAGTTCTGCGAGCATAACGGCTTCGACATCGATGCCATCGAAGACGCGATGAAGCGCAATGCCTCCGGCGGACGGATTCGCGGCGGATCGACCATCAGCCAGCAGACCGCGAAAACCACCTTCCTGTGGAACGGTGGCGGCTATGCCCGAAAGGGCGTCGAGGCCTGGTTCACGTTCCTGATCGAGCACATCTGGGGCAAGCGCCGGATCATGGAGGTCTACCTAAACAATGCCGAGACGGGCATCGGGACCTACGGCGTGAACGCCGGATCGCAGCGCTATTACGGGCATGACGCCAGCGCCATGAGCCCGCTCGAGGCGGCGCGGATCGCCGCCGTGCTCCCGCTACCGAAGAAGCGTGGGGCGATAGCGCCGAAGGGTTTTACCCGCCGCTACGGCAACACCATCGATGCTCGCATTGGCGTCGTTGCTCGCGATGGCCTCGACGCATGCGTCTATAAGGGTGCGACGGCCCCGCCGAACAAGGCGCCGCCGAAAGTCTCGGCCAAGCCGCGGCCGCTGCCAGGCGAAGAATATGAGACGGCCAAGCCGCCGCCGCCTGAGGCTGATGTCGACGAATCTGCGCCAACCGCAACGGAGCCGGAGCAAAATGCCCCAGCGCCGGCACCACAGCCGCAGCAGCCGACAACTAACGAAGCGGTGCCGCCGCCTGAGCCCGCAACCCAGCCGCAGAACGGCACCTGAGCTGACACGGCGAGCAGTGCCGTAACGCGGTTCGCAGCAGGAACGTGGTCCCTCCCCTGACCGTTCATTCGGCGATCAGGACATGGAGGTAGATATGGTCACGCGTACTCAGGCTCGCTCATCAAACCGCAGCAATTCGAACAGCCAGCGCAGCGCTTTTTCGTGGAGCGAGAATGCCGGCCCGATTCTGGGCGCTGCGATTGCCGGCGCAGCCATCGGCTTCGCCGCGAATTATGGCCGCAAGGCGCTGATGCAGGGCATGGAGGCGTCGATCGGTGACTGGGACGAAATCCTCGCCGCTGAGCATGACGCGGCGCTCGCGGTCTTCGACAAAATGCTGGCGACCGACGAGACCCAGACGTTCAAGCGCAAGATGCTTCTGATGAAGCTGACGCACGCGCTCGATAAGCACGCGCACTCCGAAGAGATGGTCGTTTACCCGGCACTTCGCGAAGCGAACGAAGCGACCGACGCCGATCATCTCGAAGGCGAGCACGGGTACATCAAGACGTTCATCTTCCAGCTGAATGAAATGGGGCCGGATGCGTCCAATTGGCTCGAAACGGTCCGCGAGTTCCGCAAGCTGGTTTTCGAGCACGCGCATATGGAAGAGGAACAGGTCTTCTTGCGCTTCAAGCAGGAAATGAACGAAGAGCAGAACGACCACATCACGAGCCTGCTCAACCGCGACGGCTTTTGGATGGCTTAGTCTCCGGTGACTGCTTGGTCTTCCGGAAACAGGCCCGGCTCGTCCCACTCGTCATGGCCCTGTTTGAGCAGGGCTATGATCGCGACGATTGGAATGCTGACGGAAAGCACCCAGGGCGCATAAACGGGTTGTTTGACGGCGCCGACGCTCAGGAGCTGGATATAGAACGGCTGGATATTCCAGGCGCCGCTCGTCCAGTCGAGCTTGAAAACGCCGATGCCGACCAGTGCACCGATTGTCCACAACCACCGTCGGCGGAACAGGCCCGACCTCCAGATCTTAACCAGTGCCGCCGTGGTAACGCCAATGACAGCGAGCATGGCGGCGATCATTGCCGAGCCACCAAGGCCGGCGTTCGACAGGCTNAAGCTATTCAGCTGCTGTGGATCCGATGCAGTTGGGGTGATGTAGAGGCTTTCAAGCTGAGTGCGGCCGCCAGTTGCGATGGTGGAAGCCTCAACGAGCGCCCAGGAGCCATTCCCCCTGATTTGATAGACTGCATGAGCTTTGCGGGTCGTCCCGTCGGATGTCCAATTTGCGTTGGCCACGGATACTTCCAAAGGTGGCGGAGGTAGGGCGTGCCGCATGGCTGGCATCGCACCAGGCACTTTGGCGGCGACCCCCGGAGGCATCTTGCGCGCCAGCGCGTCGGCGTCGCCGCGCGACACGTCGTCGATGCCGCCTCGGATCAAGCTCCGTTCCTGATCGGTAAGAACCGTCTTTTCGAGTTTGTTTGGCGTNCAACCGGCGATGAGCGCCAAGAGGAGTGACAGAAGCAGGAACCGCATAACTTCCCCCTGCGGGAAGTCTGCGGCCTCATCAGACGATGCGCAAGCCTAGCTGACGAGTGCGAGCCGCGGGGGTTCCTGAGCGGCGAGGGTGACACTTCCCTCGCCGCTTATTTGCGTAAGGCGTTCGGCAAGGTCCGCATCGAGCGTGAAGTCGCGTCCGGCGAGGACCGTCGCTTCCCCGCCCCGAGCGAGCCGCACGATAAACCGAACGACGCCATTGCCCCCGCGCGCCTCGCCCAGCTCGCGAGCGACCAGCGGAATCAGCTCGTGCGAGGCGCGGACGATCATTTCGAGGCGTGTTTTCTTCGCCAGCATTTCCAGTGGCTGGAAGCGCTTGATCGTCACGCGCGGGGTCTCGTCGCCGGCCCGGCGGTCGAGCTCGACCGTCAGCAAGCCGCATGCCTGTGCCTTGGCCGCCGCCTCGAGCGCACTCGACGGCTCATCATCGAAGCAAGTCGCGGTGAACTGGCCCGAGCTGTCGCTGAGATCGGCCATCATGTAGCGGCGCCCCCGCGCCGAAGTGCGATAGCGGGCATTCTCGACCAGCCCGGCCATCGTCATGCTTACGCGCTCGCCCTCGGCAATCCGCAGGTCCGAGATTTCAGCGAAGGTCTTCACCTTGTGCACCGCCAGCAAATGCTTGCTCGCGTCGACCGGATGCGCCGAGAAGTAGAATCCAAAGGCGTCCCGCTCAGCCGCCATACGCTGGGCAACCGTCCAACTCGCATCCTTCGGAAGGCGGATCGGCGCCGCTTCCCAGCTGCTGACCCCGAACAGGCCGGCCTGGCCGCTGGTACGCTGGTCGTGCGCGCTGGCGGCATGCGCGAGGATGGTCTCCGCCGCACCGAACACGGCCGCCCGGTCGTCCCTGATCGAGTCGAACGCGCCCGCTCCGGCGAGGCTTTCGAGTTGCCGGCGATTGAGCAGCCGAGGATCGATCCGCGCCGCGAAATCCTCGAGGCTGGCAAACGGCCCGCCGCGTTCGCGCTCCTCGACCAACGCCTCCATCGCTTTCTCGCCAACACCCTTCAGCGCTCCGAGAGCGTAACGGACTGCACCATTCTCGACCGTGAAGAAGGCATGGCTCGCGTTGATGTCGGGCGGCAGGCATTCGACCCCGCCCCGGCGCATGTCCTCGACAAAGATGCCGAGCTTGTCGGTCAGCGCCATGTCGAAGCTCATCGACGCGGCGTAGAATTCGGCGCGGTGGTGCGCCTTCAGCCATGCCGTCTGGTAGGCGACGAGCGCGTAGGCCGCCGCGTGGCTCTTGTTGAAGCCGTAGCCAGCGAACTTATCGATCAAGTCGAACAACTCGTTCGCCTTCGCTGCGGTGATCTGGTTGTGGGTCGCGCAGCCTTCAACGAAGCGGGCGCGCTGGGCGTCCATCTCCGACTTGATCTTTTTACCCATGGCTCGGCGCAGCAGGTCCGCTTCGCCGAGCGAGTAGCCGGCGAGCAGCTGCGCAGCCTGCATCACCTGCTCCTGGTAGACGAAGATGCCGTATGTCTCGGCCAGGATGCCTTCGAGCAGCGGGTGCGGATATTCGATTGAGACCCGCCCGTTCTTGCGGTCGCCAAACAATGGAATGTTGTCCATCGGGCCCGGGCGATAGAGCGCGACGAGCGCGATGATGTCGCCAAAGTTGGTCGGGCGGACAGCGGCAAGTGTCCGGCGCATGCCTTCCGATTCCAGCTGGAATACTCCGACAGCGTCGGCCCGCTGGATGAGCTCGTAAACCGACATGTCGTCCCACGGCAGCTTCGCGAAATCGACGTGGACACCCTGCTCGGCGAGCAGGCGCTGGCCCTCCTTCAGGACCGACAAGGTCTTGAGGCCGAGGAAGTCGAACTTCACTAGGCCCGCCGCCTCGACATATTTCATGTCGAACTGCGTCACCGGCATGTCCGACCGCGGGTCGCGATAGAGCGGGACGAGCTCGTCGAGCGGACGATCGCCGATGACGACGCCCGCCGCGTGGGTCGATGCGTGGCGCGGCAGCCCTTCCAGCTTCATCGCCAAGTCGAACAGGCGCTTGACGTCCTTATCTTTGTACTCGGCTGCGACCTCGGGAACGCCATTCAACGCGCGCTCTAGCGTCCACGGGTCGGTCGGGTGGTTCGGAATCAGCTTGGCGAGCCGGTCGACGTGCCCGTACGACATCTGAAGGACGCGGCCCGTATCCTTGAGGACTGCGCGCGCCTTCAGCCGCCCGAAGGTGATGATCTGCGCGACTTTGTCGCGGCCATATTTGCCCTGGACGTAGGTGATGACCTTGTCGCGATGGGTTTCGCAAAAATCGATGTCGAAGTCCGGCATCGACACGCGCTCAGGGTTGAGGAAGCGCTCGAACAGCAAGCCCAGCGCAAGTGGGTCGAGATCGGTGATGGTCAGTGCCCAGGCGACGACCGAGCCGGCGCCCGAGCCACGGCCCGGACCGACCGGGATGTCGTTGGCCTTGGCCCATTTGATGAAGTCGGCGACGATCAGGAAGTAACCGGCGAACCCCATGTCGGTGATGATGTCGAGCTCATAATCAAGCCGTTCGGCATAGGGCTGAAGATCGTCTGCCGAGCGGCCCAGCAGGCGCTGCTCGAGGCCAGTCCGCGCATCGCGGCGGAGTTGCTCATCCTCGTCATTGCTGAGCCGCGGCAGGATCGGCTTGCGCTTGGGCGCAGCGACCGCGCACCGCATCGCAATCACCGACGTATTGGCCAGCGCCTCGGGTAGGTCGGCGAAGATCTGCTCCATCGCCGCGCCGTCCTTCAGCCAGGCGTCGGCGGACGAGGTGACGCGGCTCGCACTTTCCACATATTCGGAATTGGCGATGCACAGCATCGCATCGTGCGCCGCGTGAAAAGACGGGTCAGCGTAGGTCGCGGGATTGGTCGCGACCAAGGGCAGGTCACGCGCGTAAGCAAGGTCGATCAGTGCGTTCTCGGCCGCATCCTCGACCGCGTCGTTGCGCCGAACGATCTCGATATAAAGTCGCTCCGGGAAAAGCGTTTGCAGCAGGTCGAGATAGGCTTCCGCCTTGGTCTGCTGGCCGTCGGCGAGCAGTCTAGCGAGCGCACCCTCCCCGCCCGCGGTCAGCGCGATCAGCCCCTCGTTCAACCCCTGGAGCTCGGCAAACTCGACATGCGGCTCGAGCTCGGCCGGACGGTCGAGGTGCGCCGACGACACCAGCTTGCAGAGGTTCGCATAGCCGCGATCATTCTGAGCCAGCAGCACCAGCCAGTCGATCCCCGCCTCGCCGCCAATTTCCGGCGGCCGCGCAACTGCGAGCGCCGCGCCGATAATCGGCTGGACGCCCTTTGCCGAGCAGGCGTCGCTGAACGGCATGGCGCCGTACAGGCCGTTACGATCGGTGAGCGCGACTGCTGGGAAGCCCAGCTTCGCTGCCCGCTCGGCGATCGTCTTCGGCTCCATCGCCCCTTCGAGCATGGTGAACGACGAAAAAACACGAAGCGGAACGAACGGCTGACTCACCCGACTTACTATGGGAATTTCATCAGCGGAGTGAAGCACCGCCAGTCACTTATCCCCACCTATCGGGCGGGGGTGAGGCGGCCTTCCATGATGTCGCGGATTTCGCGCATCCGCCCGACATAAGCGTTCGCTATGCACTGCCGGTTCGGGCAACGGTCGCGGTAAGCCAGGAAGCGATCGCGCGTCGTCTGCAAGAGCTGTTTCTGGACCGGCGTCGCAGCGACGAGCGATCGCCTGTATTGCGCCGCCATGTTCACATCGAGCGCGGCCAAGCCGCTGTCCTCGCAAACCGCATCCTCACTTGGCGAGCTCGCCCGAGCGCAGTCGAAGCTCGGACGCCCGGGCGCAGCGGTGGCCGGGCCCGGCTGAACATTGGCGGATACGGAATTTGCCACGTTCTCTACCGGCTCCATCGTGTTCGTATCGGCGCCCTCAGCCGGCGGGATTTCGACGCGAGCAAGTGCCGCCAGCGACGAGATCATCGCATCGGCATTACGCAGCACGATGCTGTCATTGCTGATCGTGTAATCGAGGTCGGCAGTCAGATTGGTCTTGTTGCCCGGGGCCACGACGCCAGGCGGCAGGTCAAGGTAGAAGGTGCCTGAACAATTTAATGCTCCGGAATCCTGCTCTTCCCCTTCAAGCACCGGATTATCGACCCGGATCACGGCCGCAGCTGCAACCTGGCCGAAGCCCGGCTCGTCATTCCCGCGAACCTCGAGGGCCCGTCGGAACAGCTCCTTCTTCACGAGCTCGTAAGTAGCGCTGGCCGAGCAGCGCTGGCTCTGTTCGGCTTCCTTGGTCTGCTCGATCTGGGGATTGCTGAGCTTGTCCTGATCGGGATTGCGATTGCTGCTGAAGAACCAGAGCACGGCCAGGAGAAGAGCAATTCCGCCGAGCAGGGCAATGATCACCGGATTGATCCGCCGACTGCTCTCATCATGGACGATGTCTTCATGCTCTCTCATTGCAGGCGGCCTTCCTGCAGGCGAACCACCCGGTCCATTTTCGCCGCGAGGCGCTCATTGTGGGTCGCAACCAAGGCGGCGCTTCCCTCTCCGCGCACAAGGCTGAGAAATTCTGCGAGGACCCTGTCCGCGGTTTGCTCGTCGAGGTTGCCGGTGGGCTCGTCGGCGAGGACCAAAGGTGGCTTGTTCGCGAGCGCGCGCGCGACGGCTACGCGTTGCTGCTCACCGCCCGACAGCTTCGACGGGCGGTGATCGAGACGCTCACCGAGGCGCAACTTGCCGAGCAGGTCCCTCGCTCGTTCGCGCGCTGCGTCCGGTTCGGCACCGCGCACGAGCTGCGGAATGACGACGTTTTCGAGCGCGTTGAACTCGGGCAACAGGTGATGAAACTGATAGACGAAGCCGAGCAGGTCCCGACGCAACCGCGTCCGGCCATCATCGTCGAGCTGGGCTGCTTCCTGCCCCGCCAACCGGATCGAGCCCTGGAAGCCTCCCTCGAGAAGACCGACCGCCTGCAGCAGGGTCGATTTGCCCGAACCGGACGGACCCAGAAGCGCGACGATCTCGCCGGGCTTCACCTCGAGGTTAACCCCGCGCAGGACCTCGATGGTCGTGCCGCCCTGGGTGAAGCTGCGCCTCAGATCGCGCGTGACGAGCGCAGCCTCACTCATAGCGAAGCACCTGGACAGGATCGGTGTTCGCCGCCCGACGCGCAGGGAACAGGGTCGCCGGGAAGATCAGCAGCATGGTAACGATCAAAATCGCGGCGACCTCGAGCGGATCGGTCTTTGACGGGAGGTCGGTGAGAATGCGGACCGACGGATCCCACGGGTCCATTCCCGTCAAATAGTGAACGACGTCGACCGCGCCCTGCCGGAACAGCAAGATGATCGAGCCAAGGAACAGGCCAATCAGGATGCCGACCACGCCGATCGTCAGGCCAACCGTCATGAAGATGCGCAAGACCGCGCTTCGCGTCGCGCCCATGGTTCGCAAAATGGCAATGTCGCGCGTCTTCGACCGCACCAGCATGATCAAAGATGAGGCGATGTTGAAGGCCGCGACGAGTACGATGATGCTGACGACGATGAACATCACAACCCGTTCGAGATCGAGCGCTGAGAAGAGCGCCGAGTTCATCTGGCGCCAGTCGACCAGGACTCCGCGCCCATTCACCAGCGGCTGAATTGGCTGCAGAATCTCTCCGACCTTGTCCGGATTGTTCGTCTGAACCTCGATGATGCCGACGGAATCGCCGAGCATCAGTAATTCCTGCGCGTCCTGCATCGGCATAACGACAAACGCTTTGTCGTAATCGTAGATGCCGACCTCAAAGACGACACCCACGGTGTAGGTTACGATGCGCGGCACCGTTCCAACCACGGTCGAGCGCCCTTCCGGACTGATCAGGCTGATTTCGCTGCCCGGCCCGGCGCCAAGCTGGTCCGCAAGCCGCGACCCGATCGCGATCCTGCCGCTGCCCGGGGTGATCGACTTGAAATCGCCCGCCACGACATGGCCTGTTAGCGTCTTGTTGGCGAGAATGTCGGAGACCCGCATTCCGCGAACGATCACGCCTTCGACGCGGCCATTGCCCGATGCCATCAATGGCTGCTCGATAAGCGGAAGCGCAGAGGTCACGCCTTTGGTTTTCTGCGCCGCGTCGGCGATCTGCTGCCAGTTATCGAGGCGACCGCCGAAGCCCTGAACGACTGCATGGCCGTTCAACCCGACGACCTTGTCGAACAGCTCCGCACGAAAGCCGTTCATTACGCTCATAACGACGATCAGAGCGGCGACGCCCAGAGCCACCGCGCCGATGCTGAAGCCGGCGGCTGCGAAGATAAAGCCCTCGCCCTTCTCCGGAAGCAGGTAGCGCCGAGCGACCATGCGCTCGTAGCGGCTGAGGATCATGATGTCGGATCCGGAGCCGTGGGCATTTTGCCGAAGGCGTTGCGGATGCTGGCAATGACATCGACCGCGCGGTCAACGGGAATAAGCTCGCGCTGGCCGCTGCGCCGGTTCTTGGTCTCGATCATTCCTTCCGCGACCGATTTCGGACCGACGATGAACTGCCAAGGCAGCCCGATAACATCCATGGAGCCGAGCTTCACGCCGCCACGCTCGTCACGGTCGTCGTAGAGCACGATGTCGCCGAGCTTCTGCAGCTTTTGATAGAGGTCCTCGGCGACGGCCACGCAGGCGGGATCGTCATGCCGCATGTTGACCAGTCCGATGATCCACGGCGCGACAGATTCGGGCCAGATGATACCAGCNTCATCGTGACTGGCTTCGATGATCGCGCCAACGAGCCGCGAGACGCCGACGCCATAACTTCCCATCTGGGGAACGACCGGCGTGCCGTCAGGCCCCGAAACCTTGAGCCCCATCGCCGCCGAATATTTGTCGCCGAAATTGAAGATGTGGCCGACTTCGATGCCCCGGCCTGTGCGCCTCTTGTCCTCGGGCACGTTCTCCCACTTCGCGACGTCGTGAGTCTCGTCGGTCGCGGCATAGGTCGCGTTGACCCGGTCGAAGAGGCCCTGGAGCCCGGCTTCGTCTCCATATTTCAGGTCAGCCTGAGTCCAGTCGAACTTTTCATAGGCAGCATCATAGAAGACCTCGCTCTCACCGGTCGGCGCGAGGACGATGAATTCGTGGCTTAGATCGCCCCCGATCGGGCCCGACGCGGCTTTCATCGGTACCGCCTGAATGCCGAGCCGCTGGAAGGTGCGCAAATAGGCCAGCATCTGCGTGTAATAGCTCTGCCGGGCGCCGACCTCGTCGAGGTCGAAGCTGTAGGCGTCCTTCATCAGGAACTCGCGNCCGCGCATCACNCCGAAGCGCGGCCGGACTTCGTCCCGGAACTTCCACTGAATATGGTAAAGCGTCCGCGGCAGGTCGCGATAGCTCTTCACCTCGTCGCGGAAGAGCGCGGTGATCATCTCCTCGTTCGTGGGCCCGTAGAGCATCTCGCGGTCGTGACGGTCCTTGATGCGGAGCATCTCGGGCCCATAGGCATCGTAGCGCCCACTCTCGCGCCACAGGTCCGCCGACTGCAGCGTCGGCATCAGCATTTCCTGCGCGCCGGAGCGATTCTGCTCCTCGCGGACAATCTCCTCGATCTTCTGCAGCACCCGGAATCCCAGCGGCAGCCAGGCATAAATGCCGGCCGCAGTCTGGCGAACGAGTCCCGCGCGCAACATCAGCTTATGGCTGACGATCTGGGCGTCTGACGGACTTTCCTTAAGGACGGGGAGAAATGCTCGGGACCAACGCATAGCGCGCCGCTCTAGCGGGCGAGGCTTGCGACTGGCAACCGCGCGACTGCTGTTGCCTCACCGACACAGGAGTCGCTCAAAAGCCAAGCAACCCCATTTCCTGCAGTGACAGCCCAGGGAGTCGAGCCTAGCGTCCGCCCCGGTCCGAACGACTTGCCCTTGGCTCGTAGGTTCGGGGATGCGGCGAACAACTGGGGAGGTTCGGCGCACAACGTCCAAGGGGGCTGACGAGCAATCGTCACGCAAGGCGCCCGGATCGCTAGCCGATCCGGGCGTTTGCTTTTGTGCCTTTTGTGCAAAGCACGCCTTTGGTGTAGTGGCGCAGCCTTGGCCGAATGAGGCCAATTGCGCGGAAATCTGCGCGAAGGAGGACGCCATGCGGATACGCATGATGATGGCGCTGACCTTCCTTATGGTGGCGACGGGCCCCGCTGTGGCCCAGGATACCGACAAATCGGGCCTCAGGTCTGAGACCGAGAGCCGCATGCTCGATCAGGGCAGCAACGATATCCTGTGGAATTCCATCGGGTTGCTAGGCCTATTGGGCCTGCTCGGGCTTCGCCGCGGACATTCGGAAGACAGCTACCACCCAACGGCGCTCGATTAGGGCGAAGGAGGGATCATGAGAATTAAGACAGCGTTTGCGGTTGCGGCGGCGCTTTTTGTTGCTGCACCCGCCCTTGCACAAGATAATGCCGCGGCTCCGGCGCAATCGACGAGTTTCCCGTGGGGAGTGATTGGCGCAGTGGGGTTGATCGGCCTGCTCGGAGCCCGGAAGCGCGCCGGTTAGGCGGTCTGGGCGCGGCGCCGGCCTTGCCCTAAGCAGGCCGGCGTGAGCAGCAAGGACGAAAGACCCAACACCAAGCTCGTCGAGGGCGGCCGGCGCAAGAATTGGCGCGGCCGCCTGGTCAGCGTTCCGGTCGAGCGCGCCTCGACAATCCTGTTCGATAGCGTCGAGGACTTGCATGCCAGCAGGCCGGGCCTCGGCGTGTACCGCTACGGACTGCAGGGAACCGCGACCCATTGGGCATTGTCCGATGCGCTGACCGAACTCGAGCCGGGGGCAGAGGGAACGGCGCTTTTCTCGTCGGGGTTGGCGGCAATTACCACTGCGCTGCTCGCGGTTCTGACTCCGGGTGACGAATTGCTCACCCCGGACAGTATCTACGGGCCGACTCGCAAGTTCTGCGACACCTTCCTGAAGCGCTTTGGCGTCGCCCCACGTTACTACGACCCGCTGAGCGTCCCCGAGCTCGGCAACAAGACCCGAGCGATCCTCCTTGAAAGTCCGGGCTCGCTAACGATGGAAGTGCAGGACGTTCCGGCGATCTGCGCAGCGGCGCGGCAGCGCGGCGTCGTGACGTTGATCGACAATACCTGGGCGACGCCCCTGCTCTTCCCGGCGCTTTCGGCGGGCGTGGACATCAGCATTCTCGCCGCGACCAAATATATCGGGGGGCATGCCGACGTAATGCTGGGTTCGGTCACCGCAGTCGCCGAGCATTTCCAGAAGATCCAGACGCTGGCCTGGGACCTTGGCCACGCCGTATCGCCAGACGACGCATGGCTTGGATCGCGCGGCCTCAGAACGATGGGTGTGCGGCTAAAGCAGCACGAAGAAAGCGCTTTAAGGATCGCATCGTGGCTGAACGACAGGCCTGAGGTCGGGCGCGTCCTTCACCCCGCTTTGCCCGATTGTCCGGGCCACGAATTCTGGAAACGCGATTTCAGGGGGTCCTCGGGCCTGTTTGCGTTCGAACTGAAAGATGCCGACAGCGCGACTCGCGCCGCCTTCGTCGATGGTCTGGTGCATTTCGGCATCGGCTTCAGCTGGGGCGGATATGAAAGCCTGGCCATACCTATCGACCCGCACCGGACCGTATCGCAACCGCCGGCACCAAACCTGGTGCGGCTGCATATCGGGCTGGAAGACGCAGACGACCTGATCGACGACCTGACCCAGGCCTTCGCGCGAATTCGTAGGGTTGGTAGCGGAGGAGGGACTTGAACCCCCGACACGCGGATTATGATTCCGCTGCTCTAACCAGCTGAGCTACTCCGCCACTTTAAAGGCAATTGGCGCACCCCTTTGAGCGCGCCAGCGCCGCGCGATATAAGTGGCACGTCCGGTCTGGTCAACGCGAGGAACCGCTTACGGCTGCTCTCGTTGAGGGAACAGGCCAACACACTGGAGTCGCCTCGCGAAATGGATCCGCTGACCCCACTCGACACGCTTTGCCGGATCATCCTCCGGGCTCGCGAGTATGAGGCGCAAACCGCCACCGACTATGATGGCGGGGAAGCCGCCGAAAATGTCGACGATGAGGATGAGGGCGCGCTGTCGGTCCTCGACGACACGATCAACGAAAGCGTCGAGGAAGAACTCAAGGCCGCGTTCGAGGATCTGGGTGAGGATCAACTCGCCGAAGTGATCGCCTTCTGCTGGGTTGGCCAGGGCACCTACGATGCCAGCGACTGGGACGAGGCGATGAACGAAGCCCAGGAGCTCGTTGGCGAAGGAAGCGACGGAGCGGTCGGAGAGCTCATGGACATGCCCATGCTCGCCTCCGTGCTCGAATCGGGCCTCGCTGCCTTTGATCTCAGCTGCGACGGGATCGGCGACCTCAGCTAAGCGGCACCAGACGTTTCATTTCCGCGCTGAATACGAATGCTGCGTTGCAGCATCGCACTTGCAGCATGCGGTGCGAATTCCCAACTTTATGCGCAGAGAGCTGGCGGGAAATACCAACTTCACAAAGGCGTGATGTTCTAACCCGCTGGATTCTCAGGTGGATTCAGTTTGGCACGGCTCTTGCTCAGTCAAGAGTATCGATTTTGCCAATGGAGTTAGAGATGCAAGCGCAAGTTCAGTCCGCGGAGCCCTACGTTGCCCTGCCCCTTCGTTCGCACACCATCCTTGGTGTCTGCGAGGGTATCGGCGAGGACTTCGGGATCAGCCCGCTGTTCATCCGGGTTCCGCTTGCCGCGATGGTGCTGTGGAGCCCAATGATCGCGTTCGGCCTTTATTTCGGCCTCGGAGCGGTTGTGCTGGCTTCGCGCCTGTTCTTCCCGCGCCCCAAGACTGCCCAGGCATCGGTCCAGGTCGTCGAGGCCGCCGGCCACGAGGATCGCGAGCAGCTTCCTCTCGCGGCCTAACCCGCTTCCCCAGGCGCGCAGCACGCTCCCCGCTCACAGCTGCGCGCCGCCGGGAGTTTTCGAAATCATCGAATTTTCGGAAGTGGCCGAGAAATCTCCAGGCCTATAAACGGGTAAACCCCACCGGTTTGACCCGGCGGGGTTCCCCATGCTTTGGAACCGAAGTCCCGAAGCACGTCCTTAGTCATACAGCTGTAACTTTGGCCGTCGAGTCCCTTTTTGCAGAGTCGAACGGCCGACTCGCAGTTTCCAGTGGACAGCTCTGTGGATAAATCGGGAATAACTTGCCAGCCCCGAGTCGAGGCGCCCGTTCACGTCTCTTTTTGAAATCTTACGGCCATTTAAACCTCGTCTTTACGCCCTTGGGTTACGACCGGTTGCAATAGGCTTTGTCTGAAGCACTCGCTCGAGGGGATAGGAATGGCGATTAATCGGTCCGTCGACCGTCAAGCGGTCAGCGTTGCCGAGACCCAGCTCGCGCGTGTCGCGGGTGATGGCTGCGCTCGCCATCCTTATTTGAATGCCCTCCTCGAAGCGTCCGGCCCGCATACCGGCCGCGACCTTTCGGATGCCGTCCACCTCCTCTGCGGCCTGCACGGACGTTACCCGGGCCTGATCGAACTGTCGGTTCAGCACTGCGCCAACAGTTCAACTCAGAAGTGGCTTAGCCAGGCATCCGAATCATTCGAGCGCGAGCGGCTGTACCTGGTGCGCCTTACCGCCGCCGTCGGCCCGCTGCCGAGCACACCGGGAGCTGCCGAAACCGAATCAAGCCTGGTTGCAGCGCGCCATGCGCTTGAGACGCTCGCCAATTCCGAGCGGAAGGGATGCGCCCTCGGCGCCGCCACCGCACTTGTCGGCGACTGGTGGCCGATTCGCCGCCTCCTCGACCGCGCAGCAGCTCGGGTCGGCATTCAGTGCCCGGAACCATCGCTGCCGGAGGATTCGTCGGTGGCCGAGGTGATCAACGAGTCATTGGACGGACTGGCCAGCGAGCGCGCCCTCGCCTTTGGCGGCGAGCAACTGCTGCTCCAGCATCGCGCATTATTCGATATTCTCGAAGCCCGCGCCGAAGCTCGCGGCGATTACTGACCGTTCGCGCTGACGCGACGAGGGTCTCCAGACAACCAATAAAGAAATCGCCGCCCGCAACTCGTGCGGACGGCGATCTCTCCCCAGTAAATAAAAATTCGATCAGTCGTCGCGGTAGGCGAGTTCGTAGTTCCCCCAGCGGCGGCCCTTGATCCATAGCGGGACGAAGACGTTCTTCACCGGAATGTGCTTGTCTCCAAGCTCCATGCGATAGGTGTAGAGGGTTGCCGGCTTGTCGCTGCCGAGCGCGCTGCGGGTCGCGTCGTCGATGAGGATGCGCTTGTTGCGGCAATGCGCGTCGTTCCAGACCGGATCCGGACCCTGCGGATGGCTACGCTCCGACAGGTGCGTCGGGAGGTAGCCGTTCATGTCGCCGCACGCCGAGCCGATGATACGCCCGTCGGATGCCTTAACGCGGTCCAGGATCGGTCGCATGTAGCGGTCCGCCGCGGCGTTGAACCGCGTATCATACTGGACCGGGTTCGAGCCCTCGACGATCTGGTAATTGGTGTCAAAGATGTCATCGACGGTTACCTCGCCGGCATCGACCGCGCGTTCCAGCGCAACCTGGATCTGCCGGCAAGCCTCCTGCGCCTTCAGGATGAAGGGCGTGTCGTCGATTTCGGCCCCCGAATTCGCGAGCGTGTCGAGCATTGTGTTCGACAGCATTTCGAGATGCGCGAGACGCTTCTGCGCGCTCATCAGCTCGGTACCATTAGCGCGGGCATCCCCCGAGAAATCGGTCAGGCTGGCCTTCACTCGATCAACGCTGGCCTGAATCATGCTGGTCGAGTGAGCGATGCCCTCGGTCTGGCGGTCGACCATGCCGACGATCTCGCTCACTTCGCGGACCGTGTCGCTGATCATGCTGAAGCCGGACTGGGCGGCGCGGCTGCGGTCGACGCCGGTCTTGATCTCGGTCGTAACGGCGCCGGCCTCGCGGGTCAGCTCGCCAATCGTCGAGGCGATCTGGCTGGTCGCCGCGCGCGTATCGTGTGCGAGCTTTTTCACCTCGGCCGCAACGACGGCGAAGCTACGGCCGGCATCGCCGGCGCGGGCGGCTTCAATTGTCGCGTTCAGCGCCAACATGTTGGTCTTACGCGCGATGGCCTCAATGGTCGAGGAAACGGTCTGAACCTGGTTCATCGCCGAAGCGAAGCCGGCCATGCGCTCGCCGAGCTGGACCACCAGTTCGGTCAACCCCTTGAAGCCGGCGATGGTGCCTTCGATCGCTTCGCGGCCGGCTTCGAGCTTGCCCTTGGCCTGCTCCGAGAGCAGCCGAGCTTCGTCGGTAGAATCCGAAACGCGTGCCTGGTCGGCAAGCAGTCGGGTGGTCACTTCCTCAAGCTGGTCGAGCATCTTGAGATGGTCGCCGATGCGGGTCGCGACGCCCTGGACATAGCCGGCGACGTCACTGCACTCCATCGACAAGGAACCGCAGTCCCGCGCGACCGCGCGGACTGCATTTTCCGTGACTTCCTCGATCCCCATAGTGGCCATGAAAGACCCGCTCCCCAATAACGCTTTGGGTCGGGATACGAGGAACGTCCTACTTCTTCGTTAACCACGCCCCGGTCAGTAGATGAGGTGGGGCTTTCGCTGCTCATCCCAGGCCTCTTCGTCCGGAACGGTCAGGGCATCGAGATCGCCAGCCCGCGCCTCCGGATCGTCAACCCATTCACGCAGCAAGGGCGAGCCGTTTATGACGTCAATCGCGAGCTTTTCGAACTCATATTCGTAGGGAAAATCGCGCCACAAATCGTAATCCGGATTGAGCCGCCGAATTGCCTTGAAGGCGAGCGACTGAAGCCGCCACGGCTTGAACGCGTCGTGGCCGTAGAACGAGCCTTCGGCGTGGATGAAGACGCCGCGGCACATCTCGCCGACATGCTTATGGAAGGTCGGCTGGAACGTGACGTCGCGAAGCTTGCAGCCCGCGAGCCAATCCGGCGCGAAGCTTTCCATCTCCGCCATGACCTTGAACGGATCGACGTCCGGCGCTCCGAACAGCTCCAGCGGCCGGGTGGTTCCCCTGCCCTCACTTAGGTTCGTGCCTTCGAGCATGACGGTGCCGGCATAGGCTCGCGCCATGTTGAGATTGGCAGCGTTGGGGCTCGGGTTGATCCAGACCCGCTCGGGCGGCCAGCCGTATCCGGGCGCTTCGTCAGGCCTCCAGCCAGCCATCTCGATCACGCGATAATCCACGTCGAGCTTGAAGTGGTCGATGAACAATTTGCCGAGCTCGCCAAGGGTCAGGCCATGGCGCATCGGGATCGGCCCTGCGCCAACGAAGCTTTCCCAGCCGGGACGAAGCGTCAGCCCTTCGACAGGACGGCCCGCGGGATTGGGCCGGTCGAGCACCCAGACGCCCTTGCCATGCTCGGCTGCCGCTTCGAGCACGTAAAGCAGCGTCGTGACATAGGTGTAGATCCGGCAACCGAGGTCCTGGAGGTCAACGAGGATGGTGTCGAACGTGCCCATCGACTGACCCGACGGGCGACGAACCTCGCCATAAAGGCTGAATACCGGCACGCCGTAGGTCGGATCGGTGAAGTCCGGCGACTCCATCATATTGTCCTGGAGATCGCCGCGAACGCCATGCTGTGGCCCGAAGACCGCGGACACGTTNAGTCCCGAGGCGAACAGGGCGTCGAGACTGTGGATCAGGTCTTTCGTGACCGACGCGGGATGGGCGAGCAATGCGACACGTTTGCCTTCGAGCGGCTTACGCAATTCAGGATCGGCAAGCAGCCGGTCGATTCCGAACAGGGTCATGAAGCGTGCTTAGGCAAGCCGCGCGGCGAAGCAAACCGGGTCGTGGAAGTCAGGCTTGTCGCCTTCAGGATGCGCGAGCGCCCAATAGGATTTGGTGCCGTCCTGTTCTTCGAGGATCGCAGACAAGCCCAACAGCCATTGTTGATCTGCGGGAACTGCGATCGTCGCTCCGAGACCCCACCAGGTGAGATTGTCCTCGATCCGAACGTATGGCGGAGCGACGTCGGCCTCCGCCCGACCATCCCGGTAATTGTTGAAATCGTAGGCGGCCCACTGGGTCGACGGCGCGAAATTCCATTCGCGATACGCTTGAGCGCGCTCGTCACGCAGGAACGCCTCGAAGCATGTGGTCTGCCACAAATCTTCCGTTCGCTCTGACTGAACCACCGCGGGAATGGCGAACTTGCTTGCGGGCGCTCCCACCCCGAACCAGATGTTCGTCGTCGCNGTCGCGCCGAGCTCGGCGGCATGGTCGACTGTCGCCCAGACCTTCATCTCCGGATCGGTCGGCGGCGTTGTCGGATGCGGGACGAGATTGAACTGCATTTCGCTGCAGTAGCAGCACGCGGCGCATGACGCTAAGCGCACGTGCATGACAGCGTATCGTTCTTCATTGCTCAGGGTGCTCGACGAGCGCGGCTACATCCACCAGGTGACCGATGCCGCAGCGCTGGATGCGCGCGCGGTTGAGGGCCCGGTTACCGCCTACATCGGGTTCGACGCGACCGCGCCGAGCCTCCATGTCGGGAGCCTCGTCCAGATCATGCAGCTTCGCCGAATCCAGCAGACCGGGAACAAGCCGATCGTGCTGATGGGGGGAGGGACGACCAAGATCGGCGACCCTTCGGGCAAGGATGAGGGCCGGAAACTCCTTACGGAAGAGCTGATCAACACGAATATCGCCGGCATTCGCCGCGTTTTCGAGCGATTCCTCACGTTCGGCGACGGTCCGACCGACGCGGTGATGGTCAACAATGACGATTGGCTCGCGCACCTCGAATACATCCCGTTCCTGCGCGAAGTCGGGCAGCATTTCACGATCAACCGAATGCTGACGTTCGACAGCGTGAAGTTGCGGCTCGACCGCGAGCAGCCGCTGACCTTCCTCGAATTCAACTACATGATCCTGCAGGCCTACGACTTTATGGAGCTGTCGCGGCGCTACGGATGCCGCGCGCAGCTCGGTGGGTCGGACCAGTGGGGCAATATCGTCAACGGAATCGAGTTGGCGCGCCGCATCGACGGGACCGAGTTGTTTGGAGTGACGACGCCGCTCATCACGACCGCGGACGGCGGGAAAATGGGCAAGACCGCAGCTGGCGCGGTGTGGCTCGATGAGGAGCTGCTGAAGCCGTACGACTATTGGCAGTTCTGGCGGAACACGCAGGATGCCGACGTCGGAAGATTCCTGCGGCTATTTACGGACCTTCCGCTCGAAGAAGTCGAGCGCCTGGAAAAGCTCGAGGGCGCCGGGATCAACGACGCCAAGGTCGTGCTCGCGACCGAAGCGACGGCGATGCTTCACGGACGCGAAGCCGCCGATGCCGCTGCATCGACGGCGCGGACCACGTTCGGCGAAGGCGGCCTGGGTGCAGACCTGCCGACACTGAACATCGGGGAGGGCGTCAGCATCCTTGCAGCGCTCACGGGCCTCGGGTTCTGTGCGTCGAATGGCGAGGCCAAGCGCAAGATCGCCGAGGGCGCGGTTCGTCTGGACGATGTCACGGTCAACGATCCGGGATTGATGCTTTCAGCCGGCGATGAGCCATTGAAGCTCAGCCTCGGCAAGAAGCGCCATGGGCTGCTCGTCCGCTAGCCGCTCCTGATCAGGTCGACGGCCTGGTCGCGTTCGAACAGATAGAGGCAAACCCGAGCCGCCTGGCCGCGCTCGCCTTTGAGGCCGCCGTCGCGATCGAGCAGCAGCATCGCGTCGCTCTGGGCGACGGGGGCAAGCTCGGCGACCAGNTCGGGCGTGGCGACACGGAACGCTTCCTCGCCCGACTGGCGCGTGCCGAGGATTTCGCCAGGACCGCGCAGACGCAAATCCTCCTCGGCGATGCGGAAGCCGTCATTGGTCTCGCGCATCAGGGTTAGTCGTGCGCGTCCGGCCTCCGTCAGGTTCTGGCCACGGATCAGCAGGCAGGTGCTCTTGCCCGTCCCTCGGCCGACGCGCCCACGCAGCTGATGAAGTTGGGCAAGGCCAAACCGATCGGCGCCTTCGACAATCATCAGGGTCGCGTTCGGCACATCGACGCCGACTTCGATCACCGTCGTCGCGACCAGCACGCCAAGCTCGCGGCACGCGAAGCGCGCCATCACCGCATCCTTGTCCGCGCCCTTCATCCGACCGTGGACCAACCCGACCTTATCTTCGCCGAAGCGGAGCCGCAGCACGCGCGCTCGCTCTTCGGCAGCGGCAGCGTCGGATTTCTCGCTCTCTTCGACCAGCGGGCAAACCCAATAGGCCTGGCCGCCACCGGCGAGATGACGTCCCAGGCCCTCGACCACGTCGGGTAGTTTCTCCTCGCTGATCACGCGCGTTTCGATCGGGGTTCGGCCCGGCGGCATCTCATCGATCCGGCTGACGTCCATCTCGCCATATTGGGTGAGGGTCAGGGTGCGGGGGATCGGCGTTGCCGTCATCACCAGCAGGTGCGGCGGATGCTCGGCCTTCGAGGCCAGCAAGAGACGTTGCGAGACACCGAAGCGGTGCTGCTCATCGATGACCGCNAGGCCGAGATTCTTGTAGGCGACCTTTTCCTGAAAGATCGCATGGGTGCCGACGAGGATATCGATNGACCCGTCGGCAAGCCCCATCAGCACGCTGTCGCGGGCCTTGCCCTTTTCACGCCCGGTGAGGATTGCGACGCGCACCCCGAGGCTGTCCAGCATGCCAAGCAGGGTCGAATGGTGCTGGCGGGCGAGGATCTCGGTTGGGGCCAGCAATGCCGCCTGCGCCTTGCTTTCGACCGCCGTCAGCATCGCGGCAACCGCAACCAGCGTCTTGCCCGAACCGACATCGCCCTGGAGCAATCGGAGCATCGGCGTCGACTGGATGAGGTCGCCGCGTATCTCGCGGATGACGCGGCGCTGCGCTTCCGTCAGCTGGTAGGGCAACGTGAGCTGCCGCATCAGCTCGCCCGTGCCGGCGAGCGCCGCGGTCCGGTGCCGACGCTGCGACTGGCGAAGCAGCAGCAGCGCGAGCTGGTTGGCGAATATCTCGTCATAAGCGAGCCGCCGGCGCGCTCCGTCGGCGCCCGGCTCGCGATGCGCCAGCGCCAGGAACGCGCGCCACGCACCCCAATGCTCTTGCTGGGCGAGGCCCGGCTCGATCCACTCGGGAAGCTCGGGAGCTCGCTCCAGCGCCTCGCGCGCCAGTTCACCCATGCGGCGGTTCGTCAGTCCTTCGGTCAGCGGATAGACCGGTTCACGAAGCGCAGGCGCGGCGCCCTTGCCGGGTTCCGAAATCTCCGGATGGATGATCTGCCATTCGTCGCCATAAGCCTCGAGCTTACCCGAAACGGTCTTCATCTGGCCGATCGGCAGGCTGCGCTTCGCCCAGCCAGGATTGTTGAAATAGATGAGGCTGATCGTGTTGCCGTCGCCGTCGGACGCGTAGATCCGCGTCGGTCCCCTGCCCGACCGGTTCTCGCGCGCCTCGAACGGCTTCAGGTCCATAATCACGTTGCGGCCGAGCAGCTCCGCGGAAGCATGCGTCGCCCGCACGCGTTCGATGGCGCCAATCGGCAGGTGATAAAGCACGTCGAGGGTGCGCGACAGGTCGAGCCGTTTCAGCGTCTTCGCGACCTGCGGGCCGACGCCCTTCATCGCTTCCACTTCCGTGAACAGCGGGTTGAGGATGTCGGGCCGCATGCCCTGTCATTGCGAGGAACGAAGTGACGAAGCAATCCAGCAACTGTTTCTCCAGGTTGCAACGGCCTGTTCGAGGCCTCGCAATGACGGCAAAAGGCTCTTATCTGGCGCCCATGCTTCCCGACCCGGAACTGAAGCGCCTCTCCTGGCGTGCGCACCATCGCGGCACCAAGGAAGCCGATCTGCTGGTCGGCGGATTCTTCGACACTCACCATGCGTCGTGGAGTGCGGATGAGCGCGCGCTGTTCGATGAGATGCTGAAGGAGCAGGACGTCGACATCATGGCCTGGGCGCATGGAACCGCTGTGGCGCCGGAGCGCTTCGAAGGGCCCATGATCGCGGCGCTGAAGAAGCTCGACTACATCCCGGTGGCCAAATGACGGGGTCGTTGCAGCGCGTCCTTCGCGCCGAAAAGCCGCTGACGCTGGCGGGCGTTCCGGCGGGCTTCCTGCCGTGGCTGGCCGCCGATTTGGCGCGGGCCGCGCATGGTTCCCAGAAGACGCGCCGCGCGGTCATCATCGCCGCCGACGAAACCGCAATGCGCGCATTGGCCGAGACTGCGCCCTTGTTCGCACCCGAGATCGAGGTGCTGGCCTTCCCGGCGTGGGACTGCCTGCCCTACGACCGAGCGTCGCCCGCCCTTCGAGTCATGGCGGAGCGCCTCGCGACCCTTAGCGCTCTCCAGGGCAAGAACGACAAGCCGCTGCTGCTGGTGACGACCGCCAGCGCGGCGACCCAGCGCGTGCTGACGCCTTTCCGAATTCGCCAGCTGACCCGCCGGATTGCCGAGGGCGATGGGATCGAACGTGAAGCCCTCGTCCGACAACTCAATGCGCTCGGCTACCAGCGCGCCGATACGGTCGCCGAGCATGGCGAATATGCGGTGCGCGGCTCGCTGATCGACCTTTTTCCCGCGGGCGAAGAGATGGCTCTCCGCCTCGATTTCTTCGGCGATGAAATCGACAGTCTGCGGCGGTTCGACCCGGCGGACCAGCGCTCGACCGACAGAGCGAAGTCTTTCACCTTGATGCCGGCGTCCGAGGCATTGCTCGATGCCGAGACCATCAAGCGCTTCCGCTCGGGCTATCGCGAGGCCTTCGGTGCAACAGCGACTCAGGACCCGCTCTACCAAGCCCTGTCCGAGGGCCGCCGAATGGGCGGGATGGAGCATTGGTTGCCGCTTCTGGAAGAGCGGATCGGTACCCTGTTCGACCATCTTGGCGACAACGATTTGATCCTGCGCGATTCGAATGCCGACCAGGCGCTGGAGGCGCGGCAGGAATCGATCGAGGACTATTACGAGAACCGTCGCCGGGCGATGGAAGCCGAGCCCGGCAATTATCGCCCGCTGGAGCCCGACACGCTCTACCTGGCGCGGGCCGAGTGGAACGGCTTCGTCGCCGGGCGTCCGATCCATCTTGCCTCGCCCTTCCCCGAGCCGGAGTCTCAGCGGACGATCGATTTCGGCGTCCAGCCAGCGCGCGACTTTGCTCCCGAGCGGACCCAGCAAGCCAACGTCTACGAGGCCGTCGCGAAACATGTCGCCGACCTTCGCCGGAAGGGCAGCAAGGTCGTCCTCGCGAGCTACACCAAAGGCGCGCGCGAACGCCTCGCCGGTCTGCTCGAGGACAATGGGCTGAAGGCGCACAAGGAAGTCGGCAGCTGGCGGGAGGCGCTCGGCTCGAAGACCCAGCCGGCGCTACTGGTCCTGCCGCTCGACCATGGCTTCACCACGCCCGATGTCGCGGTGCTCACCGAACAGGACATGCTCGGCGACCGGCTCGTCCGACGCCGTAAGAAGCGCAAAGCCGCCGACGCTTTCCTCGCCGAGCTGGCGACGCTCTCGCCCGGCGATCTGGTCGTCCACGCCGATCATGGCATCGGCCGGTACGAGGGACTGACCCAGATCCCGGTCAGCAAGGTGCCGCACGACTGCGTCGCGCTCGAATATGCGCGCGGCGACAAGCTCTACGTCCCGGTCGAGAATATCGAGCTGCTGAGCCGCTACGGCAGTGAAAGCGAGGGCGGCGCGTCGCTCGACAGCCTCGGCGGCGAGGCCTGGCAGCGCCGCAAGGCGCGGATGAAGGAACGCATCCGCGAGATTGCCGGTGAGCTCATCAAAACGGCGGCGATGCGTGCCACGCGTGCCGGTGTCGTGGCCGAGCCGGACTCGAGCTACCCGCAGTTTGTCGACCGCTTCCCCTACGAAGAGACCGATGACCAGGAACGCGCGATCGCCGACGTGCTCGCCGACCTCGAAGCGGGAAAGCCGATGGACCGGCTCGTTTGCGGCGATGTCGGCTTCGGCAAGACGGAAGTGGCGCTGCGTGCCGCGTTCGTCATGGCAATGTCGGGTAAGCAGGTCGCACTGATTGGCCCGACGACCCTCCTTGCGAGGCAGCATTTCCGGAATTTCGTCGAGCGGCTTCAGGGCTTCCCGATCAATGTCGGGCGACTGTCACGGTTGGTGCCTGCGGCCGAAGCGAAGAAAACCAAGGACGGTCTCACCGATGGCANCGTCGATATCGTCATNGGTACTCATGCGCTTCTGGCCAAGGGAATTTCATTCAAGCGCCTCGGGCTGGTAATCGTCGACGAGGAGCAGCATTTCGGGGTCGCTCACAAGGAGCGGCTGAAGGCGCTCAAGGCCAACGTCCATGTCCTGACGCTGACGGCGACGCCGATCCCGCGGACGCTGCAGATGGCAATGTCGGGCTTGCGCGAACTCAGCGTTATCCAGACGCCGCCGGTCGATCGGCTCGCAGTGCGTACCTATGTCGCGCCCTGGGATGCTGTCGTGCTTCGTGAAGCGCTGCTCCGCGAGCATTATCGCGGCGGGCAGAGTTTCTTCGTTGTCCCGCGGATCGCCGACTTGCCGAGCATTGAGGAATGGCTTCGCGAGCAGGTACCCGAGGTGAAGTTCGTGACCGCGCACGGACAGATGAGCCCGGGCCAGGTCGAGGAGCGGATGAGCGCATACTATGACCGCAAATATGACGTCCTGCTGTCGACCACGATTGTCGAGAGCGGCCTCGATATTCCCAACGCGAATACGTTGATCGTGCATCGTGCCGACCGCTTCGGGCTCGCCCAGCTCTATCAGCTCCGTGGGCGCGTTGGCCGGTCGAAGACTCGCGCTTACGCCTATCTGACGATGCCTGCGGACCGGTCGATCACCGAAGCGGCGATGAAGCGGCTGCAGGTGCTGGCCGATCTCGATAGCCTGGGTGCCGGCTTCCAGTTAGCGAGCCACGACCTCGACATTCGCGGCGCCGGCAACCTCCTCGGTGACGAGCAGTCGGGTCATATCAAGGAAGTCGGGTTCGAGCTCTACCAGTCCATGCTCGAGGACGCGATCGTCGAGCTCAAGGCCGGCGGGATCGCCAAGGCCGACGAGTTCACGCCGCAAATCAGCGTCGATGCGCCAATCCTTATTCCGGAGCCCTACGTTCCCGACCTTGACCTGCGCATGGGGCTCTATCGCCGGCTCGGCGATCTCGAAGATCGTCCGGCCATCGACGAATTCGCGGCCGAGCTGATCGATCGTTTCGGCCCGCTGCCGGACGAGACAGCGAACCTGCTCAAGATCGTCGAGGTGAAGATCAACTGCAAAGCGGCACGGATCGCGAAACTCGACCTTGGCCCGAGAGGCGCCGTCGTGACCTTTGCGGACGGCGGTTTCGCCGACCTTCCGGGCCTGTTCGGCTATATCGATCGCCTCAAAGGTGCAGCAAAGCTTCGGCCCGACAGCAAGCTCGTTGTGTCGCGCGACTGGCCCAATCCGGATGCGCGGCTGACGGGTGCGCTCCAGCTGTCGCGCGGACTGGCGCGCGTCGCTGCAACCGGAGAGAAGAAAGAGGCGGCTTAGGCGGCCTCGACCTGGGCGGCGGCGACGAACCGCCACAGCTCTTCTTGGCTCAGCGCTCCGGCGCCGAGGAAACCCTGGTAAAGGTCGCAGCCCCACTCGGCGAGAAGCGCCAGCTGCGGGGTGCTTTCGACGCCTTCGACCGCAACGAGCAGATCGAGTTCGCGGGCCAGACGGATCATCGCCTTGACTACAATCCGGTCGCGCTCGCGGCCGACAATCTCGGTAATCAGGCCGCGATCGATCTTGATCATGTCGAGCGGCAGGCTCGTGAGATAGGCAAGGCTCGCATAGCCCGTACCGAAATCGTCGATGGCGATGGAAATGCCGGCCTTGCGAAGTGCGTTAAGCCGGACGGCGACCGCATCCTGATCGACGAGCAACGCGCTTTCGGTGATTTCGACCGTGAGGCGGTCGGGATCCATGCCAGCAGTCTCGATCTCTTCAAGCAACCACTGCTCATAGCCCTCGCGAGATAGGTCGGCGGGCAGCAGGTTGATCGACAGCTTCAAATTCTTGAGCGGGCCTTCCCAGGCAGCGGCACAGCGGAGCGCCTTACGCTGGACCAGCCTCGACAAGCGCTCATCGAGCCCCGCCGCTGCCGCGCGTTTGAACAGGCCCTCCGCCGATTGCGTCAGTGCGGACCGGGCGAGCGCTTCGGCGCCGACGATGCGGCCCGTGCCCGGCTCGATTTGCGGCTGATACAGAACCTCGATCTGCTCGTGCGCGATGAGGCTCTCGAGCAGTTGGTCCCTGACAGGTGTTGCCTGTGCCGGGGCCTGCTTGTCCGAAGCCCGGCGGCCCCTGTCGAATACGCTTTCCCACTTGAACATGCCGGCCGAGTAACGCTCAAGAGCACGCCCCGGAAGCCGAAGGAGAGCGCGCGACCCGAAACGAGACAGTGACGTGACAGAGCAATCTTCCTATGTTTCGGGCCGTTGAAGCTGCCGAGGGCGCTTATTTGAACGCGGATGCTTCCCAGTCGAAGACCGATTTGGTGGACCTCAGAAGCCTGGGGATCGGCCTCCTTGCCTCGCATCGACAAGCGGCAAGCGCCGCGGAGCAGTTGTTGCGCAAGCGCTATCTTTTCGCCGAGGCCGAACAGGCGAAGACCTTTGTAGCGCTCGGCGGCGACGGGTTCATGCTGCACACGCTCCACCGAATGCTCGAAGGCGAATGTCCGCATTTGCCCGTGTTCGGAATGAACCGCGGCACGGTCGGTTTCCTCATGAACGAGTGGCGGCTCGAAGATCTTCAGGATCGAATCGCTGCGGCAAAAGAGATCCGGGTTGCTCCGCTGGAGATGCGAACCACGACCGTCAGCGGGGAAAGCGCGACCCACGCCGCAATCAATGAGGTCTCGCTACTTCGCGAAACTCGGCAGACGGCAAAGATCGAGATTTCCGTCAATGGCCGTGTGGCGCTTCCCGAGCTGGCCTGCGACGGGGTGTTGGTCGCGACGCCGGCCGGTTCGACCGCTTACAATCTGTCGGCGCACGGCCCCATCTTGCCGCTCGCCGCGAAGATGCTGGCGCTGACGCCTATCAGCCCTTTCCGGCCGCGGCGCTGGTCAGGAGCGATCCTGCCCGACGATACGTCGGTCTGCTTCCGAATTCTTGAGGCCGAAAACCGTCCGGTGTCGGCGGTCGCCGACCAGATCGAAGTCCGCGACGTAGCCCGCGTTGAAGTCACGCTCGACCGCGAGAAGTCGCTGACGCTGCTGTTCGATCCCGAGCACGCGCTTGATGAGCGAATTGCGATGGAGCAATTTGCGACCTGAACACTTGCCTTTAAGGAAGTGTCCGCTATCTAGCCGCCCTGCCCGTCAGCGGGACACTCCCCGGTAGCTCAGCGGTAGAGCAATCGACTGTTAATCGATCGGTCGCCTGTTCGAATCAGGCCCGGGGAGCCATTCTCTCATCATCCTTGACTTGGACGCCGAGCAGCAGGACGCTGGCGGTATGGCTATCACCATGTTCGCGCTTCTTGTCGCCGCCCAATCGGCTCCAGCGCCAATAACCGTGCCGGCGCCCACAAAGCCGCCCCTGATCTGCCGTCAAAGCCAGCAGGAAACGGGCAGCCGGATCCGCAAGGGCAAGCAGTGCAAGACCGAAGAGGAATGGGCCCGCGAGGATGAGGAGAAGGCCCGGATGTCTCCTTCGGCCCGAATGACCGAAGGCCAGGGCGACTCACTGTCGCGATCGCCGCCCCACTAGAATCAACGAAGCGGCCGAGCCCGGAGAGCCCGACCGCCTCGGCGGAGTGCGTTCGTGTCCATGAGGGACCACCCCGCACTCGTATCAACCACCGTTTTGTTGCACTGCTCCAGAGGCCAGTTGGCTCCGTCCCACGGCGGGACAAGTGGACCTAGTCTTCGTGCCCCGAACGCCAGAGCCGCGTCGCTAGCGGTTCGAGCAGATACTGAAGCGCGGTTCGCTTGCGTACGGTCAGCACCGTATCGACAGGAAGCCCCGGGCGGAGCTCGCCATTGCCCAGCACGGAGCGGACGCGGTTCATTTCACCCTGCGGCACGACAATCTCGGCGCGGAAGAAAGAATGGCCCGTCTTCTCATCCGTGAAGCTGTCGGCAGACACCGTACGAACGCGGCCGGTGAACAGCGGCAGCGATCGGTTATGAATGCTGACAAACCGAACCTGCGCGACCTGCCCGACATAAGCGTCGTCAGCATCTGACGGCTTCAGCTGGGTCTGGATTACCAACTCTTTCCCGTCGGGCACGACGTCCATCAACTTCTGCCCCGGAGCAACGACGCCCCCGACAGTGAAGACCGTGAGACCAACCACCTGGCCGGTTGCAGGTGCCCGAACCTTCGAATGTTCAAGCTGCTCACGCGCCGCCACCAGCTTGGGCAGGGTTTCCGACAGCTTCGCCTGTGTGTCCTTGAGATCGGATTCGATTTGCTCGAGCCGGTCACGAGACACGCTCAACGACTGCATCCGAGTCTCGCCAATGCCCTGCCCCGCGCGCGCATATTCGGCTTCCATCTGGGCCTGTTGGCCTTTGAGGTCGGCTTGGGCTCGCTCCAGGGCGCGGACGCGATTGATCGAGGCGAAGCCTTTTTCGGCGATCTTCTTAAGGCCTTCGAGTTCTTCCGCGATCAGTCGCTCCTGTTCGATCAGCGAGGCCCGCTGCTCGGTGTAACCGCCTTGCTGCTCGCGAAGCTGTCCCGCCCGCTGGCCAAGCACGGATTGCTGGGCGGACGTCGCGCCGTAACGGGCGCTCATTTCCGACCGCTGCAGCTGCAGAACTTGATTGGCAATCTCGCGGTCGGCTGGACTGAGCGTCGCAAATTCCGGCGGAGTGGCAAAGCCGCGCTGTCCAAGCCGCTCGGCCATTAGCCGAGCGCGCTGGGCGAGGAGCGTCAGATAATCGCTGGTGAGGCCTCGCTCCGCGGCTTTCAATTCCGGCGCGGACAGTTCGATGAGGACCTGTCCTGCCTTAACGTGCTGGCCTTCACGAACGTAGATTGCGTTCACGACGCCGCCGTCCTTGTGCTGGACCGTCTGGCGGTTGCCGGAAACCGCGATGATGCCCGCGGCATTAACGCCCGCATCGAGCGGAACGAATGCCGCCCAGCCGAGGAAGAGGACGAAGAACGCTGAGGCGATTGCCGCTCCAGTGCGGATTTCCTTGGTCGGATTGCCTGCTTCGCTGTGGATCGGGGCCGGAAGAGCTACGACTTCATTCACGCGGCATCGCCTTCACTCTGCTGCGGCGCGGCCAACCGGGCAGCAACTTCGGCCGCCGGTCCAAGCATCCGCGGCCGGCCGGCATCGAGAACCAGTAAATGATCCGCGGCCGCGAGCACGCCGCGGCGATGAGCGATAACGACGACCGTAGCGCCGCGCGCTCGGGCCTTCTGCGTCGCGGCGATCAAGGCGGCTTCGCCCGCCTGGTCCATGAAGGCGTTGGGTTCGTCGAGGAGGAGAATGCGAGGATCGCCGTAAAGCGCCCGAGCGAAGGCAACGCGTTGTGCCTGCCCGGCTGAAAGCCCTGCCCCCATTAGTCCCAATGGCGTGTCGTATCCTTGCGGGAGCTGCAAGACCAGTTCGTGAACCCCGGCCTCCCTCGCCGCCTTGATCACGGCCTCATCGATTTGCCGGGCATGCTCGGAATCGCGGGGCTGCTCGAACCGGGCGATGTTTTCCTTGATCGTGCCTTCGAACAGCGACGGTTCCTGCGGCATGTAGCCGACGTGCTTGCCAAGATCGTCCTGATCCCAATCAGTGATACGGGCGCCGTCGACCCGGATCGTGCCAACCGTCGGCTGGATCGCACCAATCATGATCTTGCCGAGCGTGGTCTTACCTGAGCCGCTGGGTCCAATAATCCCCAGGATTTTGCCCGGCTGGGCCCGGAAGCTCACGCTCAGCAGGATCGGCCGGCCATCGCGTCCGCGAAGCCCGATGTCCTCGACATCGAGAATACCTTCGGGCGCCGGCAACTGCGTATAGATGCGCTGCTCTTCGATATTTTCCATGGTCGCCGAGAGCCGCCGGATCGCCGCGCGGGCCGAGGCCAGCGATGACCAGGCCCCGATGATGCTCTCAATCGGCTGCAGCGCGCGGCTCAGCAGCACCGAGGAGGCGATGATCGCACCCGACGAAATATCGCCCGCCAGCGCGAGCAATGCGCCGAGGCCAAGCGCGGCCGACTGGACGAACAGCCGGAAGAAGCGGCTCGATGCGGTCAACCGGCTGCCCGCGAATTGGGCGCTCAGCATGTTCGCAAGGCCGCTCCGGCGATGGCCCAGCTGCCGGTCGACCATCGCGCCGATCATGCCGAGCCCCTTGACCGTCGTGCCGTGAACCGCGGCTGCCTGCTGCGAACTATGCGCCGCAGCCATGGCTGCCGTCGCCAGCTCCATTTTCTTTGAGGTCGCACGCTGGTTCGCCCACGCCAGAGAGACGAGCAAGACGGCAGAAATGACCGCCATGATCCCGATCCAGAAGTGCAGCATGAAAGCGACGATCAGGAACACCGGGGTCCAGGGCACGTCGAACATNGCCGCGATCGCNGGAGTGGCCATCGCCGTCCGGACGCTGTCGAAATCCCGCATCGCCTGGCCGGCATTGCCCGAATCCGCCGCCATCATCTGGCGGAGAAGTCGNGGAGCAATGAGAGCGTCGATGCGCTGGCTGGCCCGCACAAGGAGGCGGTTCCGAACCATGTCGAGCATGGAGAGTGTCAGAAGTGCGAGCGCCAAAGCGATGGTGATGAAGAACAAGGTNGTCTTGCCGCCNGTNGGAACGACGCGGTCATAGACCTGGAGCATGTAGATGGTCGGCGCGAGGTAAAGGACGTTGATCAGCAGGCTAAAAACAGCCGCACCGATGAAATGCTGCTTGCAGTCTGCAAGCGCCTCCGAGAGCAGGCGCGGAAGCTCGATCCCGGCGATCTTCACAGGCAATCCCCGGACGCGCCGGTAATCGGCTGCCAGCGCGTGAGTCTCATCAGGCCCATGAACTCCCTAAACAGCGAAACCGCACCACTAAGCGGTCTGTGCTGCCAAAACCGCAGTTTTTGTATCAGAATCAAGGTCAATTAACAGAGAATCCCTTAAAGAGACATGACACTGGCTGTGATCCGGGTAGTGGCTCGGTCAATCGAGTGGCGTGCCGGAAGGATGATGATGAGCGTGGTTGAGCAAAGTGCTGCGGCGATGAGAAGGCACGACGCACTCTGCTCGTTTGAGGAGCGGATCGAGCAACTCGAGCGCCAAAATCCCATGAGCGATCGCACTCGCACGAACCTTCAGCGGGCGCTCGATTCCGTCGATACGGACAAGCGGAAGGCATTTCTCGCCAAGCATGCGGATCAGCTGGGTGATCTGGAGACTGTCGCTGGCCTCAAATATGCCGACTTCGCTTACTGGGCCCACTACAGCGTTCTCTACGCGCAATGGCTGAATCTCGATCGCTCGCCACCTCTCGATATCCTCGACATCGGGATGGGATCAGGAAATTTCGTGATGGTTGCCAATTCGATGGGTCACCGGGCAATCGGGACGGACGTAGACAATCCCTGGTACGCCGAGCTTTGTGAGTTGGTCGGCTCCAAGAGGATCGTGGCGCCGGTTACCCGTGAGGATCCCTATAAGCCGATCGATCAACGGTTCGACCTGATCACCATGATGATGCCGGCATTCCACCGCAAAAGAGTGAAAGGCCAGCGCCAATATTGGTCGGTCGAAGACTGGCGTATCCTCCTCCTCGGCCTTGTCGAAAATCTGCTGAAGCCGGGCGGAGCGATCTTCATCCTGATGACGCTCGACAAGGACGATCAGGGAAACGTCGGCTATTCGCCGCTGATCGAGTGGGCGCGCGAGCGCGGTGCAAGGCTTGGCCGCACCAAGGAAGACGGCCCGATCCGCCATATTCTCTTCGATCCGGCGACCACAGGCACCTTTGCTAAAACGTCACCGCAGCGGGAATCCAGCCCTGTCTGAGGTGAAGATTTTCGGCGAGCGCAACACCGGCACCCGCGTTCTTCGAACCCTGCTGGAGAGCATCCCTGGAATCACGGTTCTTCCGTCCACAGCCAAAGAGCTGGACGGTGACGCGTATTGGGCTGTCCAGAGTTTGGACCAGCAGGCGATCAGCCGCGAGGCAGCGATTGATCAGATCTTCGAAGGCCGATCGCCGCGGGAGACCTGGAAGCATTGCGCAACCGAGTTCGACGCCATCGAGGACTTCGGCGGCTGCGTCATTCTTATTACAGTAAAGAACCCGGCTTCGTGGCTCGTGAGCCTTCGTCGACGCCCTTACCACGCGCTATCAAAGCCGCCGGAAAACCTAGGCGAATTCCTTCGCTTCCAATGGAAAACCGTTCGTCGCGAGCGACTGAAGGAGCAGTCCTTCACGCCCCTCAAGCTCTATAATGCGAAGATCAACTCTTACCTCCGGATGATCGAGCAGCTTCGGCAAGCGTCCATACCGTGTCGGTTCCTTCGCTTCGAAGACCTTGTGCTCAACCAAGAGCGCGAGTTTCGCGCGCTTGCCGCGCTGGTTGGCGCCCAGATGTTGCCCTTTGCGCCGGTCGAACAATCGACGAAATCATCCGAACTTCGCCTCGAATATTATCGAGATTATTATGGAAAAGAGCGCTGGCGGGAGGATCTCGTCGGGTTCGAGAGCGCGATCAATCGCGAGGTCGAATGGGATCAGCTGAGCGCGTTCGGCTACGAGCCGGTCTAGCCGTCCAAGGCTGCCATCAACGAGGCGTTGCCGCCCGCCGCGGTGGTATCGATGCAGGTGACGCGCTCGGTAGCGAAGCGCGCGACATAATGCGGGCCGCCGGCCTTGGGCCCGGTGCCGCTGAGGCCCTCGCCGCCGAACGGCTGGCTTTCAACGACCGCGCCGATCTGGTTGCGGTTGACGTAGAAGTTACCAACCCGGGCATTTTCCTCGACATAGTCGCGGACTGTGTCGATGCGGCTCTGGAGCCCAAGCGTCAGTCCGTAGCCGGTGGTGTTGATCGCCTCGACCACCTTGTCGAGTTCGTCTCCGGCAAAGCGAATGACGTGGAGGATCGCGCCAAAATTCTCCTGATCCAATTGGCTTAACGACTTTATTTCGTACATCGCGGGAGGAACGAACGTGCCGTTCGTAGCCTCCTTCGGCGCCTTCAGCCGGCAGATTTTCTTGGCATTCTTGTCGAGCCACTTGAGGTGATCGTCGAGCACCTTTTTGGCCGCTTCGTCGATCACCGGGCCGACATCGGTATCGAGCTCGCTCGGATCGCCGACCCTCAGGGCTTCCATGGCCCCCGAGATCATCTCGATCATACCATCCGCGACATCCTCCTGGACGAACAGGACACGCAGGGCCGAGCAGCGCTGGCCCGCGCTCTGGAAGGCCGAGGAAATGACGTCGCGGGTGACCTGCTCGGGCAAGGCCGAACTGTCCACGATCATGGCATTCTGGCCGCCGGTTTCGGCGACGAACGGAATGATCGGCCCGTCGCGCTCGGCGAGCGTNCGGTTGATCATCCGCGCGGTCTCGGTCGAGCCGGTGAANACGACGCCGGCGAGNAGNGGATGCGCAGTCAACGTGCCGCCGACGACCCTGCCGGAGCCGGGCGCGAGTTGAACGATGTCCTTGGGAATGCCCGCCTGGTGCATCAGGTCGATCGCCAGGGCNGCGACCAGCGGCGTCTGGCCGGCTGGCTTGGCGATGACGGCATTACCCGCGGCCAGAGGAGCCGAGACCAGGCCAGTGAAGATGGCGAGCGGGAAATTCCACGGCGAAATGGCGCCGATGACGCCGCGTCCATGGAGACGCAGCTCGTTCTGCTCCCCGGTCGGACCCGGGAGCGGCATCGGTCGGGTGAACTGTCGCCGAGCTTCGGACGCGTAGAAGCGGAGGAAATCGACCGCCTCGCGCACTTCGAGGACGCCGTCGATCAACGTCTTTCCCGCTTCGCGCGTGCAGAGCGAGAAAAATTCTTCCGAATGCTCCTCGTAGAGGTCGGCGGCGCGCTCGAGGAGCTGCGCGCGCTTCTCGCCGCCAAGCGAATCCCAGCCGACCTGGGCGGCGTGGCCGGCGCGAACCATGCGGTCGACGTCGTCCGCGCTCACCTCGAACGTGGTCCCGACGGTTTTGCTGTGGTCGTACGGGGAGAGGATCGCCCTTCCCTCGCCCTTCCCGATGCCC
>JGI24737J22298_10000011_pt1 | contig 53665 bp, 49 predicted proteins | sample KBSCornC3_FD_22298 | JGI IMG/M metagenome (IMG submission 22298) | reverse complement strand
AGGCTGCGGCGCAATCACTTCAACGGCCTTTACAACCGGCTCTTCCGCTTGCTCGACGGCCGGCGCTCGACGGAACATGTCGGTGAAACGGACCAGGCCATAAAGCCCGGCGATCCCCGCCGCACCGAGCAGCGCGTCCGCGTAAGTCTGCATCCACGCCAAAGCGCAGGTTGCCGACATCCCAAATGCGCAGAGCGTGTCGAAGAAAATCCGCCCGCGCGACTGGCGAAAGCCTTGCATAGCTCTCTCCCCTCGTGGCCCTAGAGTAAGGTCGGCGGCCTGACTAACGGTGAAGGAGCATCCTTCATCGGGCGGTAACCGCCTCGATTCATTTCGTTGGGTCGTGTCCCCAGTTCATGAGACTGTAACGCCAGCGCGAGGTGTAGATATTCTCCGGGCGTTGNGCTTTGTGGCGGTGCACGTAGCCGACGACCTTGCGCATGTGGGCATAGTCATCGTCGTTGAGCTCATCGCGGCGCTTGCAGACGATTTTGACGATGCGTTTGCCGCTGGCGTGACCGACGCTCTCGCTGAGGCTTCCATCAGCGCCCTTGAAGCCGACCTTCTTGCTCGCCTCGGTCTTCAGCCATTTCTCGATCTCAGGGGCGGTCATGTTCACCGCAGCGTCAAACTCTTTTCGAATCTTCTCGCGATCGAGCTTCGCGGTCACTTCTTCTTCCGTTCCTCGGCCGCGCCCTGCATCGGCCGAATGAATAACCGACGAACCTCCGGCCAGGTCCGGTGCGCCTCTCGCTCGACCTCGCAAACGATGCGTTCAACCTCGCCGGCTCGCATGTCGTTGGCGAAGTCGACATTGATCATCGCCGTGATTTGGTCAGGCGAAGAATGGACGGTCAGTACATGGCCGACGCCAACGACGCCGGGCTGGTCGGAAACCAGGGCGCGCAGTCCCTTCACGATTTCGGGGTTCGCGGCTTCGCCGATGAGAAGGCCCTTTGACTCTCGGGCGAGCCAGATCGCGGTGACGCCGAGAATGAGTCCGATCAGGACCGATGCCGCGCCGTCCCAGAAGGGATCGCCGGTGATTTGCGAGAGGAACACGCCGACTGCCGCGGTGACGATGCCGGCCATCGCAGCTCCGTTCTCCAGCAAGACGATAAAGGCCGGCGGGTCCTTTGACCGCTTGATCGCAGCGTACCAGCCGAGCCTGCCTTTCGCTTCCTTGAATTCCTTGAAGGCTTCAAGCGTCGACCAACCTTCGAGCAGGAACGCGACGAGCAACACGACATAGGCAACGGCCGGCGACACCGCTTCTTCGGGCTCGACGATGTGCAAAATGCCTTCGTAAACGGACACGCCGGCGCCGAGCGAGAACACCAGCACCGCGACCACGAAGCTCCAGAAGTAGAGTTCGCGCCCATAGCCAAACGGGTGATATTTATCAGGCGGCTTCCGAGACTGCTTGCGGCCCCACATCAGCAGCAATTGGTTGGTGGAATCGACGACGCTGTGGACGCCTTCGGTCAGCATCGCCGACGAACCGGTGATGGCGGCCGCGACGAACTTGGAAGCCGCGATGCCGAGGTTCGCGGCCAGCGCAATGATTAGAGTACGATTGTTCTGAGTGGCACTCATCCGCCGCGGCGCTACCGGCCTTTAGGCGGCAGCGCAACGCGTCGGCTGGTCAAGCCTGCTTACGGCCGAATGTAGGACGCGGCGGAGCGGCTTGGACGGCTTCCGGCTCAGCCGACACGGATGCGCCAGGCGTTGCTTCGCCTTGCGGACGATTCTGCAGGTAGCGCGAGATCGCGGCATCGGCGTCGAACCCGGTGTCGCTCGCCATCGGCGTGCCATCGTCGCGCCAGCCGGCAGCGCCCTTCGGCAGGCGCGAGCGCTCGGTCGTCGTCATCGCGAGGCCGCGCATGATAATGATCCCGCCGGACACGAAGGTCAGCCCGCCGATCGCGCCCATGGTCGACATCATGCCGTCCGGACCACCGCGAAGATAATAAGCCATGAAGAGCCAGAAGGCCCCGAAGCCCATCAGATAGAGACCGCGGACCCAGCTCCCGAGAACTCGGAACATCAGCATGACGTGCTCCCTTTCGGAGGCGAGCCTGCCCAGGGCCGGCTAAGATCGGATTAACGAGCCCTACCGAACGGCGCCCGGGTCTTTGACCAGCTTGCCGCCCTTCACCACCGCGTCGACATGCTCGAGCACCGCGATATTCGCCAGCGGGTCGCCACGAACGGCGATGATGTCTCCGTACGCACCCGTCTGAAGCGAGCCCACTTCGGGCCGGCCCAGAGCCTCCGACGCACTAGTCGTCGCCGCGCGGATCGCCTGGATCGGGGTCATGCCCCACTGCACCATCTTGACGAACTGTTTGCCATTATCGCCATGCGGATAGACGCCGGCATCGGTTCCGAAGAGCATTTTCACCCCGGCGCGGGTCGCGCGCTGGAAGGTCTGGCGCTGCTTAAGGCCGATCGCCTTTTCCTTGTCGAGGCTCTCCTGCTCGGTACCGTTCGAGGTGCCCGTCGCGAGGATGTAGTCGTCGTTGTAGATATCCATATCGAACCAGGTGCCGTGGCTCTTGGCGAGTTGCAGCGTTGCATCGCTCGCAAGGCTAGCATGCTCGATAGTGTCGATCCCGGCGAGAATCGCGTCGTGAATGCCTTCGTCGCCGTGAGCATGCGCCGCCACCTTGAGGCCGAGCATATGCGCCTCGTCGGCGATCGCCTTCATTTCCTCGAGGCTGAGCTGCTGCGCACCGACGCTGTCGCCGAGCGAGAACACACCCCCGGTCGCGCAGATCTTGATCACTTCGGCACCATATTTGTGGAGCCAGCGCACCTTCTCGCGCGCGTCCTGCGGCCCGCTGATCACCGAATCTGCCTTCTTGTCGTAATAAGGCGGCAGCCCCGTATCGTCGCAGTGGCCGCCGGTCGCGCCAATCGCGTAGGTTGCCGGAACGACGCGCGGGCCTTCGATCCAGCCGCCGTCGATCGCCTGCTGCAGCGCCACGTCGGCGAAGTCGGACGAGCCGACGTTGCGCACGGTGGTGAAGCCCGCCTCGAGTGTCTTCTTGGCATTGGCGACGCCGACTGCAGTCCAGAAATTGTCGGTATACTTCAGCCCTTGGTAGCCGCCGATTTCGGCAAGGCTCGTCAGATGGACGTGCATGTCGATGAGGCCTGGAAGCAGGGTCTCGCCGGGCAGGGCGATATGCGTGACCTGGTCGGAGAAGCGCACCGTCCGCGCATCGGCGACCGAGGTGATGCGCCCGCTGTCGTCGATGAAGATGGCCGGGTGCTCGACATAGATTCCCTTGGCGACATCCAGCATCCGATCGGCGGTAACGACTGTGGTCGCCGATGCAGGAATTGCGAACGCAGCCGCGGTCACAAGCAAAATCATTCTAGAAATCATTCGGGACCCCTCCCAAAGAACTGCGAATGTTCCCAATGTTCGCAGTGACGAAGACGGTTTGCGATACCGAACTAGCGTCCGGTCAAAGCAGTGGCGACCGCTGATGGCACAAGCCGTGGCCGATAGAACAGAATTATCCGACCTANGGCCGATTGAATGCGCCGGACACAAGCGTCCCGTACGCGTTGCCGCCGATGGAGAACCGTAAGATCCGCCTGATCAAATGTGGATCACGCGCCCGAATGCAGCGAGCACGCTTTCGTGCATCATTTCGCTCAAGGTCGGGTGCGGGAAGACCGTGTTCATGAAGTCCGTCTCGACCAACTCCGCAGTCTTGCCGATCGTATAGCCCTGGATCAGCTCGGTGACCTCCGCGCCGATCATGTGCGCACCGAGTAGCTCACCGGTCTTGGCGTCGAACACAGTCTTAACGAACCCGTCGACCTCGCCGAGTGCGATGGCCTTGCCGTTGCCGATCGCGGGGAACTTGCCAACCTTGACGTCGTAGCCCTTTTCCTTGGCCGCGGCCTCGGTCAGGCCAACGCTGGCGACCTGCGGGCGGCAATAGGTGCAGCCTGGGATGTTCTTCGGGTCAGTGGCGTGCGGGTGCACATCCTTGTTGCCGAGTAACTTGGCGATGGCTTCGGCAGCGGTGACGCCCTCGTGGCTGGCCTTGTGAGCGAGCCACGGCGGAGCGGTGACGTCGCCGATGGCCCAAATGCCCTCAACGTTGGTCCGGCACATCGAATCCGTGTCGATGTGACCCTTGGTTGTTTTGATTCCGAGCGATTCCAGCCCGATATTTTCGGTGTTCGGAACGATTCCGACGGCAACGATGGTGTGGCTGAACTTGTGGTCGGCCGATTTGCCGTCGCTGGTCTTAATTCTCGCGGTGACGCCTTTTGCATCGGCGGTCAGGCTCTCGACGCCCGCCGAGGTCAGGATCGTCAGGCCCTGCTTCGCCATGCTCTTCTGAAGCTGGGCGCTGACTTCGGCATCCTCCACGGGCACGATGCGGTCGAGCATTTCGACCACGGTCACCTTGGCTCCGAGGTCGGCGTAGAAGCTAGCGAACTCGATCCCGATAGCGCCCGACCCGATTACCAACAGCTCGCCCGGCATTTCCGGCGGGGTCATGGCGTGACGGTAAGTCCAGATGCGCTTGCCGTCGGCATTGGCGAACGGCAGGTCGCGCGCCCGCGCGCCGGTTGCGACGATGATGTGCTTGGCGGCGAGCTCAGTCGCCTTGCCGTCCGCGCCGGCGACACTGAGCTTGCCTTTGCCGGCCAGCTTCCCCTCACCCATCACGACCGCAATTTTGTTCTTCTTCATCAGGTGCGTGACGCCCTGATTGAGCTGCTTGGCGACCGAGCGACTACGAGCCACGACCTTGGCGAGATCGAACGACGGCTTGTCGTTGCTGAGGCCGTAGGCGTCGGCATGGGTCATGTAGTGAAAGACCTCGGCCGTCCGCAGCAGCGCCTTGGTCGGGATACACCCCCAGTTGAGGCAGATGCCGCCGAGATTCTCGCGCTCGACGATCGCGGTCTTGAGACCCAGCTGCGCGGCGCGGATCGCGGCGACATAGCCGCCGGGTCCGGAGCCGAGGACGATCACATCATATTGGTCAGCCATTCGCTTCTTCCTCCGCCGCGATTGGGCGCGGCTGGTTCTTGTCATCGAGCGCAACGAAGGTGAACTCGCCCTCAGCCACCGTGGTTTCTCTTTCGCCGTCGCGTTCGCGGGCGATCGCCTCGGCGTGCAAGCGGAGCGACGTTCGCCCCTGCTTCATCAGATCAACATAGACGCTGAGCTCATCGCCGACCGCCATTGCGCCCGGGAATTTCACCGAGTCCGCAGCGACTAGGATCGCTTTGCCCCCTGTCCGGCGCGAGGCGAAAGAGCCGCAGGCGAGGCCCATCTGACCCATCAGCCAGCCACCGAACACGCCGCCGTACGGATTGGTGTCGGCGGGCATGGCGGTGACGCGGATCACCGCCTCTCGGCTCAAGCCAGCATTCCGATCGGATTCTCAACGAGCCGCTTGAACGCCTGCATCAGCTTCGCACCATCGGCGCCGTCGATCCCGCGGTGGTCGAAGCTTCCGGTCGCCGACATCACCGTGGCGATCTGCAGCGAGTCATTGACGACATAGGGCCGCTTCTCGCCCGCACCGATCGCCATGATCATGCCCTGCGGCGGATTGATGACCGCTTCGAACTGCTTGATGCCATACATGCCCATGTTGCTGAGTGAGGCGGTGCCGCCCTGATATTGTGGCGGCTGCAGCTTGCCGTCGCGAGCAAGCGCCGCGAGCTCCTTCATTTCAGTCGAGATGGCCGAGACGCTCTTGGTGTCGGCGCTGGCGATAATCGGAGTGATCAACCCGGCGGGAATCGACACCGCGACCGAAATGTCGGCGCGCTTGTACTGCAGCATGTGATCGCCGGCGAAGGCGACGTTGCATTCCGGCACTTCCATCAGCGACTGGGCGAGCGCCTTGATCAGCAAGTCATTGACGCTGAGCTTTACGCCGCGCGCCTCAAGCCCGGCGTTGAGCTCGCCGCGAAGCTTCAGCAGCGCATCGAGCTGGATATCGACGGTGAGGTAGATGTGTGGGACCTGCTGCTTTGCCTCGGTCAGGCGGCGCGCAATGGTCTTGCGGATGTTGGAAAGCTTGGCTTCCTCGTGCGGGATCGCCTGCTCCATGGGTCCGGGCATGACGAGATGACCGCCGCCAACCACTGGAGTTGGGGCAGCCGCGCCCGGCGGGGCGGGAGTGGCCGCCGGAGCCTTGCCCACAGCAGCGTCAATGTCGGCGCGGACGACGCGCCCGCCGGGGCCGCTGCCCTGGATGCTTCCTAGGTCGATATTCTGGGCCTGGGCGAGACGGCGCGCGAGCGGCGAGGCCTTCACGCGGTCGCCCTCGGAACGCGGTGCCGGAGCCGCAGGTGCAGCGGGCGGAGTCGGAGCCGCGGGCGGTTCGGGAGCCTTCGGAGTCGCGTCGGCCTTCGGCGGCCCCGGAGCCTTGGGCGGGGCGGGCGGCGGTGTGTCGGCCTTGGGCGCCGCGCTTGCTGCGGCACCGGCGTCTTCGCCCTCTCCCGCCATGATCGCGATCGGCGCACCGACCTTCACGCCCTCGCTTCCCTCGGGCACCAGGATCTTGGCGATCTTGCCTTCGTCGACCGCCTCGAACTCCATCGTCGCCTTGTCGGTCTCGATTTCAGCGAGGATGTCGCCCGACTTCACGTCGTCGCCTTCCTTGACGAGCCATTTGGCGAGCGTGCCCTCCTCCATGGTGGGGGAAAGGGCGGGCATCTTAAGTTCGATGGGCATGTGGCGTCCTAGCGCGTCAAAGCTTGCGCGGCTCAAAGCCAATGCAGACACTTAGGTCAAGGCGCGAGTGCGTGTTTGCAAGCGACTTTCAGCGCCAAGGCGAAGGCCGCGAGCGCCCAATTCCCGACCGCCCGCTTGCGCTGAACCCCAGATTAACGCAGCACTCGTTGCTCATGGGGAATGACTTGAAGCGCACCTACCTGGTCGTGATCGACGACAGCGTCGAAGCCGCCGTAGCTTTGCGCTTCGCCGCGCGCCGCGCCGCCAAGACGAACGGGCGCATCGAAGTGCTGGGGATCGTCGAGCCGCAAGACTTCGTGCAGTTTGGCGGAGTCCAGGCGGCGATCGAGGAAGAGCAGCGCCTTCGTATCGAAGGAGTCGTCAGCGCCTCGGTCGGCGAGATCCTCGACGAAAGCGGAGTTGAAGCGAACATCGTCGTCCGCCAGGGCGAGCCGGTGCGGACCGTTCGTGAGTTCATCGGCGAGCGCGAAGACGTCCATGCTTTGGTGCTTGGCGCGGCGGCGAGCGGGCACCCCGGGCTACTAGTCGATCACTTCACCGACCATGATTCCGGCAAGCTGCCCTGCCCCGTCATGATCATCCCAGGCTCGCTTAGCGACGAGCGGCTGGAGCAGTTGAGCTAAAGCACCCGCGACAGAATTTCGCCGAGCTTCACACAGCCCGCCTGATCTTCCTTGTCGAACCTCGCGGTGCTCGGGCTGTCGATGTCGAGCACGCCCAGCAGTTCATCGTCGCGGATTAACGGTACCACGATCTCGCTGTTCGACGCGCTGTCGCAGGCAATGTGCCCCGGGAACGCATGCACGTCCTCAACCAATTGCACTTCGCGCGTCGACGCCGCCGTTCCGCACACGCCGGTTCCGAACGCAATTCGGATGCACGCGGCGCGCCCCTGAAAAGGCCCGAGCACGAGTTCGCCGCCGACATTGCGATAGAAGCCGACCCAGTTCACGTCGGGCAGGCTCGCNAAGATCAACGCCGACGCATTGGCCATGTTCGCGATCGCGTCCGGCTCACCGGCGACGAGGCCTTCGAGCGCGCTGGCAAGATCGCGGTAGAGCGTCGTCTTGTCCCCAGCTTCAACCTTGAAGTCGTAGCTCAATCGAACGTCACCTTTCCGCGGCCCTGCTTTACCGCACTGCGCTTGCGCTTCTTGTCGACCCGCTCGGCCTTCACCGACCGTGGCACGCCCGTCTTTTTTCGTTTCGCCTGCACAATATGGGCAGCGGCAATCAATTCCGCCAGCCTCGCGCGAGCATCGGTGCGGTTCGCCTCCTGGGTACGGAAGCGCCGTGCGGTGATCAGCAGCTCGCCGCCGCTGGTCACCTTGCTTCCGGCAATGCGCTTCAGCTTCTCGTAGGCGTCCGGGTGGAGACCGAGCTTGAACAGGTCGACGCGCAGCTGGACCGCGGTCGCGACCTTGTTGACGTTCTGCCCGCCCGGCCCAGTCGCGGCGAGGAAGGTCTCGCTCAGCGCCTCCTCAGGGATCTGCTCATCCTCAGGCCGCATTCTCTGTCCTGAGCTTGTCGAAGGGGGGCCACTTGCCGAAATAGTCGGGCAGCGGTGCGGTGACATCGATCGCGGGCTTACCCTCGCGCGGAACCACCAGCCGCGACGCGTGCAGAAGCATCGGCCCACCCGGGATTCCATAGACGCGGTCGCCGACAATGCCGGTTCCGAACGCCTCGCGCGCGTGCGCACGGATCTGGTGAGTGCGCCCCGTCACCGGCCGGAACTCGACGAGAGTTTGCCCATCCCGTACCGCGACCCACCGCCAGTTCGTCACGGCGCCCTGCCCTTTCGGATCGGCGACCATGCGCCAACCGGCTTTTGCGCTCGACACTTTGGCGAGCGGCGCATCGACCGTTCCCTGCTCCTCAACCACCTCGCCCGCGATCACCGCCAGATAAAATTTCTGCACCTGCCGCTGCTCAAATGCTTGCTGGAACGCCGCGCGCGCTCTCGGCGAGCGTGCAAACAGCAGGCAGCCGCTGGTATCCATGTCGAGCCGGTGCATCGGGGTCGGCGTTCGTTTGAATCCCGAGCGAAGCTCATCCAGCCTGGACGCGATTGAATCACCGCCGCGCCGCGGCTCGTCGACCGGCAAGCCTGCGGGCTTGTCGATTACCACCGCTTCGGCGTCGATAAACAGGATACAATCGGAGAGCAGCATCGTTCTTTTCTAGTGGCTGTGGACGCTTTTGTGACTCCCTTGCAACGAATCAAAGGAATCCAGCGTGTTAGGAAATATTAACCTTTTCCCGGCAGACCCCGAATGGTTAATGAGGGCTTCAAGGCTCTTAAGCGACATTTACGCTCTGGGCCATTGAACGGGGGAAGCGCAATGAGGGTGCTGCTGATCGAAGACGAGCCGACCACGGCCAAGAGCATCGAGCTGATGCTCGGGTCGGAAGGCTTTAACGTCTACACGACGGATCTGGGCGAAGAAGGCCTCGATCTCGCCAAGCTGTATGATTACGACATCATCCTCTTGGACCTGAACCTTCCGGACATGCATGGCTATGACGTGCTGAAGAAGGTCCGCACCGCCAAGGTCTCGACCCCGGTCCTGATCCTGTCGGGCATCGGTGAGATGGACTCAAAGGTCCGCGCCCTAGGCTTCGGCGCCGACGATTACGTCACCAAGCCGTTCCACCGCGATGAGCTGGTCGCCCGCATCCATGCGATCGTTCGCCGCTCCAAGGGCCATTCGCAATCGGTCATTCGCACCGGCAAGCTCGCCGTGAACCTCGACGCCAAGACCGTCGAGGTCGACAGCGCTCGAGTGCACCTGACCGGCAAGGAATATGCGATGCTGGAGCTGCTTTCGCTCCGCAAGGGCACGACGCTGACCAAGGAGATGTTCCTCAACCATCTTTACGGCGGCATGGACGAGCCCGAGCTCAAGATCATCGACGTGTTCATCTGCAAGCTGCGCAAGAAGCTGAGCCTGGCTTGCGGCGGCGCCAATTATATCGAGACCGTCTGGGGCCGCGGCTACGTGCTGCGTGATCCGGAAGAGGCATCGGAGCCGCTGCCGGAGGCCGCGGTCGCCTAAGAATACGCAGGGGAGCAAAGGGGAGGCGGGGCGTTTCGGCGCCTCGCCTTTTTCTTACCCCTCAGCGATCTCGTAAGTGTACGGGTCGTCCACCGCGAACTGCTTCATCGCTTCAATCGTCTCGGGCAGCTTGGTCGCGCGGATCACGAAGTTCTTGTACTTGCCGCGCTCCTCCTCTGTCCGCAACGCCCGCGGCTTGGTCGTCCCGATCACCTGCTCGGTCATCAACCCATAGGTGCGGAGCGAAAGCTCAACCTCTTCCGGATAGAAGGCCCGCTCCATCGCCACTCCGTAATTGGGGTGGATAGGAGGCATTCCTACTCGATACGGACGCTCCGTGAAGCGGTCCTCGTCGAGCGCTCGGCGAACGGTCTCGATCAGCCGCGCTCCCCACAGGCCGGAGGTGTTCTTCGCGTAATAATCGAGCTCCTCGGGGGTCAGCCGCGGCCGCCGNTCCTTGAAGCTGTTTTTGATCATCACGTAGCGCTGCTTGGTGTAGTTGCTCTCGCCGAACTCCTTGGAGCTTCCGGCCTCCCACAGCGCATACCAGTCGATCAGATCGTCGCGGGTCTTCTTGTTGGACCAGTTGTTGCCGTCTGAAATGACCATCTCGCCACCGACGGTCAGCACCCGCGCGGTTTCCTGGAAGAAGATCGGCAGCAACGTCGGGTTGATGTGGCTGATCACCTCATTGACCAGGATGAAGTCGACGCTGTTCGACGGAACGTCGAGGTAGCAGTCGTCCGACATCACATATTCGCTGCCGAACCGCTCCCCAATGAAGGCGGCACCGTCTCGCAGATGCTCTTCATCGACGTCGACGCTGAACACCTTGGTCACGCCGAATTCGGTCAACAGCGGCGTCAGGTGCCCGAATTTGCACCCGAAATCCATGAACGTGCCCCCGGCGAGCGGGCGCGAGAAAAGTCCAAGCTTCTTGATCGTCTTTTCCCAGTGCCCGTCCTTGTAGCGGGCCGACATCCGGACGAACTTGTTGCCCGCGCCCCGCGCCTCCGAATCCGCGAGAATCTCGCCGTACACCTCGTTGAGGCGGGTCTTCTTGTCGTCGTTGAGCTCTAGAGTTTCTGACACGATTCTTCCTGCTGCTTTCGTGATACGCCCGAAAAGTCGATAGAATCGAGTGGTTAGCGGAAGCAGGCCGGTGCCAACAAGGGCCGTTGTTCACTGAAATGACAGTTCGCAGTAATGTTAGCCCACTCGCGCCAGCTTCACGTCGGCCTTTGCCGCGGCTCGAAAGCAGGCCGACGAAACCAGCCACAAAGCAGCCAGGCCGCCGCCAAACACCATGGCCTTGAGCGACCCGTCCTGTTGGGCAGCGATTATCGGCGCGGTGGCGAGGAGCAGGCCAAGCAGCACCTGCATGGCCGCCACTCCGGCCATCGCGCGGGCCATGCCCGCCGGCCGGAACCACGCGGCGAATGCGGCGACCGCCGCAGCCAGGATCACCATGAACGAGCCGGTGCCAGTGCCATCGTCGCGCACGATCGTCATCCAAACGGTCAGGATCGAGGTCAGGAAAGCGATTCCCACACCCGTTTGATAGGACCGGCTTTGTATCGACAAGCTCATCTGTTTTCCTCCTCTGGCAATCGCACTCCATATGCCCGCACTGGCGATGAGCGGCATGAGCAGACCATGAGGAAGGCCTGAAAAGCTGCGTCGGCGCCTTCCTAACGGGCCATCTTGAAGACGACGATGTTGGTATAATAGCTCGGCACTTTCGTTCCGTCGGCAAGCTCTGCCGGCTGGAAATGTGCGCGCTTCATGAACTTGTCGCAGACGACGTCATTGAAGGACGTTTCCTTGAAATGACTGAGGCTCGTGCACTTGGTCGGCTTGCCCGAGGCGTCAACCAGCAGCCGCACTTTCACGACCGACTCTTCCCATCTCGCCAGCATGACTTGCGGATAGTCATGAGCACTGAACCAGTTCGCCACATCCGGCGCCCACAACGGCCTCGCGATCTTGTCCTCAAGGTCGGGGTCGACTCCCCAATCTTTCAAGGATTCGCGGCCGCACTGGTCGAAGGTCTTGATCGCCTCGCCCAGCGAGCCGGTTTCCAGGATGACTGGCCGTCCGCGCCGCGCTGCAATCTCGATCTCGGTCGTCTTAGAAGCGAAGTCCTGGCGCAGCGCTTTCCACCGGACTCGTTCGGCGAGGTCGAGCGCCGGGGGACGACCGGAATATTTGGATCTGCTTTCTTCGGCATCTTTCTTCTCTTTCGCGGCGTCGTCGGGAAGCAGGCTCACCCGCGACCACAGGATCGCCGGATCGTGGTTGTCGACAGACTGGGCGGACTGGCCGTTCACCGGCTTGGACTGCCCCGGCAGGAATCGCGCCGGGACCTCCTCCGAATTGTTGTACAGCGGCCGGCCGATCGCGAGCATGTCCACTTCGCCCGGAGATTCGCTCTCGAAAGCGAGCTTCGTCTTGTCCTTGCCTTCGCCGAAGTCTCGGATCAGCCGACAGCTGTTCTCGGCGTAATCGACTACCCAGGGGCTGGACGGCTGAAGACGGACCGGCTCAGCCGCGGCGATTAGCGACGGTGCTACCGCCAGACATGAAAGCAAGCCTGAAGTACGCATCACGCCCCTCCTGCGCGTGAAAGCTAATCGACACGAGACCCGGCAGTCCAGCCTATGGACACACATCTAACGAAAGTTAATAACGCCAATTGAGACTCGCTCGCTCGCCCCCTCAAAGAGCAAGCGTGGCGGGTCTCACTTCTCTGCTTGCTGGATGGGACAGCGGGGGGAGAAGGGGGCGGCTTGGCGGCGGCACCCCTGCTGCCGGGCCGCCTTTAAGCGAATACGCTCGCGATCATTCCGGAGAAAAGCGAAAAGCCCGCAAGAAGGAACGCGCCTCTTCGTACATGGGCAGAGTATCCGCGCCGAAGCGTGAACCAGGCGAAGAATATGGGTGCGATCACGACGCCGGCGATGAGCCAGGCAGGTAGCCGGCGAGCCTCCGCCGCTTCGGTCAAGCGTCGATCAGCGGCCGTCCGCGTCGGACCGGTAGGTTCATGATCTCATCGATGGGCGCATCCAGCGCTGCATCTTCCATGCGCCGCCAACCGTCGCGCCCCAGCCGTTCGAGCGGCCGGAATTGCGTCTTGTAGGCCATGCGCGAGCTGCCCTCGACCCAGTAGCCGAGATAGACGTAAGGCAGCGCGGCGCGCGCCGCGCGAATGATGTGGTCGAGGATGATGTAAGTGCCGAGGCCCTTGCGCGCGTCATTCCCGACATCGAAGAAACTGTAGATCATCGACAGACCGTCGCCCTGCTGGTCGCTGAGGCAGGCGCCCACGAGCTTGCCGGGCATGCCGTCCTTCGACGGCTCACGATATTCGATGAGATAAGTGCGGACCGGCGTCTGCTCGACCATGTCGGCNAAATCGCTCTCGTCCATTTCGGCCATTCCGCCGCCGGGATGCCGCGCGGCGAGATAGCGGCGCAGAAGTGCATATTGCTCTTCGGTCGTCCACGGCTTGCACGCGGTCACTTCGAGATCGGCATGACGGCGCAGCAGCTTGCGCTGAGTCGCGTTGGCGATGAACTCGGCCGCGAGGACCCGGACGGAGACGCAGGCGCTGCAATCGATGCAGCTCGGCCGGTAGGCGACCGACTGGCTGCGGCGGAACCCGATGCGGCCGAGCGCCTCGTTCAGTTCGCTGGCGTGGCGGCCGCTAAGCTCGGTGAACACCTTACGCTCGACCTTGCCCGGGAGATACGGGCACGGCGACGGGTTCGTCACAAAGAACTTGGGAAAGCGAAATGGTGCGCTCACCCGCGCCGCCTCCAATGGTTACGACACTCTTTATGCGACTGGTAAACGCCGATGAAAAGACTTGGTCGCGTCGAAAGAGGGTTAATGGTGAGTGGTGTGTCGAATTGGGGCGGTTCAGCCGGCTTAGTCGAGCTGCGCTCGATCGACCCTGAAGCCCGCCGTTTCGAGCCGCTGAACGACATCGTCGATCGACGCCGGGTCGCGCGCTTCGCACTCGACCTCGATCATCGTGTCCTTGGCCGGAAGCGTCGTGAAGATGCGACTGTGATTGATCTCGATGACGTTGACGCCGGCTTCGTAGACCTTGCGCGTAATCGCGGCGAGCGCGCCCGGCTGGTCGTGCGCGGCCACATGAAGCCGGGCGATGCGGCCTTGGCGGACTAGATCCCGAACAAGGACGTTGGCGAGCAGATGCGTGTCGATGTTGCCGCCGCACAAGATGGTCGCGACCTTCTTGCCCTTGAAGTGATCGGGATTGGCGAGGATCGCGGCGAGGCCCGCGGCCCCCGCCCCTTCGACGACGGTCTTCTCAATTCCGACCAGCATGGCCACCGCACGCTCCAGGTCGCGTTCCGATACCAGCATCACCTGGTTCGCGAGCTCCTTGAGGATCCGCGAGGTCAGTTCCCCCGGATGCTTAACCGCAATGCCTTCGGCGAGCGTGTCGCCGCCTAGCGGCATGAAGCAGCCTTCGATGGCGCATTTCATCGACGGATAAAGCTCGGCTTCGACGCCGATCATTTCGACGCCGGGTTTGATGGCGTTCGCCGCGATCGATACGCCGGCCATTAGCCCACCGCCGCCGATCGGGACGACGATCGCGTCGAGGTCGGGAGCGTCCTCGATCAGTTCGAGCCCGACCGTGCCCGCGCCCGCGATGATCTTCGGGTCGTCGAACGGATGGACGAAAGTGTAGCCCTTCTCGAGCGATAGCTCGCGCGCCTTGGCATAAGCGTCGTCGAACATGTCGCCATGCAGGATAACGGTCGCGCCATGGCCCTGCGTCTGTGTCACCTTCACTGTCGGCGTCGGCTCCGGCATCACGATCGTCGCCGGAATGCCGAGGCGTTTGGCGTGATAGGCGACGGCCTGCGCATGATTGCCGGCCGAGGCCGCGATCACGCCGCGCGCCCGCTCCTCATCGGTCAGCTGCAGCAATTTGTTGAGCGCGCCGCGTTCTTTGTACGCCGCGGTAAACTGGAGGTTCTCGAACTTCAGCCACACCTCGGCGCCGACGATTTCGGAAAGCGTCTGGCTGACCAGCATCGGAGTGCGGATGACCGAGCCTTTGATACGCTCGGCTGCGGCGCGGATATCGTCGATTGTCGGAGGTACCATCATCGGCGCGCGGCCTAGCCCTTCAGCCGCACGCAAACAATGCTATGCGGCAGTCATGCGCAAAACCGCCCTCGCGCTCATCGCAGCGCTGCTCGCCTCGCCCGCCTGGTCGGAAACCCTGATCAGCAACGTCAACGGCATCCAGGTAGGACCCGATGGACAATTGCAGCACTTCGGAGCGCTGCTGATCGACGACCACGGGCGCGTCGAAAGCGTCATCAAGATGCCGACGCCGCGGGTGAAACGGCACGACCAGATCATCGATGGTCACGGCAAGACCCTGCTTCCCGGCCTGATCGACGCACACGGACACGTGCTCGATCTTGGTATGACGCGGATGACCGTGCAGCTGGTCGGAACGAGCTCAGTTGCCGACCTGCAGCAGCGCGTTCGCGATTACGCCGCCGCGCATCCGAACGACCCGTGGATCATCGGCTTCGGCTGGAACCAGGAGCTGTGGCCGGACAAGCGCTTCCCGACTGCCGCCGATCTCGACGCAATCGTGTCCGACCGTCCAGTCGTGCTTGAGCGCGTCGATGGCCACGCGGTCGTCGCCAATAGCGCGGCAATGAAGGTTGCGGGCGTTACCGCGCAGACCGCTGCACCGGCTGGCGGGCGGATCGAAAATGGCCTCTTCGTCGACAACGCACGCGGCCTGATCGACAATGCCATCCCGGCGCGAACCCCGGCGCAGTCCGATGAAGCGCTAGCGAAGGCGCAGGCGCAATTGCTCTCGGTGGGCGTGACCGGCGTCGGATCGATGAGCACGTCGATTGACGACTGGGAGGCGATGAAGCGCGCCGGTGCTGCCGGAACGCTCAACGTGCGGCTGATGGCATACATCGGCGCAGCTCAGGCGGCGGAAGCGAACATGCGCCCGACGGGCTGGCTCTATCGCGACAGGTTACGCGCGGTTGGCGTGAAGGTTTTTGCGGACGGCGCGCTCGGCTCGCGCGGGGCGTGGCTGAAGCGGCCTTATGCCGACAAGCCGGACACGCGCGGACTTAAATTTCACTCGGATGCAGAGATGCTGCAGATTGCCGACGCGGCTGCCGCGAACGGTTTCCAGATCGCGACCCACGCNATCGGCGACGCTGCCAACGCGCAGGTCATCTCGACCTACGAGGCATTGTCGAAGAAATATGGCCGCGACCGCCGCTGGCGGATCGAGCATTTCCAGATCGCTGACCCGGCCGACATTCCGCGCCTCGCGCCCGCCGGTATCATCGCTTCAATGCAACCCACACACCAGACCAGCGACCGGCTGATGGCCGAGAAACGCCTCGGACCGAACCGGCTCGCTGGAGCCTATGCCTGGCAGTCGGTGCTGAAGAGCGGCGCGCGGCTGGCGTTCGGAACCGATTTTCCGGTTGAATCGCCCAACCCCTTTCCAGGTCTGAGCGCCGCCATTAGCCGGCAGGACATGAATGGTCAGCCGCCAGGTGGCTGGATCCCGTCGGAGCGGCTGACGTTTGCGCAGGCGCTCAGCGCCTACACGCGCGGTGCAGCTTATGCCGACTTCGCGGAGGACCGGATCGGCTCGCTGGAGCCCGGAAAATGGGCCGATTTCGTCATTGTTGACCGCGATCCGACCAAGGTTGACGNGAGTTCGCTCGAAAATACCCAAGTCGTGGAAACCTGGGTCGGCGGAAAGCGCGTCTGGCAGCGCGCGGCAGTTACGCCTTCACCGACTGAGCGCGGCAACTAACCACAGGTCGCTGACGGCTTCCTTAGGGGTTTGTTGGGCGCCGCCACCGTTTCCATTTCCGGCGCGCAAGGAAATGTCCCGTAATTCCTCCGGGCAAGCTCGGTCAGCATCATCGGAGTTAGAACCTGAGGCAACTCCTGCTCGCCGAAGCGATCAATCCATAAGTAATAAGGCACGCCAGCGCGGCCGTGGCTTTCCAGATAGCGAGTGATCGTCGGGTCGCCGTTGGTCCAATCTCCGGCGAGCACCTTCACGCCCGCTTTGTCGAACGCTTCGCGGGTCACATCGCGGTCAATCGCCGAAGCCTCATTCACCTTGCACGTGAGGCACCAATCGGCGGTGAAATAGACAAAAACCGGATGTCCCTGTCCGACATAGGCGGCGGCTTTGCCTTCACTCCAGCTTTCAGCACCAGCGACCGACGCCGATGCTTCCTTTGGTCGAGGGGCCATAGCGAGCAAGGTGGCGGTCGCTAAAGCGAGAGCCACCAGGGCTACCCAGCCAAAGCGGGCACCCGTCTTCTGGCATCTACCATAGATCGTAAGGAGACCCAGCGTACACATCGCAAGATAGAGTCCCGACTTAAACCCCTCGAGCCCTGCCTGACGATCGAGCAACCAAAGTGCGGCGAGCGCGGACAACGCCATCGGGACGGCGAGGATGCGCTGAAGCTTGCGCATCCATGGCCCTGGCTTAGGCAGCCGGTTTCGGAGCGCCGGAATGAACGCGATCAGAAGGAACGGGATTGCCAATCCCAGCCCGAGCGCGGCGAAGACCAGTAGCGATCCTGCGATCGGCAACAGCAATGCAGTACCCAACGCAGCCCCCAGGAATGGCCCTGCGCAGGGTGTCGCGACAAACGCCGCCAGCGCGCCGGTGCCGAAGCTACCTGCGGGCCGCACGCTTCCGGCGAGCACGGGCAATTCGAACAAGCCGAGCAGGTTCGCGGTAATCGCGACCGCGAGCAGGAGGAGCACCATGATCGTCTGCGGATCTTGAAGCTGGAACGCCCAGCCCGCCTCGGCTCCCGCTGCGCGGATGGCGAGCAATGCCATGCCGAGTGCTCCGGTCCCGACCACCGCACCGGCGGTGTACGCTAGCGCATCGCGCCTCGCCTCCGTCGCGCTCTCGCCGGCCTTGGAAACGTGCAGCGCCTTCAGTCCCAGGATAGGGAAAACGCACGGCATCAGGTTAAGCAGGATTCCGCCGAGGATCGCTCCGAGCACCGCCCACAGCATTGCGCTCGCGCCCGGTGCGCCGATTGCAGTTCCGCCTTCCGGAACGGAACCTGACACCGCGCGGAACTCGAGGCCACGTCCGTCGGACAAGGCAATCACCCCCGCGAAGCTTGGCGGCGCCGCGCCTTTGCGCTTCAGCTCGGCGATCATTGTGTTGCCTGATCGCCGGAACACCTGCTTCGCCTCATAATCGACTGGACCGTCAATGAGCGGAAACAGGTACGGCTCGTTTAGCTCGATGCTCGCTGGCAGGGGGATCGCGACCCGCAGCGTGTCTCCCGCTACCGCGAAATGACCGACGCTAGCCAGCGGCTGCGGAAGCGCCTGTCGCCAGGCATCGAACTGCGCTCGCTCGGGCGTTCCAGTGCCGACCGGAAGATCGAGTGACAACTCGCCTTGCTCGGGCACGCAAATCTTGTCGGTGCAGGCAAGCCAGCGCGCCTGAGCGCGAACGGGCACGACGCCCTTCGCATCGGCCGGCACCTCCAGCCGGACGAGCACGGCATAATCGCGCTCGTAGACGTAGTTCATCAGGCCCGCGATCTCGAGCCGCGTCGGCACCGGATAGCGCAGCGGACCCGCCACAAAGCCTTTCGGCAGCCGCCATTTCACGTCCATCGGCAGTCCCGCGTCACCGGGGTTCTGCCAATATCCGTGCCATCCGGGCGCAGGGATCATCCGGATCGCAAGCTCGACCTCGCCGCCCGGAGTCGCTGGCCCTTCGGCGACCAGCCGCGGTTCGATCCCGCGCGCTTCGGCGAGTGCCGGCCAAAGCAGGAAGAGCAAGAGTAACAGCAATCGCCGCATCATCGCGCGGCTAGTGCGTTCGCCCGCTCGCGTCGACCCTTGAACCGCTGACCCCCTTTCGCGGCACTAAGGCGGAGTGGTATCGAACATCCGCTCATAAGGGGGTGCCTATGTCAGCGACCTTCCCACGCGCCGCGCTTGCCGCGACCTGCCTGATCCTGCTCACCACCAGCACCTTGGTCAGCGCCAACAATAATGGCGGAAGCATGTCTTCGGCACCGAGCATGAGTACTCCGGATTTCGACGCCGCGACCGAATATCGCAACGGCATCGAGGCACTGAAAGCGAACAAGTTCGCAGATGCGAAGAAGGCTTTCGGCAACGTGCTCCAGGTCGCCTCGACCGATGCCAACGCCAATTTTCTGGCGGGCCTCGCCGACGCTGGGCTCAACGACCTGAAGAGCGCGGCAAAGCATTACGAGCGCGCCACCAAGGCGAACTCCAAGATGGTCGATGCGCACCAGGAACTGGCGGTCACCTATGTCAAGCTCGGCCAGCGCGACAAGGCGCAGGCAGAGCTCACGAAGCTCCAGAAACTCGATACGGATTGCGCAGGCAAGTGCGAAGATGCTTCGAAGCTGAAGGATGCGGTTACCGCCGTCCAGGCCGCGCTCGCGGCGCCGCCGCAGGCCCGGCTCGATACCACGCCACCATTGCTGTTCGCGAGCGCTGATGGCGGCGACCACGCCTATCTGGAAGCGGTCGGGCTGATCAACGAGCATCGCTACGCTCAGGCGCTCGTCTCGCTGCAGCATGCGCGGGCGGCGTTCGGGGCGCATCCGGATATCCTCACCTATCTCGGCTTCGCCAACCGCAAGCTAGGGCACTACGACCTGGCGGAGAGCTATTACCGGCAGGCGCTGGCGGCCGAGCCGAAGCACAAGCAGGCAACCGAATATTATGGCGAGCTGCTGGTCGAGCGCGGGAATATCGCCGGTGCGAAGGTGCTGCTCGCAAAGCTCGATGCGATGTGCACCTTCGGCTGCTTCGAGGCTGATGAACTTAGGCAATGGATCGCCGTCAAAGGCCAGCCCGCCTCCTAGGCCTTGCCGTCCTGCTGCTGGTCGCGACGGCCGCGGATGCTCCGCAGCTGCCGATCAGGGAGGCGCGCTGGCTCAAAACGCCGGACCTGCTCGCCGACCTGACGACGCAGCCGGCCGAATGCCTCGCTATGCCGAAGGACGCGGCGCTACGGCAGTCGGTGGAGACAGGGCGAGCCTTGTTCCGCTCGCCGCTTATGCTGGGCGGTCAGGCGGCACGGGTGGGACTCAGCTGCTCGAGCTGTCACCGCAACGGCCGCTCTAATCCGCACTTTCATTTTCCCGGCATTTCCGGCGATCCCGGGACTGCGGACGTCACTGCCTCGATCATGAGCTCACATCGCGGCGACGATATCTTCAATCCGAAGCAGATCCCCGATCTCGGCGGCGAGCCCGCGAAGCTGAAAATCTCGCGCGATCCGACGAAGAGAGATCTGAGCGTCTTCATCCACGGGCTCATCACGCAGGAATTTGACGGGGCCGAGCCGTCTCCGGCGGCGCTGTCATCGGTCGCCGAATATGTTCGCGCGCTCAAACCGGCGGCGTGTCCTCGAAACACGAGCGCGCCGATCTCTCTCGCCATTCGACTGTCGGAAGTCGATTCCGCAGTGGAGTTAGCTCAGAAGGCTTACCGCANCGGAGATGCCGCAACCGGTCGCGACCTGCTTGGTGCGGCCCGATCGACTCTCGGCGNGATCGACGAGCGCTTCCAGCTTGCCGGGCTCGAAGGATCGCGAACCGAACTGGCATCGGCCAGCGAGACGCTGTTCCAGCTGCAGGAAGTTCAGTCGGATCGCGGATGGAATCAGTGGCGGCATGAATGGCCGCAACAAAAGCGCCGCTTGCTCGCGGCCGAGCCAATGTCGCTCTTCAATCCGGCGGTTCTGCGAAAGCTGCTCTAGTCGAGATTGGGCCGGAGCCACCGCTCGGCCTGCTCGAGCGAAATCTCACGGCGGACGGAATAATCCTCGAGCTGGTCGCGAGCGATCCGGGCGACTCCGAAATACTGGCTGTCGCGGTGACCGAAGTAGAAGCCCGACACAGCCGACGTCGGAAGCATCGCGAAATTCTCGGTCAGCGTGACTTCACCCGGATTCCCGCCGAGCATGTCGAAGAGGATCGGCTTTAGGCTGTGGTCCGGACAGGCGGGGTAGCCCGGCGCCGGGCGGATGCCCTGATACTTCTCCCGGATGAGCTGCTCGTTCGAGAAATGCTCGTCAGCATAGCCCCACAGGCGGCTGCGGACCTGCGCATGGAGCACCTCGGCGAAGCTCTCGGCCAAGCGGTCGGCGAGCGCCTTCAGCAGAATGTCGTCATAATCGTCGATGGTCTGCTTGAACCGCTCAAGATGCGGCTCGAGGCCGTGGATGCCGACCGCGAAGCCGCCAATCCAGTCCTCGCCATCGGGATTGATGAAGTCGGCGAGGCACATGTTCGGTCTGCCCTCGCGCTTCTTCACCTGTTGGCGAAGGAAGGGCAGTCGCGTCCAGTCGTTGCCGGCGAGCACGAGCACGTCGTCGCCCTCGCGCTTGCAGCGCCATAGGCCGACCGTCGCCTTGGGCGTCACCCAGCGCTCGGCGACCAGTTGGTCGAGCATTTCGTTCGCGTCTTTGAACAAGGTCGTCGCGCTCTCGCCGACGATCTCGTCATCGAGAATCGCGGGATAAGTTCCAGCCAGCTCCCAGGCGCGGAAGAAGGGCGTCCAGTCGATCGAGGCTTTCAGGTCCTTGAGCGGCCAATCGCCGAAATGGTGCAGACCCGGATAGGACGGCGCCGGCGCCTGACCTGACGGATCGAAGGCAAAGCCATTCGCCCTTGCTTCAGCGATTGGCGAAAGCTCGCTGTGGCCGCTTCGCTCGCGCGACTTACGCAGCTTGTCGTAATCTTCGGCGGTGTTGGCGATGAGCGGCTTGCGCTGCGTATCCGATACCAAAGACGAAGCGACACCAACCGCACGGCTCGCGTCGAGCACGTGGATCACGGGCCCGGCGTAAGCGGGATCAATCCGCAACGCGGTGTGCGCCTTGCTCGTCGTTGCGCCGCCAATCAGAAGCGGGGTGGTCAGACCAAGCCGCTGCATCTCGCCTGCGACCGTTACCATCTCATCGAGCGACGGCGTGATCAGGCCGGACAGGCCGATCATGTCCGCCTGATTGTCGTTGGCGGCCTTCAGGATGTCCTGCCACGGCACCATCACGCCAAGGTCGATGACCTCGAAGCCGTTACACTGAAGCACGACGCCGACGATGTTCTTCCCAATATCGTGAACGTCGCCCTTCACCGTCGCCATCACGACCTTTCCCTTGCCCTGGGTGACGCCGTTTTTCTCTTTCTCCGCTTCGATGAAAGGGAGCAGGTGGGCGACGGCCTTCTTCATCACGCGCGCGGACTTCACAACTTGCGGCAGGAACATCTTGCCCGATCCGAACAGGTCGCCGACGACGTTCATGCCGTCCATCAGCGGCCCTTCGATCACTTCGATCGGTCGGTCGAACTGCAGGCGGGCTTCCTCCGTGTCGTCGACGATATGGGCGTCGATACCCTTCACCAATGCGTAGGACAGGCGCTCGGCAACAGGGAGCGAGCGCCATTCGGCGAGCTTCTTTTCCTCCGCCTCGTCGGTGCCTTTGTAGCGCTCGGCGAGGGCGATCAACCGCTCGGTCGCATCCTCGCGCCGGTCGAGGATCACATCCTCGCACGCCTCACGAAGTTCCGGGTCGATCGCGTCGTAAACGTCGAGCTGGCCGGCGTTGACGATGCCCATGTCCATGCCGGCTGGTATGGCATGGTAGAGGAACACGCTGTGCATCGCCCGGCGCACCGGCTCATTACCGCGGAACGAGAAACTGAGGTTCGACAGGCCGCCGCTGATGTGCGTGCCGGGGCAGCGGCGCCGGATTTCGCGCGATGCTTCGATGAAGTCGATGGCGTAGCGGCGGTGCTCCTCGATGCCTGTCGCCACCGCGAAGATGTTNGGGTCGAAGATGATGTCGCTGGCGTCGGTGCCGCTGGCGGTCAGCAGCTTGTACGCGCGTTCGCAAATCTCGACTTTGCGCAGACAAGTGTCCGCTTGGCCGACCTCATCGAACGCCATCACGACGANCGCCGCGCCATAGGCCCGGCACTTGGCGGCGAGGTCGAGGAACGGCCCCTCGCCCTCCTTCATCGAGATCGAATTGACGATCGGCTTGCCTGAGACGCACTTTAGCCCCGCCTCGATCACGCTCCACTTGGAGCTGTCGACCATCACCGGGATGCGCGCGATGTCGGGCTCCGCCGCGATGCGCTTCAGGAACGTTGTCATCGCCAGCTCGGAATCGAGCAGGGCCTCGTCCATGTTGACGTCGATGATCTGCGCGCCGTTTTCAACCTGATCGCGCGCGACCTCGACGGCAGCATCATAATCGCCGGCGAGGACCAGCTTCTTGAAGCGCGCGGAGCCGGTGACGTTGCAGCGTTCGCCAATGTTGACGAAGCGCGCGCCCGCGCCTGCCTGTTCGACCTTGGAAAGCTCCATCTTAAGCGGCGATCAGCATCGGCTCGAGACCCGCGAGCAAGGTTCCGGATTGGGCAGCCGGGACGGCACGCGGCGTGCAATCGCGCGCCGCCCCGGCAATGGCTGCGATGTGCGAGGGAGTCGTCCCACAACATCCGCCGACGATGTTCACTAGTCCGCTGTCGATCCACTCGCGGACCTGCGCCGCGGTTTCCTCCGCAGCTTCGTCATATTCGCCGAGCTCGTTGGGCAGCCCGGCATTCGGATAGGCCATGATCAGCGTGTCGGCGACTGCCGACAGCGCGGTCAGGTGCGGCCGAAGCTGCGCCGCTCCGAACGAGCAATTGAGCCCGACCGTCACCGGCTTGGCATGGCGGACGCTGGCCCAGAAAGCTTCGACGGTGTGGCCGGAGAGATTGCGGCCACTGAGGTCGGTCAGCGTCATCGAGATCATCAGCGGCAGCTCACGGCCCAGCGCCTGCTCCGCTTCAAGCGTCGCCATGATCGCCGACTTGGCGTTCAGCGTATCGAACACCGTCTCGACCAGGATGAAGTCGACGCCGCCTTCGACAAGCGCGTCGATCTGCTCGCGATAAACCGCTTTCACCCCGTCAAAGTCGACCTCGCGGAAGCCGGGGTCGTTGACGTTGGGCGACAGCGACAGGGTCTTGTTGGTCGGGCCGAGCGCACCAGCAACCCAGCGCTTTTTGCCGTCCTGGGCCGAGTGGCGGTCGGCGACCTCACGAATGATCTCCGCCGCTGCCCGGTTGATCCGGCCGACGAGCTCTTCCGCGCCATAATCGGATTGGCTGATTGCGTTCGCGTTGAACGTGTTGGTCGCGAGGATTTCCGCGCCCGCCTCGGCGAACCGATTGCAGATGGATCGCACGATCTCGGGTTTGGTGATGTTCAAAAGGTCGTTGTTACCCTTCTGGTCCTTCAGCAGGTCGAGGCCGCCGCAATAATCGGGCGCCTGCAGCCGTTCGGCCTGGATTCCGGTGCCGTACGGCCCGTCCTTGATCAGTATCCGTTTGGCCGCTTCGGCACGAAGAGTTTCGGAAACACGCGTCACTTCGCTCTAACTCCGAGGAGGTGGCAGATGGCGTAGCTGAGCTCCGCCCGGTTAAGGGTGTAGAAATGGAAATGACGGACACCGCCAGCGTAGAGCTGTCCGCAGAGCTCCGCGGCAACGGTAGCCGCGATCAGTTGGCGAGCAGCCGGTAGGTCGTCGAGGCCTTCGAACATATCGTCGAGCCACTCTGGAATTGCCGCTCCGCAAGTCTGGGCGAAGCGGCGCGTGGTCGCGACGTTCGATACGGGCAGGATGCCGGGGACGATTTCTAAATCGATGCCAGCCGCGGCGGCTTCATCGCGGAAACGGAAGAAGCAGTCGGCCGAGAAGAAGAACTGGGTGATTGCCCGATCGGCGCCTGCATCGACCTTTCGCTTCAGATTTTCGAGATCGAAGGTGCGGTCCTTCGAATCCGGATGGACCTCCGGATAAGCCGCGACGGAAACGTCGAACGGCGCGACCTTCTTCAGACCGGCGACGAGNTCGACTGCGTCCCGATAGCCTTCGGAATGCGGTTGGTATTTCGAGCCCGGCTCCNACGGATCACCGCGTAGTGCGACGATGTGGCGAACGCCGGCGTCCCAATAGCCGCGCGCGACATCGTCGACCTCGCCGCGGCTCGCCCCGACGCAGGTCAGGTGTGCCGCCGGCGTCAGCGGCGTTTCTTTCAGGATCCGCTCAACAGTTGCGTGGGTGCGCTCGCGGGTCGATCCGCCCGCCCCGTAGGTGACGGACACGAACCGCGGCCGGAGCGGCTCGAGAGTCTTAACCGAGTCCCACAATGTCTGCGCCATCTTCTCGGTCTTGGGCGGGAAGAATTCGAAGCTCACCTGAATGTCGCCGCGAGCCTCCGCGAACAAAGGTCGGTGATGCTGGAGCTGATCGAAAGCGTTCATGCTGCCCTCCGTTGCCGGATCGCCGCCTTCACGCCGCGCCACAGGGTAACCGTCAGCTCGCCACCTTCGAGATGTTCGACATGATCGATTTTGAGGCCTGCCGAGGCAAACCAGCCGGCCATCACCTCGTCCTCGAAGCCGAGACGGATGTGGGCGTCGGTGGTACGCAATTCCTCACGCTCGTGTGCCGCGAAATCCACCACCAGCAAAGTGCCGCCCGGGGCGAGCACCCGCGCCGCCTCGGCGATCGCCGCGGCCGGCGAGTGTGCGTAGTGCAGCACCTGATGGATGACGATCGTATCGGCGCTCTGGTCGGCTAGCGGCAGCGAATACATGTCGCCCTGGCGAAGACTCGAGGCGATGCCTGCGGCTTCGAGTTTCACTCGAGCTAGTCGCAGCATCTCCGACGAACGGTCAATGCCAATCGCCTGGCTGGCACGCGGGCCGAACAGCTCGATCATCCGTCCGGTGCCGGTGCCAATATCCACAAACCGGCCAAGATGCTGGTTGCCAAGCGCTTCGTCGATGGCGCCTTCGACGTCAGTTTCCGCCGCGTGAAGAGAACGGATCTGGTCCCACACCTCGGCATGGCCCGAAAAATAACGGTTCGCCGCTTCGGCGCGCTCACCGCGAATGNTCTCGGTGCGCGCGGAGTCGGATGCGAACAGGGCCTGCGTCGAACTGTCCGACCAGGCGTCGATCAGCGCGAACATCGGCTCGACCCGCTCATCGTCTGCCAGCGTCAGGAAGACCCAGCTCCCTTCCTTGCGGCGCTCCAGCACTCGGGCATCTGACAGAATCTTCAGGTGTCGCGAAACGCGCGGCTGGCTCTGGCCGAGAATCTGGGCCAGCTCGCCCACCGACAATTCCATCACCCGCAGCAAGGCGAGGATCCGCAGTCGCGTCGGATCGGCAAGCGCCTGAAAGTGGTCNGCAAGAGGAAGTGCGGCGGTCACGAGATAAGGATATAAAGATATCTTTATATGGTCAATTCTTCTTGGTGAAATAATCCCTTGTGCAAGAATAGACATTCTCGCTATGCCCGCCGCCGGCCTGATCGATTCGATGCGACGGGCCGAGACCGGTGTCCCCCAGTGACACCCATAATGGGAGTGGAACGATCATGAAGACTGTTGCTCTGACCGTTGCGGTTCTCGCCCTCGGCCTCGCTGCCTGCCAGCCGAAGACCGATGCGAACAACACCGCCGATACGAACGTTGAGAATGCCGCTGTCACCGACACCAACGCTGCGACGAACGACGCGACGGCCAACGCCGACGCGGCGCTGAACGCTGCGGGCAACGCCGTCGACAACGCCGGCAACGCCGTTGACAATGCGGGCAATGCCGTCGCCAACGCGGCGACCAACGCTCACTAAGCGTTTCGCTCCTTAACAGGAGTGAGAGGGGCCGCCTTCGGGCGGCCCTTTTTTTGTGCCTCGGGAAATTTTCGGGAAAGTGATAGTCCGCGGCGCGTGAGAAAGATCCTGTTCTGCGTCCTNCTCCTGAGCGCGTGCCGCGATGAACGGCCGCCGGCTCCGACCGAAAAGCAGTCGACCGAGCTCAACGAAATGGACGCTGAGCTAAACGCCATGGCCAATAATGAAGAAGGGCCGGCGGATCTCTCCGCCAGCCCTTCCAATAACAGTTCGAAATGAACGGTCGGACTTAGAAGTCCATTCCACCCATTCCGCCCATGCCGCCGCCGGCCATTGCCGGAGCCGGCTTGTCATCCGGAGCTTCGGCGATCGAAGCTTCGGTGGTGATCAGCAGGCCGGCAACGGAAGCCGCATCCTGGAGCGCGGTGCGAACGACCTTAGTCGGGTCGATCACGCCGGCCTGGACGAGATTCTCGTAGGTCTCGGTCTGGGCGTTGAAGCCGAGGTTGGCGTCATTGCCGTCGATCAACTTGCCCGCGACGACAGCGCCGTCGTGGCCCGCATTCTCGGCAATCTGGCGAACCGGCGCCTGGAGCGCGCGACGGATGATGTCGATGCCACGGGTCTGGTCATCATTGTCGCCCTTGAGGCCGTCGAGCGCCTTGGTGGCGTAGAGGAGCGCGGTGCCGCCGCCGGCGACAATGCCTTCCTCGACCGCGGCGCGGGTCGCGTGAAGCGCGTCATCAACGCGATCCTTGCGCTCCTTCACCTCGACCTCGGTGGCGCCGCCGACCTTGATCACCGCAACGCCGCCGGCGAGCTTCGCCAACCGCTCCTGCAGCTTCTCGCGGTCGTAGTCGGACGTCGTCGTCTCGACCTGCTGGCGGATCGCGCCAACGCGGCCTTCGATCGCTTCCTTGGCGCCGGCGCCATCGACGATCGTGGTGTTGTCCTTGTCGATCGTGACGCGCTTGGCCTGGCCGAGCATGTTCAGCGTGACGCTCTCGAGCTTGATGCCAAGATCTTCGCTGATCATCTCGCCGCCGGTGAGGATCGCGATGTCCTCGAGCATCGCCTTGCGGCGATCGCCAAAGCCCGGGGCCTTCACCGCCGCGACCTTGAGGCCGCCGCGCAGCTTGTTGACGACGAGCGTGGCCAGAGCCTCGCCCTCGATGTCCTCGGCAATGATCAGGAGCGGACGCCCGCTCTGAACAACCGCCTCCAGGATCGGAAGCATCGCCTGGAGGTTCGATAGCTTCTTCTCGTGGATGAGGATGTAGGGGTCGCTAAGCTCGACCTGCATCTTCTCCGGGTTGGTGATGAAGTAGGGCGACAGGTAGCCGCGATCGAACTGCATGCCCTCGACGACGTCGAGCTCGAACTCCAAGCCTTTCGCCTCTTCGACGGTGATCACGCCTTCCTTCCCGACCTTTTCCATCGCCTCGGCGATCTTCTCGCCGACTTCCTTGTCGCCGTTCGCCGAGATGATTCCGACCTGGGCGATCTCGCCCGAGCCCTGGACGTCCTTCGAGCGGCTCTTGAGGTCAGCAACGACCTTCTGGACGGCGATATCGATGCCGCGCTTGAGGTCCATCGGGTTCATGCCGGCCGCAACCGACTTCATGCCCTCGCGGACGATCGACTGCGCCAGCACCGTCGCGGTCGTGGTGCCGTCGCCGGCGATGTCGTTGGTCTTCGAGGCCACTTCGCGCACCATCTGTGCGCCCATGTTCTCGAACTTGTCCTTGAGCTCGATCTCCTTGGCGACGGTAACGCCGTCCTTGGTGATGCGCGGAGCGCCGAAGCTCTTGTCGATGACGACGTTGCGGCCCTTGGGACCCAGCGTCACCTTCACCGCATTGGCGAGGATATCGACGCCGTTGAGAATGCGCTCGCGCGCATCACGGCTGAATTTCACGTCCTTGGCTGCCATCTGGCTACCCTTTCAGTCTTGAATGTTCCGAATGTTCACGCTTGCGAGCGTGATTCTTGAGGTCAGCCGACGATCCCGAGGATGTCGCTTTCCTTCATGATGATAAGGTCTTCACCGTCGATCTTGACCTCGGTGCCCGACCACTTGCCAAACAGGATCTTGTCGCCGGCCTTGACGTCGAGCGGCGTGACCTTGCCCTCTTCGGACTTGGCGCCAGCGCCAACGGCGACGACTTCGCCTTCCTGCGGCTTTTCCTTCGCCGTGTCGGGGATGATGATCCCGCCGGCGGTCTTTTCGTCAGCCTCGACCCGGCGGACGAGGACTCGGTCATGAAGCGGCCTGAAACCCATGGGTTTGAACCCTCTTTCGATTGATGTTGAACTTAGTCCGTTAGCACTCTCCCGGTGAGAGTGCCAAGGATGGGGCGCAGATGGTTGCCTGCCGTTCATCCGTCAAGGGCCGTCGACAACCTTTATTGTTAGCCGTGCGCGAGGCGGGTCAGGCCGATCCGTTCGCGCGAGACCCAGCGGATGAGCATCATGACTGCGACCGCAGCGAGGCCGCTGGCGAGACCGATCCAGATGCCGACGCCCTTCCAGTCCTGTCCGAAGGCGAGCCAGCTGCCGATGCCGAGACCGACGACCCAATAGCCGAACAAAGCGAACAGCAGCGGCCAACGCGTATCATGAAGCCCGCGAAGCATGCCAGCGCCGATGACTTGGGCGCCGTCGACCAGTTGAAAGGCGGCGGCGACGCGAAGAAAGCTGATCGCGAGCGTGATGACGGCACCATTCGCTGCGCTGTCCTCGAGGAAGAGGGTCACAAGCGGCCGCGGGAAGACCCACATGCCGATAGCCATCGTTCCCATAAAGCCAACGCCGAGGACCCAAGCGGTCCAGCCGGCGCGCGTCATCGCGTCGGGATCACGCCGGCCGAGCGCCAGCCCCACGCGGACCGTCGCTGCCTGCCCGAGGCCGAGCGGCACCATGAAGGTCAGGGCAGCGATCTGCAGCGCGATGGCATGAGCGGCGACTGCATCGGCACCAAGCCAGCCCATGAAGTACGCGGCAAGGGCGAAGACGCCCATCTCAAGGCCCATCGTTGCGCCGATCGGCCAACCCAGGCGGATCATCGTCGCGGTACGCTGGCCGTCGAAGCGCCACCAGCGGCCGAAAAGATAGAAGCGCCGGAAGACTTTGTGAGAGGAGGCGACGGCCACCAATGCTCCGCAGATGAGGAGCCAGGTCAGGGTGCTACCGAGCCCGCCGCCGGCCAGACCCAGCGCGGGGAGGCCGAAATGGCCGAAGATAAGCGACCAACTGAGCATGAAATTCAGCAGAATTCCGCTCAAACTCAGCCACAAAACGACCCGCGGGCGTTCCAATGCCGACATGAAGTTGCGCAATAGCTGGAACAGCAGCCACGGCGCGGTACACCACATGTAGGCGCGCAAGAAGGTCTGCCCTTGCGACGCGAGCACCTCGGACTGGCCGAAGGCGCGCATAATCGGTCCTACATTCCACAGGGTCAGCCAGTATGGGGGCATCGCGATCAGGATCAGCCACAGCCCGGCGCGGAAGGTCCGTCGGACGTCGCGGACCGAGTTCGCGCGCTGGCCGAGGGCGGTCGCCATCATCGGCGCAGACGCGGTGATCAGGCCCAGCAAGAAGATATTGATTGTGAAGGTGAGGTTGAGCGCCAGCGTCGCCGCCGCAAGCTGGGTCGAGCCCAGGCGCCCCATCAGCAGGACGTCGGTCGCCTGGATGACCTGCTGGGTGAGGTTGGCAAGGATGAGCGGCCACGCGAGCGTCAGCATTGCGCGCAGCTCGCCGAGCCACGCGCCGCGGTCAGCCTTCATCGGGATCGTCGCCGCCGTATCCATGGCTGTGGCGCCTAGCCGACGCCCCATCGGTCGAAAAGGTTTGGCCGCAGCCGTGCTCGTCGGCTAGCCATGCCAAACAACCATTTCAGGACTGTCGGCATGAAGTTCGTACGCGCAATCTGGAAGCTCCTGGTCGGAATCAAGGACGCCCTCGTCCTCATCTTCATGCTGCTGTTCTTCGGCATGCTGTATGCGGCGCTGTCGGCGAAGCCGGCGCCGGTGAAGGACGGCGTGCTAACGATGGACCTCAACGGATCGGTCGTCGAACAGCCTTCGCGGGTCGAACTCTCCGACGTCGCTGGCGGCAACCGGATGCGCCAAAATCGGCTGCGCGACCTGATCGCGGCGCTCGACGCTGCCCGGAACGACGACCGGGTCAAGGCCGTGGCGCTGGANCTCGACGGGTTCACGGGCGGCGGCCAGACNGCCATGTCCGACCTGTCGGATGCGATCCGCCGCGTGCGCGACGCGAAGAAGCCGGTGATCGCTTATGCGGTCGGCTACACCAACGACAGCTACCAGCTCGCATCCTCAGCTTCCGAGATCTGGGTCAACCCGCTCGGCGCGGTGCTCGTCGCCGGGCCAGGTGGAACCGGCCTCTATTACAAGGGGCTGCTCGACAAGCTCGGCGTGACCGCGAACGTCTATCGCGTCGGCACTTACAAGTCGGCGGTCGAGCCCTTCATCCGCAACGACATGTCGCCAGAGGCGCGCGAGAATTACCTGGCCCTCGGAAACGCCCTGCTCGAGTCTTGGCGCCAGAGCATCCACCAGGCACGGCCGAAAGCGAACGTCGACCTGTTCCTGAAAGACTTGCCGGGCGCGGTGAATGCGGCCGGCGGCGACATGGCCAAGGCAGCGCTGAACGCAGGGCTGGTCGACAAGATCGGGGAGAAGCGCGACTTCGAACGGCGCCTGGCGGAGCTGGGCGGCACGGACACCGGCTCGACCGCCGGATACAAGGGCATCAAGCTGTCGTCCTACATCGCCGAAAAGGTCGAGAAGAACCCGAGCGGTCCCATCGGCGTGGTGACGATCGCCGGCATGATCGTCGACGGCAAGGCAAACGGCGGGACCGCCGGCGGCGACACCATCGCCAATGCCATCGAAAACGGCATCCATAAGAACATCAAGGCCTTGGTCGTCCGAGTCGACAGTCCGGGCGGATCGGTCACGGCTTCGGAGCGCATTCGCCAGGCCCTGCTCGACGCGCGCGAGCACAAGATCCCGGTCGTGGTGTCAATGGGGAGCGTTGCGGCCTCGGGCGGATATTGGGTCTCGACCCCGGCCGACTTCATCTACGCCGAGCCGTCGACCATCACTGGATCGATCGGCGTGTTCGGCGTCATCCCGAGCTTCCAGGGAACGCTGGCCAAGCTCGGCGTTGGCGCGGACGGCGTGAAGACGACGCCGCTGTCGGGTGAGCCGGACATTCTCAAGGGCCCGTCACCTGAGGCCAATGCGCTGATCCAGACCGGCATCGAGTCGACCTATCGCCGCTTCCTGGGGATCGTCGCTCAAGCACGCCACAAATCGCCGGCAGACGTCGACAAGATCGCGCAGGGACGGGTCTGGGACGGTGGAACGGCCCACCAGATCGGGCTGATCGACGGGTTCGGCGGGATGAGCGAGGCAGTGGCTAAGGCTGCCGAACTGTCGAAGCTCGGGAATGAGCGCGGCCTACGCTACCTCGAGCCCCCGAAGAGTTTCCGCGAGCAATTGCTCGAATCCTGGGCAACCGACACCGACGACAGCTCGTCGTCACAGGACGCATTCGCGGTGCTCGCCGGTCGGCCGCAGGAGCAGCTGGCGGAAGCCCTCGGTACGGTTCGCTCGATCTTGGCCGGGCCGACCATCCAGGCGCGCTGCCTCGAATGCCCGGCGGTCGCCCCGGCGCAGCTGAAGGCGCACGACAAGAGCTTGCTGGAGCTGATCGTCGACTGGCTCTCCTAGACGCGGTGAACATCTCGCCGCGGCGATAGGCCGGCGCGGGTGTATCGCCCGCGGCCATGGCTGTTCGACTGGCGAGAGAGGATGACGCGGCGGCAATCGCGGCGATCTATCGCCCCTACGTCAAAGGCAGCCGGATCAGCTTCGAGGAAACGCCGCCCGACCCGAGCGAGATTGCGCGCCGGATGCGGAGCCCGATCCACCCCTGGCTGGTGATCGCGGAGCGTGGCCGGGTCGTAGGCTACGCCTCGACCTCGCCGATGCGCGACCGTGCGGCCTACCGCTGGAGCGTCGAGACCGGGATTTACGTGGCGCCGGGAATGCAGGGCCGCGGGTTAGGCAAGCTTTTGCTGGCCGCGCATGTCGATCTGCTTGAGCGGCAAGGCTTCGTGACCATCGTCGCCGGGATTGCCTTGCCCAACGTCGCGAGCGTGGCACTTCACGAGAAACTGGGGTTCACTCTGTCGGGGATCGAGCGCGGCGTCGGTTTTAAGCTTGGGCAATGGGTCGACGTCGGTCGCTGGCAGCGCGACCTCGCACCGCGGACTGAGACGCCCGTCGGGCCGCTTACTTCGGCCGAGCCGCAGGCACCCGCGTAAAGACGAGCGGCTTGTCGGGCTGGCCGCTCTTGGTCGGGACGAGCGAGCGAACCTCGTAATGGTCGGCATCGATCAGCCGCCATTCGGAATCAATCTCCTGTTCGGGCTTGTTGGGCGCGGCACGCATGCTTCCAGTGAAGCCCAGCGCCNTTTCGGTCGAGCCGACCTTCCCCAACCCCACGCCGCCGAGCGAATTGTAATAAGCGAAAACAAGGTCGGGGCCGTCGGCGCTGTAGATTGTCTCGCCGGCGTATATTGTCTTCGNGCCATCCTGGACCTCGTGCCGGTCGCGAACGTGCNCGCCGCCATACATCGCTTCGAAGCAATGCGTGTCGTGCACAGTCGGGCTGAAATCGGCTCGCCAGCAGGCGCCGAGGAACGGCTTGAATGGCGAAAGGTCGGCAGGCTCCGCGATCGCCTGGGATGCGAGCAGGAAAACGACCGCGATCATGACGCCGCCATAGCAGTTAGGCGGACCTAGCTTAAGCTGTCGGCGGGACGGTCAGCCTGGATTGCGACGTCAGATATGGATCGGCTTCCCCTGGACCGCCATCGCCGCTTCCTTGAGCGCCTCCGAGTGCGTCGGGTGGGCGTGGCAGGTGTAGGCGATATCCTCGCTGGTCGCGCCGAACTCCATCGCCTGTGCGGCCTGGGCGATCATCGTGCCGGCGACGCTGGCGATCATCCACACGCCGAGGACTCGGTCGGTCTTGGCGTCGGCGATGACCTTCACGAAGCCGTCGGGCTCATGGTTGGTCTTGGCGCGGCTGTTGGCGAGCATCGGGAATTTGCCGACCTTCACCTCGCCATGTTCCTTCGCTTGCGCTTCGGTTAGGCCGACGCCCGCGATTTCGGGCATGGTGTAAACGACCGACGGGATGACATCGTGATTCACGATGCCGGTCAGGCCCGCGATATTCTCAGCGACGGCAATGCCTTCGTCCTCGGCCTTATGGGCGAGCATCGGGCCGGGGATCACGTCGCCAATCGCCCAGACGCCNGGGACCGAGGTCTTGAAGCNGTGATCGGTCTCAATCTGGCCGCGCTGGTTGGTGGACAGGCCCGCCTTGTCGAACGCGAGGCCGTCGGTGTTGGGCTTGCGGCCGATCGAGACGAGGACCGCGTCGGCCTCGATGGTCTCGGCGGCGCCGCCCTTGGCGGGCTCGACGGTGAGTGTCGCCTTGCCGCCATCGACCCTCACGCCGGTGACCTTGGTGGCGAGGCGGAACTCGATGCCCTGCTTCTTGAAAATCTTGTTAGCTTCCTTGCGGACGTCGTCGTCGAAGCCGGGGAGGATCTGATCGAGGAATTCGACGCAGGTGACCTTCGCGCCGACGCGGCGCCAGACGCTTCCGAGCTCGAGCCCGATCACGCCACCGCCGATGACGACGAGGTGCTGAGGGACCTTGTCCAGCTCCAGCGCGCCGGTCGAGGAGACGACGATCTTCTCGTCGATCTCGACGCCGGGAAGCGGGGTGACCGACGACCCGGTGGCGATGACGATGTTCTTGGCGCGGACGGTGCGGTCGCCAACTTTGACCGTGTCGGCGCTCTCAAAGCTGGCGCGGCCCTTCAGCCATTCGATCTTGTTCTTCTTAAACAGGAACTCGATGCCGCCGGTGAGGCCCTTCACGGCGTCGATGCGCTGGGCGTGCATGGCCGGGAGATCGAGTTCCGGCGTAACCTTGATGCCCATCTTGGCCATCGCTCCGCCGGCCGCCGCTTCGAAATATTCGGATGCGTGGAGGAGGGCCTTCGAGGGGATGCAGCCGACGTTGAGACAGGTGCCGCCGAGCGTCTCGCGGCTTTCCGCGCAGGCGGTCTTCAAGCCTAGTTGGGCGGCGCGGATCGCGGCAACGTAACCGCCTGGGCCGGCGCCAATCACCAGCACGTCGAAATCGTAGTCAGCCATGTCTCTCTTTCGGGGAGGAGGGTGTTGGCGCGCGACATAAGCGGCCACCCGCCTCGAATCCACCCCGCCTACTTCTGGCGGACCTGGTCCAGCCCGTCGCCGACGTCGATCAGCTTGCCCGATCGCTGTTCCTGGACGGCGCGGACCGGCGTGATCAGCGTGAGGAAGCGCTTGCGGAACTCCGCCTCGTCGATTGTCGACGGGTCCATGCCCTTGCGCGGTTCGGGCGCCGGGACGTTTTCGGGGGGCCGTTCGGTCTTCGCGCCCTCAGCAGGCGTCTCGTAATGGCTCGTTTCCGTCATGCCCGCTCAACGCATGAGCGGTGGTTGGTGCCTTAGAGGTCGATCAGCAGGCGCGTCGGGTCCTCGATCGCTTCCTTGACCCGGACGAGGAAAGTCACTGCCTCACGGCCGTCGATGATGCGGTGGTCGTAGGAAAGCGCGAGGTACATCATCGGTCGGGCGACGATCTGGCCGTCCTTGACCACCGGGCGCTCNTCGATGCGGTGCATGCCAAGCACCGCCGACTGCGGCGGGTTGATGATCGGCGTCGACAGCAACGACCCGAATACACCGCCGTTGGAGATGGTGAAGGTGCCGCCGCTCATCTCGTCGACGGTGAGCGTGCCGTCCTTCGCCTTCTTGCCGTAGGCGGCGATGGTCTGCTCGATCTCGGCGAAGCTCAGCGCCTGCGCGTTGCGGACGACGGGGACGACAAGGCCCTTGGGCGCGCTGACCGCGACCGAGACGTCGAGATAGTCGTGATAGACGATCTCGTCGCCTTCGAGGCTGGCGTTGACGCTCGGCACGTCCTTCGCGGCGAGCGCGCAGGCCTTCACGAAGAAGGCCATGAAGCCGAGCCGGATGCCGTGCTTCTTCTCGAACAAGTCCTTGTAGCGAGCCCGGGCGTCGATGACCGCTGACATGTCGACGTCGTTAAACGTCGTCAGCATCGCCGCGGTGTTCTGTGCGTCCTTCAGGCGCTTGGCGATGGTCTGGCGGAGGCGCGACATTTTGACGCGCTCCTCGCGGCGTTCGCCAGCAGGAGCCGGCGTAGGCCGGGGTCCGGGAGGCGGAGCCTTTGCTTCCGGCGCCGGAGTTCTCGCCTGCGGCGCCTGGGCCCCGGCCTGCGCCGGGGAACTGGGTTGTGGTTTGCCCTGCGCGGCGGCGATGACGTCGTCTTTGGTCAGCCGGCCGTCCTTGCCCGAGCCGCGAATCTTCGACGGATCGACATGATATTCGAGCACCGCGCGGCGGACGGCGGGAGACAAGGTGGTGACATTGTCATCACCCTCGGCGACCGGCGCATGCTCGTCCTCGCGCGGCAACGGCGTTTCGGCCGGACCGGGCGGGTTGGTCTCGACAGCAGGTTCNGCCGCAGGAGCCGGAGCGGCCGCGNACGCCGTACCGCCTTCGTCGATGCGAGCGATCGCAGCGCCGACCGCGACCGTGTCACCTTCCTGGACGAGCTGTTCGGTCAGGACTCCCGCAACCGGCGAGGGCACCTCGACACTGACCTTGTCGGTCTCGAGGCTGGCGATGGGCTCGTCGGCGGCGACGGCCTCGCCGGGCTTCTTCAGCCACTGGGCCAGCGTTCCCTCGGTGATCGATTCCCCGAGCGCGGGGACCTGTACATCCGTAGCCATGACTTCCCTTTTATTCCGCGGCGACCGCCGACCCCTGGGCCGGGCTGCTATGGCCGAGAGCGGCCTCGATCAAGACCGACTGCTCGGCGGCGTGGCGCTTGGCGAGCCCGGTCGCCGGCGAGGCGGCGGCGTCGCGGCCAGCATATTGNGGGCGAAGGTTGCCGAAGCCGGCCTCCGAGAGCGCCGCCTCCAGCAGCGGCTCGATAAAGAACCAGGCGCCGTTGTTTTTCGGCTCTTCCTGTGCCCAAATCACGTCCTGCAGCTGGGGCATTGCCTTGAGGCGCTTGACGAGGGGCTCGGACGGGAACGGGTAGATCTGCTCGATGCGGATGATTTCGACGCCGAGGTCGCCGGCGGCGTCGCGCGCTTCCATCAGCTCGTAAGAGAGCTTTCCCGAGCACAGCACCAGACGCCGCGTCTCGCCTTCGGCCGGGGGACTTAGGTCGCTCAAAATGCGGCGGAAGTGGCTTTCACCGGTGAAGTCCGCGATGCTCGATACCGCCAGCTTGTGCCTGAGTAGCGACTTCGGGGTCATCATGATCAGGGGCTTGCGGAAATCTCGGCGCATCTGGCGGCGAAGGATGTGGAAATAGTTAGCCGGCGTGGTGCAGTTGGCGACCTGGAGATTGTCCTCGGCACAGAGCTGCAGATAGCGCTCAAGCCGCGCCGACGAGTGNTCCGGGCCCTGCCCTTCAAAGCCGTGCGGAAGCAGCATCACGAGGCCGCTCGCGCGCAGCCACTTGGCTTCGCCGGCGGCGACGAACTGGTCGATGATGCTCTGCGCGCCGTTGGCAAAGTCGCCGAACTGCGCTTCCCACAGCACCAATGTCTTCGGGTCGGCGAGTGAGAAGCCATATTCGAAGCCGAGCACCCCGAATTCGGAGAGCGGGCTGTCGCGGACTTCGAACTTGCCACCGTCGACCCTGGTCAGCGGGATATATTTGGCGCCCGTTTGCTGATCGACCCAGACCGCGTGACGCTGGCTGAACGTGCCGCGGCCGCTGTCCTGTCCGGACAGACGCACGCACGAGCCCTCGGCGAGCAAGGTGCCAAACGCGAGCGCCTCGGCCGTTGCCCAGTCGAAGCCCTGCCCGCTGGCGAACATCTCCCGCTTTGCGTCGAGGATGCGCCCGAGCGTCTTGTGAATATGCAGGTCTTCAGGCACGCGAGTTAGAAGGTCGCCGATCAGCCTGATCTGGTCTTCCGACACCGCGGTCGGGATGTTGCGACGGCCAAGCACGGGTTCGTCGGGACGACCAAGCCCAGCCCAGCGGCCCTCGAACCAGTCCGCCTTGTTGGGCGCGTAAGATACGGCGGCTTCGAAATCGCCTTCGAGCCCGTCGACATATTCCTTGGTGATGGCGTCGATCCACGGCTGATCGACCACCTTCTGCTCGATCAGCTTTTTGCCGTAGATCTGGCTGATCGGCGGATGCTGCTTGATCGCCGCATACATGAGCGGCTGGGTGAAGCTCGGCTCGTCGCCCTCATTGTGGCCGAAGCGGCGGTAGCACCACATGTCGATGACGATGTCGCGGTTGAACCGCTGGCGGAATTCAATCGCGAGCTTGCAGGTCCAGGTGACGGCCTCGGGATCGTCGCCGTTGACGTGCAGGATCGGCGCCTGGATGCCCTTTGCGACGTCCGACGGGTAAGGCGATGAGCGCGCGAATTGCGGGCTGGTCGTGAATCCGACCTGGTTGTTGATGATGAAATGGATCGTGCCGCCTGTGGCGTAGCCCGGGAGGCCCGAGAAGCTGAGGCATTCCCACACCACGCCCTGTCCCGCGAACGCGGCATCGCCGTGCAGAAGCATTGGCAGGACGGTATCGCCCTGCTTGTCGCCGCGGATCGTCTGGCTGGCGCGGGCCTTGCCGAGCACGACCGGGTCGACCGCTTCGAGGTGCGACGGGTTGGGCAGCAGTGACAAATGGACTTTGTTGCCGTCGAACTCGCGGTCCGACGAGGTGCCGAGGTGGTATTTGACGTCGCCCGAGCCGCCGACGTCGGCCGGATTTGTCGCGCCGCCGGCGAATTCGTGGAAGATCGCCTTGGCCGGTTTGCCCATCACGTTGGACAGGATGTTCAAGCGCCCGCGATGGGCCATGCCGACGTCGATTTCACAGACACCATACTGGCCGCCGTACTTGATCACCGCTTCCAGCGCCGGGACCGCGCTCTCGCCGCCGTCGAGGCCGAAACGCTTGGTGCCGACATATTTACGGGCGAGGAACTTCTCCCACTGCTCGGCGTGGATGACCTTGGTCAGGATCGACTGCTTGCCCTCGGGCGTGAATTGCACCGTGTCTTCGGGCTTTTCGATGCGCTCCTGGATGAAGCGCCGCTCCTCGACCTCGTTGATGTGCATGTATTCGAAGCCGATGTGCCCGCAGTAGGTGTCCTGCAGTACCTTGACGATCTGGTTGATCGTCGCGGTTTCGAAACCGAGCGCGCCGCCGACCCAGATCGGACGGTCGAGGTCCGAGTTGCTGAAGCCGTGGAAGGCCGGCGTAAGGTCCGGTGGAACGTCCATCCGCGACAAGCCGAGCGGGTCGAGCCGGGCGGCGAGGTGACCGCGCACGCGATAGGTGCGGATCAGCATCATCGCGCGGATGCTGTCTTCGGCGGCCTTTTGGATGTCGGACGCGCTGGCGCCCGAGACGGCGGCGGCTTTCTCGGCGGCCGCGGCCTTGACCTTCTCGATCGTCGCCTGCGTTGGATCGAGGCCGAGATTCAGGTCGTCGAGCTCCGACACCGGCCAGTTCGGCCGTTCCCAGCTCGGGCCTTGCTCCCGTTCCACGATTCCAGCCACGTCGTTCATGCCAGCTCGAGCAAACCCTTCAGCGTCGTGCCGAGCTCAGATGGGCTCGGGGAGACGGTGATTCCAGCCGCCTCCATCGCCGCGATCTTGCTCTCGGCATCACCCTTGCCGCCCGAGACGATGGCGCCGGCATGGCCCATGCGGCGTCCCGGAGGAGCGGTGCGACCCGCGATGAAGCCTACGACCGGTTTGCGACGGCCGCGTTTCGCTTCGTCGGCGAGGAATTGCGCGGCGTCTTCCTCGGCGCTGCCGCCAATTTCGCCAATCATGATGATCGACTGGGTCTCGTCGTCGGCGAGGAACATCTCGAGCACGTCGATGAACTCCGTGCCCTTCACCGGATCGCCGCCGATGCCGACCGCGGTCGACTGGCCGAGGCCTTCGTTGGTGGTCTGGAAAACGGCTTCGTAGGTGAGGGTGCCGGAGCGGCTGACGACGCCGACGCTGCCCTTCTTGAAGATGTTGCCCGGCATGATTCCGATCTTGCACTCGTTCGGCGTGAGGACGCCGGGGCAGTTCGGGCCGATCAGCCGCGACTTCGAGCCGTCGAGCGCGCGCTTGACCCGCACCATGTCGAGCACCGGAATGCCCTCGGTGATGGTGACGATCAGCGGCACTTCGGCGTCGATCGCCTCGAGGATCGAGTCCGCCGCGAACGGCGGCGGGACGTAGATGACGGACGCTGTCGCGCCGGTCTTGGCGACCGCCTCGTGGACGGTGTCGAACACGGGCAGGCCGAGGTGGCTCGTGCCGCCTTTGCCGGGCGTGACGCCGCCGACCATCTGGGTGCCGTAATCGAGCGCCTGGCGAGTGTGGAACGTGCCAGTCTCGCCGGTCATGCCCTGGGTGATGACCTTGGTATTGCGGTCTACGAGGATGCTCATTGAGCCTTGATCTCCAAATCGTTCATCGTGCCGCGTTCACTGCAGCGGAAGTCCATCCGTCAACTTGAACCAGGCTCACTTCATATTTGCCCGAGTGTGCCCGAAAATCGCCAAAGGCTACTGGCTTTGAGCCCTTCTTGGCGATCTTTCTGGCCAACTTTTCAGCTTGATCGGGATTCATCTGTCGCAGCGCGGCAAGGTACTGATCGCCCTGGATCGCCACCGCACACATTCCCGAAAACGCGTTGGACTTTATGTCCCCGCCAGTCGGCAGGACAACATATCCGCTTCCGTCCCGAAACGCATAAACCTTGTTCGGAATGTTGCTTCCTGCAGAGACGGTGAAATTCACCCCCAACGCGCCCATGACGGACCGGTCGATAAGGTTCGATCCGAGCGCTTCCCGGACGGCCTCGGGCAGTTCGCTTGCAGAACTCTCCCGAACAGTTGCTGCTGGCAGGGTCGATCCGCCTTGCATGCATACGGATGCAAAAAGTGGCCATGGATCGACCGTTGGAGCCGTAGCCGAAGCCTGAAGGAAAAGCAGGTACAGCACCGCTTCCTACGCCAAGCTTCCGTCGATCTGCTTGCAGGCTTCGAGCAGCTCTTTCACCGCATCGACGCTGACGTTGAAGTTCTCGCGCGCCGCGTCATCGAGCTCAATCTCGACAATCTTCTCGACGCCGCCGCCACCGAGCACACAGGGCACACCGACGTAAAGGTCTTTGACACCGTATTGGCCAGTGAGGTTGGCGGCGCAGGGCAGGACGCGCTTCTTGTCCTTCAGGAAGCTCTCGGCCATCGCGATCGCACTGGTCGCGGGAGCGTAGAAGGCCGACCCGGTCTTCAGGAGAGCGACGATCTCGCCGCCGCCGCCGCGGGTGCGCTTGACGATCGCGTCGATCTTCTCTTGCGTCGACCAGCCCATCTTGATGAGGTCGGGGATCGGGATTCCCGCGACGGTCGAATAGCCGACCACCGGGACCATCGTGTCGCCGTGACCGCCGAGCACGAAGGCAGTGACGTCCTCGACGCTGACCCCGAACTCCTCGGCGAGGAAGTGGCGGAAGCGCGCGCTGTCGAGCACGCCGGCCATGCCGACGACCATGTTGTGTGGAAGCCCGGAGAATTCGCGCAGTGCCCAGACCATCGCGTCGAGCGGGTTGGTGATGCAGATCACGAAGGCGTTGGGAGCGTGCGTCTTGATGCCCTCGCCGACCGCCTTCATCACCTTGAGGTTGATGCCGAGGAGGTCGTCGCGGCTCATGCCCGGCTTGCGGGCGATGCCGGCGGTGACGATGCAGACGTCAGCGCCGGCNATGTCNGCGTAATCGGACGAGCCCTTGAGCTTCGCGTCGAAGTCGTCAACCGGACCCGCCTGGGCGATGTCGAGCGCTTTGCCCTCCGGGATGCCCTCCGCGATGTCGAACAGGACAATGTCGCCGAGTTCGCGCATTGCCGCCAGGTGAGCGAGGGTGCCGCCGATCATTCCGGCGCCGATCAAAGCGATTTTCTTCCGAGCCATGGGGCTGGTTCGAGCCTTTCTGTAGTTACGGCGGAGTATTGGAATCCCGCCGATGGGGGAGCGCGGCGCCCGATTAGCGGGGTGGGTCCCAAGGGGCAACCGGCAGGCTGCACCAAGCGCAGGATGAAAATCTCATTGCTCCCAGATGAACGCGGCAACCGGGGCCAAAACCATACGTTGGTTTGCCATTCCTCAACGGGAGAATTTCACCATGATGAAGACCATTCTTGCCCTCGGCGCCGCCGCCGTTGCCCTGACCGCTACGCCGGCCCTTGCCGACCGCGGCCACCATAACGGTTGGCGACATCATTCGAAGGTCTGCGTGAAGACGCGCCACGGCCATTGCGTCCGCTGGTCGAGCAATGCTCGCCGCGCCCAGTACAATATGGGCTACCACTTCGGCCGCAACTATGGCTACACCTCCTATCGCGCCATTCCGCGCGTCTACGTGCGGCGTTACGACCTGAATCCGCGCTATCGCTACGTCTATCGCGACAATTACATCTACCAGGTCGATCCGACGACCTATGCGGTCACCCGCGTCATCGACGCCCTGACTCGCTAAACCAAACGTCGAGCAAAGGGAGGCGCGCGGGAAAACCGCGCCCCTCCTGCTCACGTGCCGCCCGCAAGGCGGCTTCGGCGCCAGTTGAGCGCCCCCTCAAGTCCAACGTGTAAAGGAGGATGAAATGAGGAAGTTTCTAATCGCCCTGTCAGGTGCAGCAATTGCGCTGACCGCCACGTCAGCCGCAGACGCCAAGGTGAAGACCTACGTCTGCACCAAGTGGAAGGACGGCGTCTGCGTCTCGACCCATCGGGTCAAGGGCTCGCCCGCCGCCTACAAGGTAGGCTACGTGTTCGGCCCGAACTATAGCTACACGACCTACAGCACGATCCCGGGTCCGGTCACGACCTACTACAAGCTCGATTCGAACGGACACTATGTCTACTCGGACGGCTATGTGTACGTCGTCGACCCGACGACCTACGCGGTCACTCGGGTAATCGATACGATCAGCCGCTAAACGGTTGGATCCATAAAGGAAGGGCCGCCCGTCGGGGCGGCCCTTTATGGTCAGTCCCCGCCTTCCATAAGGCTGAGGATGTTGCCGTCAGGGTCCTTGAACCAGGCGGTCTTCATGCCTTCGGCGACATAGACGTCGCCTTTGCGCTGCAGGCCCGGCAATTCGTCATAGTGTTCGAACGAAATGCCCTTGTCCTTGAGGTCGTCGACCTGCCTGGCGACATCGTCGACGGTGAACGTTAGCGCGGTCGCCTTGTTGGTTCCGGCGAAGTCCGAGCGGTAGATGCTGAAGTTCGTGTCACCGCTCTTCAGCATGAAGCCCTCGCCAAAATCGTCGATCTCCTCGAGGCCGAGAGTCCCTTCGTAGAAGGACCGAGCGCGATCGAGGTCCCTGACCGCGATCATGGGGGTGGCGTCGGCTTTTCCGAGCATGTGCTCCTCCTGTCTGCTGGGAAGCTTCTGGAACGGAAGCCAGCTACTGCTGTTCCTCGAACTGTCGCAGCAGAGTGCGTCCTGTAGCTTTTGAAAACGCGGGAACCACGTGCTAGCGGCTCCGGCCAAGCAAGGAGCAGAGGTTTGGCCGAATTTTTCCTTCCCCGGAACAGCACCATCAAGAAGGGCCGCACGCATAAGGCCGAGGACGGCAAGCGCCTCAAGACGTTCAAGGTCTACCGCTACGATCCGGACACCGGCGCCAATCCGCGCTGGGACCGCTACACCATCGACCTCGACAAATGCGGGCCGATGGTTCTCGACGCGCTGATCAAGATCAAGAACGAGATCGACCCGACTTTGACCTTCCGCCGCTCCTGCCGCGAGGGGATTTGCGGTTCGTGCGCGATGAACATGGAAGGCCGGAACGGCCTCGCCTGCACAACCGCGATCGAGGACATGAAGGGCGACATCCAGATCACGCCGCTGCCGCATATGGACGTCGTGAAAGACCTCGTCCCCGACCTGACCCACGCCTACGCCCAATATGCNTCGATCCAGCCGTGGCTGAAGTCGTCGAGCCCGGCGCCGTCGAGCCGCGAACGCCTGCAGTCGCCGGCGGACCGCGCCCAGCTCGACGGACTCTACGAGTGCATCCTCTGCTTCTGCTGCTCGACCAGCTGCCCGAGCTATTGGTGGAACTCAGACAAGTTCCTGGGGCCGGCGATCCTGCTTCAGGCCTATCGCTGGCTCGCCGACAGCCGCGACGAAGCGACCGGCGAGCGGCTCGACCAGCTCGAGGATCCGTATCGGCTCTACCGCTGCCACACGATCATGAATTGCGCGAACGTCTGCCCGAAAGGCCTCAATCCGGCCAAGGCGATTGCCGAGACCAAGAAGATGATCGCGGAACGCGCCGCTTGAGCGACGAGCAATACCAGGCCGAAGGGTTGGAGGACGTCGGTGTCCCGCGTGGAGCGACTCCGGATCCTGACAATGAAGGCTGGTACAGCTGGGGCGATTTTCCGCGTTCGAGCTTCGCCGCGGCCACCGGACGACTTTTGTTCAAGCCCGATGGCCCCGGCCGCGGCATCTGCCGGATGTTCCCGACCGAAGACCATATGAACATGGGCGGCTCCATCCACGGCGGCGCGATCATGAGCTTCATCGACATGTCGATGTTCGCCGGTGGCCTCTGCGCCGGGATGGAGCGCGCGCATTACGTGACGCTCGACCTAACCACGCATTTCCTCGCCCGCGGCCAGGCGGGCACGCCGCTCGATTCCCATGTCGAGCTGGTCAAGCAGACGCGCGGACACGCCTTCCTGCAGGGCGTCGTCAAGCAGGACGGCGCGAATTGCTACAGCTTCAGCGGGACGTTGAAGAAGGTGAACCGCCCCAACGGGCCGTCCGCAAGGTGAGCGGACCCGTACGCGCCGCGTACGATCAACTCATCGCTGCCAACGAGCTGAAGCCGGATCCTGCGCAGGCCAAGGCGGTCGAAGCGCTCGACCGGCTAGCGGCGAGCTTCAACACAGGCGGATTGTTCGGGCGACTATTCGGATCGGGAAGCAGCGGTCCGGTCGGCGTGTATCTCTGGGGCGGGGTGGGGCGCGGCAAATCGATGCTGATGGACCTCGCTTTCGCGCACATCCCGGTCGAGCCGAAGCGTAGGGTTCACTTCAACGCGTTCATGCTCGAAACCCACGCCAGGCTCCGCGTCGCTCGCGAGCGCGAGGAAGGGGACCCGATTGAGCCGGTCGCGGACCAAGTTGCCGCCGAAGCCAGGCTGCTATGCTTCGACGAGATGATGGTGACCAACCCGGCCGACGCGATGATCCTGTCACGGCTGTTCGAGAAGCTGATCGACCTCGGCGTTAAGATCGTCACGACGTCCAACCGACCACCGCGCGATCTCTACAAAGATGGGCTCAACCGGGAGCTGTTCATCCCATTCATAGAGCTGATCGAGAAAAGAATGCTCGTCGTGCCGGTCAACGGGCCGATGGACTACCGGCTCGACCGCCTGACCGGCGTCGAGGTGTGGCACGTGCCCAACGGGCGGGAAGCAACCGCGGACCTCAGCCGCGCCTTCTTCCAGCTCACCGATTACCCGGTCGAGGACCGCGCCAAGGTTCCCGCAGAGGATATCGACGTCGGCGGCGGACGAACGCTGCACGTGCCCAAGAGCCTGAAGGGCGTCGCTGTCTTCTCGTTCAAGCGGCTGTGCGGCGAGCCGCGCGGGGCCGCGGACTATCTCGCGATTGCCCGGCGCTATCACACGGTGATCATCGTCGGCATTCCGGTGATGTCGGCCGAGCGCCGCAATGAGGCAGCGCGCTTCGTCACGCTGATCGACGCGCTCTACGAGCATAAGGTGAAGCTGCTGGCAGCAGCGGACGCGGAGCCGGCCGGGCTCTACCCGTCAGGCGACGGCAGCTTCGAGTTTCAGCGCACCGTCAGCAGGCTCGAGGAAATGCGAAGCGCCGGCTATCTGGCCGAAGGTCACGGTTCTGTAACTTGACGCGCCGCGCGTGGCCGGTAGCGTCGCGCAACTTAATTCCGGGGGGAGTTTCACCATGCGCCATTTGCTCGTTGCCGCATCCATCATCGCCTTCGCCAGCGCCGCCAACGGCGCCGCTCCTCCGAAGCTGACGCAGGCCCAGCACGACGCCGCGCACGCGATGTTCGAGCATGTGATTAGCACGCCGACGGTGATCGGCCGCCACAACGTTCCGGCCATGGCTCAATATGTCGCCGACCAGTTCAAGGCCGGCGGCTTCCCGGACGCCGACATCCACGTCATGCCCTATCACACGGAGAGCGCGACGACGGGCGCGGATGAGACGGCGGGGCTGATCGTTCGCTGGCGTGCCGCCGGAACGCCCAAGGCCAAGCCGATCATGCTGATGGGCCACATGGACGTGGTCGAGGCGAAACGCGAGGATTCGACCACCGACCCGTTCGTGATGACCGAGCGCGACGGTTATTATTATGGCCGCGGCTCGATCGATATGAAGGACGGCATCGTCGCCATCACCCAGGCGATGATCAACCTGAAAGCGGCCGGCTTCAAACCAAAGCGCGACATCGTCGTCCTGTTCACCGGCGACGAGGAGACCAATGGCCTTGGCGCGAAACATGGCGCGAGCGACTGGCTCGACCTGCTTGGCCACCCCGAATACGGTCTCAACGCCGACGGTGGTGGCGGTAATTTCAACGTCGACGGTTCGCCGGCCGGATTCACCATGCAGACGGCTGAAAAGACCTTCGCCAGCTATACGCTCACCGTCCGCAATCGCGGCGGGCATTCGTCGAAGCCGCGCAAGGATAATGCGATCTACTCGCTCGCCCACGCGCTCGACAAAATCGAGGCCTATCGCTTTCAGCCGATGCTGAACGAAACGTCGCGGGCGCATTTCGCAGCGCGCGAGCAACTGGTGACCGGACCGCTCAAGGACGCGATCCACCGCTGGCTCGCCAATCCAAACGACGGCGAGGCAGCCGACTTCATCGAGGCCGATGAAAACGAAGTCGGGCTGACCCGCACGCGTTGCGTGCCCACCCGTCTGTTCGCAGGTCACGCCGACAACGCGCTGCCGCAACTCGCGACGGCGATGATCAATTGCCGCATTTTCCCGGGCGTCGATCCCAACGCGATTAGGACAGAGCTCGAGCACGTCGTCGCCGATCCGACCGTCGTCGTAACCCGCAACGACGATTACGTCGCCTCGATCGCCTCACCACTGCGCCCGGACGTTACCGCGGCCTACACCAATGCCGTGCATGCCTTGCATCCGCGCATGCCGGTGTTTCCCGAAATGTCGACCGGCGCGAGCGATGGGCGGCCGTTCCGGGTCTCCGGCATCCCGGTCTACGGAGTGAACGGCGGCTGGACGATCACGCCGATCGACAATCGCGCGCATGGCAAGGACGAGCGCCTTCCGGTGCAATCGCTGTATGACAATGTCGTTCACTGGCAACTGATGCTGCGCGACCTCGCGGGCAAATAGGAGTGTTTGAAATGAAGCGAGTTCTTGCTTTTGCCCTGGCGGCTGCTGCGTCGACGACGGCGCTCGCCGCGACCGATCCGCGTGACGTTCCGACGCAGCTTTCGAAGGAATGGCAGGTCAAGACTCGCGAGGTCTTCAAGCAGGCGATCGAAATCCCGAGCGTCCACAATCGCGGGCAGACGCAGAAGGTCGCAGAGTTGCTCGCTTCGCAGTTCCGCGCCGCGGGCATTCCCGATAGCGACATTCACTTCATGCCCTACGAGGCGCTTCCCGGCGACAATACGACGGCGCTGATCGTCCGCTGGCGCTCGCCGCATCCAACCAAGAAGCCGATGCTGATCCTTGGCCACATGGACGTAGTCGAGGCCAATCGCGCTGACTGGACCTTCGACCCGTTCGTGTTCCGCGAGGAGAACGGCTACTTCCTCGGCCGCGGCACCAGCGACATGAAGAACGGCGACGTTGCGACGACGATGGCCGCGGTGAAGCTGATAAGCCAGGGGTTCAAGCCGAACCGCGACATCGTCTTCTTCTACAGCGGCGACGAGGAAACGCGCGGCATCGGCGCGACGCTCGGTTCGACCAAGTGGCGCAACCTCACCGATGCCGAGTTCGGCCTGAATGCCGACGGCGGGGGCGCGTCCTACGACCGCAATTTCCGTCCGCTCGGTTTCGGCATCTCGATGGCCGAAAAGACCTTCCAGACCTATTTCTTCACGACGCACAACCCGGGCGGCCACAGCTCCCGCCCGCGTCCGGAGAATGCGATCTACGAGCTAGCGGACGCGCTGAAGGCACTGCAGGCGCACCGCTTCACGCCGATGCAGAACGAGATCACGCGCGGGTATTTCGAGGAGCGCTCGCGGCAGGAGGGCGACAGCCCGCTCGGCCAGCAGATCCGCGCCTGGCTCGCGAACCCGAACGACGGCGCCGCCGCCGATGCGATCGAGGCAAATCCGCTCGAGGTCGGCCTCACCCGCACCCGCTGCGTTGCGACGATGCTGAAGGGCGGCCATGCCGACAATGCGCTGCCGCAGTCGGCGACGGCGACGGTCAATTGCCGCATCTTCCCCGGCGTCCAGCCGAAGGACGTGCAGGCGGAGCTGCAGGCGCTGGCCGGGCCGAAGGTCGAGGTAACGCCCGATCCGCTTTACATCGGCGTTCCGACGCCCGCGTCGCCGGTCCGCGCCGATGTGGTGAATGCGGTCAAGGCTGCGGCCATGCGCTTCCACGGCAAGGATATGCACGTGTTCCCGGTGATGTCGACCGGCGCCAGCGACGGGAGCTTCTTCCGCGCCCAGGGTATCCCGGTCTACGACGTCGATGGCAGCTGGGGCATCTCACCCGATGACGAGCGCGCCCACGGCCTCGACGAGCGCATCCCGGTGCGCGCGATGTACGACGACGTCCTCCACTGGGAGATGATCTTCAAGGCGCTGGCGGGCTAAGCCGACGGCGCTCTATGCGGGTGTGCCGAAGTCATTAAGCCTAGCCGGTGTCCGCGGTGACCTCGTTCGCAGCAGGATCGCAATGGAGTGCGGGCTGCGTCGTTCCAGAAGGGAAGAACCTGCTGCCATGAAACGTGGCCTCAAAGGCCAAGAAGGCGAAGACGCCTGAGAAAAGCAGGTTTGCGATCGTCGCGATGATCCAGTCAGCAGACCACAATTTNTAGGAATGCCAGCCTGGGTTCCCCCGGTGAANCCGACGTTAGGCCTTCGCTGCCTTCAGCACCTCTTGGGCGTGCTTGGGGACTTTGACCTTGCGCCACGCCTTCAGGATCTTGCCGTCGGCGCCGATCAAATAAGTCGCACGCTCCATTCCCATATATTTGCGGCCGTACATCGACTTTTCGACCCAGGTGCCGAACGAGTCCGAAATCTTGCCGTCCTCGTCGGACACCAGCGGCACAGCAAGGTCATATTTGGCGATGAATTTCTCGTGCTTCTTCATCGGGTCGCGGGAGACTCCGATGACCTTCACCCCGGCCTTTTCGAAGTCGGGCGCAAGCTGGGTGAAATTCTGGGCCTCGAGCGTGCAGCCCGAGGTATCGTCCTTCGGGTAGAAGTAGAGCACCAGCGGCTGGCCGGGTGAGGCGAGGTTCACGCTGCTTCCATCGCTTAAACTGACCGTGATAGCCGGAGCCCTGTCGCCTTCGTTCACTTGCTCACCCTTCCTGCCTGATGCTGTTCCAAAGTGCCGCGATCCTCTGCCGCGCCGCATCGTGCTCGGCAAGAAGCTCGTTCCAGCTGACGGCGCCGCAGGCTTCGGCAACCAGCTGCCAGGTGTTGTTCGTTGGCTTGACCTCGCCCGGTGCGACTAGGCGCATCATGACCAACATACGTGACAACAACTTTAGCGCGTCGACAATATTTGTCTGAACTAAATTATCGGCTTCCAGCTCCTCGAGCGCCACTTCGAGCCGGGTGTTGAGCGCGGCATTTCTGGTGAGTTGCAGGACATGGACGGCAAACTCGAGATCGACGAGCCCGCCGGGCCCGAGCTTGACGTCGAGCGGCCCGCGCGCCGGCTTATGCTTTGCGATATCGGCGCGCATCTTGGTGGCATCGCGAATGACCGTCTGGGCATCGCGGGGCATGCGCAAGATCGAGTTGATCATCCCGGCGACACGCTCTTGAAGCTCCGGTGAGCCGAACACCGGCCGAGCACGGCACAAGGCCATATGCTCCCAGGTCCAGGCTTCTTTGCGCTGGTAGGCCTCGAACGCCTCCAGTGACACGACCAGCATGCCGGTCCGGCCGCCCGGCCGAAGGCGCGTGTCGACCTCGTAAAGGGGTCCGGCAGCGGTCGGGACGCTCATCGCGGCGGTCACGCGATTGGCGAGGCGGTTGAAATAATCGTTGGGCCCGAGTGGCTTATTGCCGTCCGACATCGCTCCTTCGGGCGCTGTATGCAGGTAGACGATGTCGAGGTCGGAGGCGTGGGTGAGCGAGTGCCCACCGAACCTACCGAGCGCCAGCGCAAGCAACTCGGCTCCGGCAATTACGCCGTGAGCCGACGCGAACTCCCGCCTCGCAGCATTGCCGAGCGCGACCAGAGTGCCCTCGGCCACTCGCGCGTACCCCTCCGTCACATCGAGAGGATCGCCACGCTGGTCGATGAGCTGGACACCGAGCGCAAAGCGGCGTTCGTTCACGAACCGCCGCACCTTGTCGAGCCCGACGTCATATGACGTCGCGCCGATCACCTTGCCGAGGTCCGCAGCAATTTCCGTCACGCTCGGCGGGGCATTGAAGCTCGATGCGTCAAACAGGCCTTCAAGAAGCTCCGGACGCCGAGCCAGTTGATCGGCCAGCGCGGGGGCATGAGCAAGAATTTTGGCAAGCAGATGAGCGAGGTTGGGCCGAGCCTCCAGTAGGCGGAAGAAGTTCACGCCGCTCGACAGGCGCTCGACGATGTCGCTTAGGCGGTTGAGCGCGCGCTCCGGGTCGGGCGCAGAAGCAATGGCCTGGAGCAAGCTAGGGAGCATGGCTTCAAAGGCATTCTGCGCCGCGGGCGTGCGCAGCGAGCGCGCCTTGCCCGACCGCCAGTCCACCACATGGCGAGCCGTTGCAGCCGCGTCCGCGAAGCCGAATGCTTTGAGCTCGCCGAGCAGTATGTCGGGATCGTTCGACAACCGTCCGCCCTCGTCCGGCGCGAGGCCGTCGAAAATCGCGCCTCCTCGTTGGACCAAGGGGCGGAGGAGGTCGAGCAAGGCTTCGCCGCTCGCCATTCCCGCGAGCTGAGCGACATTGTCGAGCGCCTCGGGCTGCGCGGGCAGCAGATGAGTCTGCGCGTCCTCGACCATCTGCACGCGATGCTCGATTGTCCTGAGGGTGCGGTAGGAGTTGGCGAGATCGTGCGCCGTGGCCTCGTCGAGCCGTCCCGCCGCCTTCAGCGCTTCGATCGCATCCAGAGTCGCGGGAACCCGGACGGAAGAGTCCCGTCCGCCGTGAACCATTTGCTGGATTTGCACGAAAAACTCGACCTCCCGAATCCCGCCGCGCCCCCGCTTAAGGTCGAAGCCGGGACCGAAGGTCGAGCTCTGCGCAAAATGGTCACGGATGCGAGCGGAAATCTGGCGAACCTCGTCGATCACTCCGAAATCGAGCGAGCGGCGCCAGACAAACGGCTCGATCGCGCTGAGAAACCTCTGACCCAACTCAATATCGCCGGCACAGGGTCTGGCCCGAATGAATGCAGCTCGCTCCCACGGCAAAGCGCTCGATTCGTAGTGCGAGATCGCAGCGTTGACCGGCAATGCGATCGGCGTGACTTCGGGCGATGGCCGCAGTCTGAGATCAACGCGGGCGACATAGCCGTTCGCGGTGCGCTTCTGCAGCAGCTCGATCATACGCCGCGCGACCCGTACCGCTGCTTCACCGACGTCGTCGCGCTCGCGCCGGGGTAGTGCTCGCGGGTCGAACAAGAGCATCAGGTCGACGTCGGACGAATAGTTGAGCTCGTGACTGCCGAGCTTGCCCATCGCGATGACGGTGAAGCCTTTGATCTCTGCATCCGGAACGCGCTCTTGAAGCGCCGTTGCGAGCGAGCGAGCGATCGCGCGGTCGGCGAAGTCGCTGAGGAGAAGTGTGACCTGCTCGAGCGTCAGCTCGCCGGCAAGGTCGCCAAGCGCAGATACCAGCGCCAGGCCAAGCCGCTGCGTGCGGAGCTCAATGCCGAGGTCGTCGTCGGTCGCTGCGAGGGCCAGTGCCAGAGCCGTGTCAGTTCCGTCGCGTTCGAACGCCGACGCAATATCAGGAAGCAACCGCACTGCCTCGCGCAGGAAAGGCGAGTGACGTTCAGCACGCTCAAGTGCATCTTTCCGGGTGGCAGGAATGTCACTCATCGACGCGCTGATTGCCGCAAATCCACGCGACACGAAACCTCATGCGGATTTGGTCGTTTCCAAAGAAATGAAGGCTGAACACGACTTTGACTCGGGGGGAGACGCAAACAGCATGGATAGGCGACTTATCCGTGTTGATGTCCAACCCTCCCACGCCGGCATCATGACGGCCCTCCGCCGCGCCTTTGAGGCTGCGGCGTCGGAGCCTTGCGACCGCGATTTTGCCGATTTGTTGCGGCGCCTGAACTAATTCAGCCGTGGTCGCGACTGAGTTCGTCGACCTCACCCATGATTGTCTGAAGCGCCGACTTATCCGGGTCGGTCTTGTGCTGGCGCCGTGACGGCAGTTTACCGCTCGACAGCAGCTGCTCCAGCGCCACGCGGCCGCGGGCGACGCGACTTTTGATGGTGCCGACCGCGCAACCGCAAATGTCTGCTGCTTCCTCGTAAGCGAAGCCGCCGGCGCCGACGAGAATCAACGCCTCACGCTGCGGCTGCGGCAGATGCATCAGCGCGCGCTGCATGTCGCTCAGTTCGATGTGCCGGTCCTGGCTGGCCGGAGCGGCGAGGATTTTCGACGCGGTGATATCGTCCCACTCGCCCTTGAAGCGAGCGCGTCGCATCTGGCTGAGGAACAGGTTGCGAAGGATGATGAAGGTCCACGCACGCATATTGGTGCCGGCCTGAAAGCGCTTGCGGGCGGCCCATGCCTTTAGCAGCGTTTCCTGAACCAGATCGTCGGCCAGGTCGCGGCTTCCGGACAGCGACCGGCCAAACGCACGCAAATGCGGAATCACCGTCGCCAGTTGGTCCTTGAATTCCGGATCGGACAGCGGAACGGGCTCGGACGGAATGTCCGTGATTTGTTCCTCTTCACCAGTCTGGGTCAAACTCTACCCCACCCTTCGTTCGACCGGAACGCAAGACGCTCCGGCCGGTGACTCAAAGATGAACAGCGATTGTGACAGAAGCTAGGTGTTCAGGACCGTCCCACCAAGACGATGATCGCAAAAATTGCGATCACCAGAAGCAGTCCGACCGAAAGCACGTAGCGAGTCATATGCGGAGTGGATCCGGCACGCGCCTCGGTCGTCGTTTCGACCACGCGCGCGTTTTCTCGATCTGAATCGGCCACCGTTTCTCTTCCGCATCAATCGATGTTCGTGAAGGCCAACGCGCCTTCACGAAGGGTGTTCCGCGCGAAATTGCCGATCAGGCNGCCGGAACGGTTGCTGCGTCGAAGAACAAGGCCTGGGCAATCGCCGCTTTTACGGTCGAGCGCTGGAACGGCTTGGTGATCAGGAACGTCGGCTCGGGCCGGGTTCCGGTCAGTAGGCGTTCCGGAAAGGCCGTGATGAAGATCACGGGCACGGAAAATTCCGCGAGAATGTCCTTCACCGCATCGATCCCGCTGGAATCGTCGGCGAGCTGGATATCGGCAAGAACGAGCCCCGGCGGGTTCTGGCGAGCCTGCGAAACCGCTTCGTCACGAGTCACTGCGACGCCGGTGACATTGTGGCCAAGGTCGCGGACGATCGTCTCGATATCCATGGCGATAATCGGCTCGTCCTCGATGATGAGGACGTCGGCAAGAGTCTGCCGCTCGATCT
>JGI24737J22298_10000010_pt1 | contig 55828 bp, 63 predicted proteins | sample KBSCornC3_FD_22298 | JGI IMG/M metagenome (IMG submission 22298) | reverse complement strand
GTGAATACGGCTGCGGTTTGTTCGCTCCGCCGTTCAGCAGTCTTAGATCATATTCAGCGGTACGCAACTCCCCGGGGATAACCCTAAAAGAAAAGTGGTCCAGAGATGTCACTGGTTCCGGATGCAACAGGTTTCCGTAATTAAATTTTTCGACGCCCATAGTCCCCCTTCGCTTATTTTCAAATAATCATAGCAAATATACCAAAGGTCTTATGTTAAAAATTCCAGTGAGAAAGATCATTCACCATGGCCACCCGTTGCCGCACCAGTATAGAGCTTATGCTAAAATGAAAGAAAACGAATAAGGGGCTAGAAATGAACCGTAGTACATTAGACAAACTGATATCATCCACAGGATTACTTATAGCCATTCTTTTACTAGCTGCCTCTGGCGGCTTATTTTATGCCCATAATTTTGTGCACACACAGGTACACGACCAACTGGCCCAGCAAAAAATAATGTTTCCAGAGGCAAACAGCAAAGCATTGAATGCGCTGCCTGACACCGATAAGCGGATGGTATCTACATACGCCGGTCAGCAATTGGTAACCGGGGCACAGGCCAAGGTTTTCGCAGACAACTACATAGCTGTCCATCTGAAAAAATCAGCCGGGGGCAAAACCTACGCCGAAGCAAGCTCGGCTGCACTTGAAAATCCCAGCGACACTAAGCTGGCTGGCCAAGTGCAGTTATTATTCCGCGGCGAAACGCTGCGAGGCATGCTGCTGAACGCATACGCTTTTGACACGATGGCAATGGTTGCAAAATACGCGGCAATAGTCTCGTTGATAGGAGGAATCCTTCTCTTTATACTTGCCGCACTTGGTTTTCGACACGCGAAAACGGCCAAAGTACAAACCAAAAAGCGCAAATAAGTCCGTTTGATACCCGGCAAGCTCAATTACTCATTACTGTCGATATAAGGCTTCAGTATAGTAGCGTAAGGCTTAAACGTTTCGTAGTTGTCAATAGTTCCAATGGTGATATGTCTGGCGTCATCCACATGAACCGGTTTTCCCGTTTCGTCACATGCGACTGAATACTGGTCCACGAAACATGTAAGCCTCGCTACGTTCAAGCCAGCTTTCTCTACTACCTCTGTAATTCCCGACAAATAATCTAACCTCATGGGTCGAATAAAAGATCCGTGGGGAGTTACTGGCTGTTTTATACCGAAGGGGCCAAGAATGGGTTCTGTGCGTCCATGACAGTCCAAAACCCTGACACCGTACCACGATTTAATCGCCCACCAGGAAATTTCCTCTTCGGGCAATATTTCGCCCATCATTGTAATATCATTCTCAAAACCATACTCATCGTATACAACTCTTTTGATGCGTTGATACACTACATCCAGCTCGTCTACGATTGTAGATCCTTCTTCTAGTAGAAGGTCTTTGCTTACACTTCCTGTTTCAGCCAGCTGGGCCATGTATTGGGATAAGAAACCATCTTTCAGGCCTATCTCCGATAAAACATCTTTCATTTTCTCGGATTTGACAGCACAGTCCAAGCTATGCTCCGAGTCATCCCGCGGAACGAGTATGAATCGGTCGCCTTCCTGATTCTCTACAAGGTAATCGTATTCCACCTGCGGTAGTCCGGAATCCTAAAGGTTCTAAGCCTTAACCGACGGTTCGTCACCTGGAGTTGGCACCAGCGAAGGCGTTGGTGGTTCGGGTTCTACACAATTCGGCACGTCCTGGTTAGCTGTCCATTGATGCATTGCATCGTAACCTAAATTAACGCTACCGGTCGGCCCGACACTATCCTCGTAGGATATTGTTGCGAGAAAACTAAGGGGCTTCCCATGGTCGGGTACGCAAGCAGAGAAAGTAGTAGCCGGACCAATAGACGCGCCAATATTCTGGCTCGTATTGCGATCGAACATGCCTGTTTCGCACGTCGTGCCTGGTACCACCTGAAGCATCGGTTCACCGTCTTTGCTGCGTCCCACGGTTTTGTACGGTGGCAGTCCATTGCACTTTTCAAGCGGCTTTGACGGCGAAACGGAGGGCATCGGACCTTGTTCGCCGGGACCTGAACATGCGCCTGCGCCAAGAGCAGCAATAACTACGGCTGGAAGAATAACTTTGCGGCTCAAAAATTCACTCATGGAAAAAGCTCCTACACTTTAGACAGCCCTATAATATAGCCTACTCGCACAATTACTGCAATGATTATGGGCGTGCGGTACATAAAAGCCCCACCATTGTGAGGCACATACATCAACGCACTGGGTCGGGGATCGTTTCTTCAAAGGTTGGACGGGTGGAGCTGCTGTAATATTAAAGTCAATGGGTGCTTTATTTATTTTTTGTGTATGATGGTACTATGCAAAAATTTGATATAATCGGCAATCCGGCCATTATTGGTATTGGCTCTTATCTACCTTCTGACATTGTTACAAACGACGAATTAATTACTCGCACGGGCATGGACTCCACCGATGACGATATAAGACGGCTCACGGGGATTCATGAACGACGTTTTGCTAATGAAGAACTTCCGTCGGAATTAGGAGTGGTAGCCGTGAGGCGCGCTCTTGCATCGGCCAACATATCGCCAGATGAAATCGGTGCCATCTACGCATCTACTATTACGAAGGATAAGATGGCAGCCCCTGACGTGGCAGTCATTATGCACGGGCAGCTAGGTCTCCCAGAAGCATCTATGGCCGTTGATTTAGGAGCAGCATGCGCAGGAATCGCATATGCGCTGCACGCTGCCGTACAATGCACCGCAGCCGAGCGCAAACCGACCATAGCCGCCGGACTAGGGAAGATGACCCCCATAACGAACTTCAACGACCGTAGATCGGGTATTATCTTTGGAGACGGTTCCGGCGCGCTCGTAGTAGACAATCACCCGGACGCAAAGAAGCCAGCCTTTGCTTTCTTGACAGTACCCAACGTACCGGCAATCTATATACCCGACAAACATGATGGGCAACTCCCGAATGGTCAGGAATGCCCAGCAGGCAAAATCGCTATGCAAGGCCGTATGGTAGCCGAACATGCAGTCGACCTAATGCCCAGGGCCGCCATACTCGCCGCGAAGAAAGCCGGCGTGTACGATGAACGAAATTGTCGAATTGATTGGGATCGAGTAACGCTTATTCCTCATCAGGCTAATGGTAACCTGATACAAAAGGTAGGAGACGCTCTACAAGCACCGTCTGAGAAAGTGGTTGTCACCGTCGGTCAGCATGGCAACACTTCGGCGGCAAGTGTTCCTTTGGCAATTGATCATGCAGTTAAAGAAGGAAGGTTTGAGCCAGGCAAGCCCCATACACTGCTTGTTACCACTTTGGGTGCGGGCATGGTCTCAGGGGCGTTTGCCGCAGATCTGATACTGGCAAACTGACGCGTTACGCGGCAGCTTCCTGCAAGGCTAGCTGCATGACATGACGCGTAGCATCTTTAATAAGGGGAATATTCCCTAAGTCCTCCTCGCCAAGCCGCATAGGCGGCAGCGCCAAAAGGTCCAGCCCTCTTTGTGGGTCAAAATATTGGCAAACAGGCAGAATGGGTATACCGGTTTTGCAGCCGATCACAAACGTGCCGGCTTTGAAGGCATCCAGATCATACGGGCCGCCATTGTTTGCCCAGCCACTCGTTCTGCCCTCAGGAAAAAGGAGGAATGTCTGCTGGTCCTGAGCACAGGTGTGGTTAATGTCGCTTATCAGTGCATTAGTTCCACCTCCCCCCGGTGAGTCCGACACAAAGATTCCCAGAAGTTTCCTGCGTATCAAGCCGAGATCGCCAATCTCCTCCTTCCTTATATCCATCTGAATCTTTCCCATAAGCAAGCGGGAAACGACATAGCCAGGCAGCATCCCTAAAGGAAAAGCTTCAATCTCATCTCCCGGAAAGTCAAAAGTACGGTCTCTGTTGTCGACACCTCCAACCTGGCCGATTCCTAAATGATTACTCGCCACAATAACAGCCTGAGAACCTTTAAGCTGCTCTACATGTTCATGACCATATGTAATCTGCGCGTTTGTCATGTCTGCCAGGTCATCCAATAATGCTTCGTATGCTTGATTAGCGGCCTCGGTGGTAGTGCCAGGACGTGCCACATAATTGAAGAAGTTCTTTTGACCTACAGACGCTTGCCTGAACATATCCGTAGCCCAAGGTGTCGAAGCTAACGTGTCTTGTAGTAATGACCGGATCCGTTGATCGTGGTCAAGGACTACTTCCGTACTGATATCACCTATTCTTTCGTGCACTTACTCTCCCCCTATCTTTATACGTTACGGGTGTTACTGTATTGTTTCGAACAGATCATAGAACAACTGCTTAGACATCATGGACGCGAACGCACGGTAGCGTGGATCGGACTGTCCGGACGCACCGTTACATAGACTGCCGGCTGCGCATCATTGGGTTCCATTTCAAAAGTTGTGCGCTGTGCCAATGCTGCCGCAAAGACAGTCAGCTCCGTCAGGGCCAGTGCCTTTCCGATACAAAGTCGGTTTCCTAGCCCGAAAGGCAAATAGGCTCGCCTATCACGACCAGCAGAATGCTCTGCAGAAAATCGATCCGGATCGAACATTTCGGGATTACGCCAAAAATCAGGGTGCTTATGCGCTCCCCATATAAAAGGTACCACCACATCTCCTGATTTTATTTGTCTATCACCCAGCTTAGTGTCATCGCGCGCAGTACGAGAAACAAGGGGAACTGTTGCTCTAAAACGCAGCACTTCATCTATGACTTGTCTGGTATACGTAAGTTTGGAGAGATCTTCCAATTGAGGTGTCCGCTCCCCAAGTACGGCATCCACCTCTGCCTGTATCTTTTCGGTAATGTCGCTACGATCTTCAAGCAGTTTATGGAACCAAGTCATTGTTAGAGATGTAGTTTCATGTCCAGCAAACAGAAAAGCAAGCAGCTCGTTCCGTATTCTCTCGTCGTCTAAAGGCTCTCCCGTTTGTTTGTCCCGTGAATGTACTAATAAATTCGGCAGGTCAAGAGAATCTTGGTCGTGTCCCGCTGCACGTGTTCTATCGATAATGCCTTGGGCAATATCGTTGAGTTTCACAATGTGATCCATAAACTTACGCTGTGTGTCCCCATTGTTTATCTCGTTTTGCGGCAAGGTAGCGAACTCAAGAGTTTCATTCAGCGTTTGATACGCCAATCGATCCGCAGTCTCCACATGCTTACCAAACAATACGCCGAGAATGGTCTGAAGACTTAGGTGAGTCATTTCTTTTTGTACATTAATAACTTCACCGTCGCGTGCCCGTAAGTCGTCTGCGAACTTAGCTCCGACCGCAGCAACCCGACTGGTCATGTCCTTGACAGCTTGGCGATGAAAAGCAGGCCCCGTGATGTCGCGGCTTTTCCTCCATTCGGCTCCGCTGACAGAGGTTATTTCGTCTCCAAAAAGCTGAATACCGCCAAAGAAGTGACCTTTCTCAGCGTAGTTCCCGTCGGTCAGTATGCTATGTATATCGGCAGGATTAGCAAGCACTATCCTCTCTTGGTCATTCACGGTGACATCGAATATATCACCTTGACGTTCCCATTCCGCTTCTAAACCTGGTAGTAATGTTTCGGGAGTTAGTTGTTCGCTCATAACCCTTAAGGTTACAGGACTACAGCCTGCAGCGCAAACTTTTCGAGTCTCCCAAAAATAGCCCCCACGCGACTTCTGCTCTAAGAAGCCATTGGTCATAGGAATTGCACTTTGAGAACAATAAAAATATATGTAAGTCAGCCCCAGACGGCTAAACAGAAAGCAAGGACTCCTCGATTGAAAAGAAGCGCTCCATTCTCGGATCATTTTGATATCCGTACAGCACGGCCATGCTAGTCGTAACATAATTCTTATAGAGCATAACTCGTGATACATAAGCCTCCTCAACCGCACTCAGCGGACGATGTTGTTTGTATGTGGAGCTGTACTGCGACATCCGCTTCTCGTCTGCATAAAAGTGAACTGCCCATAGGGCGTATGCCAGATCCACGACATAGGGTGCATTCGTTGCACTATCGAAATCCAAAACGCCAGTAATTTCTCCCTTTTCATTAGCGAGTAAGTTTTGCTTGTTAAGATCGAGGTGGCACCATCCGTGGGGTAGTTCTTCTTGCAGATCCACAGTATATTCGCGTGCTCGATCCAAAAATGCAACGAGTTTTGGATCTGATAAACTCTCTTGGTCGATTAGGTCAATAAACGGCTGTTCGTCCAAAACCTCAACACATGGTTCATGATAAGGAGGAAGAAAGTATTTACTACTTTCGTGCATCCGAGCTTGCACTGCCGCTATTCTATCTATGATGTTGCTGTCATAATTATCGAGAGTATCTCCTGGCAGTGCTTCCATAAGGATTGCTTGCCACCTTGCTTCGCCTGTAGGCAAGTGAGTCATTAATTGCCCGGACGTAGTGGGGACGACCGTGGGTGTTGGCACGGAGTCGGTACGCAAGTGTTGCATTAGGTGCACCTCGTTTTCGATAGCAGAATCATCCTTTCTGTCTTGCCTATATATACGCAGCGCGTAGTCGCCCAGCGGCGTAGCAACTAACAGTGTGGTATTCGCCATTCCGTTTTCTGGAACCCTATAGTCCATGACGTCCATGCCGTAGTCGCCAAGTATAGCATCGACTGTTTCGGTGCTCGGTACAAAATGCTTCTCGAAGTCTATTTTCACGACTTTAATCATACCAAAAGGATTCGAACTTTTTTGTACTAAAAAAGTCTATGGTTCAACCTGATAAAGATGGGCTAACTCTATACTAAAGCATATGCGTTACGACCCCAGCTTAACTCTTACGGTCTTGTGTTCGCCGGATACTGTGTATCGTGCGGGCCAGTTTCACTTTAGAATCGCACATTATTGAGGGGTAGCGGGCGAGTATTAATCGCGGATCCAGTCCGGCGGCCTTCAGCTCCTGCAAGGTGTAGCTAACCCGTTCCAGCGAAAGTCGAAGTATTGTAAAGCAGCTTCCGACTATCTCGAGGCCGTTATATACACCATGGGCCTCCAATACATTACAGATGTCTACGATACGGCTCGGTTTGGCAATAACGCCGCGGCTCTCAACGTATTGCAGATATTTTGGGTATTGCCGGTTTCGGGGCTTAGCCCAGCCGAAGGTCCTGTATACGGCATTGCGAGCCTCGATAATACGATCTGCCTGTGCCTCGTCCTGGTTTTTGGGGAGGTTGCGCGAACCTAGCTGGATGTTCTTGTTCAGCACTTTCAGCCAGTAGCGTCTTTGGGGAATTCTCTCCGGCTGTGGGATAAGGGACAGCCAGATCTCATCACCGGATAGGGCCGGCTTTGTGGCTGCTTCTATTTCTATCTGGGGCAAATGTTTCCTTGGCATATATCGATACAAATGGGGATGAGTCTGGAGGATATCCTCCGGCAACGGATATTGCCGGAGGTAGGCCCTCACGACACCCTGGCCGAGCTTTGCCACCATGTCATCGTCGGTAAGGGCTTCGTGGATACACCGGCGCACCTGTTTGGAACTGATTCTTTTTAAGTCGTGCTCCAGCCGGGAATAATGGTTGAGATAATAAGGCTTGCCCTGGGTCATTGCGTATAAGCGCCAATATGTATCCCTTTTTGTAAGCCTGCCGATATGTTGTGCGCTGGCTTCTCTCCAGTCGGCTGAGCCAAACTGTGCCATGAGCCGGGCAGTAAGAGCGATCGTAGCCATGCTGGACAGTAAAAGCGGTGGGTTTTCCTGGACAAGTTCCCGGCTGTCTCCCTGCCAGCCAAGAATAGTCGCGGCCCTTTCTACCATGTGAAAGCTACGGCGTATACTGTCCGGCTGTCTACCGAGAAGCGCATAAGATTTCTGTATTGTCGAGATGCCGTCACCGGTGATTTCTTCGAGCACTTGCACATTTTGGATGAGTAACGCCGGCGACGGTGGCACATGTGGGTTAATTCTCCGGCTTTTGGCGGCGGCGTAAAGAGGATGGTCAGGTTGGTGAATGCCAATTTCGTGTTCAAACCGCTGACGTCCATCTTTTATCCTCTTGATTTTTTCCTGGGCCACGGTTGTGGCATTCCACAATGGGATACCAGCATTTGCGTAATGCTGCACGTATGCGACCCACCGAGGGTCTTCGAGCCGGGCTTTGTGTAACGTTATTTGGCCAAGCGTCCGAAAATGCGCCGGGTTACCCACGGGGTCAAAATAGAAGTTAGTTTTTTCTTTGCCTGCATGCTCCATTATGCAGCTATTTTATAATCTTTTCTGCGGACTTGCTGCAGATATTCAGTGACACAGCTTTCGGATCCGTTGCCACTTTAGGGCATCCGCTCATCAAATACTTTCTGGAAACAAAAACTTCGGCGATCTACCGAAGTTAAACGAGCTATTCAAGCTCAAAAATGACGATTCAGGACTTTTGGTACGCCTGCGGGAACCTTCGGCGAAACAATTTTGGGATGGATTGGAATGGCTCGGCACACAATTGGAAGATCTTGATGTTGAGACGAAGGGTGAGTCTAGCTTTTGAGTGGTAAGAGAGTAGCAATCTCTTTGACTCTTCGAGGGCGGCTGGCTTTCATGTCCACTTGCAAGACTTGATCCACCTTTTCGGGTATTTCCTCAGGGGATTTACAGACTGCTAGCCTGCGGTTGCCGAATGCTTCACGCAAGTCTTTGTGTTGAAGAAAAGCGTTAGGCAAAGCATCATCCCTATACTTCTCGTGCCATAGAACCAGGGCGGCCGCGCCATTGCGTACCGCTTGTATGCATTCGCGGGTCGTGCCAACAGCGCCACCTGCGAATACTAAAACGTCGGCCGTCGCCACTAACGCTTCTCGGTCCTGATACGTCTCGCCAGCCACAACCATATGATCACGAATGCCGACACTTTTCAGGCCTTGCTTGGGTATAAAGCCAAGTGTAGGGACGTTCGCACTGGCTGCTACGACGCTGTTGAGAGCCAAGAAGCCCTCACTGACACCACCGTCAACAGCGAGGCCTGGAGCCTTACCTTCTTCGTTCAGGTAATTGTAAAGCGTCAAGAGGCTTTGAGCTTCTTCGGCGTAACCGTAAGGTTTCTTGGTTTCAGGGTCTATTCCTCCGGTAGCATAGCCTGAAAATCCCCATACCAGCTTCTCGGCTTTCGCGTCGAGGTGGGAGGACAAGAGGTACATCGCGTTTTCATATCCATCCGCTTCAATGTCACGCGCGTGCAATGCATGCCGCAACGCCGAGTCGCCAACGTACAGCGTGCCTTGGGAGGCCAAGACTTCTTTATCGATCTTGATAGGAACATCGCCCTTTTTAGGATGAGCGAAAGTTAAACCTTCAAGCTGAGTAGTTTCGTGAGGCTCTACGAATTGTTCGCCTTGGTAACAAAGCGAATCATACGCTGGCTGTAGGTCGGATCGGATTTCTAGCATTGCCACAGTATAGCTATATTAGCCAAAGAAGAGAAGCCTCGATTATGAGTCTAGTCAAAAATACCGACGAATGGTACGGAACTCTACACCAATTAAACTGTTGTAAATAATGCTGGTACACCCGAGAGGATTCGAACCTCTGACCTTTGGTACCGGAAACCAACGCTCTATCCAGCTGAGCTACGGGTGCATAACGGAAGTATTATAACACCTTAGCCCAGCTGTTGTGCGGTTATCTAGTTACTGGCGAACCAACCATCATATTTCGCGTGGTAGAGATCGGCGAGACGCATAAAGAACGCCGAATCCTGCTCGTACTTTTCTTGGGTGATAGCATAGTCCTGTTTTTGCGCCTCAAGTACAAATTTGTTTGGATCATCCTCTTGCGCATATGCCTGACATACCCAGCCCGCTTCGTGGGCTTTAGCCGCTGCTTCCTGTAGTGCCTGGTCTTCCGAGAAGTCATACAAGCTGAAGTTCATCTCTCGCGGTTTGTCGAAGGGACCGTCGGTCGCTTCTGCCAAGCTGGTAAGTGCCGCTTTGTCCATTTCGTGCGGGTAGTTTTTTACCCAATCAGGGATTTTGCCCATAGTGCTCCTTATTACATTAGAACGGTGGGATGCCGAGGCCGTCCCAGTACTTTGGTGAAACCGAGTTGATCATGTTACCGGTGCTGGAGCTGCCTGCACCGCCGGCTTGGTTCATCCAGGTTTGTTCCTGGACTCTGATCTGTAGCCGAGAAGCCCCCGTCATATCCATCGTTCGAATTGGTGTTCCCTGTATCAGTTTGCCTGAAGCCACGTGTTCTTGCAAACGGGTGGCGATGGGTCGGGTGGTCATCCCCGTATACACTTGGCCATTAGCCTGGTTGAACTGGTATACTCCCGGCGATTTTGGTGCCTGGGATATAACGTTAATACCTTTATATCCTTCGGATGCCCGACCGGCTGCGGATACTGCTTTTGCGCCGCTGGAACCCACACCGCCGGCTGCCCTGGCAGCTCCAGCGGCCTTACTTGCATTGGCGGCACTCGCCGCTGCCTTCGCTGCAGACGCTCCAGCCGGCGAACGGGCGAGCGTCACGACGGCCTTAACGGCAGTTATGATTGCCGGTATTGCCCGTATGATGATAGGCACGACCCGTATGATAATCGGGGCAAGGCGGATGATTAACATGACCACTGGTATCACGAGCAGCCAGGCAAAGTTACCGGAGTAGTCATTACTGTTAATCGGGTCACCTACGTAGGCATAGGCATTTGGAGCACCACCTTCCATGGGGTCAACCTGGAGGAACCTTCCTAGGGTCGGCAGGTATGTTCGTGCCCCCATCTGGACAATTGGCAGTGAAAAGAGCGACTCTTGTTTCCTCATTGGATTTGCCGCCCAGCCCATACTCTCATTAGAGCTGTTACCTGGTTGGCTGTTAGTGCCGAATGTTTGGCTTGGGCTATCCTGACCGAACGGTTCGTAAAGAAATACCGAGCTTGTGGGCAGGCCGTTGGCACCTACGGTCAGCGCCGTGTCCCCATGGAAATTCTTAATACTGTACACGATACGCTTAGTCGTATCAGGGTTATTGGGCGAAAGGGTAATAGTCACGCCGCCTGGAAGCGTCAGGTATTTGTCGACAGTCGCACATACATTGTCATCGGTAAGTGAACAGGTCTGCAATACACGGCCACCGTCAGCATAACGATACGATTTAGTAAGTGTGTTGTTCTGGTATTCTTTCTTTCGAAGAATCGCGTCATCAATAGTCCGAACATATTCGACCCGGTTATTGCCTTGGGTAATTTTGGTATTTTGATCGACATTGTTATACGTAAAGGTTATCGGTGTTCCGCCGCCGGCCAGCGAAACAATGTTACCGTGGTCATCGTAGGTTGGTACGCCAATCTGGGTATCTGTACTTCCTATCAGGCGGTCCGCCTGATCATAGCAGTGGGACGATGATGTCATTACCTGGCTCGTCGTCAGGTTGGTCACCGTATATCCTGTACGGTTGGTATTCTTATGCGCATTCAGGTTTGCCGATGATTGATTACAAACCGCCGCATTAGGCGCGGAGAAGTCATAAGTGTACTTCATGTTGTCAACAATCGCTTGCGTCAGCCGGGTAGCTCGGTCGTACGTGTAGGTGCTTGTTGCCTGGGTACCGCGTAAATTGTGTACGGTCGAAAGCACCATACCACTCATGGAACGGTTCACCGTCTCTTCGAATGTTGTGTTATCGCTGAACTTAAAGATGCTGCCGCTGCCCCGCTGTAAGGTGTCGAACTTTAATTGGTCAAGCTTTAGTTTATTGCCTGAGGCATCTTTTGCCTCCGGATACGTTACGGTCTGCATGCGCCCGTACTGGTCGTAGGTCATCGTGGCATACGTAACATTGTCGACGCTATAGCTCGTAGGCCGCCCATAGGCATCGTAGGCAAACGTTTCGACTCCGACAATAGAAGTCTTTTGGGTTGGTCGATTCAGATTGTCAAACAGTGTCGTTGTAGTATCACCGTTTAGATCCACCTTCCGAATAATGCGATCGTGTAAATCTCGTTCCTCAAGAGTGAACAAACCTGTTTCGTCTTGCGTTGTTGTAACAAGTGGGTTGCCTCCATATGCATAGTTAGTCGTGACCGTCTTGCCGGCACGCACCACAGTAGCGCCATTCATGGCTGCCGGAGTTGTGATCTTGCTAATCCGGCCTCGAGCATCAAATTCAGTACATGTCCAGGCATCCTGGTTAGCGCGGTTGGCAACTTCCTGGCCGGTGCTATTGTAAACAACTTCTACAACTCGGGCTGTTTGCGATCCGGCTCCATCCGGATCCGGATCGATACGGAGTTTTACGCGTCCTGCCTGTGACGCTGGATCCGAAGTTGGAGTACAGGGGTTATCTACGGCCTCTGTAGCTCCATAATACGCGTAGTTGGTTGTACTGCCGCCTGCCGACGTTTTAGTAAGCTGCCGGGCATAACCGGTACCTTGCGGCTCATACGTCGCTTGGTTGGTGTAGTTAAGGCCGGTAGGATCGACAACCGTACTGCCGACAAGTCCGTATGCAGGATCGCCCGCGTAGTTGGTCTTTACCGTCGCATCCCCTACCGAATTATCAGACGCCGTACGGGTAGTTACGAGCCCGTAGGAAGGTGTTATCAGGTTGCCGAACTGGTTAGTGCCTAGGTCAGTGCCGCTTATATCGGTTATCCCTGGTCCGCGCAGCCAGGTGTCGACAACACCCGCTCCAGTGCCATCATCGAAGTGAATATAATCTAGGCGAATACGGTACGCTTTGCCTGCTTCGGCGTTAAATGTACCTTCGGGAGACGCTTGGGCAGCACCAGCTGTTCGGGCAGCCCAGTCATCAACAATAAGCACGTCGTTCACGTATAACCTGGCTCCATCGTCGTGGTTCAGTTTAAATGTGTATAGCCCTGCCTGTGGGAAGGTTATCTTCCCAGTGGCACTGAATCCATAACCTGGTGTAGTAGTATCAGTGGTTACCGGCACACTCCCAGCCGGCTGGAAATCACGTCCGATATGATTGACGCTGCTTGCATCGATGCCCGTAGAATGTACCTTCGGTGCGCCAAACAGACTTTGTCCGCGGGCTCCATACCAGGCCACTGCCGGGCCGGACATGCCTTCATCATATTTTGTCTGTGTCTTTGGCATCTGAGTAACATACGCAGGCAACGGCTTGCGGTCGGCGCCGAACCATGTGCTGGGAGCTGCCCCATATTGATCGGTAGGCCGGTCATCTTCGTCGTATATAGTCGTCGTTTTCATTCCCGTAGGATCGGTGCTGGATAATTCCAGATCTTTAACCGGATCCCATTCAGTCGTGGTGCAGAGTGCGACATTATCACATGCCTTAGTAGTACGAAGCAGGTTATCGTATTCGATGTATTGAGAATAACCGTTCGGCTCTGATGCATTTGTCACGTGACGCTTGGTATTCTGGAATCCATATTCGAAAACGTGTTGCTGGGTGGCGTTACTCTGGCCAGTTGGAGCGGTGCTATTGCCTGATGGCGGACCTGACTCGGCGCGCCATGCTCGTGACAAAACATCATAACTCAAACTTGAACCTATATAGTTTGATGATGCCACTCCCGCGGCGACAGCATCATTATCCTCCGGATCGTAGACCATGGATAATTGCTGCGCACCCAAGTATTTGAAGCTCGTCTTGGCATCGCCCGGTTGCACTATTTGCCACAAACTCTTGTTTGAATATTGAACTTGCGTGGTCCTGTTGTCAGGGAAGGTCCTGAAGGCACAGACGGCACCCGGAGGAGGAGTGGCACTTGCACCGAATGGAGGTGTGCCAAATGTACACACGCCGCTTGACTCCGGCTCACCGGAATAATACACCTGGCCGTAGCGCGAAGGATCGATCCCGTCGATTATCTTGTAGAGCTTAGGGTACGTGGCAAAGGTCGAGGCCGTGCCGCTTTTATATTCGTATTTCAGACCGGCTGGATTTTTATCGTCATTAGGAGAAGTTACCGAGGTGATTACCCCTTGTGGCGCAAAATTGTATACCCGACCATCAACGTCGGTTAACGTATAGGAGCTATCATCGTTTTTAACAAGATAGCCGTCTTCATTAACCGGTGGTTTGTATGCTTTAGCACCGTCATTCCAGGTATATACATGGGTAAAACCTGTTGAATCGATCAGCTGCACACTACCATCTGAATTCGTTGTTAATACCTCGTAGGGGATGTTGCCGTCCGGATCAGCGCTCAATGTCCAGCCGATAGGCACTGACCGTGGCGCGGCTGTCATATACTGCGCCGGTATGGTTCCACTGCTGCCTGGACCTTGCCATTGCAGGTTAAGGTTCGCCGTACCTGTTGCTTCGTAATAATCCACTTGCAGTGACACCGCCTCCCCGGCGTTGAAGTGCATAAGCGGCGACCAGTGTGTACCGTTGGTCTGGCTCATGACCTGCTGACCTCCCAGGCGGATCTTCAAACCATCGTCGCTGGTAGCACCGAGCTTATAATCACCCGAATAAGGGAACGTAATAAAGCCGCTGTAATTGACAATCATATTGTCGGCGTATTGGCCCGCAGGATCTGCCGGTACCAGAGAATTAGTACCCCAGTCTTTACTAATCGTTTGTACTGTCGAACTGAAAACAAGCGGCGTCGTATCGTTGACAACGAAGTTTGGATTCGCTACAGGATCGTTGTTTTTGTAGTACCGCGAAATCATACCATCGGGTATAGTGCCGGAGTAGGCGAGCCATTCACTTGGCACCACCTGTTCAACATTGTCCGGTGTCCGTACAAGTAATTGCGCATATGCGGCTCCGGTAAACTCTGTGGCAGTTACCGTTATGCCATACGATTGCCCCTTGATAAGGTTGACGCTCGTCGGTGTAGCCCACGTAGTACCACAACATCCATAGTCAAACATGGTGGTGTATGACGTGGCGCTGGATGTCGTCTTCATGCCCATACTTATTTTGTCATCACGTGTAGCGCCAAAGGTATATGTTCCATCCTGGGGCGCTTTAAAGAAGCCCGTCCATGTGACCATAAAATTATCAGCCTGGACCGCTCCCGGATATGGGGAGGAAGTTCCCCAGTTCATATCGATGTTAGGATCCTGGACGGTAATGGCAGGTGCGCCCGTACCGGTAGTATTGTTGTAGTATTTGGCCATCAAACCTTGCCGCACAAGATATGGGGTATTGTAATCAATGCCAAGTCCGATATCACCGCCTTGTGAACTCATCGTATGGGTCGGGAAACTGGCATACACGTTACCAGTATTCATATTGATACTGTATGGTCCGACATCATCGTATGTTTGGGTCACGTCTTTGCCGCTGCGCAAGTTAAACTTAAAGCTTCGTGTCTCATTGGTTTGGCGCCAATTTGATTCGATAACACTTGGATTGCTGGCGTTACGCTCCATCACAAAGCCTCGCCAGTTATATGTTTCACCGTCAGTCATTAAGCCGTCGGGTATGGTCCATGATGGGGCATCGAGTTCACCGGCATATGCAACGATATTGTTGCGACTGTCCATCAGGTGGAAAGAGTATTTAACGAGGTCGCCATCCGGGTCGCTGACTGGATTCATCTTAAGCGTTGGACGGTTGACCATAATCGTGGCGCTCTGAGCGGGCGCTGATAATGTCGGCAGGTCCGTCCTGCGGTTTTGGGCCACGTTATAGTAAGCAACGTCCAGATAGGTATTTGCGCCGGAGAAAGATTTGAAGCTTTGAATATCTCCCTCGTTACCCCACATCATCAGCCAGCCATCACCAACATTATTCTGTGAAACCCATTGCATGAGACCGGTAGCGTCCAGATAACCACCCCAGTCGATATTACCCGCGGCCTGCGGTGCACCGGACCGGCAGTTGTACCCAAAACAGTTTGCCCATGTGGCCCAGTAGGTCCTGTTACCTTCGAAACCGCTCCATGTATAGGGTCGATTGACCCGTTCGGTGTAGATCGATGCCGAGTTTACCGTCTTCCCGTACACATCCGTAAATGGCATATGTACTTCCGTTCGCCAACTCTTCAACCCACGGTCATTGAGGCTTCCAACATACATGTCACAGTTTGAGCTGTTACATACATAGCCGTCTGATTTATAAGCGATGAACTGACCGAGATCTCCCCCAGGTACACCCGTGTGATAGTACGTAAGGTACGCATACGTAGGGTCAATGACAAACGGAAAGTTTGCAGCAGACTGCTTTTCGATCCAGGCCTTATCTATAGCAACGCTGATCTTGTTACCTTGGAGCTTGTAGCTCAGCGGCGGGTTAGAAACAGGGCCGATTTTCATTGAGCTCAAGGTGAGCGCAGGCATTGTCGCCTGTGTGCCATCGGGGAAAGTAGCGACGATTGTACCATTCTTTTTACCGTCAGTGCCTTTACCGAATGCAAGCTTCGCACCCTCTATCGTAAAGCTGAACTCACTAGGTACGTCCGTAGATTTAAGTGATATGTATTCCTTAAGTGCGGATCCACGCTGTTCGTAATATAAGTCAGTGTTCTTCCATGCATCTTTGTATTCGACATACTTCGTGCCGTCACCGGCAGTTTGCAGTGCCGGACTACTGTCACTGGCGCCTATGGGTTTAATGGATAACTGCGGCGTTCCATCCATACCGACAGTGATAGCGTCATCCTTCTCCTGAAGTGGGCGGAAACCAAGTTTTAGCAATCCGTCACTTTGGCGGAATCCACGTTTTACACGCTTTTCTTTAGAAACAAATTGGTCGAGTACTGAGGCCTTGAATCCGACTCTTTGATTATAGGATGCGTCATCCTGTAAGGTGCCGGCGATTGGTTCCCAGCCACCGTTCTTCTTGTAGTTAACGGGGCTAGCATACATACGTTGTGTTTCACCGCCCTCGTTATTGCGATAGGTATAACTATCGGCTGTACGCTTACTTTTAATTTCCTGGTTGGTCAAGGTCTTGGGTTTGTTTCCGTTCGTCTCCTTTTCCTTGAAATATTCCTTGACCGGATCTTTGGTAAGCGCCGTACTCTTTGCAGCTTCTGTAACCGCGCTTATCTTTGGAGACTTGTCTTCTTCTTTTTTAGGAGGAGGAGTGCCTATCGCATCGTCCGTTACCTTAACACGAGGATCCTTGTAGTCAGGATTGAGGGTGACTGGGGACTCTTTGCTTTTAGTATTCGGAAGAAGCTCAGAACGCTGGATGGCTTGTTTTTCAGCACGGTGGCCGAGCCACATATAGCCTGTGAGCTGCGCGGCCAAAAAAAGTATAAGAGCAACAAAAAACGTCGCGGTTGAGCGACGCCCTAAAACTGCAAGCTTTGTCATACTTCTGCGGGGCGACCGGCCCGACCCGGCTTTCCAAACGGTACGCTTGCGTATTTTTAGTTTCATTGTCCACCCTCCTATATTGGTACCCATATTTTTGCCGTATTGCGCGCTTAAACACAAGCAGAAAAACACGAAAATACATCGCATTTAATATTAATTTAATCATTAACAGATCGAGTTACATTTTGGCATTAAAGAATTTTCTCAGCTTTTTGCGGTACGGATCACGCGAAGCGGGTTGCCTGAGGAAGATACGTAAATGGCGCGAATGTACGAGTGGCCAGTGAATGATACACGCAGCCTTCCTGGTTTTAGGCGGCGAGCATGATCTTGCCCGCATGGACGTATACCAATCCGTCAGGCATCGGGAAGTTTTCCATGCACAGTTCGCCATTTTTGCCCGAGTCACGCAGCTCCCAGTGGTGCAGGTCATTTGGGGCGCCAGGATAATAATCAGGATAGCCCGTTTCCTGTTCAATATTCGGATTGTTCCAGAAGCTGCCGTGCTCCACATTGTACTGTGAGCTGAAACGCCGAAGCATTTCGGGGTAATTTGCAAGGACTGCCGGCTCATATGGTGCGCGGTAGTCTGGATGAGTCGGATTAGCACGAGCGGGGTGGTAGGTGCCATCAGCATCTATTTGGGGATTTTCACCTGGGCTAACATCTAGCGCGCAGAGTGCGTGTTTTGAGAGCACGCCTCGTTCAGGGCGACCGTTATAGTCGATTCGCCAAGCCATTGTGTTGCCAGCCGCCATAGACTCTTCATCGTCTTTGAACAGTACCGCAGGCATTACTTTTTCAATCTCGCAGCCTGTGTCGAGCATCTCGTCAAACATATGCTTGAACCGATTGCGCATAACGTCGTGGACAACGAGCTGGCCGATACGTAATTGGCCCTGCCAAACATGTTTTACCGCAAGAATATTAACGTAAGGCTTAATGAGGCGATGCGCTGTAAGTAGCGGATCTTTGTGTTTGTCGGGCAGGTCAAGAGTACGCAAAGGAGCGTCGCTGAGCGCTTCTTCTCTGGTTAAAAACTCATAATATTTTTCAGGTTTTGAACTCATAAAGATTTCCACTATACATGCAGTGGCTGAAGATTAACTGAGGTATTACTTAAGAGTTCTTGTTATCGAGTTTGCCAGGAAGCTGACGAGGCTCAGAACGTGTTAGCGCATCCTGTAGCGTTTGGATAACGGCGTAAGCCTGTTCCCGGCTCATGCCTACTTTAGCGGTCGTAAGGCTATTTGGTGTGCCACTGGCCTGTGAAAAGGCCATAACAACACCATTTTTACTTGCGGTCACTTGGACGCCATCGCTGTAAACCACGCGTGGGTCGACTGCCATTACTAAGATAGTCGATGTCCGGCCAAGCGTAACTTCATCGGAATCGTCCTGACGATGATTGTTACTGCGTGGCTGATCATACCCGGCAAGTTGCCAGAGGCTGGCCGCCTCATCGTCGCGCATACCAAAATGATTGATAAGCAGCAGAAGGATATCTTCGGCCGGCCGCTCGTGACCTTTTTCGATGCGCTGGAGCATCGGCTCGTCAATCTCGACGGCACCCGAAACCTCTGCCACACTTTCGTGGAGTTTTTGGCGTATTGTCTTGAGCTTTTCGCCCAATTGCTTAAACGGCTGCTCTTGCTGTTTCTCACTCATGATTTTATAGTACCGTCTCTGTAGCAATGACGCAAGCGAGCGTATGACATTTTTTACGCTATAATGCAGGTATGAATATTCTTCAGAATGTTTCTCTTAAGCTGCATTCAACGATGCGACTCGGTGGAAATGCCGCCTATCTTGTGGAAATTAACGATCGACACGAGCTTGTCGAGGCTTACGAATGGGCCCAAAATAATAAGCTACCCGTACTTATGATCGGGGGTGGAAGCAATATTATCTGGCGTGATGAAGGATTCCCTGGACTGGTTATGGTTAATCACATCCTGGGATATGAGGAACAGGAAGAAGATGCCGAAAATGTCTACATTCACGTCGGCAGTGGTGAAAACTGGGATGCCGTGGTTGCCCGTGCCGTCCAAAAAGGGTTGAGCGGTATCGAGGCACTAAGCCTTATTCCGGGTACTGCCGGCGCCACGCCCATCCAAAATGTAGGGGCGTACGGCCAAGAAGTGTCCCAGACTATCGTCAGCATTGAAGCGTACGACAGTCAAAACAAGCAGTTTGTGACCCTGCAGGGCATGGATTGTGGCTTTAGCTATCGCAACAGCCGGTTTAAATCAACCGACCGGGGCCGTTTTTTTATTACCGGCCTGACGTTTCATCTGTTGCGTAACAATCCCCAGCCACCGTTTTACCGTGCCCTGGAAAGCTATTTTGAAGAGCATCAGATCACCAACCCGACGCCTCAAGTAATACGGGATGCCGTCATCTCTATTCGACAGGCCAAACTACCCGACCCGGCTAAGGTAGCCAACAACGGTTCATTCTTTGCCAATCCTATCATAGACGAGGGCACATTTGCCCAGATCCAAGCCGACTATCCCGGGGCACCACATTGGGCCACAGAAGATGGCCGGATTAAGCTACCTGCCGCATGGCTACTCGAGCAAGCCGGCTTTAAAAATGTGCATGATGCTGAAACCGGCATGGCCACTTGGCCCCAACAGCCACTCGTACTTATAAACGAAAAAGCGCAGAATACTGCGCAGTTACTTGCCTTTCGGCAAAAAATAGTAGAGACAATTAAGGAAAAGTTTGATATAACATTAACGCAAGAACCAGAACTCTTGCCGTAAATCGTAAGATAATTCACAGCAGCCCTGGGTAACACGCTGTATACCTATGGGCACAAAACCAGCAAGCGTTCCTCAATAAGAACTGAGGCGCTTTTTATTTTTTCTTTTTGATAGGAGCTCAAGAAACATATGACGCGAATACTAGGATCAGCTGAGGCCTTTCCCGCTGATTCACCCCAGGGGTCTAACCCATATTTTGATGCAGCGGCCTCGTTTACCGAGGCGACAACTCCTGCAGATGCGTTTGAGATGCCAGGACAACGTATGGATTCGGGTTGGTTTGCTATTCCTATGCAAGCAGAGATGGCCGGCCAGTCATCAGGGACATCGGACGAGGAAGAGCCAGCTTGGCCGGCGAAAGAGCCGGACGCTACGACGGAACTGCTCGGCCGCGTCATAGAAGGTATTAGAAGAATCGGTACGACAGAAGCAGTTGAAGCTCCTGAAGTAACCCACAGTCCCGTCGAACCGACACCTATTTTCGACCAAGTTGCTCCAGGCCTAGAAATCGAAGCCGGCGCAAATGCCGAGGTCTCTGGCGTACCTCCTACAGAAAGCACTCCTGATACCGAGGCAGATGAAGTTATTCCAGCAGTACACCCTGCCGCACCGCTATGGCCGATCGCAGCAGACGCCCCTAGGCGCAAAAATCCTGACGACGAGCCTACCGACGTATTTGCCCCCGCTGAACCAGCGACGGATCGTTTTTTTGCTCCCGACCCTACCAACTTGTTTAAGGGCAGGCCGCCACTGCCCCAGCGCACAAGCACACACCGCAGAGACGACACTATGCACCAGCAATTACGGGCAAAACATGATGCACGTACCAGTTTGGGCATTATTAGTAACGCTCAGGAAGCACGTATTCCAGGAGCAGCATTACAGCAACTACGTATCTTTGACGAACGACCCTCTCGTGCCCTGGCTCGTATCGACAACGTGGAGCTTGGTCAGCCCGACCTGGAAACAATGATTCTGATAAATATGGCACGCCTGGCACAGCCTGCGCTGCATAACGTATCCATAGAAACGATCCGCGCCGTTGCACCTGTTCCTACGTCCCTTGAAACAGTTGAACATATACAGCCTGCCCAGCCGGATCCAAGCCGTTCCCAAAAGCTTTTGAGCGCTGCCCGCACACTTTGGCGAGACTTACACCCTCGTAAATATGCGCGAACCTACGACTTCAGCCGCCTGCTAACGCGGTAGGGGATAGTCTTTTGTAAAGTCGGTAACAGCTTTGTGCAGTTCTGCCAGCTTTGGCTCGTTTCCGTTGGCACGGATCGCCTGGTCAATCCAATCTGCCACCTGGTCCATTTCAGTCTCTTTCATGCCGCGAGTCGTAAGTGCTGGCGTACCTAAACGGATACCACTCGGATCAAACGGCGGCCGGGGATCAAATGGTACCGTATTTTTATTGACCGTAATACCTGCAAGTCCCAGGGCATTCTCGGCCTCGATGCCTTTGACGCCTTTATTTGTCAGGTCAATGAGCAGCAGATGATTGTCGGTACCGCCAGTTACCAGCTCGTACCCTTTGGCGTTCAGTTTCTCGGCCAAACGCTTAGCGTTCTTAACAACCTGGTGTCCATATTCTTTAAATGCGGGCTGGGCGGCTTCACGCAGAGCTACGGCGATTGCCGCCGTTTGGTGGTTATGCGGGCCACCTTGTAAACCTGGGATAATAGCCCGGTCAATCAGCGTCGGTAAGTTCTCTTTAGTACGTTCAACATTCTTGAGCGGTGTCGAAGGATTACCGTTACATAAGATAAGCGCACCACGGGGACCACGAAGCGTTTTGTGTGTGGTAGTAGTAATAACATCAGCAATGCCCACCGGGGAAGGATGCGCACCCGCGACTACCAATCCGGCAATATGGGATATGTCAGCGACTAGGTAGGCGCCGCATAAATCGGCAATTTCGCGGAGGCGTTTCCAGTCGATAATGCGCGGGTAAGCAGTAGCACCGGTAAAAATAAGTTTGGGCTTATGCTTTTTAACTAATTCCGCCATTCCATCGTAATCCAGGTAGCCGTCTTTGCCGGTACGGTATTGCACCGAGTTAAACCATTTACCAGAGAAATTAACTTTTAATCCGTGGGTCATGTGGCCGCCATAGAACAGCTCCAGGCCCATCACCGTATCACCTGGATTTACCAGCGCAAAATAGACTGCCATGTTAGCCGGTGAGCCTGAGTAGGGCTGCACATTGGCATGCGTAGTACCAAAGAGTGCTTTTGCCCGGTCGCGGGCCAGGTTTTCAACGGCGTCAACAAACTGGCAGCCACCATAGTAGCGCATGCCCGGATAGCCTTCCGAATATTTATCTGTCAAACGTGAACCAAGCGCTTTTAACACTTCACCGGAGGTGTGGTTTTCACTGGGAATCATCTCCAGGCCATCACGTTGGCGCGCCACCTCGGCTTCAATTAAGGCTTCAATCTCTGTATCTTGCATTGCTATTCCCTCACTTCTCTAAAAGTTATACACATTCTTTAAACATAGTATACGGGGAATAGCTAGATCATGCTGTTATTGTACCAAATAATGCTACACTATTCCTAGCAAAACCCACCTGCGTGTTCCCTGAAGAGTCTCCGACCAAACCGTTGTATGGTTATATCAGATATGATATATTCACTACATTATGCCTACGACAAACGAGAAAATTGGACATTTAATAGCACAAATACGACAAGAACGCGGCCTCACCCAAGCCGAGTTCGCCAAACGACTGGGAACGAGCCAGTCTGCCGTTAACAGGATCGAGCGTGGCAAACAGAATCTTAGCCTTGAGATGCTCGGCCGCATTAGCGAGGTGCTTGACAAACAATTAATCAGCCTGGCCGATAGCGCCGTCAACCTACGCATCGAAGGCGGATACGAATTACACGGTAACATACCCCTTAAGACCAGCAAAAACGCTGCGGTTGCGCTATTGTGCGCCAGCCTATTAAATTATGGCGTAACCAAATTCTTGAATTTCCCTCGTATCGAGGAAGTATTTCGTATTATTGAAGTACTCGAGAGCATCGGTGTCCACGTAAAATGGTCCGAGAACAATACGCTCGAAATTCGTCGGCCCGAACAACTCAAACTCGACGCCATGAACGCTGAGGCTGCCCGCAAAACCCGTTCCGTATTGATGCTGGCCGGCTCGCTGTTGCATGACTATGAAACGTTTAAAATCCCGTACGCCGGTGGCTGTAAGCTCGGTCAGCGTACCGTTGAACCGCACCTCTACGCCCTGCAGGAGTTTGGCGTTGATATCGTCGCCCACCAAGGCCACTATAATGTTACCGTCGACAAACAGATGCCTGGCGAAATGGTGCTATACGAAACGGGTAATACCGTCACAAACAATGTCCTCATGGCCGCCGCCCGTACTGACGCAACCACCATCATACAAGCCGCCAGTGCCGACTACATGGTGCAAGACCTCTGTTATTTCTTACAAAAGCTGGGGGTAAAAATAGAAGGTATCGGAACCTCGCGGTTAACCATTACGGGCGTGCCATTTATCAAAAAGAATGTGACATACGGACCTACCGAAGATCCGATCGAAGCCATGTTCTTTATTTCTGCGGCCGTGACTACTAACTCACGGATTACCGTAGAGCGCGTACCATTCCGCTGGATTTCGCTTGAATTGCTTAAACTGCGCAAAATGGGACTTACTTATGATATTTCCGAGCCGTACAAGGCAAACAACGGCATCATAGACCTGGCGGACATTACCGTCCATAAACATAATGGCAGTCTGAAAGCACTCGTTGATAAGCTGCACCCGAACCTTTGGCCTGGCCTCAACCCTGATAACCTGCCCTACTTTGTGCCTATCGCGGCGGTCACCCGCGGCCGCACGCTTATCCATGACTGGATGTACGAGAACCGGGCTATCTACTACACCGAAATGACCAAAGTCGGTATGCAGGTTGAGCTTGCCGATCCTCATCGTCTGTATATCCAGGGACCAACCAAATTCAGTAAGGCCGATGTCGTATGCCCTCCTGCCCTGCGCCCGGCCAGCCTACTACTCATCGGCATGCTTGCTGCAGAAGGCTTCTCGACGCTACGTAATGTCTACACAATCAACCGCGGCTACGAAGACCTCGCCGAACGTCTCAATTCCATTGGTGCGCATATCCAGGTCTTCCACGAAATCTAAATCTGAAGCAGCCACCGCCACTGCAACATTCCAGATCGTGACCGCCCAGTGCAACCAAAGAGCATAGCTCCATCTCTGCGGACCGTGAAGCCCAGTGCAGCCGGACGGACCAACTGGACCGTCCGCGCGAAAACGTGGTCCGCAGAGATGGAGCTATGCTCTTTGCGTGTAACGTGATCTGGAATGTTGCAGTGGCGGTGGCTGCTTCTATTATCTCTGGTAGAACTTCGGTAGAATCTGGTATAATGTGCGGTAATGCGGGTGTCGTATAATGGCTAATATGCCAGCCTTCCAAGCTGGAGATGGGGGTTCGATTCTCCCCACCCGCACCATGCACAAGAACGGTACCTTGCCCTGGTAGCTCAGCTGGATAGAGCAGAGGACTTCTAAGCCTAAGGTCGTTGGTTCGAGTCCAACCCGGGGCACCAATCATCTGCAATTAAAAAAACCAGTGGTTTGTAGCCACTGGTTTTTGTTTATATTACCCCTGTTTGTTACAGGTTACCCCACGGATTGTAGTCAGGAGTACCGAATGTTGCCGGAACTCGGTGGAGCAGCTTGTCTACGATACTGCGCGGCAAACCGGTATTGCGCATTTGTTCGGCGCGTCTGTATTGGTCGGCTCGTGCAAGAGGTGCTCCATCCATACTTCTTGCGGCAATGCGTCCTTCATCGATATCTGATAGCAATTCTGGACCGCCAAAACCGACTGCACCCTGCTCTTGTTCTCTAACGAGTAACTCGGCTAGCTCTTCGTCAGTAAGCGGACGTACGGACAGAACGTCTTCCAGCGCTGTCTCACTCGCGTCAGGAGGCAGGGTTACCACCTCTGTAATGCTTTCACCATATGGCATAATAAACCTCGAAAAATGCATTAATTATATAACCCCAGGGAGGGATATTCGTTGTTGCAGGATTAAGCTTCCTACGAGCGAACTGAATTCTATAGTACCACCTAAGCGTTATAAATGTAAAGGCTTGTGTTTATTTTTTTATTGCGCTCATGTTCGTTTTGTGTTAGGTTAAGTACCGTTCACATGTTCCGTATTCAAATCGGCACATTACTCTTGATGCTTAAGTCGCACTAGATTATTATTGCTAAAAATGCTACCATGGTATCTGTTATTTGTATGGCGGATGTAGCTCAGTTGGTTAGAGCGCTGGATTGTGGCTCCGGAGGCCGTGGGTTCGAACCCCATCATTCGCCCCAATATAATCAGACTTAAGACTTCCTTTTGGAAGTCTTTTTCTATTTCTAGCAATGTATAGTTTTTGAGCTATGATACGATGATCGTATGCCTCATATCCATACCGACGCAGGACAACACGACCTCACTGCCAGCGCATATATTGTGCGCCTAGACAAACCAGAGCCACGCCTTGTGCTGCACCAGCATAAGCTGCTCCATATATATTTGCAGTTTGGTGGACATGTCGAGCTGCATGAAACTCCCTGGCAAACTGTCATCCATGAGCTGGCCGAAGAATCCGGTTACGATATAGATCAGCTTGCACTGCTTCAGCCAGCCATGCGATTGAAGGTAATACATGAAGCCGTGCTCCATCCGGTGCCCGCAAGCATACTAACGCACCGTTTTGGTGATACCGACCACTACCACACCGACATTGCCTTTGCATTTGTAACAAAGGAGGCGCCTAAACATGCGGTAGGTAAAGGTGAATCGAACAAAATCCAAGCTTTTACCGCAGCCGAGCTTACGGCACTACCCAAGGGCAGTCTGCCTGAAAATGTCCGTGATATAGGTTTATTCATTCTTGACGAGGGTTTGAACCACTGGGAAACCGTCGATACCAGCGCGTTTGCGAGCTAACCACGCGCGACAGGATCGGGTATGACGAATGTCGCAGATATGCCGTAATGGTCCGAAAGACACACCTGATCATGGACGGTAACACCGTCGGGTACTTCAATATCCGAGGTATGCATCATCCTATCCAGCTGGAACAACGCTTTTCGGAACCTTGCTTGCCTTCCCAGTCGCATCGTAGGCTGGTGACGCTTGTCTGCATCTTGTAGCCCCAGGCTCATCAGATGCCGGATAGGTTCGCTATGGCCCATGCCGGTTAAACGTTGCGCCAAACTTCCCAGCGTCTGTACTTTCCATTTTTCTTCACGGGGATGAGCCGCAGGTATACATTTGGCCAATGGCTCTGCACGCCGAAGCCAGACTGCCCGCGACGAATCCGGATGCTCCTGGTTGTGGTCTCCGACAAGCAATGTAGGCCTGGTAATCCGAGGAACCGCCCTGAATTGTCTCAGCCGGCCCTGCTTAGTACGATCGTCTGCGTGTAAGCCATAAAAATCAAATTTCTGATCTGTTGCCGGATCGGTAGCCAGCATATGAACACCATTCCGGGTATCGAACCGACACTTCTCCGCAATAACCTCCGGGAGGTTTGAGATTGCCATGAAACCATGCCGGTCAAGTCGTCCGTCCGCATCATCATAGGTGCTGTATAGGACATTATAGCCAAGCCCTTCGAGTGCAAGAACCGCTTCGTGTAATGTGCCGTTATCTTCGTCTTCTTCTGCAAATGCCTCGCTAAAGAAGCCGATGTTTGGCGCCTGTTGTTCTACAAAATGAACAAGTTGTTCGCTTGTTTCTGACTGTCCAAATCCGTCGAGAGTGTTATGAGCAAGTACCGATACAGCCATAAGTGTTCCAATTTCAGCATATTTTATAGCCTTGTGTCAATCACTGATAGCCAACCTTTAACACCTTTGCTATACTAAAATAAGAGAAATACAAGGAGCTAGCCGCTTTGAAAAAGCTGTTTACGTTTGTGCGCCATTATTGGCAATTTAGTTTAATTAGCGTCGTTACGATAGTCGCTTTAGGCCTTCAGTTGGCTGGCCTGTCCACTGCCTCACATCTTATACTGGGGATTGCTGCCGGCCTGTCCGTTCTGCCGCTCGCCTGGGGTATGATCCAGGACATCCGCGAGGGGACGTATGGTGTCGATATCCTGGCCATAACTGCTATTGCTACGGCCGTTATCATGCACGAATATTGGGCGGCCATTGTCATCGTCCTGATGTTAACCGGCGGTGAATCACTCGAAGACTACGCCGAACACCGCGCCAAACGCGAACTCGATGCCTTGCTGAGCCGTGCGCCGCAAAAAGCCATTATTATGAAAGGCGGGAAAGAAGTTACCGTACGGATCAGTGAAGTCCGCATTGGCGACCAAGTGGTCATCCGTCCCGGTGATGTCGTACCGGTTGACGCCAAAGTAACCGAAGGGACGTCCAGCCTCGACGAATCCAGTATTACCGGCGAAAGTATCCCCCAAGTTAAAAAAGCCGGCGACAACATGCTGAGTGGTTCCGTCAATCTCGATGGCGCCCTCGTAGCCGAAGCGTTGCATTCTGCCGAAGATAGTCAGTACGAACAGATCATCAAGCTTGTGCGCGCCAGCAGTAACAGCAAAGCACCTTTCGTACGCCTGGCCGACCGGTATGCGATTCCGTTCACCATCGTGTCTTTCGGTATTGCAGGCATCGCCTGGGCAGCCACGGGGGAGTCACTCCGTTTTCTGCAGGTTCTTGTTGTTGCTACGCCTTGCCCGCTTATCCTGGCGGCACCTATCGCTATCATCTCGGGGATGAGCCGCGCCGCTAAACGAGGCATCATCATCAAAACAGGTTCTGCCTTGGAGCAACTAGCACTAGCCAAGACATTCGCATTCGACAAGACCGGCACACTGACCCAAGGCGCGCCGACCGTTGACCACATCCAGACATTTAATAATTACAAACAAGACGATGTCTTGCACATAGCCTCAGCCCTGGAACAAAACTCAAGCCATGTATTGGCTAAAGCCATCATCGCTAAGGCCGAGAAAGTCAAGGTTAAAGCGGCAAAAGCCAAGAACGTTAAAGAGCTGCCCGGCAGCGGACTTACCGCCAAAATCGGCGGGAAAGAAGTTATCGTCGGCCGGCTAACCTTGCTCGACGAACAGGCTATTGACGTTCCCAAGAGCTTTAAGCGCAAAGACGTTCAGGCTACCGCTGCAATTGTCGCCATCGACAAGAAACTGGTAGGCGTCATCACCTTTACCGATGAAATTCGCAGTGAGTCCAAACGCACCATCAAGCTGCTACGCGAAACAGGCGTCAAGGACATCATAATGGTCACCGGGGACGCCAATGCAACCGCTAAAGCCGTAGCCAAAAAGCTAGGTATTACCAGCTTCACTTCCGAAGCCCTACCTGCAGATAAGATCAAAGCCATCGAACAGGCCGAGCATCGTCCTTTGGCTTTCGTAGGCGACGGCGTTAATGACGCTCCGGTACTTACAGCGAGTGACGTGGGCATCGCCCTTGGCGCCCGCGGCTCAACCGCAGCCAGTGAATCCGCCGATGTTGTCGTCATGCTCGATGACATCAAACATGTTGCGGAAGGCCGTCAGATTGCAGCTCGCACCTTCTTTATCGCTAAGCAGAGTATTCTGGTCGGCATCGGCTTAAGTGTCGGCTTGATGCTCATCTTTGCAACCGGTAAGTTCAAGCCTATCTACGGTGCAGCGATCCAAGAGCTTGTAGATGTCGTCGTTATCTTTAACGCCCTGCGTGCGCACAGCGGACGTAAAAAAGCCTAGGCTATATACCGCTCGTCAGTACCAGAGCCACCATCATGGGTGTCACCAAATTGTCGGTGCCATGTATGGCCACGTTTTCAGTTACCGTAGCGGCAAGTGGCAGCCATATATACGTTAAGAAGCTCGTTTGAGAGTGCGCAAATAGGGCATAAGCGATAAGTATAAGAAATGACGACACTAGAAAGGCGAGGCTGCCAGCCACGCTTTTGGTACGCCCAAACACTTTGTAGCTGTTTTTATCACCCCAGCCCAAACCGACCACAGCCGCCATACCGTCTGCAATGCTCAAATGCAGCATGGCCGCCATAAATACCCATTTATTGGTGCAAATAAGTGCCAGCAACCCGATGACCAAAGCGAACAACAGCTCGCCGGTGATACTACGCTTAACTGCATGGATGGAGCTAAAGACATTGAATTTAATGGATAGGCAAACTACTAAAAAGAACGCTATGCTCAGCCATTGTATTTGTCGCCAAGATAAAAAGAATGGCCAAAAAGCAACAAAAGTACCAACGGCAACATGTACGAGCTTACGGGTAAGTTCGGCATGGATTTGTTTGGCACGGGCGAGGTATTCTGCGCTTACCAGGATGCAAAATGTAACGATAATGACGGCAGCCGTCAATAACATGTCTAAAAACATAAAACTATTGTAGCAGCCTACCGGGCTGTTCGCAGTATGCTATTCGTTAGCGGTTTCTTTTTTGTCTTTAGTCTTGGTTGTGTCCTTGGCATCTTCGCCAAGGCCGGTTTTAAGCTCCCGGAGTGAACTGCCGAGACTTCTGGAGAGTTCAGGAAGCTTGCGGCCTCCGAACAACAATAGGATGATGACCAGGATTAGAAGCAATTCAGGCGCTCCCAGGTCCAGAAAAGCAAATTGTGTAAGTGGCATACCGTGCTCCTTCGTTATCTGTGCTACTTGCATACTAGCACGGTTTGCCCTTGTTCACATCCCTTTTATATAATACACAGCCTGCTAACAAACCCACGTCAAATGTGTTATAATAACTATATATGACAGAGTTTTTGGACAATCGCAACGCGGAAGTAGCGCGTTGGCAAAGTGTACTTGTTGCGCCCGAAGCCTCTATTCAGGCACGGCACGTAACAAACCATACGGTATACACTAATAGTTTCTTGCGTCACTTTATATCAGACATACCTCCGTATGAAGGCACTATGTCCGCCATGGCATATGACTGGCGGAATTGGCCAGAAACCCCTGAGTATTTTCAGGATATAAAAGCAGTCTTTAGTTCATATCACGAAGCGGACGAAGAACGTTGGCAAAAGGTACGGCAAGCCGCTGTTATACTGCATGAAATGAATCTTGATAACGCGCTGATAGCTAAACCAGAAATCGAACGGCAGCAAATGCTTCTTGAGCACGAAACCACCACCACTGATGCTTTCTTAGAAATCGCTGCAGAAGTCGGCCGGATAGGCGTTGATCCGCGTATCCTCACGCATTAGTATTTAGCCTACGTAAGTTACCTCACATATGTGCTGGATAGCTAACTTCACGAATCGGCTACATGCCTGACATGTGCGACATATCATCATGAGACGTTGGGTGGGTTGTTTCCTGCGGATATAGTCCGTCATAGACGGGACTATTGAGATATTGGATGTTATGGCTATGGCTGCCAAGCTGTTGGCGGGCATGGTTGTTAACCATAATCCACGATCCGCCGCCCACGACAACAAGAGTGACAACCACGACACTCACATACTTCCGTAAGACTTCTTCATCCACGACTAGAGTCATAATGTATTATTATATCATAAAAGTATAAATTATACAATGCCCGAGCACCTGTAGCCCACAAACATCTGAGCTAGTGTCACCAGTCTATCTCCGCTGCCAGCTGTTTTAGCTGCACTATGGTGCTGGTATATAACCCCTGTTACAATAGTTGCATGAAGTTTGGAACCTTGGAATTTATTGATGCCCGCACACAGCCTGAGTTGGTTGCACCGTCGACCTATGCAGCTATACAGACGCAAAAGCTTTCGGATGTGTGGGTGGCTGACATCGACGCAAACCTGGCCGACACCGCAGCATTTTGCGAAGCATACGACATCGGTATGGATGTTTCGGCCAACTGCGTTATCGTTGAGGCAAAACGCGCCGATAAAACCTGGTACGCCGCTTGCATGATCCTTGCAACAGATCGGGCTGATATCAACGGCATCGTCCGGCGACAACTTGACGCCCGTAAGATTTCATTTGCCCCGATGGACGACGCCACCTCTATCACTGGCATGGAGTACGGCGGTATCAACCCGATAGGCTTACCCGAGGACTGGGAAATCATCGTTGATGCGGCCATTACCAAACAACCGTGGATTATTATTGGCAGCGGCATCCGGGGGTCAAAGCTGCTGGCTCCGGGTAAATTACTGGCGCAGCTGCCACACGTTACCGTACTGGATATTGCTAAGAAATAGTAGATTTTGAAGGCATAGCGGCAGGTGATCGCTTAACTACTGGCGTACGACACGGATAGGTGAATCGGATGTCTCCGGCGCCTTATACCTAACCGACTTGAAAAATCCAAAGCCGGGAGCCGGCATTCCTACTGAAACCACTTCCGTATCAAGCTCAAGACGAGTACCAGGCGCTTTTTGAATAACCAAACTGCTAGCGTCCCATGCATCAGCCTGAGGGCGGTTTCCCAAATAGTCGTCAGACTGGTCAGCAAATGCGAAGTCGATAGCATGAAGGCTCAACTCCTGGATGACACGTGGTATCGGCAGATTAGACTTCATCAGGCGATGACCGGGTTTATCTTTATAATATATGCTTCCGGTCCATGGGTTTTCGGTGGCAATTGCCAATATGCCATGATCGGTCAGCTGGTTATACCAGTTAACTATGCAAGCGAGCGGATTATCGAGGTATTGCACCAGTTCTATGGCAGAAATAAAATGAGCTGGCTCCGGTAACTGCACGGTCTCAACATTAGCTTGTAACTGACGCGGGGCGTAGCCTTTGCTCATACAGGCGGGACTGGACAATCTAAAAAAGAGTTTTTCTTTGCGGGATAAATCTGCGATATTCAGATCAAATAAATCGATGCCAGTGGTTTGGAGCTTGCCAGCCAGTTCGGGCTTGGCGGCTGCCTGGCGCAACGCCATGCCGTAGCCATCACCCATGTCAGCCCAGTGGATGGGCTCTTCAAAGTCCTCATACATACCCTGTAGCATAAGGTCGAGACGGACATTGTCGCGGTTTGCAAACTGGCCAAGGAACTCAGTGACAGGGCTGCGGTGTACCTGCGTCTTTTCACTGGCCAGAAAGATTTCTTCGCCGTACCACTCCAAAGATCGCGCCCGCTGCATTCCTGCCTGGACTTCGGCCTGTTCGGCAATCAATTCTGGTGTATTAAGGACGTCTCTACCAAATTCCATAACTAGGTAGGTATAACACTTCGTAGGGCGTTATGCAATACGAAGATGCTACGCCACGGCATCAATTACAATTTTAATAATTAGTGTTGTGGTATGGCATAAATCCTTCGGCGATTGGATCCTGGATAGCGCCGTTGAGTTTAAGATCAAAGATATTGTTTGCGTCAGGACGCGCTATAAGGACATCGGGAGCATAACTGGGTGCACCGCTAGCTTCACGCTGTGCTGCTATTTCATCTTGCGATTTGGGCGACAGGACCCCGGCTATAACGGTGTCATTAACAAAGTCTTGGGTAAAGGCGCTTATCACGACACCGCCAACAGCCCGGCCAAAATGCGAATCACGGCCCTTGGCACCTGCTTGGCTACCAGCATATGCTGCCTCGAACGCTTCAGCATACGTCGCCTCGCCAGCTTTATACTGATTGATAACAGCGTGTGCGTACGCACGGCGCTGACGTGGATTTGTGGACTCCGGTCCAAACCTATTACTCATAATGACATATAATAAACTAAACTAGTTGAGAAGCAAGTGTTCTAGTAATCTCCCTTGCCTGGAATAATGTGGCGAATACCGCCTCTTGGGTTTTCAACATCACCAATATAACGAGGTATTAAGTGCAGGTGCAAGTGACCTATAGTTCGTCCAGCAGCTTCGCCGTCATTTATGCCAATCGTAAATGCGTCAGGATTGAAACTGGCAACGATGATCTCTCTAGCGGCTTTTGCCAGATCGTGCATAGCAGTCAGTTCATCTACTTCAAGGTCAAAGAAGGAGTCAACGTGTCGTTTAGGGATTACTTCGGTGTGTCCTTCGCTAACGGGGAAATTATCCCAACGAGCGTAAGCTAAGTCATTCTGTGTTATGACTCTGTGTTGTTCAGGGTTATCAAAATCACAGAACAGGCAATCTGGTTTACTCATTAGCTAACGTTACTGTACTATCCAACATTTTTCAATCTCTAGTTTAGTGATTTGCTATTAACCAGGTATCAAAGAAAAACAGTACAGATATACACCTGTACTGTTTTTCTTGGTCGGGGTGAAAGGACTCGAACCTTCGACCTCACGGTCCCAAACCGCGCGCGCTAGCCAACTGCGCCACACCCCGTTTTATTTGGACAAGACTACTATAGCACCACCGGGAGAAAATTACCATACTTAGCCGACGATTAAACCACTTGTATTATTACACAATAGTGTTTATGCTTTAGAAAAGCGTCAACTGCACGTTATGTAGTTCAACTACTCTGTCGACAATTGCTCGAAAGAGCTATTTACTGATATAATAAAAGATGATGAAGTACGCATCTATTTTTATTACTATCGTGCTGATTTGGGTTGCTGTTATCCTGATGGCCGCTACAAGGCATAATCCAGACCAGATTTTTCAGTTATATGTGACTGCTATTATTTCCACACTCGCCCTGTTTTTCATCGGCTTCACCAAGCGTTAAGGAGTGTAAGGTATGGTTAAGGTTAAGATTCCGCATCGGACTCATGAGGCTCGACTCACAACTCTTAAACGTGCCCGCACCCGCCGCTTAACCCAACTTGCGACCAAAGTATTTTATCTGCGCCGGCGTGGCCGCGAACAAGAGATGTACAACCTGATTTGTAACGAGTTTCTGGCGCTCGGCGGTGTCTACATCAAATTTCTGCAGGGCGTCCTGTTCAACACTACGATGATGCGCCGCTGGCAAAGCCCTAATAAGCTCAAAATCTTTGAAAACGTCGACAACGAACCGATGGATATCGTCGAAGTGCTCCGTAAAGAGCTGGGTGCCGACCAGTTAAGTCAGATAGCCCTTATCCAGCCCGAGCCTTTTGCGGCCGGTAGCTTCGGCCAGGTGTACCTCGGACAGCACATCAATGGCAAACGAATCATTGTAAAAGTGCTGCGACCTATGGTGCGGGAGCTTTTAAAATTCGACCTGCGGCTACTCGGTTTGTTTAGTAAACGCTTCGCCGCCAAAGAGTACAAGAATATGACCATCCGCATGGACGAAGCGTACAAAGAGTTCCGTATGGCAACTTTGAACGAGACCGACTACGTCGCCGAAGCCGAATTCGCTCGCGACTTGTTTGAAGCGTATGCCAACGATCCTAACTTTGTCATTCCCGAAACATATCTTGACCTCTGTACCAACCACATTATCGTCCAGGATTACGTAGAAGGCATTTCCGGTGCTGAACTGCTCAAAGTTAAGGCCCGCGGCATTGACCCTGCCATATATATCAAAGAGCAATTGGGCTCAGACTTAGACAAACAGCTCCAGGTACTTGGCGTAGAGTGTTTAAGTGGTGCGTTTAACTTACCTCGCATTCAAGGTGATCCTCACCCCGGCAATATCCGCTTTTTGCCCAACAATAAGGTAGGAATGATCGACTTTGGTATTTCGGCGCCAGCGCCAAAAAATAAGGCCGCCCTGTTCGGCATCCTCGAACAGTGGCATATGTTGTATAGCGACCAGGGCGACATGGGACGTTTGTTCGAGGAGTTTATACGCTTTTTCGTCAACGATCTATACCGTGCCCTTAAAAAAATCAGTATGTTTATGCCGTCGCACCAATCTTCCGCGCCGGTCAACCCAACACCCGGAACAACACCCGCTCCAGGTCAACCAGGCAGCCCTATCAAGCAGAATCACGACCTGCTGCGCGACGTTGGTCGTGTCGTACAAAGCATGTTCAGCGGTGCTCTTGGTACGGGGGACGTTAAAGATATCCTGGCAGAGGGTCACATTTTACAGGCCTTTAACCAACTTGTTAATAAAGGCAACCGCCTGGGACTTGTCGTACATATCGAATCTTCCGAAATCCTTCGAGCCGGTCAAACATATATGGGCATGGTTGAGGCATTGGGGCGCCGCAACGAAGTCGTGCCGTACGTCCTTGCCCAGTCAGTACTCCGCGTTGCCACCGAACATAGCGATATTGTACACATGGGAGACAACCCCGTAAGCGTCACGCAGGCCATCGACATTATTAACCGCTGGCTGGAACGGGTTGCCGTACGTGACCCGGCACTGTTTAGGCAATTGCTCAGCCGCATTGACTTACCGAGTGCCCGGGCTGCCGCAGCCGGTACTCCACCTTCCAATCCCGTAACAGAACACATAACCGAACCGCTAAATCAGGAGGAAACCAATGCTTAAAGAAATGCTGCTTTTTATCAAATATCCGTACACTGCAGGCGTTATTGCGACAATCTGGCTGGCGAGCGCAATCTTGCTGGCGCTTAACCGTGACATCGACGGCATTAGAATCGTCATGATCGACACGCTGGTAACCGTGGTTATCGCTATCATCGGTTTTGGCGGCAAAGAAGACTAGTAATAGCTAAACTGCCGGGAATACCTGGCGGATGTGTTCGGCAGCCCTAGCCAAGCCTGTTTTATCATCGGTATCTATAAGCAGCGCGTTAAGCTGCATCCGGCCCGTGGTTTCGATAACATTATGCGTTACCTTGCCATCATGCCAACGGGGGATAAGACTCTCAAAAGTCACTCCTAACGAAGAGTCGAGTGAACCACACATGCCAACATCGGTAATATGCGCCGTACCGTGAGGCAATACTTCGGCGTCCGCGCTCGGGACATGCCAATGGTCGCCGACAACGGCACTCACTTTGCCATCGAGATAGTAGCCGATAATCATTTTTTCGCTACTAAAATCACCATGGAAGTTAACGATGGTGGCTACTTTGGGCGTATTTTTCTCTTGGTCTAGAATACGGTCGATCGTGTGCAATGGGTTATCGATGACAAGGTCGGCATCTTTACCGACAATCTTGCCAAGCAGACTGATGACCAGTACTTTGCCCTTAGGGGTCGTTGCATATTTGTAGCCACGGCCAGGATAACGCTCGGGATAGTTTGCGGGTCGGATGATCGGCTGCTTCTCATCAACAAGCATCGGGAAAATTTCTTCACGGTGGAATGTATGATTGCCACCGCTGCAAAAATCGACACCTGCTTTACGCAAGCGGGCAAAATCCTGCTGTCTGATGCCCTTCCCATCGGATAGGTTTTCGGCTTGGGCGACCACAAAATCAACCTGTTTTTCGCGCCTTAAGCGTGGCAGTACCTGTTCAACAACTTGCATACCGGGTTCAGCCATAACATCACCTAGATAGAGTATTCGCATCACATTTCCTCCCGTCTTTTAAAAGCGTCAGGAACAGGATCGTCAAATGTCATACGTGCCACGTCCCAGATCTGCGCTTCGGTTACATCATACTCGGCCTGATACACTACTTCGACGCTGCCAAAAACTGCTTTGTCATAATCTAAATCTAACTTTGCAAATGTACCACGTATGGTTTGCTCATCTGGTGCTTCAATTTCAACATACGGCTTAGACCACGGCCAAATATCGAGCTCAATTTCTATGTTGCCTAGTCGCCAGCTTTCACGCTTTGTCTCTTGGTAAGTAGTGTCCGTAAGGCCGATACACTCAAACAATTGCCCGGCCTTTTCAAAGCTATCTACAGTTATACATACTTCTTTGGTGCCGTGGAGCGTACGGTCGCTCAGCTCTTTATAGCTAACGGTAATCTTATCGCCTTCGTCGCGCACTCGGGCCCAGCCATTGCGCTCATGCTGTAGACGATGGTCAGGAAAGTCGTAGCGCGTCCGTCGCATAAGGCGCATAGGCTGCACACATTCAGCACCCAAATCACGCAACTTTTGACGCAGCATATCGTGGTCGACATTTAAGGCTTTCGCCTCTATTTCTGTTTGCATATTGTTATTGTACGCTGTAAGCTCGGCGTGCCAAAGCTAGAGCGCTATATTATTTAGCTCTTTTAAGCGTTTTTTGGTGTCTCGTACAATCTGCTCTGGGGATTCAGCTTTAATAGCGTACATACCCATGGCAATCGCCGGATCCAAACATTTGTCTTGATCGTCGATAAGCAGGATTTCTTCGGGCCGCACCTGCAGTTTCTCGACAGCAAGATCGTAAAATTGCTGGTCTGGCTTGGCGTATCCCGTTTCCCATGACAGCAAGACCGGATCAAAATTATCATACAACCCTTGTTTGCGCAGTTCCCGGGCGTTCATTTCAAAGATGTTAGAGAAGATACCCGTACGAATACCGTGTTCCCTAAGCGATGTTGCAAGTTCGAATACAATAGGTGCCGCCTTATTAGCCTTGAGTACACGGGCAACGAATTGCTCCTTGGTTACGTGTTTACCAAAACGCTCATTGAGCTGGTGAAATAAACCATCCTCGGCGCCTCTGCCGCGTCGAAGCTCGTTATGCCACTGTGACGTATCAATTTGATCCGGCGAAATGCCATATAAGTCAGCGACAATATCCTGGATGAAGCCATGCTGTCCTGTTTCACTCAGTACGCCACCGAAATCAAAAAGAACTGCTTTGATCATATTCTTATTGTACGTCGTCAATGAACTCTTGCCACGTATTTATTACATATTTTGGCCCGTAACGCTGGAGTATTTCCTTTTCGTGAAACACAGTATGTTTATCAGGATAGAAAAGCAAGCTGTCCACACCGGCATTTTGCGCTGCGCGAAGATCCTTATCGGAGTCACCAAGCATAAGTGCCCGGTCTTTTGCTATGCCCAACGCTTTCAGGGCGATCTTAATACCTTCGGGGTCAGGTTTGTGGGCGTTCACGTCTTCACCAGTTACCAGTACATCAAACAGATCAATAAGTTCATGGTTACGCATCGCAGCATCAATCAGTTCGCGGTAACTCGAGGTTATCAGCGCCAGTTTTTTATTATTTCGTTTTAATGTAAGCAGTGCATCTCTGGCTTCTTTGTAGAGCGTGACCTTTTTGACGCGGTCTACCGCCAAAGGATGCAGCTGCCGTAATAATTCGTCGATTTGTTCATCGGTAAAATCAAAGTACTTCAAGCCGTTTCGGGCATCTCCAAACAAATGACGAACAATCGTATGGTCATCACCGCTTTTTCCATGCTTTGCTAAAGATTCCCGCCAAAGCACCAGCCAGATGTCCAGTGTTTCGGCTAGTGTGCCGTCCCAGTCAAACAAATACGCATCGTAGTCTTTTATGGACTTCATGCTGTTAGTTTAGCAAGTTGCTCGTCAAACTGCTGTTGCTGTTTCTCTTGCGAAGCCATGCCATCAATGCGGATGACTTTTTCATTATCACGAGGGGGTTCAAGCCGGGCAGCCATCGTCCTGACTAAGTTTGGTGCAAATAGTTCATGGCCTTCAGTTACTTTACGTGTCTCAGTACGTTCTTCGGCAATGTCGAGTGGTGTGTCGATCCACACGACGATTGGCATGGCCCCATACTTGTGTGCCACTTTTACATGTTCCTGACGCGTTTTATATTGGTTATTGTTGGCGTCATGAACGACGCTCTGACCAGCTTCCAGTATCTGTTGTATGGCATACGCTTGTGCATCATTCACGAGTGCTTTGTTTTCCGGCGTATATAATTCCGGGCGATCTTCGCCGAACATAGCTAGGCGCAGAGCATCCGCTCGCAGATAGACAGCACCGGTATGTGGCGCCAGCCAGCGCGATACAAAACTCTTACCTGAGCCTAAAAAACCAAGCATAATAAATAGATACTGTTGTTGCACCGTAACCTCTCCTTTAGTGTATTACGTAGGTATAACTGTTTCTTCCGTGTCAGTGTAGACAGCAGGGTACTTTTTGTCATGTTTATTTCTTACGAGCGCTACGACTTTATCCTGGATGTCGGCGGCTTCATCGTAAAGGTCCACCCATTTTAAGGCTTCGTTTTCGGTGTCGATGAGCCGTATGTGCTTGGCTCGCTCATCGGTCAACTGGCAGGTGAATACAATGTGCAAATAGTCGTCACCTCTCGCTTTACTAATACCGTACCGCACACCAATAAAGTGCAGCTCGCTGGCTGAAATGTCAAGGCCAACTTCTTCTTTAACTTCTCTGATCGCTGCTTGTAATGGCGATTCGGACTCGTCAACGACACCGCCCGGGAAATGCCAGCCTGGTTTATAGCCGGGCTTTAGCACAAGCACCTGAGCTAACCGGTTGCATACGATTACTTTGGCACTAATTACCTTTTTAGCGGTCTTTTTTACCCAATCAAGCTGCTCTTGCTCAGTGTAATAGCGGTCCATATGACTCCGGATCTATTATTTGGCAAATTCGACGGCGCGAGTTTCGCGGATAACATTAACCTTAATCGTACCGGGATACTGCATGGTCGATTCAATCTTTGTTGCGATATCACGCGCTAAGCGGATCGCTGCAAGGTCATCAATATTTTGCGGCCTTACAAATACACGGACTTCACGGCCGGCAGAGATCGCGTACGCCTTCTCGATACCGTTAAAGCTGGTCGCGACGTTTTCCAGCTCTTTCATACGCTCCACAAAGTTCTCGGCTGAGATGTTACGTGCGCCAGGACGGGCAGCGCTAATCGCGTCAACGACACGTACGATGACCGATTCGACCGTCGTAGCCTCTACGTCATCATGATGCTGTTCGGCAGCGATCGCTACGGCCTCGGGTGCGCCGTATTTACGAAGCATCTCGCCGCTGATATGGTGATGTTTGCCTTCCATCTTATGGGTCAGCGCCTTACCGAGGTCGTGAACAAGCGCCGCATATTTTGCGGTCTTTACGTTTGCGCCCACTTCTTCGGCGATAATGCCGGCGATGTGCGCCATTTCGGTGCTGTGCTTGAGCACGTTCTGTCCGTAGCTCGTACGGAATTTCAGTTCACCAAGCAGATGAAGAATTTCTTTAGGGATACCGATAACGCCAACTTCACGGGCAGCGTCTTCACCGGCGCGAACAACGTCTTTTTCAACATTCTTTTGTGCCTTGGCAACCACTTCCTCGATACGACCCGGATGAATACGGCCATCCTTAATGAGCATTTCAAGTGTTTGGCGGGCCACTTCGCGGCGAATCGGATCGAAGCTGGACAATACGATGTAACCAGGGGTATCATCAACCATAATGTCCACGCCAGTCGCTCGTTGCAGCGCTTGGATATTGCGGCCTTCTTTACCAATGATGCGGCCTTTCATCTCCTCGTCTTCGAGCTTGACGCTGGTTACGGTACGCTCAGCGGTGACTTCACTCGCCATACGCTCCATGGCGGTCGTAATAATAAGTGCAGCTTGCTCCTCAGCCTGGTCGTGCGCTTCGTTCTGCAGTTTAGCTACAAGGCCGGTAAGGTCGCTGCGGATGTCACGCTCGGTCATCTGCATGAGCTTTTCGCCTGCTTCTTTGGATGATAGTTTGGCGATCTTTTCCAGTTTCTCCTGCTGCTTACCGCGGATAGTGCGGATCTCGTCCTTCAACTCTTCGACTTCGACTTCAGCTTTTCGCAGTTTGTCGCTACGCTTATCAAGATCATCAAGTTTTCGATCAATCGCTTCCTCACGGGAAACAAGCCGTTGCTCAAGATCTTTTAGCTCTTTACGTCGTGTTTGTTCTTCCTTTCGAGTCTCGTCGGTAATTTTACCGGCTTCGTCGCGAGCCTCATCAAGCAACTTGGTCGCTTCTTTTTTGGCCTTACTCAGCTCTTTTTCTGCCTGATCTTGGGCTGAGCCCACTTTTCGTTTGGTAATGACCGTGTTCGCGCCAAAACCAACAGCGAGCCCAGCCACAGCGAGCACTATGGTAATCGGGTCCATACGCTTTCCTTTCTATCGTACAGACAGCTATAGACGATCGCTATCACTTCACTAGTCTTATAATCTGTCTGGAATTCGAGTAATGTAGTTTAAAAATATATAGGTATCTACGGATTTCGGTAAAATATACGAATCCTTACATAGAACTATACGACGATGCAATAAAAATGGTCAATATCACTTATAAGTAAGCCCCGCCAAGCAACTTACTTCTTCTGCTGGGTGATGTGGGCCTCGCCACCATATTCCGGCAAGGCAATGGGATCAGAATCACCTGCTAGCAACCGCGTAATACCCTTAGTAATCCAGTCATCACCATTGGTGGCTACTACCGGTTTTTCGAGCGCGTAGGCTATCGTATTGGCAACGGTCAACCCGATGCGCAGTCCGGTAAAACTCCCGGGTCCGGCGTACCCTATGATGCCATCTATATCCTGCAGCGTTTTATCCGCAGCTGCAAGAAGCGTAGCGATACGATCGTGGATAGTTACTGATAATTCCCTATGGGCATACCATATTTCGTAAGCGATTTTCTCTTTGTCTTGGTATAGGCCTATTTCGGCTTCCGGTTTATCCGTGCGGATCGTCAGAAAAAGCATGGTTTTATTGTAACCCTTTCACCAAATAAGATAGCTCATCCGGCACTTTTAATGTCAGTTTGCGATCACCGTTAGGCTGTTGTTCGATAGTGATCGTCAGTCTTTTTTCAGGAAGCACATGTTGTACGACGTCCGCCCATTCGACCACGACTACCGCCTGGGGATCACCGGCTACTTCCGAAAGCTCATGAGCGATCAGGCCCGCTTCTTGGAGACGATAAAAATCAAAGTGATGTATCTCCAGGTCTTTGGCCGTATATACCTTGCTGATGGTAAACGTTGGACTGGCAACGGTGTCCTTGCTGCCCATGGCACGCACAAGCCCGCGCGTAAACGTCGTTTTGCCGCCGCCTAAATCACTAATCAACTCAAGCACCTCACCGCCGCGTAGGGCACCACCGATTACGCTGGCTATCTGTTCGGTAGTCTCTGCGTCAGGGGACATGATTGAAAAGATATGTTGCTCCATATGTTGCATATAATACTCTGTAAGGTGTCGCCGGGGCAAGCACCTCTGTTAATCTAATCTCTTTGCCACAGACTACAAGGTCGCGGTATACTAAGCTATATGTTGCAATTAAGTGGAAACTTGTTGAACCGCCCCGTGCTCAGTTTGCAGACAGGAGGGCAGGTAGCAACAATCCTCAGCCCCATTATCAACCCCAATAACCTCAAGATCGAGGCTTTCTATTGTGCGGATGCGTTTGAACGCAAAAAAACGCTTATTTTGGTATACCAGGATATTCGCGAAGTCATTGCCCAAGGAGTTGTGGTCAATGATTACGACGTGCTCGCCGAACCCGATGAATTAGTCCGGCTAAAAAATGCTATGAAACTGCATTTTGACATTATGGGCAAAAGCGTCGTTACCACTAACAAGCACCGGCTTGGAAAGGTCATCGATTACGCCGTAGAGGTTGAAACAATGTACATACAAAAACTATACCTCGCACAATCGATGCTCAAGAATCTAACGGGGGGAAACCTTGGGGTTGATCGCAGCCAGATCGTTGAAATTACCGACCGTCGTATTATCGTGCAGGATCTGACCCAAAAAGTACCAGCTCGAATGGGCGCCATAGCTTAGTTTTCATTTTGTTCATCAAGTACGCACTTGATGTCATCGTAACCGAAACCTTGACGTGCCAAGTACTGCATTAGCTTCATTCTGTCAGGGTAGCGATGCTGTTTTTTAGCAACTACGTCACGTATACTTTGCCGCTCGTCCGTTTCATCTTCTGCAAGCACTTGGTCGGCGATGTGTTCGTTAATATGTTTTTGCTGTAGCTCAAGACGAAGCTTACGCTTGCTCATACTTTTGAGCAGGCGACGATTATCTACCCAGGCACGGGCAAACGCCAGGTCATCCAGAAGCCCGACGCCTCGCAGCCGTTCAGTAATATACTTGGCGACAGGCTCTTCAACCTCTTTTCGTTTGAGGTATGTCTGCAACTCCCATTCACTACGCGGCCGCATGGCGACATATCGTAAAGCGTTTCCAAATGCCTTATCTGCACCCGACGCTTTGCGCAGCTCTTCCAGGCGGGTTTTATCAAACTCCTGGCCGGTCGCTAAACCTTGATCCAGCAAAGCGGACTCGCTTAAACTAAAAGCATATGCATCGTCTACATAGATTGAGTAACGGTCTTTGCGCTTTACCTGTTGTGTAATTTTAGTTATTTTCATCTGACTGCCAGTATCAGGAATGTGCCCATGCCACCCATCCAAACGATCTCGGTAATAATACCTACGGGTTTTTCAAACCATTGAATTTTTTGATGAAATAACGTGAGGCGAGTCGGCGCTTTACGGATATGGCCTTTTTTATCATGAATAAAATGGACTATCCACACAACATCGGGTAACCATGCTGCAAGCATTCCGATAAAGACGACCCACCACTGCACGATGTGTTGCAGAATAATCGGCAAAAATATAAGACCCAGCACCGCTAAAATAATATCCAGCGTCAATATCGTGCGAAATAACGGGTGGTTATTTCGCTCTGGCGTATCACTCTCTAAAATGCCGAAATGAGGAAACAAATCAAGGATAAAGTGTGTAGCCATTGCTATAGGAACTACTAGCCACGGTTGTTTTATCCCAACCGCAACAGCAGCTCCTACAAGCATATGGTTCGTCGCCATCATAATGGTCTTATTGTACACCCAGAATGCTGGCTAAAAGCTCGGTTTTTATTCTTTTTCGGCAAGCGCGGCTGCGGCACGGACTTTTTTGTCAATTTCTAGCATCACTTTTGGATTTTCATTTAGGTAGGCCTTGGCTGCTTCGCGGCCTTGTCCAATTTTTTGGTCGCTATACGCAAACCATGCACCACTTTTATCGACAATGTTACGAATAACCGCTTGGTCAAGAATGTCGCCACTGCGACTAATCCCTTCGTTATACATAATGTCGAATTCTGCTTCACGGAATGGTGGGGCAACCTTATTTTTTACCACCTTAACCCGGGTCCGGTTACCAATAACGGCGTCGGCTTGTTTGATCTGACCAGTGCGTCGGATATCCATACGTACAGAGGCATAGAATTTAAGGGCGTTACCACCGGTAGTAGTCTCTGGATTGCCGAACATAACGCCAATCTTCATACGGATCTGGTTAATAAACACGACCGTCGCTTTAGATCGGTTAATAACACCGGTAAGTTTTCGTAGCGCCTGGCTCATAAGCCGTGCTTGCAAACCAGGAAGCGAATCGCCCATGTCACCTTCGATTTCAGCCCGCGGCACAAGCGCAGCCACAGAGTCAACAACGATAATGTCGACGGCGTTACTGCGTACCAACGTTTCGGTGATCTCGAGCGCTTGTTCGCCGTTATCCGGCTGACTCAGCAGTAGGTTTTCGACATCGACACCGATACGCTTGGCGTATGACGGATCAAGGGCGTGCTCAGCATCTATAAATGCAGCGGTGCCACCGTTCTTCTGCACTTCGGCGATTGCATGCAGTGTAAGTGTTGTCTTACCAGAGCTCTCGGGACCATAAATCTCTATGACGCGGCCTTTTGGCAAACCGCCGCCCAGCGCAAGGTCAAGTGAGATACTACCGGTAGGTATACACTCGACCTTTTGGGCATAGCCTTCGCCAAGCTTCATGATCGAACCTTTACCGAATTGCTTTTCTATCTGCTCCATGGCCATGCCAAGGGCTTTACTTTTACCATCGGTAGCTCCCGCGACCGATTTCATCTCTTTTTCTCTGTTTACTTTTGCAGCTTTATCATCAGCCATGTGTACAACCCTCCAGTCTTACAGCCTTACCACCCCAATATGCTTATCTTATTATACCAGGAAATGGGGTAGCCCGTATGCTATCTAAAGTTGGTTTTAAATACAATAGCTAAATTTTACGGTTATGGTTTGTTATAATTGATGCAAATGGGTGTGAAAGATACGTTTCTGGGGAGACTGCTCGGTAATGCCGACAAGTTTAGCGACGAACAAGTGGCGCAAACTATTATGCTGCTCATAGAACATGGGGTTAAACACAGCGCTACTGATATCCATATAGAGCCACATGAACGCTTCGTACAAGTCCGTTACCGTATTCAAAACCACCTTAAGGCCGTCCATAAGTTACCGTTAGCCGCCCTCCCGGCCGTAGTCGGGCAGATCAAACAATCGGCGCATCTACGCGTCACCGAAGAACATCTGCCGCAAGAAGGTCAATATCAAGTACTGGTGGGGGAGGATTCTTTCGAAATCCAAGTGTATACCATGCCTGTTATCGGCGGCGAAAAAATAGTGCTCCATATTACTCGACGGCTTGCCCAACCGCCCACACCCGAAGACCTGGGCTTTTGGGGAGATAATCTTCATAACCTCCGTATTGCGTTAACAGCACCGTATGGACTCGCCGTGGTTGCCGCACCGCGTCGTAATGGCAAGAACACCACCATGCACAGCATGCTCAGCCTCATTACAACGCCCGCAGTCAGCGTCGCTACCGTTGAAGAAGAAATAACCTACCGTGTTCCTGGCGTTAGTCAAACCGTCGCAAGGCCACACCGTGGAATAACGTTCTACCAAGGACTTCAGGCGGCACTCAAACAAGATCCTAACATCGTGATGATCAGCAACATGCCCGATAAGCAGACCATCAATACCGCCATACAGGCGGCCATCGGCGGCCATCATCTGATAACTGGCATCAATGCCGATAACTCGATCAAAGCCCTAGCGCATTTAGGGGCGGCGGCCGAAGAAGCCTTTTTGCTAGCTCATTCCATACGGGTTGTGGTCAGCCAACGTCTTGTTCGTAAATTGTGTGCTACATGTAGGGTTGCTTACACGCCAAGCGCCGAAGAGATAAGTGAAATAGAAAGTACGTTTGGCATTGCCTCAACCGTTAGCCGCCACAAAATACACCAGCTCGAAAAAGCTGCGGCGACAGCGCAATTGGGCGGCCACGCCGAACACCACACCACACCCACGAAAATCGTTAAACTATGGCGTGCAAGCGACACGGGGTGCGATGCCTGCGCCAACACGGGATATCGTGGCGCAACGGGAGTGAATGAGGTACTCGACGCCACCAGTACTGTCATCCAAAATGCGCTCATTAGCGGCGCATCCGCCCATGAATTACGCAAAGTAGCGCTAAAAGACGGCTTTATCCCTATGGAGCTGGACGGCCTCGTTAAGGCGCTACGCGGTCAGACCACCATTGCTGAGATCCTCCGCGCTCTGGCCATTTAACCTCGTTGACCGCTTGACCACTGCCGGGCAATAACTGGTATACTAATAAAGATATATAGAAAGAAAGTAAAGGTCTATGAGCAAAAAAAGCGAGCGAGGTTTCACCCTTATTGAACTACTCGTGATCGCCGTTATCGTTGGCATCTTAGCCACTGTAGTCGTAATGGCCCACAGCGGCGTTCAAGCCAAGAACCGTAATTCAGAGCGCGAGGCCAATATCGACACTATCCAAGTCGAGATGGAACGATATTACGCCGATAGCAGCAAGTACCCTAGCCTGGCCGACCTCAACAACACCGACTGGCGACACAAGAACTTTCAAAATCTTCCTGATGCCGCTCTTCGTGACCCGCTGTGGAATGACCGCATTGCAGCCTGTACCACCAACAAGCAAGCAACCCTCGCAGCCGGACCGGTTGAAAAGTGTTATTCATACCAGGCCACAACGGCAGACGGCTCCCCCTGCCAAGGCGAAACAGCTTGTACGCAGTACACGCTCACGGCTGTTTTTGAAGGCGGCGAAAAGTACGTCAAAACCAGCCTGAACTAAACCCAGAATAGCAAGTAGGCCTACTTGCACAGCGCTATCAGTAATTAAGGCTCATACTTGATGACCAGCGTAGGGAGAGAAGACACTGCATAACTTCCACGCGCAGTTTGCGGTATCAATGTCCGCAGTGTTTGAGCATGGAAGTTATGCAGTGTCTTCTTAAAGAACTACGGAGAGTTAATTGTGGTTGCCCATGCTAGTGATAGCTTTGACAGGACGGCCATTCTTAAAGTCTTCTACGGCGTTGTTTAGGTTAGCGATGTGTTCTTTTGGATGGGACACGTACGTAAAGGTATAGGTCGTTTCGTCGCCGGGCGTAGAAAGACGGATAACGCCATAATCTAAGAACATTGGGATAATGCCCGTCTGCGTGTAGCTTGCGTCTTCAATACTGCCAAGGCTGGCGGTCTGCTCGTGTTTCGAGAACAGACTCGTCTGTATCTCCTGGATAACACTCTCGTTGGTCAGATAAAACTTATTGTTGTTGTAGACGTATGTTGCGATCATACCGCCCAGGCAAAACAGTAAAAAGAAGAAACCCAGCATGACACCGCCAAGCAATTGAAGCTGGTGTATGTTTTGTACCGAGGACAGGATGCTGCTAGAGTCAGGATTAGCGAACAAGAACGCATACGCTGCCCCAAAAACCAACATAAGGACGGCGATAACACCCCAAATCTGTATAAGGCCGATGGGGTGGCGTCCGACAGCGGCCAGGACATACTCACCTTCGCTTAGGTTAAGGTTAGGGTATTTTTTACGGGATTCCTCTGCCTTGGCGGCGATCTCTGGAGGCACTTGCTCTTCGGGTGGATTGTACGGACGTGCAAGATACATGGTTTGGTCTTGTTGCTGCTGTGGCGGATGGGCGTACAGTGGACGACCTTGTTGGTCGTAAGCAACGGGCTGTTCAAAGTTTTGAGCGGCGCCATTTGGCATTTGATTCGGCCCCGACATTGGAGCACCCGGACGAGCGTTTGGATTCATAACTCCCCTATTATATCAGGTTATATAAGACTTGCTTGGTCACTTGCAGTATGTGGCGTACGGCCGAGATGGGTATACGCCTTATGAGTTACCTTGCGTCCGCGAGGCGTGCGCTCTAAGAGGCCGATCTGCATCAGGTAAGGCTCATAAAAATCTTCGATGGTACTGCGTTCTTCGGCTGTTAATGCCGCCAGTGTATCGACACCCACCGGGCCACCTTTGTAGTTGTCGATAATTGCCATCAGCAACATGCGGTCGGCGGGATCAAGACCGAGCTCATCTACTTCGAGTAACTGCAACGCCTGCCGGCTGATAACCGTATCAATGATGCCGTCACCGTTAACATCAGCGTAGTCACGCACACGCTTGAGTAGTCTGTTGGCGATACGCGGCGTCAGCCGTGCCCGGTGCGCCAGCTCTCCCGCGGCGTCCTGGTTGATGCGCACGCTAAGGATGTCGGCCGCCCTGGTTATAATCTGTTTGATCTCTGCGGGGTTGTAAAATTCAAGCCGATGAATGATACCAAAACGGTCGCGTAATGGCGCCGCTAAAGCACCAGTTCGCGTAGTGGCGCCAATAAGGGTAAACTTGGGCAGATCCAGCCGTAAGCTTCGGGCACTCGGCCCCTTTCCCAGCATGATATCCAATTTGTAATCTTCCATTGCGGAATACAACACTTCTTCGACGGTGCGGTTAAGCCGGTGTATCTCGTCAATGAACAACATGTCGCCGTCTTGGAGATTGGTCAATAGGCTAGCCAAGTCTCCGGCGCGTTCGATGGCAGGGCCAGACGTTACCCTGATTTGCGCACCCATTTCGTGGGCGATAACGCTCGCCATCGTGGTCTTGCCAAGTCCGGGCGGTCCGTACAACAGCACGTGATCCAGCGCTTCACCACGTTTTTTGGCAGCGTCTATGGCGAGCTTCAGGTTTTGTTTTAAACGCTCCTGACCGATGTAATTAGCAAAATCTTTAGGGCGAAGGGTATTTTCAAGCTCCTGCTCGTCCTGTGCATCGTCATCGTCATCGCTTAAACCGGTATTTACGATACGTTCAACTGCCATTACTTACCTTGTAGCGCTCGTTTTATGCGTTCTTCGGTAGGGAGATCAGCGGGTACGTGGGCAAGTGCGGTCGCTGCGTCTTGCGCTGTATAACCCAGACTGACAAGTGCCTCGACAGCTTCATCCTGCTGTAACAAGCTGTCTGATTGCAGCATCCCTGTCGTCGACAGATCAACACCTACAAGACCGACTTTATCTTTAAGGTCTACAACGATTCGTTCGGCCACGCGTTTGCCCACCCCACTTGCCTGCTGGATATACTTGGTATCACCACCGGCGATAGCTTTCCTGACTTCGTTTGCCGAGCCAATACTTAACACGCTGAGTGCCATTTTGGGGCCTACACCATTTACCCCAAGTAATTGCTCAAAGAATTGCTTGGTGTCCAGGTTTATAAATCCGAATAAATCATACGAGACCTCGCGTATATGTTCATACACATACACCTTTGCGGTACTTCCGCTATGTAAGATACCGTAATCTTCGGTCGTCATAAACAGCCCATAACCGACACCTTGGACATCGATAACCACACTATCCCCTATTTTTTCGGCTACGGTGCCGCGCAATGTAACAATCATTACTACTATTATGTCATATCATTAGCGTTTTGCACGCCTGACGTTATAACTACTACGCAAAACGGGCGGTTGCAGCATAGGTCAAGGCCGCCGCTAAGGCATCCGCACAGTCGTCAGGCTTCGGTACTTCTTGCAGTTTAAGCAGTACCCGTACCATTTCCTGCATCTGTTTTTTGTCGGCTTTACCGTAGCCGGTAATCGACTGCTTGATCTGCATTGGAGTGTATTCAAAGATCTGCATATCAGCCTGTTTAGCGCACAATAAAACAACGCCCCGGGCTTGTGCCACGGTCATAGCCGTTGTCACGTTACGGGCAAAGAACAATTTTTCGACTGACATCACCGTCGGTTTATTTGCTGCAATAATATCAGTGAGTTCTTCGTAAATGGTCAATAACCGGACAGCATCATCCTCTTTGACCGGCGTGCGGATTACCCCAGCATCCACCATTTGAGTATTACGGCCGTTCACATCAATGACGCCAAAGCCTAAAATACCTGTACCGGGATCGATTCCCAAAATTCTCATACTTTCAGTGTACCTTACTCAATCAATGCGCGCTCCTGGTTACAATACCTCGTTACAGATGTAGACATGTTAACGGCGCCATTTTAGCATGAGTTCCCCATCTGCCAAGTGCATTTTTGCAGAATATACGCAACCGGCACCTTAGTCAGCCGAGAAGGTCTTCGGCAATGTCGAAATTGACGTGCGTAGCAGTAACATCGTCAATGTCATCGAGTGCGTCCATGAGACGCATGATTTTACCGGCTGTGTCTTTGTCTGTTACCTCAATAGTGTTGTTCGGCACATAGGTAAGTTCAGCTTCGGTAACGGCTACGCCAGCTTCTTTGAGCGCATCTCGAACTTGAGCCAGCGATTTAGGATCAGTGTATACGACAGATTCACCGCCTTCTTCTTGCATGTCATCAGCACCGGCTTCTAACACTTGCATCATAAGGTCGTCGCCGGAGCCTTTGACGCGAAGCATACCCTTTCGGTCAAATTGGAAGGCAACAGCGCCCTTCTCGGCGATGTTGCCGCCATGCTTTGAGAAGGCCAATTTTACCTCGGGATACGTACGGTTGATGTTGTCGGTGGCAGCTTCGACGATAATCGCAACGCCGCCCGGGCCATAGCCTTCGTACAGTACTTCTTGCAAGACAGCGGCGTTTTTATCAGCGACACGCTGGATAGCACGTTCGATATTAGACAGGGGCATATTCGCAGCCTTGGCTTTTTCAATAGCCATAGCCAGTGCCGAATTGCTGGTCGGATCGGTACCCCCGCGGGCAGCGATAGCAATTTGGTTGCCGATTTTGGTGAATACTGCGCCTCGCTTGGCGTCAGTAACGGCTTTTTGACGTTTAATGGTAGACCACTTGGAGTGTCCGGACATGTTGGCTCCTTTGATTTCTGTTGTTCTTATCTGTTATTGTAACACATTTTTAGTACTTTTCTAGGGGTGAACAATTAACAGACATAGCGGCTGACTTATCCACAGATCGTTAATTTTACCACATGCAGGCCGTGATTTTTATCACTGTATTTTTTGCAAACAAAGGACTACATTCGACCATAGGTCCCACATGAGCGGGTACCGTTAACAATTAGGAGGGTGTCATTATGGCAGCATCACGATCCCGAAATTACAGAAGTAACCCATTCGAGAATTTCCTCACGAATCTCGCAGCACTTGTCGTCGGAATACCGATATCGGTAGCAGTAACAACTGCAGTCGTCCACGCCCAGACTAATACAAACACAACCCCAGTCGCACAGACCGCTCAAGTACAAACTACTCCCGTAGCCGCACAGACAGCTAGCGCTTCATATGTAGATCCGAACAGCTGCGCCGCTCCAGCCGCCGCACAAGCACAACAAACAACGCCAACAACCGTTCAAACTGCATCTGCAACATCGTACGGACCCTGGACTAGTAGCAGCTCCAGCCACAAACCGGCTGGCCATCACTACACAGAACTCGCTAGCAAAATGATCACGAATAATGTCACCAACGTGGCGACTAACACCGTCAACAACACAACCAATACGACGACCACCGTAAACTCCAACAACACCGTAGGCTCTTACAACACTAAGACCGACGACCACAGCAAAAATACCTACGTTGACGTAACTGTTAAAGACAGCTTCAACAAAGGCTCTTACAACGAGACCAACACGAATGTGAACAGCAACAATACCGGTTCGTTCAACAAGACCGAAGAAAAGAAAACCATCAACAACTGGAACAGCAACAATAACAACGGAAACGTTAACTCTGGCAACACCGCCGTCATAGTCAGCAAAGACTCACACGACAAGACCATTATCAACAAAGATTCGTTCAACAAGACCGATGTTGACGTGGACGTCACCAACAAGACTACTAAGAATGTGAACAGCAACAACACTACTACTGTTGTTAAGGATAACGACGTACACGTACTCTAGTTTATAAGCTCACCTTACACCACCGAAAATCATTCAAAACTCCAAAAGAGACCTGCTCGCCACAGGTCTCTTTTGTATGTATCTAAAACCAAATGGGGGTCGTTCCTCGACTGGTTATCCAGCAGTACGCAAGTACGCAAGTACGCCAGAGATTATCTTGTGATAAAGAGAGCGATAAATGCATGCATGGAAGGTACAAATAGCTTGGGGTTTTCTTGAAACTCCTGCTTAAGCTGTGCTTTTGCGATCCACCGGATTTGTTCTACCTCGTCTTCTTGTATGACAAAACGTTCCGCTGGATACTCGCACACCACTTTAAAGACAGCACAAAACTGCTTTCTTGGGCTAGCTTGGAAAAGCTTATCCACGAACACCGGCTGTATACGCGTTAGGCCGAGTTCCTCTTCGGCCTCCTTAATAACATTACTTTCGTACGTCTCACCTTTCTCGACAGTACCAGAGGCAGCAGGACCCCAGAGACCCGGGTCGTTAGGCTTGGTTAACTTCCGTTGAGCAATCAGTACCTCGTCTTTGCTATTTTCCAGCCATAGACCTGACGCCCGAAAGATATCATTCGCCGTAACATCTTTACGGGGTATGTGCGTTATAACCTGGTCGTGTTCGTCTACTATGGGGATTTGCGCATCCATGCAGTGGACTATACGCCAAAGGCACCGATAATCACAGCCATGACCAGTAGCGTAACAAGCTCGTGAGCACAGTTGAGGGCAGTCAGCTTAGCCGGTCGGCCCTCGAAAGCATCATGTGTTATAAATCGGGCAGCCGTCAAGCCAAGCCACAGCCAAAATGCAGTCGTGACCGCATCCTGCAAAAAGCTATGGTGGAAAAACTGATTAGACAAATACGTTACATGCGCCAGCACATACGCCGTAATGAGGCTTACGACAAGTGTTATGGCGATCGGCTTAAACGCACTGCCCTTGTCTTTTTTCATGTCGATCTTGGCCAGTTTAATCCAGGTATCACCGAATACGCCCCGGGCATACCAAATGCTACCAATTACCATTGAACTAACCATCGCCAGCACTACTGCCAGATAGTTTACGTGTACTTCCATTTTTATGCTCCGCTTATGGTTTTATTGTACACCCTAAAAGATGCCAATAATACAACGAAGCTTATGGATAAAAGGTTACGGTCTGTACCACCCTTCTACTTGTTCAAAGGTAAGATCTTGCAAAACTTCGGCAGCAGCCATAAGGCTGTGGCCAGCGGCTCGTGCTACGTCACCATATTCATCTTTCGTACCCAATTTCCCATCGCGTATAAGCTCTGTTACAGCATCGTCAATATCGCCTTCGCCAATATATACATCAAATGATGTGGGGCGAAGCAAGTGGCTAATAGGCGGTTTAGTATCACCTTCAAAAAAAGGAGCAGACAGAGAGAAAGGCGCAAACGTAATATCAGTCACCAAGCCGAAGGTCTGTTCGCGTTCAGCCTGTAGTTTTATTCCCAACGAAGGATGAAACTCAACGAGCCCATGAGTAATGGGCTCCCCTTCACTATGATCCGTGAGGAAGCGACCCATAGTCAGCCATTCATACGTTTCGTCACGATACGCAAAAGGTTCTTTAAGGCGCTGTGTAGCGAGGCTTTCCCAGCCGCCCTGTGGGCCAGTGGTCATGACTTTGTTAAATTGGTCCCCGTGGACGCTAAGGGGTCCGGTAAGATTGTATTGTTCGTTTCTTGACATTGCTCAATGATACCACTATTTGACTCTAAAGCAAGTTAAGGTATAGCATGTTACCCTTCCAGGATTTGGTTGGTATTTTAGCGCTCGTACATATCGTGCAGTTCATCTAAACTATACCGCTGTAAAACAGCTGCGGCAGCTACAATACTCTGGACAGCGGCTTGTGCTACATCGCCAAACTCATCGGCGGAGTTAAATGTTCCATTACTGACCAGCGTCTCCATATCGCCGTCTTTACCATCACCGATAGCTACTTCAAAGCTTTCAGACAGGAGAAACCGACCAATCGGAATATCAGGTTGCTCGCCTTCAAAATAAGGTGATGCTAGACCGAATTGCGCGTAATTAATATCGGTGATTAATCCAACTTGCTGATCGGGGTCGAGGTGGACATGAATGGACATCATAGGACTAAAATGCAAGAGATCGTCACCAAGCCTTCCACTCGTTTCCAAGGACAATAGCCGGCCAAGCCTTATGTAGTTATACGCTTCACCGTCGTAAGAAACAGGCTTCTCCATACGTAGTGAAGGAAGGTATTGCATGCCATAATCTCTGCCGCTTGTCATAAGTCTGGCGAGTGGCTGGGCATGATCGGTAAGCGATTCAGTAATGGGGTGTCGTTCATTTGTTGACATCGTTTAATGATATCATTCGTTTCTCTAAAAACAATGTAGAGACGGCTACAGCTTAGGTGCGTACTATGGAACAATAACAACTGCAAGTAGCCGTCACCCACCGGATCCGGCGGATACACATAGTTATTCTTTACGCCGCCTTCTATTGGGTCTATGCCTAATATTATAAGTACATCTACATTGCAACTCTAGGGTAGTGGCACTTATATACTTTACAAACCCACAACAGAGGCATAGACAGAGGCATAATATATAAGTATGGAAGGCTTAAGACTCTTTAACTACTTCAAACAGTTTCCAACCGAGGAGGCTTGTTTGGAATATCTAGAGAAGGTTAGGTGGCTAGAAGAGCGATATTGCCCGCATTGTGGCTCTGTAAAGACTTGTAAGTTCAAGAGCGGAAAACTAAGTGTGGCGATTGTCGCAAACAGTTTACTGCTAAAGTCGGCACAATCTTAACCGATAGCCATATACCGCTACAAAAATGGTTCTTGGCTGTTCATATGCTCACATCTTTAAAGAAAGGCATCAGCTCAATTACATTAGCAAAACAGCTAGATATTACACAAAAATCAGCATGGTTTATGCTCCAACGTATCCGTTACGCAATGAATTATGGCACTTTTGACAAACCCCTTAAGGGTACAGTCGAAATCGATGAAACTTATATCGGTGGTGTGCATAAAGGCTTAGAGAGGATAAGTTTAGTAACAAAATGGCAGTTATCGGCATTGTTGAAAAGAAAAAGGATACGGACAGGATTAGAACGACTGTAGCTAAACAGGTGGACGCTACCGTTGCGCTACATTTTATTCGAGCAACCGCTAAACAAGGTACAGCGATTCAAACAGATGAAAAGCCGTATTTATAATCGAGTAAAGCGAGAGTATCGGCACGATTTTGTTACGCATAAAAACTTCGAATATGTTCGTGATGGTGTGACTACTAATACAATTGAGGGAGCTTGGAATCATCTGAAGCTAGGTTTACGAGCTATCTATATGGGCGTAAGCCCCAAACATTTAGGTAAGCACTGTGATGAGTTTGGGTTTAGATATAATACAAGGGATATGAAAGACGACGAGCGTTTTGAACAGTGGTTCAAAAGAGCAAATGGCAAGCATTTGTCATACAAGGGCCTAGTCGGTTAGAATAGGAGCGTGGCAGATAAGAAGAGTAAACGTAATAAACCTTACAAAATAACCTCAACATTTGATGAGGCTATGAAAAAAATATCTGCTGCGCCCGCACCAAAGAAACAAAAGAAACAGAAGTAGAACTTTGACAATTCAATGATATAAAGCTATAATTAGCTTTGATAGTGTAGGTGCTAGTACTGACGAGTCTCAGTCGGCCGACATCGCATTCCCGCCTGCAGGGCTTTCGGCTTGCTAGGCCACAGGATATGCTCTCGCCAGCACTGATACCCACACTATCGGGGTGTGTTGATAGNGCNNTTAGCACTGGATAAAGTCTGTTAATTGTGAAGATGACTGCTTTATCCAGTGCTAAATGCGCTATCGGCCTGCTACATAGGCGTGTCCCTGCGAACAAGCACCCACTTCCAAGTCTTGCTCTGGCGATTAAATGCGTCGGTAACTTTGGTGGATTCATCAAGTGTAACGATGTCACCAGTGTTACGGTCAGTGTTGGCGCTGGCTGGTTTAGGTAAAATGCTTGGTTTA
>JGI24737J22298_10000008_pt1 | contig 59168 bp, 63 predicted proteins | sample KBSCornC3_FD_22298 | JGI IMG/M metagenome (IMG submission 22298) | reverse complement strand
AGATCTTGTAGTCAGTGGCGGCCAAGCCGTTGACGTCAGCCAGTACGGTGATGCATACGACAATGGCAATGAGTGGACGAACGTCGTAACTATAGGGTTGCCGCGGAGCGCACAACCAGGTTCTTTCTTGGCGCGGTCCAGTGACACCTCCGACAGCCGTATATGGCTTATTAGTGGCGGCAAGAAGCAACATATCATGAGCAGTGCCCAGTATTACGCCTATAGTTCTGCCGGAAAACAATCCGTAACAACACTCTCTCCAGGAGCACTCGATGAATTTCCACAGGTTAATGCAGGCGTCGATCCTTCGATCCTTATCCAAAAGGCAGGCAGTGGCATAAAAGTACTCGAAACAGACGGCAGCTTCTACGGCTTCCCTGACGGTACCACTGTCACTAACTTTGCTACCGGCAATACCATACAACCGGTTGCGAGCAGTATCTTCGATCACTTCAGCTCGTACCGACAGAATATCAGCCGCTTACTGCACACACCGGATGGAAAAGTATACTGGGTAGAAAACGGCGACAAACGCTGGATTACTAACGGCAACGCGCTCAAACAGTACAGCGGTACGCCGATGACAAACGTCAATTATGGCGTTACCAACTGGCTACAGGATGGCCAGGCTCTTAACTAGAACATTAGAACGTTGCCGCTTCACTGTTGCCTGTCTACGCGTCGCGTTCGATCACACCTGCATACATAAGGTTGGAATCGTGCGCAGTGCCGCCGCCGAATAGCTCTACGCTAAAGTTGCGTATACCTGCTTTCTCGGCAAATTGTTCGATAGACCGCTTATTGAAAAGAAATATGTGGTCGTTCGGCTGGTATATATCTTGCTCACCGGTGTGCCAATGTTCGCTATCGGTATTGGGTGTCGTTCCAAAAAGTACCGTCCGGCCTTTGGCGAAACGACGTAGGTGATCGATAGCTTTTAGCGGGTTTATAAAGTGCTCCAGCACCTCTACCATGGCTATGGCGTCGTAGCGTCGGCTATCTTTATAGTCTTCGAGTGTTGATTCGTTAACATCCAGACGCATGTGGTCGCGGGCTACTTTTACGGCTTCAGGGCTCGTTTCAATACCACGCGCATCCCATCCCCGGGCTAATGCAAACAAGGTCAGAAAACCCGTACCTGCACCGATTTCCAGAAAACTACCGCGGGCGTCAGAACCGCTTTTTTCCCGATAAAGCCGTTCGAATTGCTCGATTATCCAGCGTTGGCCCTGAAGATCGATCATATTGGTATAAGTCGAGACGTCTTTAAGATAGGTGTCTGTGTCCAGATAAAATTGCTGCGGCTGGACAGGCCATACATAAATGCCCTGGCAACCAGGGCAGTAATAATACGTATGTCCGTCTTTTTCCATAAAGACAGTTTTGCTTATGCGATCACAAACCAGGCATTGGGGACGTGATGACAACGATGTGGATCCTAAGTGGCTTGTGCTATCTTTTGGTCTCTGCTTCGTTCTCATATCCCCTCCGATGATTAATGTTATCCCTTTTTCACATCATCAAAAGCTTTGGCCCTTGATGGTTCGTATCCCTTGTAAAACTCTTGTGTCTTTTTCAGGCCACCATCAATTAAGGTACGTCGCAAGGCGTCGTCTTCCAGACAGCGGCGTATGTTACGTGCAATCTCTGACGCTGTAGGAATAGAGACAAGACATGTTTTTTCATTCTCGTATAACTCGTGCCAGCTAACGTCATCGTATTCGTTAACCACTGTTGGACAGCCGCTGGCCATAAGCTCTGAAGCAGTCACGCCAGGGTGGCCGCTAAACATAAACATAACACCAGCGTCGACAGTGCGGTATAGGTCGGGCACTTTGTCGTATGGAATTTTTCCAAGGTTTTCGACAATACCTGAAACACCGTATTGTGCAGGATCCCAGGCGGCGCCAGCTGCTATGATTTGTACTTTATCACCAAGCTGCTCCTTGAGTTTTGCAAGTCCGGCAAGTCCAAGTTCGAAGGCGTTTCGGGGCATGCCCGGCCGGGCGTAGAAGAATACGCGATACGGCGAAGTCGGCTTATAATAACGGTCTTTGCGTGGGTGATAGGCCTCCATGCTGACCACCGATTTAAGCATCGTGCCTTTGCCATCGTACTTTTGCTTGTACATGTTGAGTAGTCCTTCGGTGTTTGCTATGCCGAAGAAGCCAAGCCGATAAGTAAGGTCGGCGAGAGCAGAGATACTGCCCATAGGATAAAAGTTAGGCTCGTTATCCTGAATAAAGTAACACTTGCGGGTTATATCACGACACTTAGCCAATGTGTAAGCGGATGACCATTGCGTACACACACCAATGTCGAGGTGCGGCACGTTACTGGTGTTATCCGGCGTTACCACGGTAAAAGTAGCTTTTTTAAGTCCGGGGAACTTGGCAGCTACCAGCTCTTTCTCGCTCTGTGCGCTTGGCGTACCTTTGAGTATATAAAAATGCACCGAGAGTCCTTGGCTAGCCAAATAATCGGCAAAACTAAAGATGTTGACGAGTCCGGCATAGATAGCGTCAAAAGATGGCAGAAAGAAGCCGGCACTTTTAGGATTAGTAAGCGGAACAGCTTTTTTGGCGTGGTTTATATTCCAGGCGATTTCTTCATTTGTAAGATCGAATGTGCGCGAAAGTATCAAAGCATCGTGCTGATACTCGTTAAAAGGCGCCTCGCTTGGAGCACTATCGGCAACGAGCTGATCGGTGTTGAGCCGCATAGGGTCATCAGGGTGTAGGTTAGGATTACCGTAACGGTCAACGCCTGGGATAGGCTCTTTCTTAAGCACTTCTTTAATGAGCGGCAGCAAGCTGGATTGGTCTATGCCTTCGTAGGGATTTACTTCGATTGTCACGACTGTTTTCGGAACGGTCACAAGCCGCTGGTTTTGCCCTAAGGCAATCAGCAGGCCAAGTGTAGCCGCATCATCATCCCATGAAGTGTCTACGGTAGTCTTTGCAAGGGCCGTGCGGCTGCAGACAAAGAAGCTGGCTGTGATGGCGTGCATATCGCGTACCCATTCGCTATTACCCATGTACGTCTGATAATAGGCAGGGTAGCCTTGGAAGATCGGAACGACTCCCTTATCCGTCAGTACACCGCCCAAGTCCAGTGTGATGCCTTCGCCATCAACGACCTTAGGTCCTACGGCACCAACCCCTACGATCGAAAGCCAACCGGCAAAATCCCGGTAGGTAAAGCCGTGTGGCAGCCGGATGCGGTCGTCTGCAAATAAAAAGGTGTCGTAATCGGACGCCACTAGATCTCTTTTTAGGTCACGCAAAAAACGGCCGAACGAACGAGGCTCATAACTGATAAATTCGCTTGCGCCCTGACGACGAAGCATGCGCTCATCGGTATCAGACAACGTGCCGGTATACATAACGGCTACCGTTGTTTGTGCCGGCATGTGCTTACGAAGCTGCCCGACAAGCCTGAGCGTATTCGTTACGGAGTGCATGTGGACGAGTGCATGTGGACGTGGATCCACAGCCTTGTCTTTCCACTCTAAAAGGAGTTCCGTCTGGTGATGGTACGGCGTTGCATCAATGCCCTGGGTGTCAAGGTATTTCTGGACTGCCCGACGTTGTCCGGCGAGTGCATATGGCTTAGTATCGATCGACAGAGCGGTTGATGTCGCAATGACCCGCCAATGATATAAGATTTTGGGCAAATGAGCGATCTTGTCAGTAACGTTCATGATCTTTAGGAACAGGTCCCAGTCCTGAGCACCGTCGGTATCGCTATCCCAGGCACCCACGCCCCGGACAATACTGGTACGCATCACATCGAAGTGCGTAAAGTAGTTGGCGTTAAGCATGGTCTCCGGGGAACTGTCAGCTTTGAGCAACGGTTCATAGCGGTTGCCCTGTTCGTCCATCATATCTTTGTCGGAGTAGATAAAATCATAGTCTGCTTCGTTAATGAGCCGGGCATTTTCGTAAAGCGCATCTGGTGATATCGTGTCGTCGTGGTCAAGTAGCGCTACGAATTCGCCCTGGACTTTTTCGAGCAGCAGGTTTGAGTTTCCGCCGATACCGAGGTTTTCAGCAAATTCGTATACTTTAACGCGGCCGTCGCGCTCCGCATAATCGTCAAGCACCCGCTTGACGCTATCGCTTTTACCAAAGTTGCCCAGGCAAAGCTCCATATATGGGTAGGTTTGAGCCAGCACCGATTCAATAAGCTCCGCTAGCACATCGACCGGGGGGTCAAACACTGGCGTTAAGATACTAATAAGCGGCTTCTTTTTGAAAGCCGCGCTTGCTTTGCGTTGGGCCTCAAGCTCTTCTTCGTTGGGTTCTTGCAATGCAATCCAGCGGTGATAATCTGCTAAACGGTTATTGATAACCGCTGCTACACCGGTGTTATTCTCGCTTCCTTTGGCTAGCCTGACGAGCCGTCGCGGGTCAGTCATCACGGTTTTAAACATTTTTTTGGTAAGGCCGGCGGGGTTTTCTTGTATTTTTGATTTAAGTACCCCTGCGGTACGTGCCAGCCGGTAAGAACGGGAACCTTTTATAGCCGCCAGCTCTGTTTCGAGTAGGCGGATTTGTTTTTCTAGCTTATCTCCTTGGTGATGATTCTTATTCATTTTATTTGCCTGTCAAACGTTTCTTTACTGCTTTTGCTACATGTTGCGGGTGCCGCAAGCGCGCTATTCTGCGCAGGGGTGCCAGTCGCTGCAGTTCGGCGTTTCGCTGTATAAGTTCGTCATTCAACTTGTGGCTATGGACACGCTCATTTTCAAGCTGCTGAGTGAGTTGGGTGTTTTTCTCGTGGAGCGCTATCGAGTCGTTGCTTAACTGCATCATCCGGTCGGCAACCAGTCTGAACATATCATGGACATACGCACCGAACACCGCCGGATTGGCCTTGTCGGCTATTCCCGACAATGGATCTTTTATGGCGAATGACGCATTCTTAAAGGCCACAAAGAAGTGCCGGTATGTGATGCCTTCAAATTCTGCGCTTTGTGCGAGACTTTGATTGTACGCCCGACGGACCGCCTCGCTTTTCTTTGCGTCAAGGCCGACTTTAGCTTCGATGAGGTTCATATGTGTGCTAAATATCCAGCTGTAGAGATTATTGGTACCAAAGTCGATGTACGACACCTTCATGCCATCAAGTACCTTGGCTACGGCGGCAACGCTTGGCTTGCCATATTCAAAATGTTCTACCAGCCAATCCTGACCAACGCGGAATAATTGCTTGTTAAAGTCGTTAACGTAGTGCTCTGCCTCATCAACACCTTCGGTAGAGAAAGGGGCGGCCATAATACAAACGTCTTTACTAAGCCGGACGCATGATTGTACAAATGCATCTTTGATAGGAGCCGGGATGTGCTCAAGGGTATCGGTGCTGACCACCACGTCAAAGGTCCCGTCTGGTAAATCGGATTTGGTAGCATCGGCCTGTATATATGTAGCTTTTGCAGGAAGGCCGGCGGGCTTCGGCAAGATATCAAGAATCGTCAGCTCAAAGGCAATGCTCGACTCCGAAAGCAGGTCATACATGTATGGGCTGCAGCCGCCCACATCAAGAATTTTGATAGTTTTTTTATTTTTCCCGTAAAACCGTTCTAACAAATTAATAATGACAAAAAATCTCGAATAGCCATCTGGCCCCAACGCAACCGCGTCATCTCTGTGCTTCATATAATTATACTATCACACACTTATGGCTCGCCTGTCCAAGCGTATACGTAGTAATTTTGTACTTTTATGGTACAGTTAGCATCATGAAGCGAGTGCCTGAGAATACACAGGGGTGGAAGGTCAATAAGATTGATATATTTCCAAAGGGTTCAGACCAAAACATGAACTTTTTTGGCAATCCATTCTATGGCTACCGCCAGGTTGAGCTAACATTGCCCGGTGATAAACCAGCAACCTTTTATGGCATTCTTGTCGGGCCTTGTGTACACTCGGTGGTCTTCGGAGAAAATGACATGACTTATCTGGTAAAACAGCATCGACCTAATGCTATGCAGCAAGGTTCATTCGGACCGGTGCCCACAACGTTTGAGCTTCCCGGCGGTTTCGCCAAAGATCCTGATAATATTGACGCGTCGGTGCGCGCAGAGCTTGAGGAAGAGGCGCGTGGCCGCGGACTGCATATTAAACAGGTAGGAACTCCATACACCGCTCCCGGCGTATCAGATGAGGTTGACCATATATTTGTAGTTGAAGGTTTTCAGCTTGACGTTGCCTTACGAGGTTCCGATGAGCCCACCGAAGCAGATATGAACGTCCTGGCTGCACCATTCGACACGATATACGACCTTGCGATGACCGGAGAGATACTTACCAGTTCACAAACCCTTGCCGGTTTGGCGCTGGCCGCTTACAACCGTTAATTTCACGAAAGTTTCTTACTGCCAGGGGATACTATTGTATAATTGTGAAGATGATTAAAAAACAATGGAAAGAAACCACCGGCCTCATCCGAGAGCTGGCGATAACCGAATTTAAATTAAAGTACCAAGGTTCAGCGATGAGCTACCTTTGGTCGCTGCTCAAGCCGTTGGCCAGCTTCCTGATCTTATACATCGTCTTTGTAAAGATCCTGAAGACGGGCATCGAGCCCGAGGTGCTATTCCTGGGCATCGTCCTGTGGTCCTATTTTGCCGACTTTACCAGTGGTGGCCTTACTTCAATCGTAGAGCATGGTGACCTACTTCGTAAGGTGTATTTTCCCCGGGCGATTATCGTTATTGCGACAAGCGTCAGCGCCTTTATCACATTGCTGCTTAACTTACTGGCGGTAGGCGTCTTCATGATCATCACCCGTACGGAACCATCGGTGTATTCGCCATTATTGCTGCTCGTACTCGTCGAACTGTACATTTTTGCACTGGGTATTACGCTTATTTTGTCGTCACTATATGTAAAATTCCGCGACATCTCGCACATCTGGGAGGTCGCATTGCAGCTACTGTTCTATTCCAGCGCCATTCTATATCCATTGTCTGCAGTGCCAAAAGGACTTATCAACTGGATGGCGCTCAATCCCGTCGTACAGATCGTCCAGGATGCGCGTCGGGCGCTGCTCGATCCAAGCCTGCCATCTAGCTTTACCGTCATTGATAGGCACTGGCTCGCTATCGTTCCGTACCTGTTGCCGTTTATTATTTTCACCTTAGGCATCATTATTTTCTCTAAGTCTTCTAAGAACTTTGCGGAGAACGTATAGTATGGACGACATGAGTAATACACCATTAGCCGTAGAAGTTATAAAGTTAAACAAACGTTTTGTGGTTCCTCACGAGCAACACAATAGCCTTAAACAAAGCGCGCTTAATATCTTTAGGCCTAAGCGTTTTACAAAATTCGATGCGCTACAAGAGATTGATTTCTCCGTAAAAGAAGGTGAGTTCTTTGGTATCGTCGGGCGCAATGGTTCAGGGAAAAGTACGCTACTCAAAATCCTGGCCCAGATTTACCAGCCGACAAAAGGCACCGTAAAAGTTAACGGCCGCATCTCGCCATTTATCGAACTTGGCGTTGGCTTTAACCCGGAGCTTACCGGACGGGAAAACGTATACCTGAACGGCGCTATCCTTGGTTTGTCACGCACAGAGGTAGACGGCCTTTTCGATGAAATCGTTGCGTTTGCTGAGCTTAAAGATTTTATAGACCAAAAACTAAAGAACTACTCCTCGGGAATGCAAGTCCGCCTGGCTTTCTCTATTGCTATCCGGGCCCACAGAGGTATTCTACTTATCGATGAAGTGTTGGCGGTCGGCGACTCTGCCTTTCAGAAAAAGTGTTTTAAGTCATTCTACGAGCTTAAACGCAACAAAAACACTATCATCTTCGTCACGCATGACATGAGCGCGGTCAAACGTTTCTGCGATCGCGTCCTTATCATCGACAAAGGTAAACAGGTGGCAATCACCGATCCTGACGAAGCTGAAAATATCTACAACGAGCTCAACGCCAAGGGCGAAAAACAGGAAGTCCGTGAGACAGGTTTTAACAAGCGCTGGGGCTCCCGCAAGGTTGAAATCAGTGATGTGACCATTACGGGGAGTAACGGCAAAAAGAACAAGCCGGTAAAAACAGGCGAATCGGTCACCTTTACACTACACATAGATAAAAAAAGTACTGCTGCTAAAACCCCGATATTGGCAGGTTTGGNATTTTTCAACCAGGCCGGGGTGCGTATCGCCGGACCAAATAGCGAGGGTGTAAAAATACAAGCTGGCGATGGAACTGTCACTTTTCATGTCGAGAAGCTACCGCTCACCGCTGGAGAATATGATCTGACGGCTGCGATATTCAATGATGACACTCAGGAAGAATACGACGTCCGTGACCGTGGTTTTCGCTTTAATGTACTCGGTGAAGACAACATGCTTGGCGTAACTAAATTCTTCGGCTCATGGCACGTAAAGTAAACAAAAGCATATACGTTGTCATTCCAAATTACAACGGCGCGGATATGCTTGCGCCGGCAATCGATTCCGTCCTAGCCCAGAGCTACAAAGACTTTATACTGGTACTTGTCGACAATGGCTCAATCGATGACTCGCGCACCATTATGGAGTCGTACGAAGCTAAAGATCCGCGTATTAAGACTATCTTTCGTGATAAAAACTATGGCTATACGGGTGGCGTTAACCCCGGCATGGAGTTGGCTATTCAACAAGGCGCTCCCTACGTCGCACCATTTAATAATGATGCCATTGCTGATAAACATTGGCTCAAGCACTTGGTGGCTTTCTTGGATACTCACGACGATTTTGGTATTGCCGCCTGTAAGCTCGTCCATAGCGATGGCAAAACATTCGATAGTACCGCCGATTTATATACCAGCTGGGGCATTCCGTATCCACGTGGCCGGGACGAACCGGTCAGCAATAAGTACGATAAACAAACGACGATTTTTGGCGCTTCTGGCGGTGCCAGCTTATACCGCACGAGCATGTTAGCTAAAATAGGCCTGTTTGACCAGGATTTCTTTGCTTATTACGAGGACATCGACCTCAGTTTCCGGGCGCAATTAGCAGGCTGGAAGGTTGGCTTTGTCCCCAAATCAATCGTGTACCATGGACAAGGTAAAACCAGCGAAAAAATGGCTAGCGGCTTTACGACCACACAGTATATGAAGAACCTGCCGATGATCATCATCAAGGACATACCGTTTAAGCTGCTGTTTAAGGTGTGGCCGCGCTTTACGTTCGCATATTATATTTTTTTTGTGAACGCCATACTTACCGGTAGGGGGTGGGCTGCTTGCAAGGGCTGGGCACGCATGCTAGGGCTTATACCTAAGAAATTTCGCGCCCGTCGCGAAATTCAAAACAGCAATGTGGTCACCAACGAATATATCTGGAGTCTATTCACACACGATCTGCCCCCAAATGCACACAAACTACGCCATTTACGCAGCATGTGGTGGCGTCTTGTCGGACGTCGTCGCTAGCCGTTCGGTTTCGTTTTTTCCGAGGCCTGCCGCAAGCGCCATTCCCGCCAGTATCCACCATTGGCCGGCCACCGCTTCGTTACTCCAGGTGTGCAGCAGCATATTGGTCAGCACATAGGCGACGAAACTGGCGCATAGTATACCGGTATATATATCTCTGCGTTTCCATATGCGGATAAACAACCACACGTTTAAACCGACGAATAGCGCCATGCCGATGATCCCGATTTCGTAACCTATCTGGATGTAGTAATTCTCGGTGAGTTGTCCGCCGTTCGGATTGTGTATCGATACGAGGCCTGCTGTGCCTGGTCCGTGCCCCAACGGTTTATGCTGGATACCCTTTAAGCCCTCTTGCACCAAAAGCGTGTGATAACCATTTGAGTCAGGCCCGTTATTCGTCCGTACCTGATTACTGTGCACCACATACTGATGTACAAACGAAGTGTCGCGTAACAGATAGAGGCTACCGGCCAATATAATTAATATCCCCACAAGCAACGGCCAGTACTGCCGCGTTTTGGCCAGCAACCACATTTTATAGTGCCACCAGATGACCAAGGCAATCGCGAGGACGGCTGCCAGCCATGCACTGCGGGAAAAGGTCAGGGCAATGGCAATGCAGTGCGCGGCAAACGCACTAGCTAAAAGTATTTTTTTACGTTTATTATCGGTTTCAAAAAAGAGCAACGTCAGGGCAGCAGCGGGCAAGACTAAATAAGCGCCCAGGGCATTCGGTTCTCGTAACGTAGACATAACACGTGGGTAAAGCGGATTGTCATCGATAAAAAAAGCCGCACGGGCGCCACGGTCCAGTCCGTAGCCAAAATGTGTCAATATATCAGCCGGTAAAAAGTACTGAATTATACCTAGAGCGGCCACGGTCGTGCTTACAATAAGTACCAGTTTGATAACCGAACTAAAGACGAACTTAGGTACTAGCAAAACCGCGCTGTAGCCAAGCAATAAGTAAAGCGGCAGCCGCATATTGTACATAGTCCCAAGGATGGCACTTTCTTTGTATATTTCAGGATGGACAGCCCATAATAAGAGATGGAGTACGCCATATAACATGGTAAAACCTAGCAACGCCCAAAATAGCTTCCCTGCCTTCTTTTGCCAGAAAACCAAACAAATTGTGAACAGACTCAATACGCACAGAAAGATATCCTTCCCGACCTTCCAGGCATCAAGCCCACCCGTTACCAAGCTTAATGACTGCGACAAAAAGATATGAAACGGCAGATACGCAAGTAAGATACAGGCCCCAATGAGTGGTAGTTTATATAGCTTTTGCATTTGTTAGGTATAATTATAGCAACATGCAAAGAAAACATATCGTTATTGATGCTCGTAATCGTCGTTCTAGCACCGGACGTTACACCGACCGGCTGATCGAGCATTTGCAGGATGTTGACACTTTTCACCGCTACACTATTTTGGTCCAACCAGATGATGACTGGAAGTTTAGGGCTAAGAATTTTACGGCTGCCTCCTGCCCCTACCCGCAGTTCTCTGTTAATCCGCTCCACCAGTTTGGGTTCGCTTGGCAGCTATATCGTCTCAAACCAGATCTCGTGCACTTTACGATGACACAGCAGCCGTTACTATACTTTGGTAACATCGTAACCACGACCCACGACCTTACAATGTTCCATTTTGTACGACGCGGTACGACTCCTGCGCCGATATTCAAAATAAAAATGGGGTTGTATGCATTTCTGTTCCGGTGGAGCCACCTAAAATCTCAAAAAATAATCGTGCCGACTAAGTATGTCGCTAAAGACCTTGCTGCCTATCAGCCGTTAACCCGAAAAAAGATCGTGGTTACATACGAAGCTGGTGCACTACCGACAGTCGACAAACCAGTCAAACCCGATGCCATCGGTGAACATGACGAGTTTATCATGTATCTTGGTACGGCATTTCCGCACAAAAACTTGCCGCGTCTTGTCGAAGCGTTCGACATACTCCATCGTAAGCATCCTCAGCTTAAATTGATGTTTGTTGGTAAAAAAGAAATCAACTATGAAGAACTGGAGGCGTTGGCCGCAAAGCATCCATCGGCAAAAGACATTATCATCACTGGCTTTCTTCCTGATGCAGAGGTCAAATGGTTGTTTCAACACACTCGGGCATATGTTTTTCCATCACTAAGCGAAGGCTTTGGTTTGCCTGGTCTAGAGGCTATGGCCAACGGAGCGCCTGTCATCTCTAGCGATGCCACCTGCTTACCAGAACTATACGAAGAAGCAGCATACTACTTTAACGCTAAAAGCCCGGAAGAGATAGCGGCAAAAATTAACGATGTGCTTACTGATTCAAAATTACGCGATAAATTAGTTAAGAATGGTACGGTGCAGCTTGCAAAGTTCTCTTGGAACCGCATGGCGGATCAAACCATGATGGTCTACAAAGAGCTGATCGACTGAGCTATCGCCGCCTGACCGGCGGTAGTCGGGTGATAAGCGGCAGGAGCCGTTACACCTTGTATCCAAGGGTCGGTCGTACATAACTCGTGTCCAGAGAAGTTAGCAGGCACAAATGTTGCGCCGTATTGGGCAGCGGCAACCGTAAGCACGCCGTTCAGTATATCCGCTTGGCGATTAACCCAACTAGCTTCGTCTGTGGTAATACCCTGCGTATCCATACAGCCGAGCTTTGCCGTGTCGTAGGGATGATAGTAACCTACGATATATACTTTTGGTGGTGTAGCCCCTTCACTCTTGGATTGAATCTGGTGCATGGCCTTGTTCAGGTTGTAGTATAGCTTAAAGTCAAGGCCTGCGAGTGCAGCTGAATCGCTCCACGTACCACAGGTTCCGGCGTAGCACTTTCTAATAAAGTCTGACCAGTGTAGATCGTTTGTACCAATAGAAATAGTTATCATTTTAGGTACGCCACCGCTAAATGCGCGGTCAATTTGGGCCGGAACAGTCAAACCGTTTGCGTTTTGAGACTGCAGCAGGCCCTCTTTAGTCGTGGCGCCACCGCAGGCGATGTGGTCAAGCGGTATGTTTTTAGCTGCCGCCACAAGATGTGGATAGGCTTGGTCTGATCGGCCACAGGCCTTTGTTTCGGTAGAGTCGTCCATGAGTGGCAAGCCCGCCCCAGCAGCGATAGAGTCACCAATAGCAACATACTTATTAGATTGTATGACTTCGGCGGATGCGCTCATTGGAGCGATCCCCAGTGTTACGATTGAAAGAAGTCCGGCTAGAAGGTATGTGATACGTCGTTTCATACCCCTTATGGTACGCACTGTGCGTCAGATCAGCTATAAAATAGATAACACTTGTCGTTAATTAATTTTAGTTTACAGTATACGAGATGAATCGAAGCCTATTATTAGAGGCAACCGCCCTCGCATCAGGCGTATGCTTAGTCGCCTGTCCTAGCGGTGAATATGCGAAGCCTGCTCATCACAATACCGTACATGAACATGCACGAAGCATCGTGTCGTCCGCTACTTGCAGCGCCGAGGCCCTCGTTAACGCCGACAACGTCCCTACTCCTTCCAACCGTTTACCATTACGCCTGGAAACCACTGTACAGCGGGATCCCGCGGTAGATACTTTCATGCGCCTATATCCACCGCACAAGAGTTACTTATTACATCTTGGTCATACAAGCATCATTGGTTTCGACGTTAGGGCCGGTAGAAAAGATACCCACGACACAAATAGCATAAAAAGATCTTTGACTGTACTTAGCATCGATAATCCTGTCGCAGAAAATGCAAAAAATACCGTTATATTTGAACCCCTAAAAAATCACCGTACGGGAGATAAGGTAGCCGTATACCTTGAGCGTGTAGTAGACATCGATGATTTTCGTACCGTCGTAACCGGTCTTAGCCCCTGCGGTATCTTAGAACATACCGGCAATGGTGCCCAGCCATGGGAGTTGCAAACTACACCGGATGAGCTACAGCCCTATGTGTACGAAGAAGAACGTATTCGTTAGGCTTCGCTGGGCTTGAGAATAATGTGCCGGTCGCGGCCTTCACCAGCCGATTCGCTGACGAGACCGTGTTCTTGGGCTAGCTTGTGGATAGTCCTGCGGTCGACCGCATTCATGGGCTTCAAATCCATGGGCTCACCGGTTTCTTTAACTCGCTTAACCCATTCCTCTGCCTGCTTGCTCAAACGATCAGCGCGCTGTTTTTTGTAGTCTGCGATATCAACATTTACCCGTGTATATCCGTAGCCCTGGTTTTTTAATGCATTACTTACGAGGAATTGCATAGCCCGCATATTGTCACCGCGTTGGCCGATAAGGAAGCCATTGAGGTGCGTCGATGGAACTTCAAGCTCAATGACGTCATCTTCGCTTGTTGCGTGTACTTCAGTGTTGAGTCCAAAGAATGATAACAGGTCTTCGAGGTATTTCTTGGCGTACTGAATTGCGTCTTCCATCACTTCCTCCGTTTTTTGCGTGTGGCGGTTTTCTTGCTTACCTTTTTGGTCGGTTTAGTAACAATCTCAGCCTCAACGGCTTTTTTCTCACGGTCTGCAGCTTTCGGTTCTGTATCTGCAACCTTGTCCATCTCATCGGCATCTTCGCGGAGGATTATCGTTTGTTGGATAAACGCCACAAGGCCGCTGATCAGCCAGTATAGGCTAAGCGCCGACGCCAGATGTACCGTAAACATAAATACAAGGATAGGCAGTAAATAGGTGGTGTTACGGGCCATAGCGGCGCTGACATCAGACTGATCGGACTGTTTTCCGTTTTTAGCATCACGCAGGATGGCACGAAGGCCGCGGCTGTCTTTGGTTGTCGGTGATAATTGGCGGCTTTGTAAGAACTGTACGAGTGCGCTGCCTGCTACGATCAGTAAAGCTGGCCAGTATACCCCTTTATCACCGAGTGCGCTGCGCGTGAGGTCGACAACACCAAAAAGCGTCGAATCGAAGGCATGAATATTACCTGCGAGCTCCTTTAAGAAAGGCAGGTGTTGTAACGCAGGATACGCAAACGAAACCAGCTGATGCGGATCTTTTAAGACATGTTGCAAGCCAGAGTATAAACCAAGCAATATAGGTATTTGGAGCAGTATGACGCCGATCTGGCCGAATGGGCTGATGCCCCGCTCTTTGTAGAGCTCCATCATCATCATTGATTCTTTTTGTTTATTGCCGGCGGCGGCCTTCTTGATACGCTTCAGCTCAGGCTGGATTTTGCGCATCAATTTAACCTGGTGCAGCTGCTTCTTAACGAGCGGCCACATCAGCATGCGGATAACAACAGTGAAAAGAATGATAGCTATACCGAAGTTATGGCCCGGTAGCACGGCGTAAATGAGTACCAGCAGGTTAAAAATCGGCTGTACGATAATGGTCGTGAACATTGCGTTAATTAGTTCTCCTTAGTTTTACTATACCACGCCTGATCTGATTCAGGGGGGTTTTAACTGGACAAAACTCCAGCCTTTTCCAATTTTTCAGTCATCATGTGATGCAGCTGATGGCTTGGTAGTTCCGCCAACTGATCACTATACACGATAAATACTAAATCGTAGGGCATCGCTATCTTGTGTTCCTGGGTCCGAAGTGCTTCGTACATGCGCCTGCGTATACGGTTGCGGACGACCGCTGATTTATGTACTTTACGGCTGACGACAATGGCTACCCGATACGTGGTCCGTCGTTTGTTGGCGATATATTTCAGCGAACAGAATGGCCCGCGAATCGTTTGCCCCTTTTGATATACAAAACGGAGACTACCATAGCCCTGGAATCGGTGTAATTTGTCGATCATAGGTATCTGGAGTCCCCGTATTATATCTTCTATCCGTTAAGGACAGACGAATATCTTAGTGAGTAAGACGGTCACGGCCCTTAAGACGGCGACGGCGTAATACTGCGCGGCCAGCACGAGAAGCCATGCGCTTCAAAAAGCCATGCTCTCTAGCGCGGTGACGCTTCTTTGGTTGATAGGTTCGTTTTGGCATACTGCTCTCACTCTACCGCACATTAGGAGTTTGGACAACACGTGGGTGCCCTGCGCTACTGCTCTTAATGTCGGTTAATTATTTATTGCTTGCTATGTTCTGGTGAAAATAACAATATTTAACCCCAGTATTCTACCAAGTTTTCCACGTTTAGCCAAGTATTTTCCACAGTTTTCAAGAGAGGAATGTTGGCTGTGCATAACTTAACCCTTAAAATAGCCGCTTTTGCAAACATTCGTTGTAGTTACTGCAAAGTATGTGGAAAAGTCCTAGTTGATCGGGTATATTGAGGAATAGACATCTGTGAACATAACTGAGGGTAAGAGGGATAGCGGTGCAGAACAGCTTGTGGCAAGCAGTTTTAGGAGAAATCGAACTTTCGATTTCCAGAGGAAACTTTATAACGTGGTTCAAAAATACCACTGTGTTAAAGCAAGAGAATAATACAATTGTCATTGGTGTGCCTAATGTTTTTATCAAGCAACAATTAGAGCGCAAGTATAATGAGCTCATCGTTGAAACGCTCAAAAAGAATGGCCTCTCAACGATTCAGGTCGAATATAAGATCCACTCCCTTGCAGGCAGGAACCAAGCCAGCAATGACGATGATCCTGTTGTCCTCACCCCTTCACCACGTCGTTCGGAAACAGCAACATCCAGTACGCAGACAAGCACGTTGTCACATAATTACCGCCAAGGCATAAACGAACGGTATACCTTCGAAAACTTTATCGTTGGTTCGGGCAATGAGCTGGCATACGCCGCCTGCCAAGCAGTCGCTGCGCAACCGGGCACAAAATATAACCCTTTATTTTTATATGGCGGGGTTGGTATAGGTAAAACGCATCTTATCCAGGCCGTCGGAAATACCGTCTTGGCCAACAAGCCGGACGCACGCGTCGTTTACGTATCCAGCGAACAGTTCGTGCAAGAATTTGTCGATGCCCTGCGTTTTAAGAAGAACACCGACTTTGCTGACCATTACCGCGGCGCCGACGTCCTTATCGTCGATGACGTACAATTCTTAGCCGGTAAAGAGAAGATCCAGGAGGAGTTCTTTCACACCTTTAATGCATTACACCAGGCAAATAAGCAAATCATCATAAGCAGCGATAAACCCCCGCGTGAGATCCCTACCCTCGAAGAACGACTGCGTTCACGATTCGTATGGGGTATGAGCATCGATATGCAGACACCCGATTTTGAGACGCGCTGTGCTATTCTTCAGACCAAAGCCGATACCCACGGCGTACAGCTGCAAACCGATGTGACAGAATATTTGGCTACTAATGTGCAGACAAACATTCGTGAACTTGAGGGCGCTCTTAATCAACTGCTCGCCTTTTGTGAAATGCGTGGCCTCGAACCCGACCTTGGCATTGTCAGCAGTTTGCTCGGTAACACTCAATCCCGGCCTAAACATATCAGTGCTAAGCAGATTATCGAACGAACCGCCCGCCATTTCCAGGTTGCCATCGAAGACATGTTAGGACCTAAACGCGATAAAGACATCGTGGTTCCGCGACAAGTCGCGATGTACATGCTTCGAAGCGAATTACATTTGAGCTTTCCTAAGATTGCCCGTGAGCTCGGACGAAAAGACCACACGACGGCGATTCATTCAGTTGAAAAGATTGAGAAAGAGTCACAGCTGGATGCAGACCTCAGGACGGCCATCACACAAATCAAGGAACGTCTGCATGTGTAAAAGGTGTGCACATCCAGTGCAAAGTATGCTAAAAAACTGTGGGCGTGCATACATTTTGTGCGCAGGTAATTGGCATATCGCTCGGGTCCTATGGATAAGTAGTCGGTTCTCCACGGTTTCTACACACCGTCATACCCTGCGCTTATCCACCTATTTTTCAGGAATATTACCCCTGTTAAATGAGTGTTTATCCACGTCATCCACAGTACCTATAATAAGAGCAAATAATGTATAAATACGTAAAGTAGGAGTTATTAATAATGAAGCTGCAAGTCACTCAGGAAAACCTAAACAAAGCCCTTGGCACCGTTGCTCGTGTCGCGAATACGCGTGGTACATTACCGGTTCTCGCTAACGTACTTATCAAAACAGTCAACAACAGGCTCAGCATTGCTGCTACTAATTTAGACATCGCCATCACGCATTACATAGGAGCCAAAGTCGCCGAGGATGGCTCTATAACCGTCCCTGCTCGCCTTATGCAGGACTTTGTAAGTAGTCTTCCTGGGGGCATCATAAACCTGGATCTTGATGAGTACAAGCTACACATTGCAACCGATCAGTATAAATCGGTCATTAACGGTGTTGCCGCCGACGAGTTCCCTGTCATGCCTGCTATCGAGGGTGGTAAAAAGTGGATCATCCCTGGTCAAACCCTTAAGCGTAGCCTGCAGCAAGTGGCTATGGCTGCCTCAAATGACGAAGCCCGGCCAGTACTAACCGGTGTCCTGCTTCATTCACAGGAAGGTAAGCTATACATGGCTGCCACCGACAGTTACCGTCTGGCGGAAAAAGAAATTGGCGACCACAATGAGGCTATCGAACTACTTGTCCCTGTCACCGCCATGCAAGACCTCTTACGTATTGTGAGTGATTTTGAAGGTGATGTAGAAGTAACGAGCGACGAACAACAAGTACTGTTCCGTGCCGGCGACGTCGAGTTGGTAACTCGTCTTATCGAAGGTAAATACCCCGATTACCGCAAGCTGATACCTGAAACATTTGCCACAGCAGCAACCCTTAAGCGTGCAGACCTACTGAACGTGACTAAAGTATCTAGCCTATTCGCACGTGAAAGTGCCGGCAGCATCACTATTAATGTCGATGAGGCAACACAAAGCCTGAGCATCCGTTCCGTTGCATCACAATTAGGTGAAAACACCGCGAACGCTGACGCCAAAGTTACCGGTACCGGTGTTATTACGCTTAACAGCCGCTATTTGATGGACGCCCTCCAGGCGCTTTCCGGTGATGAAGTCCTCTTTGCCTTTAACGGTAAGCTTGAGCCAACCGTTATACGTGATCCCAAGAGCTCAGACTATACGCATATTGTGATGCCACTTAAGTCCTAGCCTACTACAATAGCTATATGATACGAGACATTCGGCTGCAGCATTTCCGTACGTACACGGACGCTTCTTTTACTTTTACGGAAGGCGTTACTATTATTGCCGGACCAAATGCCAGTGGCAAAACGAACTTACTTGAATCGATTCTTGTTGTGGCCCGAGGCAGCTCCTTTAAGGCAAAAGATGTCGAGCTAGTGCAACATGATGCTGCCTGGATGCGCATCGACGCCCATACCGAAGACCACACCCGTATCATTAAATATAAAGCCAAACCAGTTGCCCAAAAAACCTTTGAGTTAGACGAACACACTGTAACAAGATTACACGAATCAAAAACACTACCAGTCGTTCTTTTTGAACCGAATCACCTGCTGCTATTAAGCGGCTCTCCTGAATTACGACGAAGTTTCATAGATGATTTGATCGAACAATCGCAAACCGGCTACGGTGCCACCCGGCGGCACTACAAACGTGTACTCGCTCAACGCAACGCGCTTTTAAAGAAAAATCCGCCCAATCTAAAAGAGCAGCTTTTTGTATGGAACGTGCGCTTAAGTGAACTCGCAGGGCAAATCGTCAAACAGCGCGCTGCGCTCATCGAGCAGTTTAATAGTCACATCCCTGAGCTTTACATACAGCTGTCTAGTCGTAATAACATCGTGCGTCTAGAATATGCGTCACGGTTCAGTATAGAAAATTACGAGTCCCAGCTGTTGCATAAACTTGAGCAAAACACTGAACTTGAAGCGCTACGGGGCTTTACTGCCTACGGTCCGCACCGTGATGATCTGACGTTCTATATGGACGACCACATGCTGCAAGAAACAGCTTCCAGGGGCGAAACAAGGACGCTCGTGCTCGCTTTGAAGGTCGTTGAGCTGCACATCCTGGAAGCCGCCCGAAACGTCCGTCCTATTGTGTTATTGGACGATGTATTTAGCGAGCTTGATACGGAGCGCCGTCATGCGCTTACAAGATACATACGGGATTACCAATCATTTATTACAACCACCGATGCCGATGTTCTTACTGAATATTTTTCAGCAGCTACCGACAGTATTATAACGACCGCTAATTAGTGGTGTTTTTGGCGCTGATTACACCAGAGTCGAATACCGTAGCACCTGCACCATTCTTAAGTGTTACATGTACGGTAACTAGCTCAGAATAGTCCATGCTACCATAGTACACCGCGCCATCAACGCTAGCTGCGAATAGGACGGTGTCACCCGGGTTGGCACTATTACGATCCCTTGAAACAGGGACTATATTATATACGGATATCTTTTTTGCACCATTTGGTAATGATGTTGCAAATTTGCTGAGCGCAAAACGAAGATTTTGTACCTGATCAGTCGTCACGCCAGAATCCAGTAATGCATCAGTACCGGTAAAAGTCGGCTGACTTTTAACTGAAATACTCGATTGTTCACTCTTCAGGGACTGCTGTTGATTCTTTGGCAGAGTGTTATAGTTCGGAACGAGTGAATATAATTTACCACCCCGCTTTTCGGAGTCAGCGGAGGTACCGTAATACACGGTTTGTCCATCGGGCGCTACTACGAATGGCTGGATAGAATTCAATGTGCCTTCAAAAGCAGCAACCTTACGTATTGTTTTTTTACCAACCTCGTACGTCCAGATAGCGCGGTTATTGCCATAAATAATCTGATTGTTATTAAGCCAGGATACACTGAATGGATTAGTGGCATTACCCGCCAGGAAGCGTGATACGGTATCGCTCGCGATATCGTATACAAACATACCATTGTTAGTGCTGTAGCTGAACTTGGAGCTGTCTGGTGACCATCGTACATTACCAACTCCCGTTAATTTCTCGGGAAGCTGTGTTGTCGTACCGTTACGGTATAAACGCGTAGGCTCTGTCTTATCACCAAAATTGACCCGTGGCGCAAATACAGCCACGGTACCGTTAGCGGAAATACTCGTCATCGTTGCAGTACCCTTAGTCTGATCAATGATGGCAGGATTGCCATTTGCGTCGGTATACACCGTATTATTGTTGGCATCGACATAGGAGTACTGGCCGGCTGCATTTGCTGATAGCGTGTTTACTTTTGCCGGTGTCTTAAAGCCTACCACAGTGGTCGTGCCGTTTTTATAATGCTCCCATAAGGTGCCGCTTTGCCCAAAGAATTCGGTTGGATTTACCCAGTATACCTGCGTTAAACCGTTTATCGTTCCACTCAGATACGGCCGGGCACTTGCCCCACCAAGTGGATAGGTGTACAAAATTTGACCGGAAGTTTGTAGGAAGTATAGTGTCTTTGCCCCGTCAACATAAATATTTTGCGCCGGGTTGGCAGTGACAGTCGTGTTGGTTACGAGTGGATTGATCGATAAGTCAACCGAGGTAACCTGTTTTTTTGTGATTGTTACGGGAGCTTCCGTCTCCGCTCCGTTCTCAGAAGCAGTTACCTGATAGTCCCCTGGAGTCAGACGTAGTTTAGTGTTTCCTTTGCCGATAGCTTCCTGCTTTTTATTCGCAGGCTGAATAGAGATAACCGCACTCTTAGAAGAAGTTTTTACCTCAAGTACGCCGGTGCGTTGCCTGGTAATGATCGCGCTGATGATAACAGCTGAGGCAATCGCAGCAGCGATAATAATACCGATAATGATGATAACTTTTGCGCCCTTGCCCATGGTACTAGGCGTATTGTAAGACGGATTTCCTGTAAATTGATACGCGTTACTGTCCATAAAACCCCCTAGCCTATAAGCCCTTTTTCGTTCAGGTAATCAACGACACTACTTGGTAAATTAAGATTTGTAACGACTGATTGCGGAAAAAATGATCCCGGACCCAACACCGTAGCGTACTTTCCATCAGTCAATTTCATAACGATATATGCCGGGTCAGCGGCCTTTTCGTTGGTTGGCTCGACATAAATTACTACCCAATCTTTTCCCTCGAAGTAACGCTGATCTTTTATGGTGTAGTCTTTTCCCGCCTCGGGTAGTGATGCAGATGGATCGAGCTTAGCACCGGATCCCCCAAGGCTTTGTGAAGTAGTATCCTGAATATCTTCGTTTTTCGTCTCAATAGGCTGGGCATTGCCCAAAATAGCAGATTTAGCGACAAAACCTCCGCCCAAAATAGCGATGATTAGTAATACACCTATAATAAATTTTTTATTGATCATCTTCGGTCTGACCCCTCTCCAATATAAACATATGCATCCGTCCAAAAACCGTCTTTTGTTTGGGCTTCACTGATCTGCTCGGCAGGCGGAGCATTATCTGTATGAGCACCAAAAGTAGTCTTGCCTCCATTTATACTAGCGATTTCGGTGTGTCCGGGCTTAAACAGGAAGTCTCCCGGTTGTGATTCAGGTACAGTGATGTGACGTAGCTGCGGCGTCCCTGCCATAGCACTGGTGCTAAAGATAACCTTCTGTTTAAACGTTAACCATATAGCTACCGTTTCTAGACCACTACAGTCTACGACTTGTTTAAATGGCTGCGTAAAGCCACCCTGGGCATTGAAGCTATTCATAAATGCCTCTGGGTCACCATGACCACCTCCCCACAAGTAACCGAATGGGTCAAATTTACGAGCGTTACAAAGGAGAGCGGCATTGCCGGTCGCGCCATCACAGTTCACTGAACTCGAACCACACTGGTTGGTCGGCGCAGACGCTGAACCGCCAGTAGTAGAAGCAGATGCGTTACTATATCGGTCGAGCACTTCTTTAGCGAACTGGATACGCTTTTCCATTTGAGGTTTACCTGCCGCCTCGAAGCCTTCTTCAAAGATGGTAACCGCTGAGGTGTAATCAGCTGCACCAGTTAACGCCCGGTATGTGCTGGCATAGTTTCTGGTGAACTCCTGCCACAAATAGTCCAACTGGACATCCAAGTTCGTGACAGGTTCATTCTTTTGGTTGGCAAAATCTACTAATGGCTTTTGTCTGGCCGTATATGTCCATTGGGCAATACCGAACCCTACTCCATCTTTCGGGAATGGATCCTTTGATTTATCCTGTTGTGCTAGTGGGTTGACACCGGACTCCTGACGGAGGTTGCCAATGATACCGGCTGCCTGATCGGGGCTCAAACCCTTGCTCCTAAAGAAGTTGAAGGCTTTTTCAATATTGTCGTTGCCTTCCAACGACGTCGTACCGTCACAACCACTGGCGTTAGGATTAAATGTCGGACAGGTAAATTTGATCGTACAGTACTGGCTGTAATCGATCGTGTTGTCGGTGTCCGCGAGGGCATGGGTAGCCGGCAATATCGCGCAAATTAATGCGATGACACTGATATATAAGACGCGTGACGTGACTTTTGCTATACGCGCCACAATCATTTTAATCATCTAAGTTGCCCACTTCCTTATAGCCATACGCGCCACCGATGCCGCCCCTGACAGAATTATCAATTAATGCACAGTTCCAGACTTTTTGCGCCTTGTCATCATCGTCACCGACCTTTTCATATAACGCATCATACCATCTGTTGCGGTCCGTCATAAGGTCCCAGTTTAGCTCTTGTTTGGTGAAAATACCAAGGTCATCTGCATTTGTTGCAGTTTCCGGGGTTAACTTTATCGGGTCGGCATCCAGACATTCTACCGGGAAGTCATAGGTGTAGACGCCAGCCAGGTTGGCGGGGGCGTACGGGTCTTCGATCCAATCGGCATTTGCGGTGCGCGATATGGCGTTAAACGGTGCGCTGAACATCGAGCCGATCGAGCCGAAGATATTGTTGCTAATCTTCTTTGGTGGATTGTTAACGACCGAAAACGCTAATTTTGCTAAAGCTGAGTCTGGATTGTTCAGGGCAAAATACCGTTCGTGGATGCTCATATCGGCGCGCTTTTCGTTCATGTAGGCGTAGTAACGCTGTGTTGAAGACAGTTTGGTTTTTTCGTTGGTAAGTGCTCCGCCTTCGCCGCGGGTTGCCGTTTCGGCGGTGGCCACTGCACCGGAGCCGCTCGCACCGATAATTTGACCACTTATATATGCTGGCGGCGTTGAGGCGCCAAAGAAGCTGGCTACCTTCCCGGTAATCCAGGCGGTTACGTCTTCAATATTAGTCCCGATGATGCCTAGTGCGGCGCTCATAAGGCCCTTCATGATCGGTCCGGTTATAAAATCTACAAGGTTGCTAAACACCCCTGATAAAAGACCAATACTGTTTTTATAAACCTGCAAAATAGGATGCACGATCTTACCGATGGTGTTATTCCAGCCGTCTTCTATGGTTTTGGCAAGATTCGGGCCTCCAACCATCTGTTCCGGGCACAAGAAGGCAAATTCTTTTTCGGCTCGGACAGGATTATTCTTGATCACCTCTTGATGATCGGGGCCGCAATATTCTTCTTTGTTCTTAGCGTCTACCCATGTGGCGGCATCTACCTGGTTAGGCGCATGGTTAATCGTTGTTGACCACCATTCATTATTGGAAGCGGCCGTAAGGTTTTGCATAAGTCCATTAAACTGGTCGCCAGCAAATTGACCCGTTACTACTTGGTCATCGGCATTCTTTAGCGTTATGTACATCCCCATAACCATGCTTAATTTGGCAATATATACCAGTTTGGACAGTGAGCCGTTACTAAGTGATTCATCGACATTGGAGAGTGAGTCTAAAATACCGAAGATTGTCTGGTATACGTTTAGCTTTTGGGCTAAATGCGATGCGATCTTTGAGGCTGTATCACCAAGTACGATGCCATTGTCAGCTGGTAATTCAGCGGTGACACTTTCCGAGACATTTCCAGCGCCATTTCCGTCACCATAGGATTCGTTTGAGCCATTCCCATCGGTGTCGCCCTTCTTACTCTCATCCTCCTTTTTTCCATCAACGCTGTGTGATCTATTGTCCGGATTAGACGGGTCTGTCGAAGCACTACAGCTTTCAATACCAAAAATACATTTAATAAACAGTCCGGATTTAGAGTTTGCGGGCAGCGCTTTAATGATCAGCCGGTTGCGCATTCCTACTATCATCTCCTGCGGGGTCGTCGGGTTACCGTTTTTATCTTTTAACGGTATAAGGTCAAAGAATCGCCAGCCACGGACTCCAATCATATTTTGGATGTCTTTACGTACGGCACGGCGCATAAAATAGTTAAACCATTTCGGCGACTCGGCATTAACGGCGGCTTTAATAGCTTTGCGCGCCTCCTTGTCGTTCCCCAGTTTGTTGACGTCCACAAACTCGTTGAGCTTGCCCGTTAACCGGTCAATAGATTCCAATGCTTTGACGTCACCCTTTAGAGCAGATTCTAGCGTACCCGAAGGCAGGGCGTCGGGGCCGCTTGTCGGGTCAAAGGATAGCTCTGTATCCTTGACCTGTATGATCGCCGGTCTCGTCTTGAGCTGATTGTTGTCAAAGTATGCAACACTAGTAAATTTGATGCCTCTGCGCTCAAACAAATCCTGTTCGAACTGACTCACACGGTCGGCGCGAGATGTGCCGCCCACGGTACGCAGTTTGTTATACCAATCCCAAAAAAGCGGATCTGACAGAACACCACCCTTACTGGCCTTTTCGGCTCGGAACAGCAAGTTATCCGATGATTTTTTACTATCCTTACTTTCAGCGATGTCCATAAGTCGTGCTGACATATAGGCTTGTAGGTATCGTCGCGAGCGGTCACGAGTGTCAACGCCCTGCAGGCGGGCCATGGACGGCGCATCTAAATTGGCAAGGATATGGTGTAGCTGGAACGTTTCTAAACCGGTAAACATACCGAAGGCACCACCGACCAGAGATGAGATAAGTCCACCAGCCACAAACTTTTTACGGTTTTTGCTCATGAACGAGAAGGCTTGTTTTAGCGGAGTCTTATTCTCTGCTCCTGTGTAACCTTTGCCGACGTTGTCATTCGCTTCACCGGCTTCCTCGCTTTCGTCACTCTCTCCTTTCGCACCACCTAATGCCGCCGCAAGCCGCTGAGGTGTGGCCACACCATCCCCAGCACCTTTTGCAGTGTTGTTGGCACGCTGTATTGGTGCCTCATTGCCCGGCCTGTCGTATACGCCTTGTCCAGGCTTGGCAACACCCTCGCCTGCCGCTCTAGCGGTATTGTCGGCCGGAAGTGTTAAGCCACTGCCGGCTGCAGCATTAGTAAGCGCACGCTGTTCGGCTTCTTCGGCCTCCGTACTGGACCTGCTACCTGCTTTATATAAAGAGTGTACCGCTCCGGCACCCCTTAGAGTATCGCGTATCGGTCCACCACGCCGACGACGGTTAAATAATGGACGAGAACGCCGTTCACGAGGCTCGTTCGAGGGGCGATTATCGGTCGGACGGTTATCTTCATCCATATATATCCCCTATTATGCCCCAGGATATTGTTGATTTAAATCGATGGTTCCTTGCATCTGTCCCATATCACCGCTTACGGGCATTGGGCCTGTATTTTCTGGCGGCTGGGCTGACGGAGGCAACGGAATATTGTCGGTGGTATTCATGACGTCGGTAATCTGTGTATTCTGGCCAGGATTGGTACTGATAAGGCCGGTTTCTGTCGGACTCGCCACAACCTGCAGGTGTACATGGCTTTGTCCGGCAAAGAATAATCCTTGCCCTACGGGGAATTGGCTGAGACGTTTGCGCTCCTCGGCGGTCAGCTTAAATACATCCGCCAATACGTCCACGGCACTCGGTGATTGCTTAAGAAGGAACTGCATAGAGGCGTTGGCAACCACTGCTCTTCCCATACGTGAACCCATAAAGTCTTCTACGTCCTGAGTGATCGTAGTGATGCCCAGGTTATATTTACGGGCTCGCTTAGCTAGTGAAAACAAGAAGTTAGCAGAATCTTCGTATTTCATTAATTGCCATGCCTCGTCGACAACAAGCATCCGCCGGCGTTGGTCGCTCTTTGTCTTATTCCAGATAAAGTTCAGCACAATATACATAGCCACCGGGCGAAGTTCATCTTCTAGGTCACGGATGTTAAAGACGACAAGCGGATTGTTGATGTCGATATTGGAAGGCTGGCTAAAGATACCCGCAAACGTACCAGAAGTGTACTTGCGCAAGCGTTGGGCAAGCTGCGGACCAGTGCCGCCCATATGCAGCAGCGTCTCGTAAAGATCGGCAATGGTTGGGGGTGGCGAGGTGTGGGTCAGCGGATCGTTTGTAATGCCCGCCTTGGCATACGTTTCAATCAGCGCAGCATCAAGATCGGACTCTTCTACAGGGGTTAGCGCGGGTGCCATTTGTTGTGCACCACCAACCATTTGTGCCTGTGCGCCACCCATCATAAGACGCAAAAGTCCGTGCAGTGTAATAAGGTTGCTGCGCAGTGCGTTATCGGCTTCTTCGGTATCGATGACGTGTGGTAAGTCGAAGGGGTTAATACGCGTAGAAGAACTCAAGCTAAGCCGAACATAGGCACCGGCAACGGCATCACACATCCGCTCATATTCATTTTCAGGGTCGATGATAAAAATTTCTGTACCCGACATAAGGGACCGAAGCGCCTCTAGCTTAACCGTAAAGGACTTACCTGCACCAGACTTGGCGAAGACGACTGCATTACCGTTCTCGAGCGTAAACCGGTCGAAAATAACTAGACCGGAGTTGTGCATATTGATGCCATATAAGATGCCGTTTTCCTGGCTGAGGTCGGCGGAGGTGAACGGAAAGCTGGTGCTGATAGCGCCGGTGCTCATGTTACGGCGGATCTGTAGTTGGTCGGTGAATTGTGGCACGGTACTATTAAGTCCCTGCTCCTGCTGGGAGGTTGCAGCTTTTGAATAGACGAGTTGTTGGCCCAGCATGGACTCAACCTTATGTGAGATAAATTCGAGTTCTTCCACGCTGCCCGCGAAAATGGTGAAGTAGAATCCAAAACGGAAGAAACGCTCTTCTCCAACCTGCAATTTGTCGCGCATTTCCTCGGCGTCGAGGATAGCGGCTTGCTTGGCGGGATCACGTACGCGGCCTTTTTCGTTGTCAATCTGGATGCCTGCCTCGAGCTGCGTTACCTTCTTACGCAGGTTTTCTAGCACGACTTGACTTTCTACGGGGTAGATCATCATGGAAATATCCATGACTTCATCGAGGTTTACGAGGCTGCTCAGCCATCCTGTATACAACTGACGCGGGTAACCGTACACGTAGTAGGTACGCGCAACGCGGGTTCCTAATTGAAAATAGGTGCTCTTAAGCTCCACCGAGCTCGGTGCGATAAAGTCACGTAGCGCGGTAATACCTTTCTGAAAGGCCGCGTCGACTTCTTGCTGCTCGCGCATCTGTTGTGCCTGTGCTTGTGCAACAGGATCGATCTTTGGTTTTTTGCTGAATAATGCCATAACGCTACGTCAACTCCCTATCTAAGTATGGCTGGGGAGCATGTCCTTCGCCCTTAGTAATGATATCGGCGTTCAGGTTATTGAAATTTTTAAGCTCCTGACGTGTTGCAGTATCGGGATTGTAGGTGTCATAAAAGAGCTCGATCAATTCTTGCGTGTCCAATGGAAGTCCCTGGATGTTGCACTGCATCAAGCCGCCAAGTACAGCTTGGACACGGTTGCGCAGCTCCGACTTTGCCTTCTCAAGCTCTTCTTCGTTGATAACGACGTGCTGCTCTTTCTTGTTAAAGAGGTCGGTAAAGCCGGTAACGAAATTCTTACTTTGAGTAAATGCTTTTTGGACGTCGACATGCGGGAAAAACGGAATAACAATATAGAACTTCTTGTCCATGATGTTCGTTTGTTGCGCCAGTGACGAGATGTAGCCGATGTAGTCGTCCATAAGCAGTGCTAGTAACATATTGTCGTGTTCGGAGCGAATCTTATCGAGTTTTTCAAGGTACGGCGCAATATCGACTTTTTTGGAGCGTATAAATATCTGAATAGGAAAATACAAGGAGTTTAAGAAGTTTTGGTAGTTGTATTCAACCGCCTCTTGCTCTTGGTGACTCATCAGGTCGAAGTTGATTGATTTGACCATTACAACGGTGCGATATGAGCCGTCATTCATGATAACGATACCGTCACGAATCTCGGCGATCTGCAGCATATTTTGCGTACTGTTAGGGTTACCCTGAACGAGCGGCTTCGCCGGCACGACCCCTGGTCCGCCTACGGCTGCGACCTGTTGCGCCATGCCTGGCTGTTGTGCGGGCATCGCCTGTTGTGGGTATGGTGTCTGAGACGGCGGTGTCTGTATCTGGTTTGGCTGTGGCATCGGCATTGGTTGCTGATTCGGTATAGCAGCAGGCTGGGGTGCGTAAGGCGTCCCCTGTTGCGGCTGACCTCCATATGGCGGCGTTGCCCCTGGCATTGGTTGCTGTTGATTAGGCGAATTAGGATTCATAGATGCTTAGACTATCCCCACCGTAGCTATTTGATCTCATAATGACTAGTGCAGTGAAATGACTACTTCGTCCTCTGGCGGTTCTTTGCGCTTTTGTGCCTCACGCGCAATAGTCGCCACATTGAGATCGTCGTTCCTTGCAAGATCTAGTATAGCAGCGTCAGGGATTTGTGTCACCTTCGGTGCGGGTGGATTTTTCTGCGTCGGTTGACCAGAGTTATCCACAGGCTGTGCTACGGGCGTCTGTACTGGTTGTTGTTGTGTCGCGGCCCCGGCTTTTTGCGCGGAAAGTGGCTGGATGACGTGCAAATGACCGTGCATATTAGGGCTAAAAGCCGGCTCATTCTTGAGATGTTTTATAAACGCTTCTTCTGCCGGAGTAGGTGCCGCCGCCGCTACCGGTAAGTCCGTTGCTGCTGTCCCGGGAGCAACCACCTGAGTGTTAAAAGTGACCGAGTCTTGGGGTACGACAGTTGTGCTTTGCTGTGCCGGTTGATTCAGGAACCAGTAGTTACTGGGTTGTGCGGTTTGCAGTTGTTGCGGCTGAGGTGGCGGAGCCACGGGGGTATTGGCCTGCTGCATACGTTCCATGATTTGTTGACGGTGTGCTTTGGCTGATGCGGTGATCATAGTATCGAACTGATGGGCAACGGGGTTATTCTGTACGTCGAGTATATCGTCCGCGGCCTTGACATCGACATCGCTTGCGGCGGTCATGGGCTGTGGTAATGACGCGCCGCTTACGAGCCGGTCTGAGGCGGCCGGAGCGGTCGCAGCCGCTGCCTGGCTGTACATATTTACGTTCACATTCTTTACTGCCCAACCTCGGCTGTCGATGGTATCTGACAGTGCACGCAATCTGCTGCGCACTTCATCTTCGTTGAGTCCGTTAGTCAGGCTATGCTCTACTTTTTTTGGCGCCGTAACCGTAACGAGCTCTTTGACGCCGCTTTGATTCCATATACGGATACGTGGCTTGATAAGAAAACGGATACGCGCTAAGGCCCAAATTTCCGTTGGCTGGTCACGACTCCACGGCCATGCAAAAAATACGCAGACAAGCGCGACGGGTACAAAAAAGGCTGCCAAAAAAGTTGCCCCGTGCGATGACACAAAATAGGTAAGATAGCCGTTAATTGCCGCCACACCAGCATAAATAAACTGACGAAGCGTCAACGGGCCGATTAACTTATCTTCAGCCTCAATATCTTGAAGGACTTTATACGTAGACATAGACTACCTTTAAATATCTCCTCGGTTTTGGTCTGGGCTGCGCAATACACGGGCCTGGGCCTGGGCCTGGGTTGCGGCGTTGTTGTTCTCGAAGCGTTGGTACATCTTGTTAGGATCTTCATTGCTGCCAGTAAGCGTACCGGTGTTGTCGTACTCTTGCTTGCGGGCATCACCACGTTCGTAGTAAGAAATATGGGCTGGTGGTTTTGGATCCAATGGGTTGGTCGATGCTACCGGTGCTTGGCCTCTCAGCCACTGCATGTGGGCGCCAAGGTTCTGCTGGGCTGCTTCAAGTGCTTGGACGTTTTCGCCAGTTCCATACATCTTGTTTTGATCCATTTCTGCGAACGCCGTGTGTGCTTGTTGGACACGTCTCAAAGCGGCCTGTGCGCCCGCGCTGCTCTTGTCAGAGTAACCTTGATATTCAGTGTATGCCTGCTGGTATTGGTTCTGCCAGTGCTGCAGGTGATTCTTAAATCCGGGTCCACGGTCACGGATAAGTGTTACAGGGTCGCCAGATCCCCACGCTTGAGACATAAGCGTATCCATCTGCTCTTTGCGCTCATGCGTAGTCTGAGGCTTGCCAGGGTCGATACCTGCCTCTTTACGGACCGCACCATAGAGGTTACCGAAACCGGGCGCGAGGTCGTGACGCTTGACCTCTTTATTCTTAAAGTTGGCATATCCAGCCAGCGAGGCAGCGGTAGAGGCATTGCCACCGGATGCACGGGCCAAAGCTTGAACCTGGTCTTCCATGTTGTCGAATCCGGTTCCGGTATTTGCCATACCTTGGGCGGCGGCAAATTGTTGGGCCCGTCCAAAGCCGATGGACGATTGGACGGCTTGAACTGCACGACGTGCTTCGGCTGTGGCTTCTTCTTCACTCTTGCCCTGAGCCATGTAACGGGCACGCAGGCCGGTCATGGCATTGCCGGCGCTATCGTAGGTAGCCGCGCGCAGTGCATCATCATCGTCTGCGATTGCCTGGTATCCTGCACTCTTCATGAGTTCTGCAGCGGCATTGCGTCTGTTCTGGTCACGCGCTTCTGCACCGCGTCCGCCCATACCAAAACGTCCCTTCCAGCCAGTACCGAGGCTCGAGCTGGCCGTGTTGAACGTCCGTGACAACGGGTTATTGTCAGAAAAGCGGTTTCCTGTCTTCATGGCCTTGAAGTTTTCGCTTGCCTTCTTACCACGGTAATTCTTAAGACGGTCAAATGCACCACGGCTCCGGTCGTTCACAACTCCAGTAAGCATGGCGGCGGCACCACCGACACGGCTTATCACCCAAATTGTTACAAAGTCTGCGCTGAAGTACAGGATAAGCGCTGTTAACTGGTGAATAATGACGTTACCCGGTGCATTATAAGAGATAACCGCTGCAACGCGGAAGATAGCAATAACAGTAGCCACCGCAACGGGCGCCAGCAATACGGATACGGTCGCCCCCTTCCAGAATTCATACCCTTTGCGGGTATTCGGCAAGATAGCACATGCTATCGCTAATGGAGAAACAACTAATAACGCGTATGAAGCCGTATGAATAAGTAAGAGCGCCAACAAGGCTAGCGCAACTGCAAGCACGCCGGTTACCACGAAGCTTAGCAATCCCATCCACCCCAAGCTCAGCGCCGCGCCGCTACCGACAAGAATCAAAGAAAAGGAGCTACCTCCACCTAATTCTATTTGGTTCATACCGCTGAACGGTGCATAAATAATGGTTCGAACACCGGTTGTCGCATCATTACTTAAACCATAGAATACTTTCAGTACGTCCCAAGATAAACCGATCATAATGGCAGAGGCCAGCAGCACCGGCAAGACCTTTCGTGTGGTATAGGCGTCCATTATCTCCAGGCCTGTTGCCTGGGAAACGATCATAACCAATGCTGCTATAACGACAAGCCCAAGAGCCATAACACGAAAACTATTCCAAGCAACGTGATAGCCTCCTGATTTGTCAAAGACAGACATGTCACCCTTTAACTGACTATTGAGGAAGTCGTCAAATTGACCAAGGAGAAAAGTTGCGCCTTCTATAATCGGACATACCACCCATTTCAAGCTGATAATCGATGTCGCGACGCTGGATAGGTCACAGGCAGAAACATCAGGTTTTTTGACATCTTTGTTGGTGTTACCGGGTGCTGAGTTGGCGTCTCCGCTATCTCCTCCGCCAATCAGGTCGCCGATACAAAACGTTACTGCGCCACCACCGTGAATAATGTTCGTAGCCTTACCCTGGTGACAGACGGTCAGTGATAGCGGCACGCCGACACATTTATTTTTGAACAGGTCGCTTTGCAGATCCTCTAGGCCCGTGCCATTAAAGATGGCGCCCTTGAATACTCCTGAATCACCGACATACTGCAGGTTATTGTCACCGGTGGGACAAGTCTTGCCATCCGGCGGGGTGTCAGCAAATGCTCTTTGTGGAGGCGACACCATAGTAAAGCCAAGCGATAATACTACAAGCACCACCGACATTAACGCCCAGAATTTTGAATTAGCTACTTTTATGCGCATTTTCCAGCCACAATTACTTTATTCAATATACCAAAAACCAACCGCCATAGCCATGATATTTATAAATATACTCAGTTCCGGCTTGCCCATTTACTTATAGTGGAACATTGGCTTATACTCAGAACAGTTATTGAGTGATAAAATAATGAGTAAGATCAAGATTATGCAAAAAATAAAAAGTAGTATAGTCATCGTTTTAGCGCTTCTCTCCATGAGTGTCCCACTAGCGATGGTGCCAGCCCTAACAACATATGCCGACCCCCCCAACTCAACTGGTACGGGACCGGCTGACAGTGCTAATAAAAATACGACCGACAATAAAGACGCAAACCCTACCTGTGAAGTAGATTCTCAGGGCAAGCTAAAGAATCCGCTCGATCCCGCAAAGCCATGTTTGCTCAATGGCAAAATTTGCAATGACCCATCCAAGGTATATACGGATACCGACTGTAAGACATCCGACCCAGCGGTAGCTAACACTTGTACTAACGGTGACTGTAGCGGCTTATTCGATGCCTATATTAACCCAGCGGTCAAAGTACTGTCAGGACTTATGGGTGTGATTGTCGTCATCTCTATCGTGGTCGGCGGCATTCAATACTCATCGGCTGGAGGCGACCCCGGCAAAGTCAGTGCGGCACGCAAACGTATCATGAATTCGGTGATCGCGTTACTGGCCTATCTGTTCATGCTTGCGTTCCTGCAATTCCTCTTGCCTGGAGGCCTGTTATAGGGATAAGACATGCAGGTATTCATTCAACTTTTCCATAACTTTGCAGCTGCTTGTGCCGCCAATGCCACCTTCTTTGGCATTCCTGCCTGGTACAAATATCTTGTTACCTCTGGCCGCATGGTGTCGGTAACCGATCCTACGACGGGTATCGTATCCTGTGACATAAGCGGAGACTTCAAGTGGGCTGACGGCGACCTTGCCCTGGTCGCGCTGGGCATTCTTGACATGGTGCTGCGCATTGCCGCCATCGTCGCGGTAGGCTATATCGTCTGGGCCGGTATTCAATATGTGACCAGCGAAGGTTCCCCAGATCGAACTAAAGAAGCCCAAACCACTATCATTAATGCTCTCGTAGGATTGGTCATTGCCCTTATCGCCTCGGCTTTTGTATCGTTTATTGGCACCAAGATAGGATAATATAGATAATATGAACGCCCTTACAGCACACATTTTAGCCTCAGTTATAAAGACTGACCCGCTGCCTAACCCAACAGCTGACGATCCTCGCCTGCAGCTTATCTTAACGGTTGTCTTTACCATAACGGGTGCCATCTCGGTACTGGTCGTAACCGTCGCAGGTTTCCGTTATATCGTTTCACACGGTGACCCAAACGTCATTTCACAAGCCAAACAGACGATCATTTATGCACTAATCGGAGTAGTAATTTCAATCTCGGCGGTCACTATCGCCCAGTTTGTATTAAAGGGGTTGTAATGAAAAAAATACGCACTATCTTTGTTTCACTGTTTGCCTGCTTCGCTCTGTTGAGCGTCGCCGCTCCGGCATACGCGGCTACCGATGTGCTTAACAGCGGAGCATGCGACAAAAATGTATGTAACGCCTGTGCTGTTCCTGGTGCCCAGGATTCGAGTGCGTGTCAAAATGATGGCAGCGACCCTATCGCAGGCGCAAACGGCATTCTGGCTAAAGTTACAAGGATTATCGGCTATCTGGCCGGTGTCGCAGCCATCGTGCTGATTATTATCTCAGGTTTCATGTATGTCACCTCAGACGGAGATGCCGGTAAGGTTTCAAGTGCTCGCACGACACTGATTTATGCCGTAATCGGAACCGTTATCGTAGCTATGTCGCAAGCAATAATAATGTTCGTCTTAAACAGACTGTAAAGGAGATATTCATGAAACGTACGCACATTTTTCTTACACTAGCATTAGCCTTTGGTATTACATTGGCCACTGCTTCCCTTGTGGGTCACGGCCATGTGTATGCTGAGACTGCCAAAGAGGCACTTACTGCCGGTGTCGGTTCAACGGGCGAAGGCGACGGCAATCTTGACGGTGTTATCGCAACCGTTGTGAACGTTATGAGCCTATTGGTTGCTATAGTGTCGGTCATTATGATCATTTTTGCCGGTTTTAAATTCGTTACATCTACCGGTGATTCCGGCAAGACATCGAGCGCCCGAAGTACTATCATTTATGCAATCGTCGGTCTGGTTGTCGTCGCCTTAGCACAGGCCATTGTCAGATTTGTCCTCACAAGGGTCTAATGCTTAAAAATATAGAGGAGTGGGTAGTATATAAGGTTGAAAAAACAAAAGCAGATGTGGTATAAAATAAGTCAAAAGGCTCTTAAGAAAGGAAACATAATGTTTAAACAAATGAAAACAAAGCTAGCCGTTGTGGTTGCCAGTTTGGCAATGTTCGCAGCTCCCCTTGTCGCTATCCCGGCTGTTGCTTCAGCTCAGGTTTCTGGAAGTGATATTATCGGCGGTACAGGCAATGGTACGCCAGATATCCAGGAGAACCTCAAGTGTGGCTCTACCCTTACTACTACCGGTACTAGTTGTACGGTACAAGGTGGAACAGACAAGGTTAACACCATCATTACTACCATCGTTAATATTTTCTCGATCTTAGTAGGCATCGTGTCAGTCATTATGATCATCTACGGCGGTTTCCTTTACGTTACATCTGGTGGTGACTCGGGTAAAGTCGGCAATGCTAAGAATGCTATCATTTATGCAATCGTCGGTCTGGTTGTCGTCGCTCTTGCTCAGTTCATCGTACAGTTCGTACTGGACAAAGTAACAACTACTACAGCCTAGCAAGAATTGTTATGCCAAAAAATACCGCTGGCTTACAGCGGTATTTTTTTTGAGTCCTAACATTCCTGTCACCCTAAAGTAATAGCCACCTCCTAGGAGGTGGCTATTACTGACAGATTACGTAAGACTAAAGAACTTGAATCTTCTTAACGGTGTCCTGCTTGACCTTGGTAAAGCTGATAGTTAAGACGCCATCTTTAAGGACGGCTTCAATCTCTTCTTCTTTAACAGGTACAGGTAGAGCGATACTGCGAGAGAACTCGCCCCAGTAACATTCCTGAACGAAGTAATTAACCACATCATCTTCGCTACCTGCAGATAGAGTCCCGCGGATGCTCAATGTGTTATCTGCGATGCTTACATCTAAGTCGTGCTTGTTAACGCCTGCCGTGCGGGCCTTAACAACCAGTCTCTCCTTGGTTTCATAAACATCAACAGCTAGCTGACCCGGAAGATCATCGCTTTCATCCCACTCATCATTAACGGCCGCTGGTTGTGCAGCTGCTGCGGCAGGATCGTCAGCTACCGCTGAGTCATCGTCGCCCAAAAAGGCGGCTGTCAGCTCGTCCTCTTGCAGCAATAGGTCGTCGTCGCGATTGCGTCGCGCCATAGTTGTTACCCTCCAAATTTTAATATCAATAGTCTTGCGTTTTTGTGTTAATAGCAGTATAGCTTAGGTATTAAATCCGACGCAACTGCTAGCAACCTAATTTACAACACAATAAACACAACGAACATATGCTTGAACACATAATTGCGTCAATAGCACCCCATGCTTGTATACAATGTGCTCGTGAGCCCTTCCCCTTTTGCGACCCCTGTATATCACTGCTTCAAAAGTCTCCAGAATGTTGTTACAAATGCGGCAAACCTGCCCGAAGAGGGTTGTGCACATCCTGTGGCAGCAGCTCTTCACTTTCAAGCATAAGCATACGGACCGTGTATGATTGTCCAGAAGCTAAAACAGCACTTCGTAAACTAAAGTTCGAAAGGCTACAGGCACTCGCTAGGCCCCTGGCCTCGGCTATGGCTGCTGATTGTCCCCCGGGCCTGATAACACACGTCCCCACTGCCCCGCGTCGCGTACGCCAGCGCGGCTATGACCAAGCACAGCTTATAGCCAAAAACCTTGCTCATGAAACCAACAGTCAGTACAAAAATATATTCATACGAACAAGTAGCGTACGCCAGCTGGGCCAAACCCGAAAAGTTAGACAACAGCAATTAGCCAATATCTTTCAACTCAGGAATAAACTGCCATCACAAAACATGTCCATCATTCTTGTCGATGACGTGCTGACTACCGGATCAACCGTAGAGGCAGCGGCTCAGGTTTTACGACATGCCGGTTACCAAGAGATCCACGCCTGTATATTCGCCTGGGCGCGGCCTAAATAGTGTCCGTCTATTCCTAAAGCGCCATAATTCGCTGACGAAGGGCTCTGTCGCTTATTTCTGTAACAGGTGAATTGGCGTTGTACGCATCGAGCACCATATTTGCGCTAAGCTGGCTTCGGACAAGCCTTTTTCGTTCATCTGGATCAGTCTCTGCGTGTAGCGCAGCATTTGTTTTACTCACGGCATCAATTGACCGTCGAATAATTTCATCTTTGATCTCACGTATCGGTTTACCGGCATTTTGTTGTCTGATGTTCTGGATGGTCCTTCGAAGCCTGGCGTAATCTTCTAGTGTACGAGGATCACCGCGCTCAACGAGGGCCAGTGCTTTTTTGAGCCGCATTTCTTGCCCTGGAGAAGTGCCTTGTACGCCAGAAAATTCACCATTCAAGCCTTTTTGAAAGAAATCTATGGCTTTTTGCTGAAGCTCCGAAGCAGTCAATGTCTCTTCGTGATTAGCGTTGGCAGGCGTTGCTTCCTTAGCCGGTGGCTTAGGCTGCGCCTGCATGTCAGGCTTTTGCGCCTGGTTTGGCTTTCCATGTGTTTTAGTGTTTGTACCAGGCTCCGCGTTAAAGGCAATGTTATGCTGGTCGATACCTCTTTCGTCGGCAACTTCAGCGAAGTGTTTTTTAAAGAGTGCAACTGCCTTTGCCTCTAGTGCTGGTGGGACTTCGGCACCGCCTGTGAGTCCAAGGTCGGCGAATGTCGCATCCTTTGCTGCCCACATGGCATTTATGCGACTACCCGTAAGCGATGTTTCACTGTCTCCGTCAAGTGGCTCGTCGCCAATCGCTAAACCTTCTTTTAGCTGGAACGGTATTACGGACATGCCTCTGCCCCTAAAGGCTGGTTGATGCTTTGCATATACTTGATCAACGATCGCCATTAGTTTGTCGGCGTCATCGGCAGCGTATAGCACGATGCCATCTGCGCGTGTCATAAAATCGTTACCACGGAAGGCTTGTGCGGTGTTTGCAGTCGCATCTGATGCCCGATCAAAGAACTTGCCTCGTACATTAAGGCCCTGAGCATCAGCAGCCTCGATAACATCTCTGAAGACTGCTACGGTAGATTCGGCTTTGGGGTTCAGATAAATCCGGTGTTTGAAATCTGTCTTATCACCAGCAACTCGTTTTTGCATATATTCATGGGATGACCAGTGTACAAACTTCTTGCCGCCGGTCTCCTGGACACGCATATTTGGTCGGATTCCATGAGATGCGCCTTTCATAAGATTCACGTTTTTTGGCCCGTTTTTACCGTTGGCCTGTATGGTTAGGCCCTGAAATTCCAGTGCCGAGGCAGGCGCCCTTGGAATTTTGTTACGCTGTGGCGTTACACCAGAGGCAAACACAGTAGTTACATCAGTAGCAAAGTCTTTTACTATAGCCTTATCAGATTCAACCTTCTGCAAATATTTTGCCTTCGCGCCAGCTAGGTACGTGCCCATTTGAATGCGCCTTGCTTTTTCTTGCTGGGTAGCGTGTGGCGAAGCTGGTGCCCTGTAGAGTTGCAGTTTATCGATAATGAGATCTGCTGTTTGGTTATATAAACCAGAAATCTTTTCAGCGTCCATTGCCAGCTCGTGATCAGCCGGGTCTGCCTCTACCTGGTCAAGGTAGACTTTGAGGTGGTAGGCGTCTACTTTGCTTGGACTTCCATCTGCCTTTCGTCCAACCATGAAGTTGTTGTTGAGTATACGTGGGATGATCTCATCAGGAATGTTGTGTTCGTACTGTTTTGCTGTTTCAAAGACACTTGTGTCGGTGTCGGTCTCGTGTGCGAGCGCTATGCCACCGCTGCCGCGCGCGACATTATGGAAATCAACAGGAGGCAGGGCAGCTTCAGGATTTGCTGCTGGATCGGTGTAGGTATTGGCTGATGATGGACGCATTTTTTTATTTTTCCGTTTTGGATTGTCAATATAAACATTAGCATAATATTTGCTTTAAGTCAATTAGCTTATATGCATTGTACTTGGCGGAGTACGTAAGGTCTGGTATAATCACCTCTGTTACAGACATTCATGGAAGGGTGTCCGAGTGGTTTAAGGAAACGGTCTTGAAAACCGTCGTGCCGGCAACGGTACCGAGGGTTCGAATCCCTCCCCTTCCGCCAATTAAAACCGCCAACTGTAGTTGGCGGTTTTCTATTACTAAGCTTTAATACTAGACGATCTCATCCAAGTTTGCATCATCCGTAAGGTCATATTCCTGGAGTGCGTGCTGTGTCTTTTCGAAGTACTCTTCGAGTTGTTGAGTATTTCTCCCATCCAAACCATACGTACGATTAACCGAAAGACTACCTTCGGTATTGATAGCGCTGGTCCAGGCAACCTGCATTCTGCCATTGTGGTTAGAGAGTCTGTACTCGGCCTTTGCGGTTGGGTCATCAAAGACGACAAGGGTTACCTGTAATTCTTGTTTTGCTTTTTTCTTATCGGACTCCACTTGCTCTGCTTTGGGTGTAAAAGTACCCTTATAAACTGACTTCAATCCTTCCGCATCAGATTCAGTATCTGCTACCGCCCTAACACCTTCGGAATTAATTAATCTATCGGTAATTGCGTAGCTTAGGTCGGTTAGACCTTGTTGGATAGTCTCACCTCTGTGTTTTTCGGCTGCTGCTTGTTTCGCTCTTTCTCGAGCAAGCATTCGTTCTGCCTCTTGTTCGGCTAATCGGGCACTTGGTGATACTGGTAATCTCTTGTCGGAAGACGGCACAGCTTCAGCCGTCGCTATCCTTCCGGTATATGGCGCAACACCAGTTTGACGGATAGATCGTATCTCGGCGTTAAAAGCGTCCCGGGCATCGGTGACATGCTCGGTGTTTTTATAGAATACGTTCATAGATGTTTGCGTACGACCTGTTTCGTCCATCTGAACCCCGGTTATGCGTGTGACTCTTCCTTCTCGCCGTAGAAGCGTGCCTTTCTTTGGATTGCCTAAAGTTAGTGGCATTCCCGGTACAGCCAACGAACGTTCAACGATTTCTTTCGGTAACATAAGTGGAGCAATAGGCTCTCCTGCTATAATTTGCTTGAGCGCCCTTTCGGTATCGATAAAACTGAAGACAGTTTCACCTTCAGGGGTCGTATCCTGTTTAAGTAGCATTTTTGTTCGATCAGTTTCAATAATAACAGCTGTCATAGGTCCATCAACCAGTTCACCCTGAAAACTAAAAACAGATCCGTATTCTGCCGCCCTATGCGGTAACCCTTCTTTATCTAAAACGATCTTCGGGTGTAGCCTGGCGTCCTCTGCTGCATCCAGTGCAGCCTCCTTGAGCACCTTTAAGCGTTCTTCTTCTGGAAGGCCAGGTTCGAGTGGATTCGTAGCTATCGCTGCCCACTCTCTGGGAATGTCTGGAGTAGTTAGTTCGGATAGTAATTGGTTGGGGCCTGACATGGGATATTTACTTTTTGTTTTAGATGACTAAGCTAACATTAGCATTATTATGCTTATAAGTCAATATTGTGCGATTGTAACATACTTATGATCATGAATTTCTTCCCAATGAGCGCTTTATCTGTTAGAATAAATCACGTTATATCCCTTTGGAGAGGTACCCAAGTGGCTGAAGGGGACGGTTTGCTAAATCGTTAGGGGGGCGAGAGCTCCCGCGAGGGTTCGAATCCCTCTCTCTCCGCCAAACTTATTTAACCCACCATGCGTGGGTTTTTTACTGTTCGCTGGAATGCCGCTTTACCCGGCTTCGCATCTACTATACAATAACGCTTATGAACGGAGACGAGCAGCAACCGCCTGCCTCTAACCAGCCTGAGGGTCAATGGCAGTATAAACCCGAAGCAGATGCTTCAGTGCCTGCTTCTGCTGCGCCTACGCAAATTGCTCCTAAGGACTACGAACAAGAAGTCATGTGGACAGCCTCCGAATATATCGCCCATCACAAAAGCCTTAGTTGGTACGGTGCATTGGGTCTCGGGGCCTTTATCTTTGCGGGCGTGGTCTACCTGCTTACTAAAGACATTATTTCTACGGGTGTTATCATTATTGCTGCCATCCTCTTTGGAATTGCCGCCGGCCGTAAGCCACGGACGCTAGACTACATCCTTGATTCCCGAGGCCTTAGTATCGGTCCTAAATTTTATGCATATGGTGAATTTAAGTCCTTTGCCGTAGATCACGAGGGTGCGTTTAGCAGCATCATGTTTTTACCGCTAAAGCGTTTCCTGCCACCTATTACTGTCTTCTATGATCCAAAAGACGAAGAACAAATCGCGGCCGTTCTGTCGCATCACCTTCCCTTCGAGAACCATGAGCCCGGTGTCGTTGATCGCATCACCAACCGCATACGATTCTAACCTTGTATAAAAATGAGTAATTGACATATTAGCAATAAAGTGCTAATGTTTAGTTAACGTACAAAAAATAAAAAAGAATCAAAAACTTATGTATTACCAAATGTCCGGCACACTTAACGAAATCGAACCAAGCCTCGGCGGTCAAGCCGACGGCGAAGCCCCAAAAGATACCTGGTTTAACCGTGCCGCAAACACCGAGATAGGTGGCCGTATATTGGCTCTTGCAAAAGGTACCGGACGCGCAGCATTAAGAGGCGCTCTTGGCGAACAGGGACTTGGCATAGTAAGACAAACGGCTGAGGGTCGTACCGAACTCCATCTTGCAGGTGCTGCCAAAAGAGCCGGTGAGTTGATCGTAGCCGCTGAGACAGGAACTATTGGGCCTGTGGCAAGGGGTATGGCCACCGAGGCCGCTCAAGGCGCCCGCGCCGCCGCCGTACCTGAAGCCAAGGCTCATCTTGATGATGCTGTTGGTGCTGCAATAACGCACGTGGGTGACCGCGTGGCAAACTTTGTCGCCGGACCAGAACCAATGACTCCTGCCCCAGAAGCCCAGATGCCCATGCCTACACCAAGAACTCCCGGGATGAACTAATGAAGACGCGCGCCAAAAACAACGATGCAGCAGCCCAGCAACGCTTAGCATTGACCTATTTGACGCACCACAGTAAAAAAATAAAAAAGGCCCACCACACGCTAAAACACATTGCGTTTGGTGGTGCGGCAGTTTTAACCTTCGCTATCTTTACCTGGCTTGGCGGAAATATGTTTGGCGCCCGTTTCTCACTGCAGCAAAAGACATTTTCAGCAAATACATCAGATGAACAGTTGCTGCAGGCAGTCCAAGATCAGGCACGTACCTACCGGTTGACACTGGTACAACCCGATGGCAAACGTCATTCGTACAGCCTACAAGACATGGGTATGCAAGTACGAGCAGAAGACAGCGTGGCGATTGCCCGCCAGGAACAACATTCGCCAAGTGGCCGCTTGCGGTGGTGGAAGCCGGTGCAGCTTAAAGTTGCCCTCGACACGAACCAAGCTGCCTTTAACGCCTTTATTGCTCAGCACGCTACGATTGCTGTCGCACCGGCACAAGACGCGTCGTTAGCCCTTGTTGACGGCGTTCCCCAGCTTACTGATGGAGTGAACGGCAAGCAATTCGGCATCGAGAACGCTGAGCAAATCATTTCACGCGCTGCAGGCGGTCTGCAAACTGCACCCTTACAGATGCACCTTGTCGTGAAACAACCAACCGTAACAGCAAAATCATTACATACCGCAAAAACCAGGCTCGAAGCGATACTTAATCGCTCGGTAACCTTGGCTATCGATGACGAACGCGTCAAGCCGGATGCCAAACAAGTGGCCGGCTGGATAGTGCTTACCCCAGATGCTAAAACAAAAGACGTTGCTATGAGCGTGGATGCTGCTAAAGTCCGCGACTATATAAACAGCGTCGCCAGCCAGCACAACCGGCCGCCCCGTGCTCAAATCGCTTTGTCAGATGGTAGCACTATACCGGGGAGCAACGGCATAGCTATTACCAATAAAGACGAGGCTGTCGCCAGCATCACCAGCCATTTGCTAGAGGATAAAGAGCTGACCGTTACCTTGCCTGTCACTCGCACGCCTTTTAAGACCGTTAATGCATCGGCATCCGGAAAGTGGATAGAGGTAGACCTGACCAACAAGCGTATGTATGCATATCAGGGCAATACGCTGGTACGTACCTTCCTCGTATCCGCAGGCGCACCCAAAACCCCAACGGTAACCGGTACATTCAGTATCTATTCTAAGATGACAAAAAAGACCATGAGTGGTCCAAACGCTGATGGCACACGGTACGTCCAGCCAAATGTCCCCTGGGTAAACTTTTTCTACAAAGATTACGCTATCCACGGCAACTACTGGCGCCCAAACAGCTATTTCGGTAATATCAACAGCTCTCATGGCTGTGTCGGTGTCACACCTTCAGAGGGTGCCTGGATTTATAAGTGGGCAGCCATCGGTACGACGGTCGTCGTCCACACTTAGACTTTGCTTAGTAGCGGAAATAAATGCGATTTTCTGGCGCTTCACCTTGCTCTATAAATTGCTGGTTAAGCATTGCTGCCTGAGCACGTAAATTATCATCAAAATCATAAACCCCATAACCCATATTGCTAACGGCTCGTTGTAAAGCAGTAAGTTCAATATGGGTTAATCTAGCCTCCCACGGGTCAGTGACCGCTGGCAAGCGTAATTGCTCGTGCGCCCGTGCACGTGGTTCATCTTCTCTAGGGCCTTGATTGGCTGGCTGAGTCATGGCTGCTCTCATTATTTCGGCCTCTTGAGTATTACCGAATATAACAAAGGAGTCTGAACCTATTCGTTGCAATTCCATGCAATTACCATATGGTAAGTTTGGGCGGAATGCAAGCTAAGGCGCGGCAGTGTTAAGTGTTGCATCGTAACGTATACGGAGACGTAGTGTCTATGACGGCAGCCATGGCTAGGCCACTGACTTATGGAGCGCCACTGCCCCGGCTGGCTGCTGGACAGCCAAACGTCGGGTAAGTATCCGTTCAAGCCTCTGGACGTCAGCAGAAAATACCCGTTGGCCTACTTCATCGAAGTTAGCGGAAATCTTCAGTTTTTCCATTTGTCTCATTTGCTCGTGAGTTTGTTTGGGGTTTCCAGCGTCTTGGCGGGCAATGTCCGAAAGCATGCCGAATCGCTCAGCAGCAATGGCCATTTCCGGATTAGTATTTCCGTATAGGATTTCAGGTCTTTGTATTACACCAGCATCTGCCAGTAGTACATAATTTTGCAAACCCCTGATGCCCCTAAGCGAAGTCTCAGATGCATGTTCAGGGCTTGCAGCCGCATCTCCAATGACCCAGTCATCTTCTTCCTCTTCAAATATGGGGGTGAAATCAACCTCGCCTACCGTAGCGTTGAAATCTTCTGAGAAGGTGGCGCGAGTAACTGAAACGCCAGTACTCGTGTCGTTAAACACTTTTTCGGGCTTGCGGCTTTCTTCGCGCTGCTCCATCAGCTGGATGCCCTGCGCCTGTGCTGTAAGTTGGGTCAGACGGTCAGCTTCAAGTGTGATGCCACGCGTTTCAGCGGCATGGCTGAGAGCGGCCTCAAGGTCTGGCTGTAAGGATAGTTCGTGTCCTGCGACCGGGTTCATGGCTGGATCTATATGCGATACTTCGTGTGACATAGCTTTTTATTTTTGCTCTATACTAAACATACATTAACATAAGCCTGTTAATAATGCAAGTGTATTGTATATTCTGGCGTTGTGAATCGGACGCTGGTAGATCGATCCATTACCGCCAAGAAGCAGACAGCCTAACGTTCTTGACGCCTGCGATACGGGTCGCCAACGTTATAGCCTGTCGTATCCAGGGCATTGAGCGGCGATCGACCCAGATGCCGCACCAGCAACTCGTAATCCGTGCCGATAAGTTCAGAAGTCATGGCCAAACATTGCCCACGGGCACAAACAGTTACTGCCTGTGTCTCAGGTATGTATGGTGCTAACGTGAACACATCTTTGGAGCGAACTGCGCCAGGAAATTGACGTACGGGAGCCCAGCCGATATCGGTATACCGGCGTTCTGCTTCCGGGATAACCGACATTTTCTCGTGGAGTTCTTTATCAAAAACGTGGCTTTGGTGAGGGTGTAGCATAAAAGCCAAGCCGACCATAAGTAGACGTTCATACAACGCTTCGCCTTTTTTATTGTCGCCAACGTAGCTCACGCCAAGTGCCAGCCGCGCCAGCGAAACGGTGCCTAGCTCGTCATCCCATCGCATGCTGATAAGGTCTGACCGGCCCAGCTTACGGGCTAAAACGTCGTGGCAGTAGTAGGACATAAGGTCGGTGGTTTCCGGCACGCCTTCAAGGCGAGGCCAATATGTGGCAAGCGTGGCCGATTCCAGAGGGTTTGGACCATCCGTGCCGATCTCCACCTTAGGAAAACCGTCAATCACCCACTCACGCTTAGCATCAAGTAAAACAGGTAACGTCTCGGGCGGAAACGTACTGGTGATAGTGCTTACCACTCCTTGGTGGGTGCCAGCACCGCGGATCATCGTTAGTGTTTCAATTTCACCTTCAGCCTCTGGATTATCACGAAAAATTGAAACCGAATTTACTGGGGAATAGCTATCAATGGCGTCCAGAACAGCCGGCAGATCGCCAGGCTCCCGCCATCCCGGTGCAGCGTAATCAGGATGCATTAACTGTTCGGCGGTATATGTACGGATTTCTCTCACTGTGAAGCTAGCATATAACGCTTTGCATCGTACATCAAATAAAACGACAAAGTGTTATGGTCGCAAGACGTTTTTTAGTTCGTCAGTGACGTAAAAGCCTTTTGAAAAATCGACCAGGGTTAGCCGGTTGCCAAAAGCATCCTCTATCACGACAAGCTTGCCGACGTCTATGTCCTCTGGCGGACTGACAATTTTACCGCCGGCCGTAACGAACACAGATGCTGCGTGTTCCACGGATTCTACTAAAATATTTGTTTCGGGATCGAGGGTGGTGCTCATGACCAGCTGGCCATCACCTAAATGAACTGATGCAATATCTTTTTTCTTCCAATATGTTTGCAGCCCAAGTTGTTCGCGGTAAAAATCTAAACCTTCGTGGATGCTCGGCACCTTAACCAGTACGGCATTTATTTTTTTGAGCACCGGTACGTCATCGAGACGTGTATCTGCCGTTATCTTTTCACCGACAGCAATATCGCGAAGAGCGATGTCGGCTCCCTGTTCCAGATCGAGTACAACGTTCGGATCATCGGAATGATTCACATACCGCGCCAGTCCTCCGCCAAATAGGTAGATTTGTCCGTTAATATTGTGAGCTGCCAGGTACTCATCGGGTGATAACGCTTTTAACTCCTTAAAACTGATTGGCTGTAGCTCGATATCCAAAACCTTTTCACCCTTTTTAAAGGCGCGGGCGGCATATAAGCCCTTGCCGTTCATGTGGCCTTCGCCAATGGTTAGGTCTATATTAGCCATTACGCTGCGTTGCTTCCGTACATCCTCAGCAAATGTCTTCGTGATGGATTTGCAGATATTTCGGTTCTGCCGTGTAGCGTGCGGTGGTTATCAACAAGCAATAAATCACCCGGAGAGAGGTGTACTGTCCGCATAGCTGCATGAGCTATGGACGAAAATCTTTGTATAAGTTCAGGTGTTTCAGCTCCCGCCTCAAGGGCAAGGTCAGACCGAAAGCGAATGACGGGCCGGTCCGGATCGCCCGATACGATTCTTTTGACTACGGATTCTCCCGCAACGTGAGCTGGCGTGGGAAACGTAATGTCAGTGTTCCTAAGGGCATCAAGATCGTCTGACATTTCCTCAAGGACTTTATACCCATCCACAATCAGGCTGTCTCCGCCCGGGTTATCATTGTCGATACAAAGTAAACCAAGAAGTTCGGGAGGGTTATCGTGGAATGTAAGGCCGGTATGCAGGCCGAAGTAAGCCCTACCCCCGGACGAGACGGGCTGATAGTTGGCTTGCGGCTTAACGTCCATGATCAAGGGCTGGTCAAAATAGCTGACAGGGCGAGCCAACATTTGTATATGTTGCGCGAGCCCGTTGCCAGCCGCATCCACACTAGACACATCTATATCCGGGATAACGGCAAATCCTTCATGTTCTACCTGCAGGAGCAATTCGGCTGAATCCATGTTCGTATTGTATATCATTGACTACAAATGTGGCGTGCATCTTGGACGGACGCCGGTTGCTGGTCGTTTCAATACTTTTTGCTTGACCTGCTTCGCCCGAGGCTTACTGCCGATTCCAGGCTAATACGGATTCGTTAAGCTTTGACATTTCATTCACAAGCCCTCCGTTAGCCCTAAAGTCGTCTTCAGCAATATGAGAAATAACCTCGTGAGCAGCCTTAGCTTTGACGGCATATTTTTTGACTTATCCGAAATACTCTCTTCTGCCGATAAGCTCACCGTCATGCCTTCATAAGCGGTCCAGCTCTTATCAGAGATATAATTTTCGATCTCACGTCCCGAAGTTACCCAATATGGAACCTTCATTCTTTCACAAGCCTGGATAATTTTTTGCTTTCTCGCAGCCAGGTCCTCTACTCGCCATCTCCTAGAGCCGTCCTTCCAGTCGCTATCAATAACAATGTAAGCGTTCCTGCTTATCTCAAGGATATTCACAAAATCGTCAATGTCGTCGTCCACTGTATAGTGGGCCAAAAGCTTCCCACCATAATATTGATAATTATAGTCAAGACCTTCCTGTGCTGTAGACCCGCTAAGGCCTAGCCAGTGATTTATATATGTTCTATCCGATGGCCCTTCAACCCAAATAATCCCGTTTGTTTGCAGGATGTCACTAGCCTTAGCGCCCAGATCGTTTAGAAGTTCTCGAGTAGATTCAAGCGTGTTGCACTTTCTGACAGTGCTAAATTTACCACCCTTCATTTGGTAGATAGATTTTTGGTACGTCGCATCTAAAAGCACATTTGAATGCGTACAAAGAATATATTGATTTGAATCGTTGGCAAAAATCAGCTTCATTAAGCGCCTAAGTAAGTTTGGATGCATATTTAGTTCGGGTTCATCTATTAAGACAATTGAGTCCCTGACGCTAGCGATAGTTAATGCTACATCAAATACTTGCTGAAAGCCTGATCCTAACGATTCAAATGTTACTAACTCATCGTTCATTTCAATAGTAAAAGACTGGCTGTCTTGTTCGAATTGAATCTCAATTTTCGCCTCAACCCCCTCCTCGATAAAGTTTCTCAGTGCTTTCTTGATTGGAGCCATATTTCTGTTAGCGGCACCGTGGCTCCATATTGGACTCAGTCGTTCTCTAAACTTTTTTGGATTTGCCTTCACCCGAGCTTCACTCAAATATATTATTTGAGGAACCTTATTGAGAAGTGCTTGGAAATCTGGTTGGCCTTCAACCTTTGATATATTCACTCTGTTATCTCCCGAACTTTGATGGTACTTGTAGCTACAAAAGGATTGAAGTGTGTTCGGATTTGATTGACGTACAAAAGAGTCGATAACAGAATAATTATGGTGATTTATGGCTAATCTTATAAATGGGCGAGAATTTTCCCCTGAAAGCAGTTTCTCAAGACCGCCAAGCGCTTCATCGGGCAGTACAAATTCAAGCTCTATTTGGTTGGAAGGGTCGTTTTCATAATGATCTGTGGCGAGAATGTCTTTTGGCAAATTCCCTTGAAGTAACTGCCAGATTTCAAGGGTGCGTAGCACATTCGTTTTACCACCGTTATTTTCGCCAATTATCACATTTATGTCAGTTAAATCATCGAGTAATACACCGTCTTGTCCGAAGCTTCGAAAATTTTTACTGCCATATCCTGTAAGAAAAACTGCCATCTCTGTCTCCTAGCTGTAATACAGTATATCATTCTACCTCTGTTCAGATGTATGACTTTCGGTGAGGCAAGTTTTAGTGCACAACTCCGAGGACGACAGCGGCGGCCACCGTATCGAGTACGTTTGCGGAACGCGATCCAAACAGCGCTATATGTCAAAGACGCCCCACTTTTCACCATCTACGATCTTTTGAACGACCCGGCTTATCGCAAGCAGGTGCTTAAAGACATCGACGACAAGAATCTACAAAACTTTTGGAAACAAGAGCTTGGCAAGGCCGGCGACATGCAGAAGGTCAAAATGGCCGCTGGTATTACGGCCAAGATTGGGCGCTTCTTGTTCCCTGCCTCTGCTAAACGCATCTTAGAGCAACCGCGCTCGACCATTAATTTTGATGAAATCCTCGACGGTAAAATTCTGATCTGTAATTTCTCAAAAGGTCTGCTAGGCGAAAACACTTCCGAGCTGTTCGGCATTTCCATACTCGCCAAAATACAACTGGCGTCGCTACGCCGCGCCCATCTCAAACAAACTGACCGCAAACCGTTCTATTTGTACGTAGATGAATTCCAAAACTTTACAACCCCGTCGTTCGTGCAAATGTTATCCGAAGCGCGTAAGTACAAACTGTACTTGACCATGGCTGAGCAAAGCACGTCACAGCAGGACGACGCGCAAATGGTGAATATAATTCTGGCCAACGTTGGTACGGTGATTTGCTTCCGCTCCGGCAACCCGTCGAACGAAAAGCTCGTACTGCCACTATTTGAGCCATACATCGAGAAGGGCGAGATTGCCAGCCTGCCATCATACAATTTCTATATGCGCGAGTCGGCGCAAAAATCACAGGAGCCGTTATCTGGCGAAACTATTGTTCTAACTGAGACAGCTAACGAAAAGATCGCCAAGCGGATTATAGTGGCTTCCCGTAAGAATCACGCCGTAAAGTTGGAGTCACAGCGCAGTAAAAAACCATCAAGCAAGCGAGTAGCCGCGCTGCCGGGCGCTTCATAGGATATAGTAGAAGTCATGGCCCGACGCTACCGACGACGAAGGAAAAGCAATAATGGAACGCTCGTACTAATTGTCCTACTGCTTATTGTCGCGGTCGGTAACGGCAAGTCCGCACAAACATTGCAACAGATTTTTGCAATCCTGCTCTTGCTAGCCGCCTTGGTTATTGCAGCGATCTTTTTCTTCCGAATGTGCCAACGACAGCGAGAACTGCAGAAGCTACGCGCACTCGAAATGGTCGATATCGACGTTATGGATGGCCTGGAATTTGAGAAGTTCATTGCCAAAGTAATGGCGAGCCGTGGTTTCACCAAGGTCCAACTTACCGAGCGCTACGATTATGGCGTTGACATCATCGCACACAAAGACGGCGTGCGCTGGGGTGTGCAAGTCAAGCGCTACAGTCGAATGGTCAAAGCCGAAGCCGTGCGACAAGTTGTGACAGCGCTCAACAAATACAAATGTCAGCGAGCTATGGTTGTCACCAACAGCACATTCAGTCGTCCAGCCAAAGTATTGGCCGAAACAAATGACTGCGTGCTTATTGGCAAGGATGAGTTAGCCGAGTGGATTATTGCGTTTCAGAAGGGCGAGTAAACTCCCGGAATGATGTGACTTTCTGCCCCTGCATGGTGAATCTACCGATAAACTCATGAGCATAGGCCTCACTAATGTTATGGCCGCCAAAGTCAATGTTTTGGTAATCGGCGTTGAGCGCAGCCATAACGCCGGAATGAGCAATAATAAGAATAGTGGCATCGGTGTGCTGGGCGTCAATGCCCGCAATGTCCTGGAGTGCACGCGCTTGCATGTGGTCGAGCGACTCGCCGTTCGGTGGTGTGTAATGTGTGTCGCGATCGAGTCTTGGGTATAGTTCATAGGCTTTGCTGCTGAGTATATTTGCCGCATCGCCATAATTGACTTCGCGGAGGCCTGGCCTGCGGATTATCTCAGCGGTGAAGCCGAGCCCACGTGCGATAACGTCGGCTGTAATAAACGCTCGGCCCAGATCGCTGCTATACATAGCGTCGATTTTTGGAAGGGTCTTCAATTTCTCAATAACCAATTTTGTCGGTTCAAGACCCCTTTCAGTCAGAGGCGTATCGATCCACCCCGAGAGACGCTTCGCTCTGTTATTTTCCGTTTCACCGTGACGGGCGATATAAAAGGTATTCATGCTGCACTTCTCCTACGTTCTGGCGTCATGCTATAGAGGACGGCCAGCCGCCTGAGCGTAGCATGAAAAAGATAAGACGTCAAAGTTTCATAGTGTGTCGGCTGGTAATATTAGACGAAAAGAGCTTTAATGTTTCTTGGCTTTCATCTCTACTTGAATTGTCTGGACATCAGTGTTGCCAATATTCTCAACGGCATGTGAACTTTCCGGTGAAGAAGTTACCTGTCCTTCAGTAAGCTCTACGTCGGCCGTTGAACCATCAGGTTTGGTAAATCTGAGTGTGCCGGGCTTTAGAATGTAGTTGATATTTTCAGGATGCCAGTGCATGCCAGCCTTATCCCCTGGTTTAACAACCACTTTAAGTACGCGTATTTTGTCGTTTTCAAAAACTATGCTGTGGATGTGAGGCGCAATACTCACTGCGTCATCAGGATGACCGACAATATCCATAAGGCTCTCCTTGTGCTAACTTTACTTAGTATAGCATCGAGTTAACGATCTTAGGTATGTGCCTTACGCCTAAAGCGATGCCCCAGCCATGACCAATCGCGAAAACTTTGTATGTCTGCGCATCATTAATGCTCATTGTCGGCCGAGGTACGACACCATCGGCGAGCTGCTGCACAATAACGATTCGTTTCTTGTCTTTCACAGTTAGTGCCGGGATTATCTTATCTGTACAGTACGCAACTGAATCCACAAACTTTTGGCTGGCTTTTGGCGTTCCCATATAAGCCATACGGTCCATAGTACGCCAATCCCACCAAGGAAGCTGAACGTCATGTAAGCGGCTACAGAGCGTAATGGCGTAGAGATTTTTGCTATCTACTCGCTTGAATACATTGAGCGCCAGGCTCCCGCCAGCGCTAGAACCAATAAGCAGAAGTTGCCCATGCTCTTTTAGCTTCTGCCGCGTTATTTTTGTCAACCGTTCTAGCAGATCTGCAAAAGACTCCTCGGAACGCCAGTTAACCGGGATGTGCTCTACGATGATGTCATGTTTCGCGAGATACTTAATCGCGAATTGTTCGCGTTTGCGGGTTGTGCCGTCGCTGAGACCGTTGAGGAAGAGGACGTGGATCATCGCTAGCTCAAGATTTTCACTATTCCTAATAAGGCTTCTGATTTATTTGCTCGATCTTTAAAAACAAACCCGTCACGCTTCTTGTCCGTCCGGCCTTCGTATTGATGCACTACGGCTTTAAGTTTTGAGGCATCGTAAATAATAAGGACATCTATTCGGGTTGGTTTGCCATGAATGGCGATAGCACCGTGATAAAAGCCATAAATTACATCTTTAAACAGCTGGATTCGAGGTGTAATTTTACGGCGAAAGCCAAACAGGTCAATGTGTTTGCCCTGGCTGTTTTCGTAGCGGTCGCCTTTGCGTGCTGGGTCGTAGCGGTCAGTGCCGTCACGCTGAATGATCTCTATAAGCCCATCAATAGTCTTACCAGGATGTTCACTTGAGCCAATACCACGGGCGACTACAGTTTGTCCCATAAAATGTTCTTTGAGTTCATCATCGACAATTTTACCAAGCGATATATGGTCAGGCACTGAATTGATGTCGTATTCCGGTAGGTGAACTGTAATGATAGATGGGTTACTCATGTTTCCTTACTGCAACTTGTTCAACTTGAATCGGATTATTGAGTTGCTGAGCTAAGGCTTTAATATCCGGATGTTTTAGCTCATACATTCCAGGTTGTTGTTCGCTTGCCGGAATTGCATATACAATACGGTTGATATGAGCCCACGCTGCACAGGCCAGACACATAGTGCAAGGCTCATGGCTGGCATATAAAACTGCACCATCAATATGATGTTTACCCAGCTTTTTGCAAGCCGCGACGATTGCAGATACTTCAGCGTGCCGAGTGGGATCATGTTCTTCTTGTACGTGATTATGTTCAATTGACAGTATTTCACCATCCTTAACGAGGATCGCACCGAAGTTATAAGGAGCAGGTACTTGATTGCCTACCTCGATGGCTTTTTGAAGGTAAAGTTGATCATCCATTATATCTGCTCCTCGAATGGTTTTGTTCCATTAATCACGATGTCGGCTTTTTCTTGGGGTTGGTACTTTTGGATATATTCATCTTCACGGGCTTGCCATAGCTGCCAAGCAGGGATGATCTTCTCGCGCGGCATGAGCTCTCTTGCAAGGCCACGCTCTAAGCAAGTTTCCTTGGGTGTTTCGACCCAAATCTTTAAGTCCCAATCGAGATCAAAGGCAAAGCTATAACAACGCTCGAAACAAATGCCTTCTGTTACTTCTATCTTCTTATCGGTGATATTCGGTGTTGCGTGCCAGTCGTAGGGTCGATAGATGAAGCTATTACCGGATTTGAGTGGTTCGATTACATCTTGGATGAAGCGTTCGTCGTTGAACTCACCCCAGACAACTGGATCTTCAATCGGCTCGAAGTAATCGTCACCATTGAGCATCACGAAGCCGTGGAGCTTGGCTTTGAGTAGTTCCGCAAAAGAGGTCTTGCCTGAGCCGCCGCGTCCATCTATGGCGATTGTGAAGAAGCGGCCGTTCTTAGGCTGATGTGTTTTGAGGAAGTCCTCAAGGTTAAGCATGGTTCACCTCCGCCAGTATCTGTTCGACTACTCTTTCAATAGGTTGTGTTGCATCAACCATAACCGCACCAAACTTTTTGTAATCTTCGCTGGCTGTTTGTTGCCGTTTGAGAATAACTTGTAGCTCATCCGGTGTTTTGCCGACGTCGTTATTCGTCCGTGAGGCAAGCCGCTGTCTTAGTGTCTCTTCGTCAATAGTTAGAGCTATAACTGTATCGAATAAGTCCCAGAGCTCACTAACATCATTGCGCGTGATTGCACAAAGGAAAATGGGCTCGTTCTTCGCTTGTTCTTTCAGCTTCTGAACTGTCTCACGAGTTATCTTCCACGTATGCTTGGCTTTCCATTCGGATGTGCGGTCTTTTGCTTCGATCCAACCTTCAAGCCTTTGGCCGGTGTCGTTGTTATAGAAGGCAGCAATGTTATCTTCAGCGCCGCCATAGGCTTTGTAGCCTCGACGAAGTAATTCTTCTCGGACGGATGACTTACCAGTACCAGGAATACCGGTGATGTAGATAAGAGACATTACTTTGCCTCCTGTATATACCGAAGCGCTTCTGTGGTATCGCTCTTCAGGTCATGTGTTGTATCAAGCCTTAGCGTCGATTCTTTCCACTCAGTATAAGCCGCTTTGCGGTTCTGTACTCGCTCCCAGGTTATCTCTGGAATGCCATACAGATTTCGTACTCTGGCCTCGATACGTTTTCTGTGCAGATCGACATCACTGGTAAAGCATTCGATTACGATAAGCTTCACACCGCATTTCTTCGCCAGCTCCCGCCAAACATCTTTCGCTTCCTCTTCGGCATTCACCGCATCCACGATTACTGAATTGCCAAGCTTGAACTGTTCCTCGGCAAGCGTTGCCGCCACTAGATACGCGGCAAGTCCCGTTTCAAAGCTTTTTGGGATGTTAGCTTTGATGATTGCAGCTTCAATAGGGTCAACGGAAAAGATTGGCAACTTGAGTTCTTTAGCGACAGCTTCGGCCAGCGTACTTTTGCCGCTACCGGGAAGACCGGACATGAGGATGAGCTTACTGTCCATATTTAGAACCTGTCCAATCTAAACGGTGAGCTATCCAGCGTGGTCTTTCCGCTCACTGCAAGCTCACTGGCCATTTCACCCACTGCTGCCGAGTGCTTAAAACCGTGTCCCGAGCACGCCGAAACCATTACGATACGTTTACTACCAGGCTTAAAGTCAATAATGAAATTCTCGTCGGGCGTCATGGTATAGAGGCAGTTTGCACTACGAAGGGCATCGGGCTTGAGCCCACGAACATAGCGCGAAATAAAAGTATAGATGTCTTCGGCGCTCGTAACTGGCGTAGCTGTATCTTTGTCTGCCGGTCGCACTTCTTTATCTGTTTCGTGGACGGCAAACTTCATGCCACCATGTGGGCCGCCAAGCACCGGGAAGCCGTAAAAACTGCGCGTTACCTCAGACTTTTCATCACCGCATAAAAATACCGGGAACTTGTCAGGCGTAAGTTGGTCGTAATATGCAAGGTCGATATCGAACCAGTAAAGCGTCTGGAGGAGAGTTGTGAGAACATTGCCAAGACTATCAGGGAGCATATCCTTAATCCACGAGCCGGAAGCTACGATAACTTTCTGCGCGGTTATTTCTTCATTGGTAGCCAGCGTGATCTTTACACCTTCATCACCTTCTTGGATCGACGTAACCTCGGTATCGGTTAATAGTTCAGCGCCGTTATCTTGGGCGAGCTTGAGTTCTGCTTCAATGCAAGCTTCCGGTCGTAAATAACCCGAGGTTGGCTCGTAGTAAAAGGTATGGTCTTTGTCGGCGACCTTGAGGGCCGGAAAACGGCGCTCTACTTCCTGACCGTTAAGCACCTCATGCTGAATGTGGTAATCCTCGGCTGCTTTGAGCGTATTCTGCAAAAAGCGCTGTTCCCGGTGAGCGGCAATGAGCATACCGCAGTGCCCATACAGTTCTTTACCACTGAACTTTTCGAGCTCAGCCCAAATCTCATTGGCACGCAAGACCATAGGAGTATAAAACGTACCTTCGCCGATGGCTTGACGCGTTACGCGGGTTTCGCCATATGAAGAGCCGTAAGCATGTGGCGGTGTATACTTGTCGATGCCAATGACTTTTAGGTTCTGCTTGGATAGTTGGTAGAGTGCAGCGGCACCCATAGCGCCAAGACCGATAACAGCGACATCGTAGGTTCTTGTCATGCGAGCGTCCCTTTGATCCACTCGCGCAGTTCTTGGTTTACTTCGTCATAAGCTGTGAATGTTACCATTGGCACTTCTTCTGCGCTGGTCTTTTTGACATCTTCAATGATCGCTGCCTTATGTTTATCGGTTGTATATGAAGTAATCGTAACGTACTCAGCCATATCCGTTATTTCGCCCTTCCACAGAAAACGTGCGGGGGCTACTAGGAATTGGCCGCCAGTAACCAATTTCTGTTCAAGTAATGAGTTTAGAATCGTGTCAGCCTGCTTTTGATTTTCAGCGCTGATTTTAACTTCGTAGCATAGGGTCATACCTTACGGTCCAATTCGACTTCAATTGTTTCAGCTAGACATGAATTGTTAGTCATCTTTTGGTAGCGCAGCAGTTGCAAACCTTGATCGTGCCGCCCTTCATACAGAGCCTCACAGCATTCTTCGATCACGTACAGCCGGAAACCGAGATCGAAAGCGCTCATAGCCGTCGCAAAAACGCAATCATTCGTTTCCGTGCCCACCAAGTGCACTTCCTCGATGCCGAGCTTATACAAATACGCTGCTACGTCTTGATTACCCATAAACACTGAGCGTGAAGTTTTGGTGACTTGCAGCGGATAGTGCGGAGCTAGTAGTTTATGTACCGCGTCTACCGTATGAGTTGTTTCATCTTTTGGATGATCAACGTTCATCATCTCACCCCATAATGAGCCGTCGCCTGAGTGCCAGACGGCTTCGATATAAGCGTCATATGGAACCTGTGCGATCAACGATGCTATCCTCGGAATAATGTGGTCGTTGTGAGGCTTCAGCATAGCTGGTTGCAGATCAACGACAATGAGTGCTTTCTTACGGTTAGTGCGAGGGATTTTCATACTCAAATCCCTATCTTGTAGTGCCACTCTACAGGATGCACGTTAATGTTAATCGCTGGCTTAAATTGACTTGCTTCTTTCCAAGTGGAAAGGTGCGCTGCAATGTCCTTAGTCAGCTGCTCGGGATTGCTCACCTCGTTCTTGTTGACTTGTATAAATACTTCGATCGGATCTGCTAAAACGAAAAGTGGCTTATTGGCGTAAACAAACACGTCTTTGACGGCCATAACTTCGGATACGATCTTTTGGATACTTTGTGTAAGCGAGCTTACTCCTTCGTCGCTGACTTTTTTTGAATCAAAGGTAATATTGATCATCGCACCCATGTTTAAAACTCCCTCTTATCTTCCGAAATCTCAACTAAAATGCCGTCTGGGTCTGCAATGAAGAAATAACGCGGGCCGGTACGGCCTTGAGTTATTTGAACATCTTTTTCGATGATACCTTTGGTGGCCAGGTCTTCACGAGCCGCTTCGATAGAGTCTACTCTGAGGCCAAAGTGTTTTGTGCCAATCACTGGTAGATCTGTTGCGGTTGCATGGATCGACTCTGGTGCCGGTTGATGACTCTTGTAACAAAACAGTTCTAGGATAAAATCATTGAGCTTGAGATGCGTAATAGTCAGGCTTTTGTCGTCCGCTTCCCAAAAGTGGACTTCAGAGAAGCCGAGATTTTCGTAAAATGCTATGGAGCGTTCACGATTCGTGACACTTAATGCCACGTGATGGATGGCGTAAGACATCATACTTTTTGCCTCGCCACAAACGCGATTGAGTAGCCATCAGGATCTTTAATCACAAATCGATACGATCCCCATGGTGTTGGGGCAAGCTCTTCTGCGATCTCTGCCTTCTCTTTCACTCGAGCCCATAAGCTGTCTACGTCATCGATTTCAAAGTTAGTGATGTCGAATGATTCTTGCCGCACAAAACCCGCCTTTTCACGTATGCCAAAAAGTTTGCCGTTAACGCGATAGGATTGCCATTTAGTGGGCGCCCAGGCGTCGCCTTCTGTAAATCCCAATAGTCCTCCATAAAACTCTTTTGACTTTTGCATGTCTGATACGGTGATTGTGACTGTTTGTATGTCCATAGAGTAATGATACCTTATCTGGTGGGATCAAACCTATTTGCCGGCGGCAAATAGGTGACTTTAAACTTGCAAGCAAGTGTAAAGTTTTTAAATTTGAGTCAATGCAAGTATTTCCTCGGATTGTCGGCCTTTCGCCACATCGCCCGGCCGATTTGGAGCGAATTTTGGCGAGGGCTAGACATTTCGCCGAAAACCTTGACCAATTAGTCATTCAACAGATTGACCCGGTCAAAAAAGCACGCTTTTTCAAGGCAATTTTCGACCGCATGCCAAGTAGCGACGATTTAGATCTTCGAAACACAAAAACACCCCTTTTTACAGGGGTGAACCAGTTCTTTCAATTACTGAAAGACGAAAAATCTCTTATGGTACACCCGGCAGGATTCGAACCTACGACCTTTGGCTCCGCAAGCCAACGCTCTATCCAGCTGAGCTACGGGTGCATATGACAGGAGTTATCTTAGCACAAATCTATATAAATGACCAGACCTTGCCGCACGGTGATGTCGATAACGACATTGACACAAAACCATAAACATTATACTATACCTATATGACAATAAATGAAGCCGTCCAGCCAAGAGATCCTTATGAAGAACAACAGGTACAACTTCAGGAGCAGCTTGATGCTTTTCTGGCAAGTCCTGATGCCAGCGAGCACGAGGCGCGTTTTCGACCGAACATCATGCGTCAAGTGGGCGTGGTCTGGCAAAACCCTGAGGGGAGAACTGAAGACAGGACGCTGAGTATTGCACTTACCCTAGAGGGTCAGCCGACAGACGAGCCTATGGAATTGCGAAGGACTGACGATTGGGCTAGTGCATTTGTTTTGGATCCACATAATCCAGGGCAAGTAATGCGTCGATGGGCTGGCCACAACACACGCACGGCGCCACTGGAGTTAGAAGGTTTAACGGATTTGAACACACAGTTGGCCACGGCCAGAACGTACAATCTCGACAAAGAGAAGGTTGTGAATGGGAGCGTTGTGCCAAAGAGTAAAATTCGAGCGCTAGGCCGCATGCTTTTAGGCCGTAACTAAGCTGGCACTTTCTATTTAACCGAAGGTCGTTCATCTGTTAAAATAGCTTGCATACGGAGAGATGACCGAGTGGTTGAAGGTGCCGCTCTCGAAAAGCGGTGTGCCGGCAACGGTACCGAGGGTTCGAATCCCTCTCTCTCCGCCATGACCCGCTGCCTATGCGGGTTATTTTCATGTTTGTTACATGACACGTCGTCGTGGTGGCTGCGTTTTGTCTTGACCCGATGGTGGTGGTGATGATGGTGGTTGGCTGGCAAGGTCAAGCGTATCTTTTTCCTCTTGGTTTGGGGCTGTATGTTGACCCTTTTCGTCGCCTGGATCAAAGGTTGTGCCGGCTGCGGGTACGCTGGTGCTATATCCCATCTCGCGGTTAAGCTCCTGGACATGGCGCAATTTCTTCTTGGTTGACCGGCTTATATACAAGGCGACCCATATGATAATCGCCATCAAAAGGTATCCTGCACCTATACCTATCAGCCAATTGCGAAGCTGCGTTGATACCAGATTGACCGCTACCCTGACAGATCCTTGTACATGCTCGAGTGCCACACCGTTGTTGCTGACTACACCGGAGACGTATCGGAATGCCCATACCGCAGTGAATGCCAAAAGCGCGGTAGTTAACCCGGTAATAAACAATGACCACGCGATGTGCTTAATACCAGCCCGTTTGCTGACACTCCAGAAAAGTATGGCCACACCAAGTAAGATGAGCACAGCCGGAACTATAAACAGAGACAAAA
>JGI24737J22298_10000007_pt1 | contig 62489 bp, 67 predicted proteins | sample KBSCornC3_FD_22298 | JGI IMG/M metagenome (IMG submission 22298) | reverse complement strand
GAGGAGTGGCTGGTGCGGCCGGAGTTGGTGGGGCGACTGTGGGTGTAGCGGCTGGTGCAATTGCCGGCGCTGGCACAGCAGCTGGTTCATTGCCTGGCGTCGGGGTGACAGCCGGTGCGGGAGTATTGTCTGCAGGTCCAAGTAATTCTTGAGCAGCGCGAACAATATCTTCGAGGGTAACCTGGGACTTTACGAGGTAACGGTCGGCGCCGAGGCTATCTGCCCGTGTTTTGTCTTCGGCTTGTCCAAGCGCGGTCAGCATGATAACTTTTACTTCTTTGAGACCCTCGGTATTACGAAGGATGTCGAGCATTTCAAACCCACTGATACGAGGCATCATGACATCGGATATAACAAGATCGGGCTTTTCTTTTTTGGCCAGTACAAGAGCTTCTTCGCCATCCATCGCGGATATGATGGTATATCCTTCGGCTTGCAAACGCGCTTCGTAAATTTCGCGTAAGTTATTGTCGTCTTCTACCAGCAGGATTTTTGCCATGGTGGTGATGTGCCCCTTTTATTTGTCAAAGCTTATGTTTACACGTATTGTACCATGCTCTGTTAGGAACGTGCAGATGGACTTGGTATCGATACGGCGGATGGCTGCGAAGGCTGTGATTCGGCAACGGCTGCGGCTGCGATAGGAACTTGTGCGGCGTTGCCAGCTTGTAGTTCGGCTACGCGCTGGGCAGACAAACGCGGCAGGTTAATAAAGAAGGTACTGCCCTGTCCGACGGCGCTCTCTACCCATATGCGGCCATGATATAGTTCGACGATTTTGCGGCAGATAAACAGGCCCAGGCCCGTGCCGCCGATGGTACGGGTTGCCGAATTATCGACACGGTAAAACTTTTGGAATAAATGCGGAATGTCATCGGCTGGGATACCTGCCCCGGTGTCCCGGATGTACAGCTGGACGACTTCCATGTTGCCAGTCAGGCCGACGGAAATCTTGCCGCTGTCGGTGTATTTACAGGCATTGTCGAACAGATTGGTGATAACCTCACGCATGCGGTCCGGGTCGGCATACACATAGTAAAGCGGCTTAACCAGGTGTTGCTCGGAGGCGTCCTTGGTAGTGGCGTCGATGGTGTCGTCTGCCCCGCCAATGACGAATTCGGCGAGCAAACCTTTCTTTTCGGCGGCAAACTTGAGGTCGTCGGTGGTCTGCTGCATAAAGGCACCCATTTCGACGACAGCCGGATGGCTGCTCAGGCGGCCGTCTTCTGCTTTGGACGATGTAAGCAGATCCTGGAAAAGTTTACCCAGATGTTCGGTAGAAGAATGGGCCTTTTGCAGGTAGCTCCGGGCGCGGCTATCGATGGTGCTTACTTTGTCGTTGAGCGCTAACGCCAGATATCCCTCGATAGCGGCAACCGGCGTGCGCATTTCGTGGCTGGCGGTGCTGATAAATTCTGCCCGTTGTTTTTCGGCGGCCCGCTCTTCGCTGATGTCGCGCATAACAGCGATGGCTCCAGTCGGCTGGGCTTGGTCGGCAACGATGATCGGTGACACGGACAAAGAGATGGCTATTTTCTGGCCCTCGCGACTGTTAAGTACTAAGGCTTGGTTGGAGTGCTGTTTTTGAGTAAACACCAGGGCGAACGGATCTTCTTCGGGAGTAATGGCTGAACCGTCGTCGTGGGTAAGGTTTAAGACAAGCTGGGTGTCTACGCCTGCGGCTTCAGATATTTTCCAGCCGGTCATTTGAGCCGCTGCCGGGTTGATAAGTGTTATCTTGCCATTTTTGTTAAACACGATGATGCCGTCAAGGATAGATTGGATAAGGATTTCGGATTGTTGCCGGTTGGTTTGGAGCATATCGGAAAGCTTGTCGAGCTCTTGGTCGTGGGTTGTCTGCTGTTTACTTCGCCAAAACAGCAAGCCGGCTGCCACTGAAAGTATGGTAACTCCCAGGAATTCCCAAAAAATAAGTGGAATATCTGCCACCACAAAGTTGCGGGTAACCAGCTGCGACATAACAGCCAGTATTGCCAGCCCAACGGTGATCGTGCTGCCATACATGCCAAGCAGCCACAACGTTACACCCCACAGCACAATATATACATATGATGCAAGCGAGGTTGTAACCGGGTTGAGTGCAGCGATGTATAGCACAAACGCCGTGAGCAATGTACCGATAAAGCTGGCCAGCGACATGTTGCGCTTGGCGAGCAGCCAGTGACTGCTGGCCAGGTACAGCAGCGCGACGCCTGCAACCATAAAAGTGTTCAGGTCTATGGTAAATATATGTTGGAAGTGGCTGCTCTGCAGGACCGATTGTTCCAGCGAGAACATGACGACGAACCATAAGTTACACACAACAACAAAAAACCAAACGGCCTGATACCACCGCTTGGGAAATTGATATGTGTTGTCATCAATTACCATCTGTCCCCAGTATACTGCATATGCTTATAACTCATGCAGTGTAATACATGATGGACATAAAGCCAATGTTGCGAAATCGTCTCTGTTATGCTATGATTTTTGGGTCGTATCGATGAGGCAATAGATTGCCCTTTCGCAATATTGCTTCCACTCACTCGCGGCCCTATGCTCCGCATAGGAGCCACATGCCTGCCTAGGCTGTGGCCCCTTATACCTTTCGGTATAAGAACCCGTATGCTCGGTAAGTAATTTTATGTAAACACAAAATGTACTTCCCTGCGCTACGGCCCCTTCGTCTAGTGGTCCAGGATATTTGGTTCTCATCCAAAAGATCGCGGGTTCGAATCCCGCAGGGGTCACCACGAAAACAGCTCACCTCCGGGTGGGCTTTTTTCGTGGTTATTTTTTGTTGCTGAGGTCCGCCGAAGGATATAATTCCTGCAGCAGAGCTCGCCAAGGCATTATTCAGTTCTTAATCAATGGTAGAATAAACCAATGAACAATTTACAGGATGTTATTGGCGATCATCAGGCCTTTTTAGAACAAATAATACAAGAGATCCGGGCTGAAGGGTTTGACCTGACTGACTTTTCCCAGATGGATCACATGTGTTACCGCGTGTCTTCAATCGAAGCCTATGTGGCTAAAAAACAAGAGCTCGCTGCATTCGGAAAGCTTTTAGGAGAAACACAGGTTAATGGCAGGCCGATATCTACGTTTCGACTGCACGACCCCATTCGCTACGAGAACTGGCGTATTGATGCGATAGAACTCCCCGCTCCAAAAGAAGGCGCCGAAACCCCTGAAGGACTGGAGCATGTTGAGTTGGTGCTGTTCGACGACCAAGAAGCTTTTTTAAAAAAGTATGCTCACAAACAATTCGACATGAGAGCAGCGGACCGTGGTATAAATCCTGAAATTGGCTATACATTGCCGACGTACAGCGTGAAGTTCCATTTGCTGAACCTTCCAACGGTGGTTTATCTGGAGCACAAGCTGGGAATACGCGATGTCCGCGACGGACGGTAAAGCGCTCTTTGCCTGCATTTGCATAACAAACTAATTGTGTTAATACTATACATATTATGTACACCGATCGTCTCTTTGGCGCCATGGACGTTGCTCCCCATATCACGATGGGCGAACCAATACCCTCCCTTACCAGTGATGGTAGTAGGATAATACAACTTTCAGAGCTTCCATCTACAGAAGCTTTTGATGATTACGACACTGTTTACTTAAACCCGGGCTACACCGAGCCGACTAATGCGGTCATAGTGCCACAAGATGAATTCCCTGCCCTATACGATAAGTGTGTAACGGTCGTGCATGAAAGGATGGAAGTTTGGCCGCATACGTTAGTCGAAAATCGTGACGCCACACTTACTCACGAACGGAGTCACGGCGAAATACTCCAGGCGCTTGGTGCCGGGGCAGTTTTGAATGGCTTACGATTCGCTCACATGCGAACCGAGCATAATGAACCCGTTTTGGGCGTGTGTGCATATACGATAGCACCCGACCTGGAGACCTTTAAGCTAGGTGTTGCTGCAATGCTCCTTGCCCCAGCTGACCCATCCGAAGAAGACCTTCGGGCTGTTCAAGATTATGGATATACTCCCGAAGAAGTGCGAGCTAAAGTTCGGACCCACAACGCCAAGGGCAATTTGCCGTATATCCCGAATTTCTAGCCTGCCGCTAAGGATTGCTGCGCCCTTTCTATATACGAGATCCAGGCGATGGTATACTGAAGCCTTATGAACGTGAAAGTCCCGTTAAGGAGTTGACCTGATATGCCTCGATCCGAACGTTTGCACATCCCGGAAGTCCAGCGAACATCTATCCGACAGGCGAGACGGCAGAAAGAACCGTTCAAGGTGCTGGCAAGCGAGCAGCGTGTTCTAGGCCTTTGGTTGGGCAAACGTTTCCAGGTATACGACGAGCAGTTTGCTGAAAAAGGTTATGACATTCGGATGTCCAAGGTAAAGCGAGAAGTCGGCATAGCATATGTGGCCATCAAACACGCCTTTGAAGGTCTGCACGACACTGCCCTTCCGAAACTGCAAGAGAGGACACTCATCAGCTATTTCCAAGAAATAAGTCCAGGGGTACATGTGCATCCTCATACGGGTAAGCCGATCGATTCACCGGATCGCGAACTATTACAAAATGTAGTGGATTTGTTTAACAGCCGGCAACCGTATCTGTCTGATAGGATCGAGAGCCGTTTCGATTACTCCATAAAAGACAAAGATTACGAAGATTATTCCGAAGAAGAAAAGGGTATGCAGGGCTACCTGGACAGCACGGTGATCTGCGCGGCCTTAGGCTGGCATATGCTCGAGGTCCAATTGATGTTGCAAAACGAAGGTGTAGGCGAAGCATAGCAGCGCGGCTTCAAACAGTACTGCCGGTTACCCATGACTGGCTTAGCCAGGCTCAATAGACGACATCTACTTTGCTATATTTTTGTTAGCAAAAATACTTACCGTGCCTAACAAAACGGTATGCTATTATGCCGGCTGTACAAAAATAAGTATAGGAGGCTACGTGCCTGTCGTTAAAGTTGAATATGATGATAATGTAGTGAGTAAATCAGATGCCGATGCTGTTTGTGAGGCGATTCGCCAGATTGTACAGGACATAACACACATATCTACCGTGTATGTATATGGCAATACGGCGCAAATAAAGGTTAATCCTGCTCCCGTTAAAATTTGGATAGAGATGAGTGCCCATAAGATAAAAAATCCTGAAGATCTGGCTCAACGTGTACGTGACGCGTTAACGGCGTGGAAAGCGTCGGCGGGCTTTGACCATCTGATCAACCTGATGCTTGTGCCCATGGAGTGGCAGCTTGAGCGAGACATCTAATCTTTATTAAGCCCTATGGATGTGAGGTGCCTGGCGTACGTGCGTCTGGTCCGCGAGTTGATCCACCATCGCTTTGGCGACGGCCGCCCGATGTATCGTTTCGAGCGCACCCGGTAATTTGTTATTAAGCTCGTATGCAATAGCTCCGTGATCGTTCATGACTGGTGAGCGTATGACAGTCCAGGCTAAATTGCTGCCCATAAGTAGCGCTATATGTTTTTCTCCGTCCTCGAGTATCTTAGGAGCTGCAAGATGTAGGAAGAAGCGTGCCAGCTTGCCGGCCGCACCCCAGTCGTCACTTGGTACCATGGCTGCAGAACCGGTTAGCGAAATGACCCGTGTAATCCCCTGCTCTTGCATAGTTGGGATGAGTTGTTCCATGCCTTTGCTTAGAATATCTTTGGTCGATGTGCCCCAGCTGCCGAGCGTACTTATGACGGCATCACAGCCTTGCAGTGCGCCGGATACATCCGCTTGCTGTTTGACGTCTCCTTGGACTACTTTGAGCTGATGGTGATCTGGCAAGGTGTTGGCGCCATGGATAAAAGCAATCACACTGTGACCGGCTTCAAGCAGCATATGCGTTACGTGCGTACCCACTTTACCATTTGCACCAAGGACGAGCACCTTCATATGAACAGTATACATAGGTCGCAACGGTATGCATAAAACCGAGCATGTTATTTTAAGAAGCTGTTAACGGCTTGAAGGCTGTCGGTAAGTCGTGTGCTGAAGGTGTCGTCGGTAATACGCCAGATGATAGGTGTATCGGTGCGATTCATGAAGGTTTGATGGTCGGCCAGATAACGGTCAATGTCTGCCTCCGTTAATGGATACTGCTTAGCGGCGATAAGCTTACGGTAAAACGCCGGCGACAGATCGAAACTGATAATTCCCAGACGGTATTGACCTGGTTCGAAGTTGCCGCAGAACGTGTCCCATAAACGGTCGTTGCTGGCATCGTGTATAAAACTTTGTTTACGTGTTATCAGGTCTTGTATGCGCTGTGAGGCACGCGCCATATATGTTTCCTGGTCAAGTGTGTTGCGCAACTGGTCTTCGCGGACTTCGTTACGGATGACGTCGTTAGCAAGTGACGGACAGCCTAATGCGCATGATAAATATTGAGCTACGGGACTTTTTGAGCAGCCGAACGGGCCGGCGAAGGTAATGCAATATGGTTTCATAACTCTAGGATACACTACCATTTGCTATCATTAGGCTATGAACGATCTTAACCAGCGACGCTTTGCGGCCGTTCAGGATCAGCTGATGTCTTTTGCGGCAGCAGATGCGACGCCTGTCGGCAGTTTTACTATTGAACCTACCTACACACTCATTAGCCCCATCCCCGACTCCATCACTGCCAAGATTAAGGCTTTTTCGGACGAACTACAAAAACGTTTTCCTGAACAGTATTACTACCTGCCGGAACAGTACCATCTTACGGTGGTGCCCGTACCATATACACACCGGCTGGAAGATGTGATCCGCGTACTGACGCCCCTGTTAAAGGATTGGAAGTTGCCTATTGAAGTGCGGGGCTTTGCTATGAATAGGTTCCAGGTAAGCGCAGTATTATACCCAGACGAGGAGTCGCTATTGCCTATGCGTCAAAAACTACGCCAAGCGCTTGCAATGCCCGACCAGGATTTCACCGAACACCGGTCAATTTGGGAAGAACTGATGTGGGTTAATTTTATGCGATTTACATCGCCGCCCTCACCCGAACTCGTTAGGATGGTCCAGGCGCACGCCAACGATGCACTCGGCCACTTTACACTGGAACGCATCGACTTGTATGAAGTGTCGACGAAAACGCGCGATCCTCAGTCAAGTGTGTATATTCACACATTTTAACTTAACCACCTACGAGTACGTTTGGGTATCTTTGAGGGAGATTTGCAGGATCCCTACGTGACTCTTGTTGCCCTTTTCGGTTGCAACATACAAGATGCGGATTCGTCTGCTCAGCTCCCCACCAGTATTTGATATTACCTCCGCGCTGGGCACTGATAAGCTTTCCAGTGGCGTTGACGCTATCTGCTCCATGGGACTATACCGACGGATCCTGTTAGCCCTTGACTGCTGCAGGCTAAGGCTGATAGGATTTCCTTTTACTTTAGGGTGCATTTTTGGATTTTGCGCTATATCCTGCAAGTATTTCCGTAGGTCGTTGTCAAAGTTTTCGCCAGGATGCTGCTTAAGGAAGTCGGTTACGACGGGCTGCTCCATTAGGGCGTCTATATCGCCTATCTCACGCAATTCATACTGCGTGGTTCCAGTCTGGACCATAGTGTTGAAGACGGCTGGTTTGTAGCGTTTCTTTTCAACGAGATCTTCTACGATTTGGGCATCAGGCGAGCGCTGGTTATCAGTTGATTTATCTTTTTGATGTCTTCTTTTTTTAGTGTTTTGTTGCTCATCATATTGAGGCCTTAGTGAAGGCAGCCGAGTTTTACGTCTACCGCCTCTTTCGTATGGCTTAAGAGCATGTGCAAAATCGTCCGCCTTCTGAGTGGTGGCCTGGGCGACCCGAACTTTATAGGCGTTTTTCCATTGCCTGACAAAATCTGGATCGGCAAATGATGCATCGCTATTAAAATACGCCGCTATGCGTGTAGCTATCTCTTTGTCAGAAAAATCAAGACCAATAGCCGCAATAATCATTTGGGCGGCAGCGAGCTGGGATACAAAAGAGCGGAGTGTCCGTGTTTCTCTATCGTTAGGACCATCCGTAAGGATGTCCTGCGCAAAGTCGATATCGGTGTACTTTTGTTCAGCAAGCCATTCTAGCGCTTGTTCAATAACATTTTTTTCATTTTTGCTTTGGGCGATGGCAAGGTGCACGGCAATTGTTTCAAGCAAGCCTGGGTATTCAGTTGGTGCTGCCTGGGCCTCTGCTGCCAGCTCTTGTATACGGTCGATGAGGACGGGTGCGAGCTCATCATCGCTAAGCATATCTCCCAGACACCGTATCGCAACCGCTTGGGTAGCAAAAGCACCGATACACTGTTCTATCAGTTGTTGCGTATTTGTCTTAAATTCCACTCCTTGTATGCTGAGTGGTTCGCGGACACCCTCCCCCCACTCTTGCCTTACTTTGGGGATTATCGTTGCGCATACTGTCTCTGCAAGCTCATCAAGCGGAGTTGTGTCATATAAATCCCATCCCAGACCTTCAAAATCTTCCGCTATGCCATACGTATAGTGTTTTATGTGTGCGAGGACTTTATGGGGTGGTAGGTTTTTGGTTTCTCGTTCTTGCTTGCGTGTCTGAGGCGAAGTAATAATTTTGACTGGTTGGGCTTTGCCGGTCTCTGGATTATCTTGCAGGTGCGGCCGGACTACGGTTTTATTGTCTTTAGGAATTGTTTCGTACAGATTGCTTACCGACTGCCAAAGGCCCTGTACGGATGCAAAAAGCATCGCGGAGTTTTCAAGGAGTTCTTCTACACGGTCCTCGGGGGAAAGGAGTTGTGTTTCAGGCGCACCAGGTGCTTGTTCATCTGAAAATTGTTCGCGTCTGTCTTCTGGCTTGTCTTCGTGTGCGTTGGGGTATCCTTCGGGCATAGTTGGCATAGCCTAACACAATCTGGATCGTGGGGCTAATAAATGTTTTACACGAGGCATCTTAGGCGTCAGTGTTGTTGTCGAACCAGAATTTCATAGCGATTTTGGTAAGGGCCCAGGTTTCGGCAAAGTTGGCGGTGATAACCGCAGGCACGGCCCACGAGGTATTGTAGTTGAGTTTGTGCATGCCGATAGCAATGACGGTTACGATACTGAAGATATTTAATATGATAACCAGTGCAAGGAGGCTGCGGCTCCAGATGTTACGCTCGTTAATGACCTGCTGTCGCTTGATCGCCTTGGCGGTGGTGTCATCGGCATAGTCTTCGAGCTGAGGATAAAGCATGTCCGTCCAGTCTTGCGACGGTACGGTACGGGCGTGCTTGATGGCGGCTTGTTTTTGAGCGTCGTTGTTACGCGGCATGGATGTTGTCCAGGTACGTTAGGCGCCGGCGCATGGCGTCGTCTGACACGGCAAACATACCGGCCAAAATCGTATGGTCGCGCTCGGTGAGGTTATATTTTTTCATTTGTTTGCGTAGCAGGCGCTCGGGCATCAACAGATACGCAGCAAAGTAGTCAGCTTCTTGTTCGGACGCTTCTTTCTCTTCAAAATGATGGGCATTACGTAAGTGGATACCCCACTGGTTGGGGGAGTGGTTCAAGAAATAATGCCCCAGTTCATGGGCGATCGTAAACGTTTGACGGCGCGGGTCTTCGGCGGCGTTAACGTAAATAACCGGCTTGTCGTCTTCTTTGGTGAGGAAGCCGCTGATATCGTTGTGAGGCGTGTCAAAGTAAACAGGCCGAATTTCGATACCCGCTTTTTCGGCGATTGTCACTACGTCTACGAATGGTTCGCGGATGTCGTGCTCATCAAGTACTTGTTGCGCAGCAATGGCGCTTTTCTGAATATCTACCATATTTCCCCTGTTATGACGCATTGTCATCTATGTATAGTATAGCAAAAAATGAACGATTTCTTAAGTAGTTCAGTCACCTTTTGCGGCTATTTATGATACGGCTGACCGGCCGAAATAGTGCTGGCACGGTAGAGCGCCTCGGCGAGGACTACCATTGCCAGATCATGCGGAAACGTTAAGCGCGAAAGGCCGATAGTATATTCGGCTTGGTGTATGACGTTCTCGGGTAGGCCTTCGGGGCCGCCAATCAGAAAACAGATCTCGCGTGCCTCGAGCGCGCGTTTTTCTATGAATGCTGCGAGCTCTGGGCTGGTAAACTGCTTACCGTCGATGACCATTGCTACCTTAATCGCGTTTCCTTCAGTTTGCAAGATAAATGTATCGTTATATGCCCATTTGTCGGGAATATGCGTGGTGCGGACGGTATGGTAGTGCCCGAGTCGCTTAATATACTCTTCCCAGCCAAGCTTGGCGTACGGTAATTTTGGCTGTCCGACGGTTATGATATGGATGCGCATATGAATAGTGTACCTTACCTGCTATGTACGGCGGATAATGGCGATGTGTTGCTCGCCACGGATAGTATGCGGTATGCCCCGTAGATAGTCGGTTATAGCGCGCTCGACACCTGGCAGTGTTTCACGCTTGTAGTCATGGATAAGGACCGTGGCGTTGTCTGTCAGCCGCGGCCAGACAAGTTGCAGCGAGCTGATAATGGATTCGTAAAAGTCACCGTCAAGGAACGCAAAAGCAATTTTTGACGGAACGTCAGCGGACGCGAGTTTGTCAAACCAGCCCTTATGGACGACGGGTGTTCGAAGTTTAGCGCGCTGAAAGGCTTGGGTGAACTGTTTTTTGCTTACCATGAGCTCACCGGCGGCAAAATCGATGCCGGCGGCATTTTGGTCGGCAGAGACTTTGGGCGGCAGCCCTTCGAAAGAGTCGTATACGTGGAAAGCCCGTGCTGTTGACTGTTGGTAGTGGTCAAGGATGCGCCGGATAAACAGGCTGGTGGTGCCAATGTAGCAGCCAAACTCCACGATGTCACCTTCGACCTTTTGGCCGAGCGTGCGCTCCAGTTCGCGTAGAATGACGCTCAGTTCTTTGGTGGTAACCTGGTCCGATATAAGTGGGTATTGTTTGATGAAGGTATCGCCGATCATGATGGAGGTATTATACGGGCCTTGGGCAGCTCCGCCCAGTTAGAAACATATCGCGGTGACCGGATTTGGTGCTTCGGCTGCCACGTATCGCTGAGGTCTTCGGCGGCAAAGTAGATCTTGCCCCTGCCCCATTTGGTATTTATGGCGTCGAGCGCCTCCATACGGGCCTTTGAGCGGTCGTGGGCATCGCTGTCAACATATCCCAACAGGTCTATTTGCAATGATGTTTCGGGCACAAAATCGTGTAGGAATACACCGAGCCGGTGGTACTGCTGCTTGTCGTTATAAAAGGTACCCAGCTCTTTGACGAGCAGACTGATAATGATGCCGGTGTCGTTGGCCGGAGTGCTTAATTGGATCTCTCTTGCCCAGCGGCGATAACCCGGTTTGTGGCGGTTGGTTTCGGTAAACAAACCGATGCGTTTTGCGAGTAAGCCTTGCGTGCGCAACTGGTAGCCTGCCCGTGCGCCCAGGCTGGCGATAGCTGCTTCGAGTACGTGGGCCTGGTTGGTGTCTTCACCGAATGTGCGGCTGCGCATGATGCTTTTGGCTTTGGCATGTTCGGCGGTAAGCGTGTGACAATCGATGCCGTTGAGTTCGCTGACCATCTGCCGGCCGTGGACGCCCATCAGTTGTTGGGCCCGCTTGGGTGACATGCGTGCCAGATGCAACGCTGTCGACACCCCCTCGGCGCGTATTTTAGGTGCTAGCCGCCAGCCAACACCCCAGATCTCTTTGACGGGCATCCGCTGTAACTCTTCGTCGCGTACTTTTTCATCAAGGTCGACAAAACTGAATACACCGTTGTACACCTCGCGCTGTTTGGCGATTTCGGACGCTAGTTTAGCCAGCGTTTTGGACGACGCGATCCCAATAGATACCGGAACGCCGACGTGCTTCCAGATGAAATCCCGCACCATGGTTCCCCACGCAATGTAATCTGGAATATCCAGCTCGCTAACATCCAGGAAGGACTCATCAACTGAATAAATTTCCAGGCGTGGAGTGATGGTTGCGAGTAACGCAGTGATTCGTTTGCTGACATCACCGTACAGTTCGAAGTTGGCCGAAAATTGTTTGATATGATGCATCTGAAAAAGCTGCCGGTGCTTAAAGACGGGTGCGCCCATAGGTACCCCAAGCCGTTTTGCCTCATTGCTGCGGGCGACGACACAGCCATCGTTGCTGGATAGCACGACGACGGGCTTCTGCTCGAGGTCCGGCCGGAAGATACGTTCGCAGCTGACAAAAAAGTTATTACAATCGATGAGGACGTATACGTTATTTGTCATAGGCCGCCTTACGCAGCTGGTGGATCGTTGCCGTTACGACGCCCCATATAGTGGCCTGTTCGGACGCTTGTTTGTATGTTGAAATGGCAAATGACTCCCGGTTTTCGTCCCACCAGATGACGGTATCGGTCTTACGCGGATCCAGCGCGCGGTCGATGATGGCGATATCGCCGTCGTATATACCGATCGTCTCCCACTCAGGCCCTTCGATGCGAAAAAAGTACGTGCTGGCACCATGCTGGACCAGTAGTTGGTTCAGGTCCAGGTTCCGCAGGTTGCTGTCGATGGCCGGATTGGGGAATCCGGTGTGGATCGACACGCCGTCAGGTGTCGTAGGCTCCGTCATGGTCTATCTATTTTACACCTTAAATCTATGTTATTTGAGAATTTTCGTGACTTTTTGACAAGTAGGACTATAATGATTGCATCATGACAAATGTAGCGTTTGAACAGGGGCCTATACCACCTGCCTGTCAAGGAGATCTCGAGTTAGCCAATGATCTGTTTGTTACAGATCCCGCTGACTGCCTGAAGATGTTTAAATTAGACCAGCCTAGACTAAATGGACAGGTGGTCGAATTATTTGAATCGGATGACATCCGAGGTTATCCTCCGGAGGTGCGCCAACACCTTAGGGGTGGTTTCGTCGTTGCCTACAATGCCCTGGCACTTGCCTACGAGGCCACTGGACCCGTTGAGTTTCCTCGTGTCTCACAAAGGGCCGTTCTTGCCTACACGATAAAAGCTGCGTCAAAAGCAGCTTGCAGTACGGAGCTTTTCGAAACCAAACAAGAGATAGTATCAGGCTACGCGACTGATATTTTCGCAAGTATTTTCAAAGCAGAAGTAGACCCCCAAGACGTATGCATGGGATCGCTTGTATTTATGTACGGTTGTTTGGAGGAAGAATTATTGTTGCCACCCGTGCAAAAGGACAGTAATAATGGGTAGGCGCAGTATTGATGGGCCATATATTCCCGAAGTGAGCCCAGAACAGATGGCAGTCGCCTGCGAAACGCCGGCTGCCGCTGACTATGGCCTTAAGGTAGAACAGCCTCATATGGAGCTATCCCTTAGAGGTCACATAGCAAAAGTGTGTATCGATGGTGAGCAATATGACCAAGAGGCGGTTGACGCCGGTATGCGGCAAGCGGCCTTGGCTTACATGGCATTACGTGATGCTCATGGCAGATCCTTTGCAACAATCGAGTCCTCGGCGACGAGTATTCGCACCGGTCAGGTTATACAGGGAGTGTCCCGGACGGTACTTTCCGGAAGCATTACTTTTTTGGATCGTTTTATCGACTACCAGCCGCACATCACAGCGCATGTAACCGATGCCCTATCCAGCCGGCCGCGTGTACTCAGCCAGACGTTGCTTGGTATCGTGGGAATGCATCAGACACTCGAGAGTAGTGTTAGGCGCGTACGGCAAGTCGGCCAGCGGCGGATGCTAGGCGATCGTATTCAAAAAATCTACTAGTTCACGAGGCGTAATTTCGGCTTTTACCAGATAACCGTCGGCTTGACGCTCGATGTCTGCGCGAATATCCTCGCGTTGTTCTAGGTTGGTCGTAATAATAACTTTGGCGTTTAGCTGTTTCGTTTCGGCGGGGTTGCGCAGCCGGCGAAGCACCTCGATGCCGGTAATCGTCGGGATCATGAGATCTAGTAGGATAACGGTAAACTGGTTGGTTTGTGCCAACTTTAGCCCCTCCAAACCGTCGACTTCGACGGTAACTTCGTAGCCGGCTTTGGTAAGTGCACGGACATACAGTTCGCTGATAAAATGTTCGTCCTCAATGCAGAGGACTTTTTTACCGATAGGGTTTGGCGATGTAAATACTTGTGACATGTTATCTCCGATACATTGAATGGTTTTTTATCCAACCGTGGGCTGTTCGTACTATATCAGTATTGGGATTTTTCTTCTCTTCGGCGAGCTGGCTGAATGGCTGTACGGTAAAGCCAAAGGTGCTTCCTTGACCTTCTTTGGATCTGACCCAAATGTGGCCGCCATGGGCGGTGACGATCGCTTTACACAGGTATAGCCCCATGCCAGTGCCGCCTACCTGGTTACGGTTGCGGTAATCGCGATAGAATTTGTCAAAGAGGTTGCCCATAGCACTTTCGGGTATGCCGACGCCGGTGTCCTGGATGGTGGTTTCGACCAAGCCATCCTTGGTGAGATAGGCGCGGACGGTAATTTGGCCGTTTGGCTTGCTGTACTTTATGGCGTTGTCGAGTAAGTTGTTGATGACTTCATAGATACTGGCGGCATCGGCTCCGACGGTTGGCAAGTTGGTGTCCACTTTAACATTGCACGAGATACCCCGCACCTTGGCACGTAATGCGATATCATCGACTACTGATTGCAGCAGTGGTGCCCATTTTTCTTCGTGTAGTTTAAGCACCAGCTGGTCGTTCTCGTAGCGGGATATGTTAAGAACGTTGCCGATGACGGTGTTCAATTGTTGAGCGGTGGCCTTCATTTTGTGCATATACCCGTCAAGCTCGGCATTTAATTTGCCGCCACCGAGCTCTTCTTCGAAGACATCGATGTAGCCGCGTAGCAGTGTAAGCGGCGTGCGCAGTTCGTGTACGGCCAGTGCCAGGAAGCTCATGGCTTGTTCGTCTTGGGCGTATTGCCGGGTGCGGTCAAAGAGGGTCAAAATGACCTCGAAGCCGTTAGGGTTGCCCCGATTGTAATATGCAACCAGGTCAAACAGACGAGTTTCTTTTTGATCTGGCAAGTTAAGGCGTACGCGTTCCCATGTATTGTGGGCGGTAACTTTGTCCTTCCGGGCTTTCTCAAGCCATTGATCAAAGGTGTGTTGGTTGCTAAAGAGCATGTCCAGCATCAGATACACATTCTGTCCGATAATGTCATCGGTCGTCCGGCTAATATATTTGCCGAGGGCCTCGTTGGCAAACAGGATGTTCATGTCTTTATCCAATACAAGAAGTGGCAACGGTAAACTGTTGGCGACAAAATCCGTCCGTAGGTCAGGCCGTTTGGCGTTGGCCATTTTTTCAATATTATCAGCTACGCTTGCCAGCTGGTAAATCTGCCCCGTCAATGCGGTAATAAGTTCTTTTCCGAAGCGGACGTGACGGAGGTCGGGTGCCTTGACGTTTTCGGCATTTGGAGCAATGTGTAATACTGCCTGCCAGATTAGTTTTGTCGGCTGGATCAAGTAGGTCGCACTCAGCCATGGAATAAGCGTAAGTGTGAGTAGCGTTAATACGCCAAGCGCCAGTATAAACTCAACGCCTTCCAGGTGGAGGAAGTGTTCTATAATCCACCAGTCCAGTAAGATAAACAGGTTGTTAACCAGTAGTATACCGAGTAAGCGGAGTCTGGTCTGGGAAATAAACTTCTGTAGGTGGTCCATGTCTATTTGTACGTAATACGATTGCTGCCGCCAACTACTGATATCCAGGTCTGGCCAGGATCGAGCTTGAGCGGAGCGCCGTTAGCGTCGATAAAGCTGAACTGTTCTTTGTTGCTAGCTTTGTGCCAAGTGCCTTTGGTAAGGATGCCATCCTGGAATACGTACGCTTCCCCGCTACCAAGCGTATTGTAGGTCGTATAGATGCCGTTACTTCCCTGTGGCATCACCAGCGAGATAACGACTTTTGGTGAAAGTTGCTGGCCGGACTGTTGATCGATGTGAGGCTGACCGCCTTCTGAGCGCTTATATGAGTTTGTTGCGGCATCGTAGTCGTAATGAGGGTTGTATATGGCTCCGGAAATATTGAAATCAATACTAGTAGCGTTAGGTGTGGCGCTTTTTGCCTCGGGCTTACGAGCGAAACCGGTGAAATTACTTGTGTAGCCCTTCTTTTGTTGTAACTCACGAAGCGCGACGACGCTGCTGTACATGTTGTGCGGCGCCGGCCGGCTGCTGATGCGATGGTATGGGCCAGGGTTAAAGAACTGGTCAAGGTCTTTGGCCTCACCCCTTTTGAGCATAGCCAAGGCGTCTGCACTGCCGCCGACATGGGCGACAGCAGCGTCAAAACCAGACAACCACTGGACATAGTATGGGCGGACGCTTCGTACTGGACCGATGTAATCCGGTTCGCTATCCTGGAACAACGTCAGGAATCTGGTGATGCCGCCTTCGGCTATGGCTTCGAATACGACACCGGCCTGGTTAAGACCGGATTGCGGCCGGGCCGTAGGACTATTCTCGATCATAACGGCGGTTACGGGACGGTCGTTTACGGAGGCATCGCTTATCGGAAGCCCCGTTAACTTGGAAGTAATCGGTTCGACCGGCTTGGGTGGTTCAATTTTTTTAACCACCGTTTTGTGGACGACCGGCGCCGGTTTATGCAAGAGTTTATACGCTAAAAAGCCCCCTGCTCCGAGGATTACTACGATGATAACAGCAAAGATGATCCACTGTTTTTTGGTTCGGCTTTTGAGCCATTCTTTGAAGGTTCGTTTGCGTTTAGGCGGCTGGTGGTTACCCGCTCCGCCGATAAGCGGACCGGCGGTGTTGGTCTCGGGGTGTTGTTCTTCTTCGTTTGCTACCGTTTCTGGCGTCCGGAAGACAGGGCGCTGTGGTATACGTGAATGGTACTGAGGAGTATTGTGAGCGTTTTGATTTTGGCCACGGCGTGGCAAAAAGCTATTATCCATAAGCGTTATTGTACCACGCGGTACTAGGGGTAGACTACTTTGACATTGTTAGTACTAAAGGTTATTGTAAGCACCTATGGCACGTACAGTCACTGTAGAACGCCGTCAAGAGCTGATCAACAGTACTTTCCACTCTCTTAATAGGGCGCGGGAGGGTTTAGGCAATCTTACGGCGCAAGTAGCTCCTCACTTACAGGCAGACACGTATTCATCTATCTTAGTTGATCAGAGGGGTGGCACGTTGCCGGCTTTAGTAATTGGTGGTCTTGCTTGGCGTTGGGCGATGCAGACAAGCAAGTGGCCGCCACGTATGATTGACTTACCCGGTGGTCAACGATGGCACCAAACTGATAAGAAACGCTACCTTAAGAGCATCAAACCGCTCGTAGGACCTAAGCGCAGTTTAGTAGTAACCGAAGTAATTGCCGGCGGCGAGGCCTCGGGTAACATGTATGCGGAGCTGATGCGCAATGGTATAGAGCTGGACGTGGCCACTTTCCAGACATACTGTTCCAACGATGAATACCATCGGCGCTGGAAACTCCCGCGGAAAAATCGAAGAGTAAACACTGACAGCATCCGGATTTTTAGTGGTATGTTCACTGAAGATCCCGAGGTTGGCGATATCATAAACGCTGCACCGCTTGTCCTGGCCCGTAGCCTGGAAGAAGATCGCGAGCAATACCGGTCGTTTAAGTTTACCGCCGACGAGCACGTCATTCTTATGAATGCCGCCCGGCAGTACCTCTCTGGATTTACTGACGAACTGTATGCCCAGTACTTCCCTCCCTTGACGAGCATTCAATAAGGAGAGTGTCAGGAGTTGCTTAGAGCGCCGCTAATTGTGCGTCGATACGGTGTAAGCTGGTTTCTTTGCCGAGTACGGCCATTGTCTCAGCAAGGCCGGGGCTGGCCGGTGCCTGGGTGGTTGCAATACGCACCAGACTAAATAACACCGCGGGTTTTTGTCCCGTTTTCTCAAGCAGGCTGTTAAGGCGTTCGGTAAGATCGGTAAGGCTGAAGTCGCTTTGCTCCAGGGTGTCGCGTGCTTGCGTAAGCAAATCAGTTATTTCGACTGCTTCCAGCTTTTTAAGTTGCTTATGGCCGCTGACGAGCTTCGGATTAACCGGTAAGTCCGTAAAGAAAAAACGCGTCAAGTCTGGTAGCTCCGCAAAGTATTTGAGCCGCTCCTGGACCAGACCTAGTACCGCTTTTTGGTATTGCTCATCGAATGATTGTGCTTCCTGAGGCAGATATGTGTTTGCCCGTTGGTATAGCTCATCAATGGATAGATCACGGATAAAGTGGCCATTCATCCAGGTTAGACGTTGCTCATCAAAGCGCGCGCCGCTGCGTTGTACGCGGTCAAGGCTAAACGTTTGGATAAGTTCCTCGCGGGTAAATATCTCTTGCTCGGTGCCGTCATTCCAGCCAAGGGTCGCGATGAAGCTGACGAGCGCCTCTGGCAAAAAACCGTCGCGGACATAATCAAGTACGTCTTTGGCGCCGTCTCGTTTACTGAGCTTTTTATTGCCATCAGGGCCCATGATGTGGGGCACGGTTGCCAAAAGCGGCCGTTCTACGCCAAGCGCTTCGTAAAGGTTGAGGTAGTTAGGGACGCTGGCAATAAATTCTTGGCCACGGATGACATGTGAAATTTCCATTTCAGCATCGTCTACGATGTGGGCAAAGTTGTACGTTGGGTATCCGTCTGACTTTATAAGGATAAAATCATCGATAACCTCCGGACCGCTGCTCAGGTCGCCCATGACTTCGTCATGCCATTGGTATGCTTTCGGGTCAGATTTAAAACGAAGCGGCTGCCTACCGTCCCAGGCCGGTGGATTTTCGGGGCGGTGGTTACGGTATAAGAATGGTTTTTTTGCCTTTTGAGCTTGCTCGCGGAAGGCTTGCACTTCTGCCGGCGTATACGGATCGGCGTATGCCCTGCCGCTTGCGACCAATTTTTGAGCCCACGTCTTGTATATATCGAGTCGTTCGCTCTGTACATAGGGGCCGAAATTGCCGCCGATGTCCGGGCCTTCATCGTATTGCAGACCGAGCGTCTGAAGGCTTTTAATAAGGTGTTCACGGGCGCCTTCAACCTCGCGCTTTTTATCGGTATCTTCGAAGCGAAGTACAAAAGCACCGTTATGCTGACGTGCGGTGAGCCAGGCAAATAGTGCGGTACGAATACCGCCGACATGGAGGTAGCCGGTAGGGCTCGGCGCAAAGCGCGTGCGGATTGGTTTAGTCATTGGTTATCCTTTGTATTTTATGGCGATGTAATTTTTTGCGTTGTCATCGGGATCTGCCCAAGCGGCTTCGAAATCGGCAATGCTGATGGTCCGACGTTCGTATTTTGGCGGACCCGGATCGTGCATGGTGATAATGCCATCGGTGATGTCATAGACCAGGACGCTATGTCCTACGTACCCTTTTTGACCGTTTAGCCGCCTGCTGTTAACGATGCACTGCACGAGATAGCCTTCCCTGAGTCGTTGTTCTATCTCGGACAAGTCGGGTATGCGGTGCTCAATACGGAGGCCTTTGTCGAGTGCTTCTTGGTAGAGTTTCTGTTCTGTCGGGATGTCACTGTGCTTGATCTGCCACGCGGCGGCTTCTTTGCCAAATGTGTCGATAAGGTATTGGCCGCCCTGTTTTATAAAAGCTTCACCGTTAAAGCCCTCTACCATAATAATGTCGAAATCCATGTCGTGCAGGTTAATAAGCATCTGTTGTGGCCACGTCGCCAAACCCGGCTGTTTACCCGTTAGACGGTCAAGATCCGCCCATGAAAACGTACGATCTGGCAAAAAATATGCCAACGCACTGCGAAAGGTTGCCTCAAAGCAATGGAGGCTATCGTGATTTTCGTAAAACGGAACAGACTTCATACTCGCCTATTATAAGAGAAAGCCCGATAAAAAGTAAGGGTTACATGCTGGTGGCGAGCGATACCATTTCGCTGGCGTCAAGAGAAGCGTTGCCGCTCACTTTGTAAAGTATGCCGCCATTTACCCATGCGGCATCGGTGTCGTTATAGATGTAGATAGTGCGGCCGTTGCTTTGCACTGTGCGTGTTGGCTTGCCGCGCTCTGCCGTCGTCTGGTCGAGCAGTGTGCTGCTGTTCCAGTCAGAAGGCTCTTGTGTAACGGTGTAAGCGCTGTCGCCTGAGCGGAAGCTGATAGTTGCGTGACCCTCATCAGCCTTGACGCCGCCGCTAAGGGCATAACCACTGGGCTTGAAACCGGGCATAGCCACGTGGAAACCGGCTTTCATAGAGGCCACGTGTACCTGGATATTAGTAAGGTTGAGATACGTTACAAATCCACCGATGACCAAAAAGGCTGCCAGACCCGCACCCCAGTTAATGAGTTTTCGTTGTTTAGCGGAGTGACGCTTTGCTTCTCTGGGAGTGGTTTGCTCGTGGCTGGTAGCATGCGCTAAAGCGGCTTCAAAGATGTCTGCGGCTTGGCGGTCTTCGGCTTGTGGGGCTACTTGCTGTGCGGCGGCCTGATGCGCACTATGCTGAACAGGACGAGCCTGCACCCGTGCGGCTTGGTTGATATATTGCTGCGGTCTGCCGATCGCAGGTCGGGGGGTAGCCACAGGGCTTGCGGCTACCTGGTTTGCTTGCTGTTCCTTTTGGTTGAACCGCTGAATATGGTGGCTTTTTGCAACGTGGTGCGCCCGGCTTAAACGAATGGGGTTGACTTGGGTTACGGACATCTTCTTTTGTAATGGCTTTGCGAGTGTGGACGTCGGACGTGCCATTACCTCTGATGGAGCGGTCGTTTTAATAGCTGGTTTAAGTTCGACTTGAGGTTTTTTGACGACGTGCCGCATAAGGGTCTTGGGACGTTCCGGTTGATGCGGTTTTATGGCGCTGGACGGTTTACGGTTGGTGAGGTCGAGTAGCTTTGGCGTCTGCTTAGGAGTAACAGGAGTAGCGACGGGTGTTTTGGGTACCGCAGGACTTGGACTGACAACGATGGGTTGTTGTCCTTGCGAAGGCTTGCGGATGAACCCGTCTAGTGTTCGGCCACGACGCGGCATCTGTGTTTGACGTGCAGCCGGCGTCGCTTTTACGCGGCTCTCGCCAAGCAGCGTGCCATGCACAGCATCGTATTGTTTACCATTAAGTTCGATGATATTGTGACCCACGTCTTTTTGTTACCCTCTGTTTCCACAGTCTATAAGCATAAGTTATATGTATCTTAACGCTATGTACGCCTAACTGCAATACAATTATAGTACCTAGCTTTCGATTTCCTGTACATATTTTTTATACAGCATAAAACATATACCCGAACATTGCATTCTGCCCTATAATACAAGTAACGTATGGAATTTCTAGACCCCAAAAAACAACGGTCACATTTGATCCGGCTCATGGTCGGATATGCCCTCGTAGGTACCGCCCTGATCCTGACGACGATCATTTTGCTGTATCAGGCGTACGGTTTCGGCCTTAAAAATGGTGAAGTTATTCAAAACGGACTGGTGTTTATGTCGACGACGCCAAATCCCTCGGATATATATGTCAACGGCAAAAAGCGCAGCGAGCAAACCAATACCCGCTTGTTAATGCCAGCCGGCCAATATACGTTCGAGCTAAAACGTGACGGGTACCGCGCATGGAAACGCGCCATCAGCGTAGAGGGCGGCTCCGTCTTACGATTTGATTACCCCATGCTCTTTCCGACTACGCTCCAAACGTCCGTCGAAAAGAAATACGAATCCCAGCCGGCGCTGGCTACCGAGAGTCCTGACCGCCATTGGTTGGTCACGCAGACCGGGGCTACCCCGACGGCTTTTGAGACTGTCGACCTCTCTAAGCCATTTAAGACACCACAGGTTGCGCCCTTCTCACTTCCCGAAAGCGCTATCAAGCTGACCGCAGGTACCCACAGCTGGAAACTGGTTGAGTGGTCAAACGACAATAAGCATATTCTTTTGCAGCACATCACCCTTAACAACGGCCAAACGGCTAGCGAATATGTACTGGTAAACCGTGATACTCCCGCCCAATCTATCAACTTGACCGCGACTCTTGGTGTGAACCCTACAAAAATTTCCATGCGGGACAAGAAGTTTGATAAATACATGGTATATTCCGCAGAAGACCACACGCTTATGACTGCCAGCCTTGACCAACCAAAGCCGGCCGCTTACCTAGATCACGTGCTTGGATACAAGACATATGGCAGCGACGTCGTTCTATATGCTACCGACAAAGATGCTCCCGCCGGAAAAACAATTATCCGCATGATGAATGGCGACAACAAGGTCTACACCATCCGCCAGGTAGAGGCAGACAGCACCTATATGCTTGAGCTGACCAAATATAAGAATGCCTGGTATGTGGTGGCCGGTGTACCCCACGAGAACAAGACGTACGTATATAAAGACCCCATGAAAGCTCTCGACAACGAGCCGCAGCTGTCGCTGGCGCCCGTACAAATCCTTAAGGCCGTCAATCCTATGTATGTCGCCTTTTCGGACAATACTCGTTTTATCATGACGCAATCGGCTACGGCCACACAGTTTTCGGTGTACGATGCGGAGAATGAAAAAGGCTATACCTATGACACTAAAAAACCGATGGATGCTCCACAAGAGCACGCGTATTGGATGGACGGCAGCCGCATTACCTATATAAGTAACGGCAAAGTGTTTGTCTTTGATTTTGACCATACGAACCAACAGACACTGATAGCCGAAAATCCGGCGTACCGGCCTATTTTTGACCGTGACTACCAGATGCTTTACGCTGTTGTCCAGCAAAACGTTAAGGCCGCCGACGGTACCGATACCAACTCGTTCGTCCTTAACGGTGCCGCTCTGCGCACAGCCCAAGACCAATAAATAAGAATATGGTCCAGGAGCCGCCGTACGGTGCTGGTTCACTGCAATAGTTTGAGGATGTCCGAGGTGGTTCGGATGTCGCCGAAGTTGCGGAAGATGGTGGCCAGGCTGGCTTCGTGCAGGCCGTTAGCGTGACCCGTCAGTGCATCGGAGGCCATGATTACCTTATAACCTAATTCGTACGCATCGCGAGCGGCAGATTCGCAGCAGACATTCGTGACGGTGCCTACGATTACCACAGTGTCAATCTGATGTGCTTGCAGCTGGTCATGCAGATCTGATTTTCCCGGGAAGAAAGCGCTGTTATCCTGTTTAGTAGCGTAGATATCTGCCGACTGAGTGTCGAGTTCTTTCCAGACAGCGTTAGTCTTACCGGAAGCAGCTTCCTGTACATATGCCTGGGTGGTTTGTTCGCCAAAAAGTGCCCGGAAGTTGTCGGATGGCTGTGTTATCGGCGTGGTTATCCATGCTACATAGCCACCTGCACCGCGCAGGGCTGCCGCGATAGCATTAATAGGCTGGATGATGTCTATCACATTGGTATCCTGTAACATACGCTCCATCGTGCCGGTATCCAAATCGATGACGACCAGAGCGGTCGTAGCGGGGTTAATCGTTTCGTAGGCGTGCAGTCGTCCGCGACGTTTCACAACCTTATCTACGGTCTTTTGGTTGATACCACTCGGGTGTTTGGGCATGTCGTTAGTTAGTCAACCACTTCCAGAAGCGGCCCCACAGCGTTGGGCCTTCGCTTGGCAATGAAGTCGGCGTAGTATTGGCGACGTCACTATTGTTGGTGGTCGGCGCGGTAGCTCCGGCTGGGTCGGGGCTGATTTGCTCACCCCAAACGACTAAACGGTTGGTGGAAGTTCCGGGCGGATCACAGGTAATGAGCGTAGCGGTAGCGGTTTTATCCGGCACGTTATTAAGCACGGATACCTGGCTGGGCGGTACGATCTTTTTGTCGTATACCCGGTAGGTGTAGACGGTTTTGTTGTAGGTCAGGTAAAAAATATCGCCAGGGACGAGCTCGTGCAACAGCACAAATGCAAACTTGTATTTACCCTTGTTGAAAATATTGTTGCTTGAGTGGCCGAAAAAGGCGGCATTGCCCTTTTGCCCTGGTTCTACCGTAGTCGGATAATGCACGACACCATCTTCCAGATTGTTTTCGATATTTGCTTCTTCAGAGGAGCCGACGTTGTAGACTGTCGGTATCTGGACGTTAATCTTAGGGATAATAACTTCGGTGCTGTCCCCTGCTGCGACCGTATCGGAACCAACGATAATAGGCGTGGCGCTCACATGACGGCTTGGCTGGATAAACGGTGCGATGATTACCTCGTTAAAAAAGCCAAATAAAAAGACCACCAACACGATAAGTCCGGTGCCTATCCCGAAAACGAGCGATTGGAAGTGCTGCTTAGCCTTGCGCTGCGCCTCAGCGCTCAACCCCACCTTGTCGACGATTTGTTTTTTGAGCTGAGTGCCCATGGTGCGGTGTTTGCGCTGCGCCTCGTAGTTAGGCGATGGCAAATGTTCAGCTACGACAGCCTGGGGTTTTGGCTCATGACTGCTGGGGCTGACCGCTCCTGGCAGGCCGATCGGGGTGCGTGCTTTTTGGGATGCCTGTACTTGTCCGGCGACAAAACTGGTATACGCCGAGGGCTGTTTGCTGTTGGTCTGGTAAAACTCGCGCCAGACTTCGTGTTTTTCATCATCTGGGAGCGCTACGTAATAGTTGTGCCACTCGGTTTGGATTTGGGCCAGCGACTTGCCCGACGTACTAAGCTGCTGCATGAATTGCTGGTGCTTTGAAGGATGACGCACCGGTTCGGCGGCCTCCTGCAACTCTTCTTTTACATCAGGCTCACCGGCGTACAGCGATTGAACCTTGCGGCGGATAAGCTCGACGGCCGCGTTAGCAGAAGGATCGACTTGCTGCCCGGGAGTTACTGCCGCTATGGGCGTTTGGCTGGTATTAGGGGTGCTTGGTTGTACGGGATGGTTGGTGTGGTGGACCACACGGGCTTTATGGTCGGGTTGCGCCGGCTCGTCAGGTTTTATATCTGTGTGAAGCGGCTGGATCGTGCGGACGCGGCGGTGCTTAAGAACATATCCCTCGTCGTGATCCTTGGGATGCTTCTGCTTATTGTCTTCATCGTGGTCGAACAGAGGGTTAACTAACACTATTACGCTTGAGCTCGCTTTCTTATCTTAATTATAGTACAATGTGCCCTTGATAGCAGCCTATCACAACAAGATTCTACTCAAACCAAGGGCGAGTGGCGGAATTGGTAGACGCGCTAGACTCAAAATCTGGTATCTGTATGGATGTGAGGGTTCGAGTCCCTCCTCGCCCACCAAAGAAAAACCACCGGCACAGTCGGTGGTTTTTCTTTGGTCAGATGAGATGCACTCGAACCGCAGGGTCGAACATTGCCGATGGCAATGCGAGGAATCCATGCTTGGCCGCCATGCCGAAGCTTGTTCGGCTAGGCGCAAAAGAAGGAGTCCCTCCTCGCCCACGTCATCTACTTTCTTCGGCCACGACAACGATCCGGTCGTTGTACACGCCGGTGGCACGGTTGAACGTGCCACCGCAAGTAATAAGGTTGAGCTGCCCTGCTATGTTGTTGTCGCGCGCAAATAATTGTGACGCTGCGTCGCTGGCGGCTAGCTGGCTTACGCTTTTTACCTTGAAGTGTACGACCTGGCCATTCGCCAAATCTACTTCAAAGGCATCACCGGCTGCTAGCTTACGAAGATTATAAAAGATACCAGGTTTGGTTTTGCCATCGACGTGCCCATCGATGATGCTCAGACCGTTCTGGCCGGGTGCGAGCATGCTGGTATACCAACCTGCCAGCGACACGTTATTCGGTGCCGCTACTGCGCCGTTTTGGTCGAGGCCAACCGCCTGAACGTACCCCTCGGCGCCGATACTCGGCAACCGTATGTACTTAGGCTGATTGCCGACTGCCGTTGAGTGATACGTCTTGCTGGTTACTGGTTTTTCCGAAGGAGTTGGCGTGGAATAGTGCACGATATTTTTTGGTGGAGTATATGCGGTGGTACCGAGCTTAGAATGCCGCTTTACCAGAAGCAAACCGACTACCGCAAGACACACCAAGACACCGCAAACAATCACCATGATTCCGGTCCGTCTAGAGAGTTTCGCTCGCATGTAACCAGTGTATCGCAAGTGTTACACTGAAGGTAATGAAACGGGCACATATCATGAAAGCGTTGCGTTGGTGGCCAGCGGCGCTTACGCTGCTTGTCGTGGGATTTGGGGCTGGAGTAGTCAGTACACTTCAGATACACAACGCCGACCAACTGGTAAACGGCTTTCTATTTGAGAACATTCATACGTTTCGGGATGCGACTTTCCCCATGGAGCACACGCAGTTCTTAAAATGGCCGCTGTTCGTACTGCCGCATCTGTTTCATTTTGCACCATTGGCCTACTCGATCTTGACCATCCTGACGGTACTTATTACTATCTGTGCACTATTGTATGTGTTGTACGTTATTAACCGACGAAGGGTTGTTTTTGGCGCACTCTGTATATCGCTCGCCTCGGTCTTGCTGCTTGTGCCCGTGCAAGCGTTTGATGGTGGCGTGACCGCGCCGCTTAGTATGGCTATGCTTACGGGACGTAATGTAGAATACGTCGTGTACATTGCTGCGCTGGCGCTATTGGTCAGAATGCCTCGACTGCGTAGCTGGCATTTCGCCGGAAGTACGGTGCTCTTGTCGTTGTTATTCGTCAGCGATCGATTGTTTCTGTACTTTAATTTTGGCGGAGCGGCATTGCTTGGCCTGACAGCTCTCATTGCCGGACACAAAACACTTCTGCGTTTGGCTCGCAATTGGCTGGCAGGCAGTGTGTTAGCCTGGTTGCTCAGCTTCGGATTGCAGGTCGTTATTGGTCATACGCTCGTACGTCTGGTCTCTTTTCCGCAGCATTACGAACGTGTCAGTAGTTTGACGGGTGTGCGACAAGGCGTTGGCGGCACGCTACACGCATTAGCACTCAACTTTGGTTTGACGACCCGCGCCGGCTATGCCTCGCTGCCGGCCTTTGGCCTTAATGTACTCACCGTTGGATTGGTTATATATGCCGTCTACTGGACTGTTCGACGGTTATACCGCCTGCGTCGAGGCGATACCCCACTTCCGGTGGCTTTGAGCTTCACGGCCATGTTGTTATCTACCAGCTTTACGGCCATCGCCGGATTTGCCTGTATTAACCAGCCGTACGTACAAAATGCACGATATCTCACCATTACGATATTTGCCGGGTTTGTGGTATTGGCGGTTTGGCTGCGAACGGTTCAGATAAAGGTATCATCTGCAAAAATCGTACTACTCGCGGTTGTCGGCGGGTCATGCCTATTGTTGGCGACTGTTGCTGTAACGGTACATACCAATGCCCTGCGAGGCAAAGATAGACTCGCGCAGCGCAACCAAGTAATAGTCAGCGCGCTCCAGCAGCACCCAGTTGAATATCTTGTCGGTAATTACTGGCGTGTTGTACCTGTCCGTGCCGCAACTTACGAAGGCCATCAAGCGCTATCTCCATTACAAGGGTGCTCACAAAAGACAACCGTCCTTACCAGTGAGACCTGGAGGCCTGACCTGCGCATTCATAGCTTTGCCTATTTGCTCACGAGCCAGTCGTTGAGCGTGCCGCAACAAGCTTGCAACAAACGTATGATTATGTGGCTTTACGGCAAGCCAACATCCGAAATAATTATCTCTGGGCCAAAGTCTGCCCCGCATGAACTGCTGCTCTTTTACGACAATGGTGCAGCCGGTGTCAGATAAGCTACCTTAAAAGCTAACTAAACTAAAGAGCTGTGCCGCCTAGGCCGGTATTGGGAGCGGCCGCACTTGGCTGTGCTACTCCCACTGGATCTACGATAATTCCGTTGGCGGTACCGTCCTGATCGAGCGACCCGCCGTCAGTGATCTGGTACGTTACTTTGGTAGCGGCCGTGTCACCGATAGTCGTATTCGTGATCATAGCGCCAGGTACTGCCTGGTATTGCTTGGTAGCCGAGTTGTACTTTCTGAGTGTCAGTGAATTGGTAAAGTCCAAGCCATAGAAGTATGCGGTCACCGTTGCCGTGCCGCCAGAAGCGCTGCAATGAAGCGTAAAGCTGAGTAGCCCTGCCGGATACACAAAGCCACGATCTGATTGTGACGGTGCTGCAGCCGAAGTGTTATCGGTTGTCGTGCAGTTTGACTGCGCTACCACATACTTACCGCTGATTGGATTCAGGAAGCTGGCTACGTTGGCTTGTACGTAGTCGCCAATGCTGTCGTTGTTGGCGTCGCCGTTGTTGGGGCCCGCTTTTTCTACGGTACTCGAAACGCCATCGCCATCCTGGTCGGCGGAAACTGTTTGCTGCCATGATGGAAAGTCGGCATTCGAACCGTCATCCGGCGAAACGGCCGCCTCACCCGTGCCGTTCGTATTGATCGTATAAATGCGCCGTGCGGTGTCGGTACTGTTATTGTAGTTGGAGTACACAATCTTGGTACCATCCGGCGACCAGTCGGGATACTGCACGTCGGTTGTCGTAGTTGTAAGATGCTGAATATTACTGCCGTCGGCGTTCATAATGGCCAGACGATATACGTACAGCAGCCCTTGGTCCTGGAAGACTATCTTGCTTCCATCCGGTGACCATTTAGGCGAGTCGTAGCTGTTGGTGGCATTGGTGATCTGGACGTTACCAGTGCCATCGGGATTGATGGTACAAATCTGCTCGTGCGTGCCATCGTCACAGCCATAGACTATCCTGTTATTGATTGACCAATCGGAATTAAGCAGAAAGCCATGGGTCATATGAGTAATTTGGACATTACCGGTACCATCGGCGTTCATTACACACAGCTGCATATTACTACCGTCACTGCACGAGTATGTCATCTTGGTACCATCCGGCGACCACCCCGAAAAGAATGAGTTATCGGCGCCGCTGGTGAGCTGTGTCTGGCCGCTTCCGTCCGCATTCATCACGGCTATTTGGTACACGCCACTCACCACCGTCATATATGCAATCTTGGTACCATCCGGCGACCACACTGATGCTAAGCTGTCATTTGGCGTGGTTATCTGTTGTGGGTTTGAACCATCAGGGTTCATGGTGTAAATTTGCGTGCTTGTGTCGGAGCGGGTGTACGTTATCAATCCATTCGTAGCGCCGGAAACATCTGCCGGCCGTGGAAGCCAAACGCTACCCAGCACTAGCGCCAATGCTAAGGCACTCAGCTTTACAAGCTTTAGCCTCTTCTTGAACACTTTTGTCCACCGCATAGTTTTCAGTATAGCGGAGTATGACGGAAAAACATAAGCGTGTAACTATATAAGATATGCGATGGCTTTTATAGTTGTTCGGCCAACTCCAGAATGATCCCCTCGGGGCCACTGACATAGCAGATCTTAACCGAGTGCTGATATATTTGGACCTCTCCAACCAACGCATAGCCCTTACTTCGCAGGTCAGCAACAATGTCATCAAGGCCCTCAACGTTAAAACACAGATGGCGCATGCCAAGAGTATTCGGTTTGGTCGGTTGGACGCCCGCTTCATCTAGGGGGTGATGAAACCTTACGAGTTCGATATTGAACTGACTATCGGGGGCCTGGAGCATAACTAAATCATCTTTAACGTTTTTCAGGCCCGTGACGCGGTCAACCAGCTCTCCTTGCATGACGGTTTCACCCATTACGGTAAATCCCATGCCCATAAAGAAGTCTTTTACGAGTTCAAGGTTTTCCACGTTAATTCCTACATGGTCTATGTGTTGAATTTTCATTTCGTATTCCTGATACGGCCTATTTATTGTGTTGGACTTCGTAGCGTGCGTAAACCATGCCATTGTCAAACGAGGTGATATCCAACAATTTTAATTGCTGTGTGTCATGGAACAGGTGTTTACCCTTTCCACGCGAGCTCGGACAGATGCGCAGATCTACCTCATCAATCAGACCGGCGTCAAACAGGTCTTTCATGACCGTGAGGCTGCCCCAAAGCCAGATATCTTTACCCTCTTGTTCTTTGAGCTCTTTGATAGTTTTTACGGCGTCATCGGTTATAGTGCAAGCGGGAAAATCACCCCAGGGTGCTTCCTTCAGCTCTCTGGAAGCAACAATTTTTTTCAAGCTGTTTACTTTCTCGCCGTATTCACCTTGATCGGTAGCGCGGGGCCAATAATCCTTACTCATAGCATAGGTTTTTGAGCCGAGAATCATAGTATCAACGGTGTCTAAGAACGCAAGAGCAACATTTTTATATGCTTCGCTACTTTGTGCTGTAGCGTCTACGAAGCTCAAGCCGCCGTCTTCTTCGGCAATGATGTTATCTACGGTGGACCATTGTTGTACGATAAGTTTTCGCATATTGGTATACTCCATTTTCTATTAGGTTTGTCAGCGGCGCACGATTTTCTTGCGGCCATACTCTAGAATAAAATATTGTTACAGTAAAGACTTGCAAAAATCAGTAATGCTACAAGCTGGGAATGCCATCTCTATTTTCAAGGGTCTGTATGTACTTTGAGGGAGAAATTCCTATGTATTTTTTGAAATCATTAACGAAATGTGACTGGGTGTTGTATCCCAAATCCGCGGCAATCCTAGTCCAGTCAGGTTTAGAGGGGCTGTTAGCATGCCGTACCGCCTCAAGTAATCGTGGGCGCATAAGCAGCCACTTCACTCCCACGCCGACACGTCTTTTAAACAGGTGATGCAGTGTCCGCTCATTTATTTTAAATTCCTCTGCGACCTCGGCGACGCTAGTATAGTTATTATCATGTACAGACCGCGCTATCCGCTGGATAAGCAGCAGGTTTTTGTCTGGTTTCACCTTGCGCTCAGTCAGAAATTTCTCTAATGCTTCGACGAAGCTGGCGTCGTCATCTCTTGCATACAATTTTTCAAGGAAGCTACTGGTAATCTCAGGAAAGACGGTAGTTGCTGGAGCTACACGGCGGGTAATATCCGATACGTCGTGCTCCCAAAACGAATACAGTCCGCCAGGGGCGAACTTGATACCGACCTCGACCCCATCGCCGGTCAAGCTAAATGCGACCTTCTCTGCTACGATGCCCCACATATGCGGCTGTTGTTTACCAAGGAACATGGTGATCGCCGGCTCCGTCAAAATGTAGTCAAAGCTTGGATTGGGCTGTCGTTTGGGATCCCAGCGAATGACAAAAAAATGTTCTACAAATGGCGTGAGTTGCGGCGAAGGACTATAACAGCGTAAACTGAAATTTTTAAAAAACCACTGCGGATTCATGACGCCGTGGCTCGGCCCCCTGCGCAAACGGAGTGCGGCAACTGGTTGTTGTGGTTCAAGTTCCATGGCTAGATTATACGCGTTCAGCTAGAGGGATTATAGCTAATGGTCGGCTTAAAATCACGCAGTGCCCACCATTGTTTTCATAACTAAGGGGCCTCACTACCCTTTGTGCTTGTAATCTAGGGTAACCTACGCAATAATTCGCTTGAAATGCTTATGACAAAGACATCTGCTAAAGGTTTTACCTTGGTCGAAACAGTAATTGTTGTACTCGTGATAGCAGTGCTTGCCTTCGGTAGTTGGTTTATTTGGCATAAGAGTCATAAAAACAACAAGACTATTCAGGCTTCACGAAATCAAAGTGATTACTCGAAGAAAGACATTCCGAGGCCCGACCAATATCCTGGGTGGAAAACATATGATAGTGATGTGTACAGCATTACCTTTCGTTATCCGGTCAAATGGAATCTTGTAGAAGAAAACACAGACGCCTCCAAGGATGCTATTAGGCAGGAGCATGTTATAAACTTAAAACGCAACGAAGACGGTAAGTATAACGAAACCGCCACTTTCGAAATTTTAGATGAGAGTATCTCTGCTGCTGCCACCTGGTACGATGATTATTTTGCCCAGTCAGCACTCAATAAAGTTATTAAGACGAACAATCAGCTTGAGGGCAAACCGTCAATTCAGTATGCGGTCACTAATTCTGGTGAATACCAAGGTATATCTATTTAACATTGGCGGCAAGACGTATGCATTTATGAGCATCAATGAGGAGCTAAACACCCAAGTGGATGCTAACTACTGGATAATTTTTAACCAAATATTTAACTCTTTACAACTGAAATGACCTCTGATCGTACAATAGAAATGTACAAAGTTATACATTTTGCTTGCAGCACGGGGCAACGTACGCAATAATGCGCGCAAACTTAAAAAGGGTATCAAGGATATATGGCACAAAAATTATCATCTAAGGGCTTCACTGCTATCGAAACCACTATTGTCATACTTGTAGTTGCAGTACTGGCTTTCGGTGGCTGGTTTATCTGGAGTAAGACTCGCAAAAAAGATAATACTAGTACAAATTCCACGACCACGCAGAACCAAAATCAGAAAAATGCAAACAAAGATCAGCAGACTACCGATCAATCAGACGGCGGAAAATACCTGGTCATCAAAGAATGGAAAGTGAGATTGCCTTTATCAGAAAGCCTGAGGGGAGACGCAGAATACGGAATTTTCTTGCAAAATAATGGAGATCAAATTGCATATTTTGCCTCAAAAAAAGTAGCAGCTAAGACAACCACCGGTGACTGCGGCCTTACAGAAACAAGCGACTCAAATGGTCACGGTATGTTCGGCGGTGCTATGGCGCTAAGCCGCTCAGCATCGAAGCCATCTGATGACGAGAATCCCGAGCTTATATTCCAAAAAGATGGATACTGGTACACACTTGGTTTCGCGAACGGGGGTGCCTGCTATGAAGGTGATACGGGCGCCGAAACCGGAATCTTTAAGTCGGCAATGACTGCTGCTGCAAGAGCTTTAGAATCTATCGAATAATAATTATATAGCTGGGCAGCCAGCGAGGAGAATACAATGTCCGCCAGCTTAGAAGGCGTACCTGTGCATTTTACACAGGACGTATTAAGTGAACCCGAAGAATTATCTCGATTTCAGGATGTCGTAGATTTTAGCAAAAGACTTATCTGTCGCACTGTTCTTGCACTTAGTCTCGCGACTGGTGCTATCACCGGAGAAGCAGTTATCGGCCCTCAAGTTGCGAGAGCCGAATCAGGTAGCTACCCTGACGCGGATAAACCCTGCGTAGCAATGGGTGATGCCCAGTATGGTGAAACCGATGGTAGCGGTTACTGGTGTGATGGTTATCAGTGGGGCATTTTATCAAGCGGTGCGCAAAATTCATCCCGTGGTTACGGCTACCGAAATTGCACTGATTGGGTTGCGTGGCGGATACCAGAGTTAGTTCAAAAGAGTGTTCCTAGGGGATGGGGTGATGCCAAAAACTGGGATGATAAGGCCACGACGGCTAAGTACACTGTAGATGATACGCCAGAACCAGGAGATATCGCTGTATGGGAAAGCGGAACGTATGGTCACGTAGAAGTTGTAGAGTCGGTAAACTCAGATGGAACAGCCAATACATCTGGCTATAACAAACATCGAGATGGAAAGTATGACACACAAACGCACGTTACTGCCGATCACTATATCGACTTGAACGGAACTGGTAAGGGTGTGAATGGCGATGTCGCCGGAGGAAATGGCGTCCCCACTCCCCCGCCCAAAGACGGCACCCAAATGATCCTGAACCACGCCGAAGAAATTTGGGCAAAAACTGGAGTAGTTGGTGGTGGCTGGACCTCTGAAGCTGCTGGCGGTTCGGCTATAGATGTAGCTTCCGGCGGTGGCGTGCAGATGATTTTAGACCATGCTGGTCAGGTATGGGCCCGGCAAGGTATCGGCGGTGATTGGACCCAGGAGACGGGGCCTAACTCAGCCGTAGAAATTGAAGTCGGCAGCGACGGACTCCAGATGATTCGTGATAATGCCAGTCAGGTTTGGGCTAAAAAGGGTGTGGGCTGGAGCGGCTTCATCCAAGAAGCCGGGCCAGGATCAGCCAAAGATATCGAAACTAACGGTGGTGTCCAAGTTATTCTTAACTATACTAACCAGCTATGGGTAAAAAACACCATAGGTTGGAGCGGCTGGGAGCCTGAAAGTGGTGAGAACGGTGCCGTAGAAGTCGAAGTGTCTAACGACGGCACACAGATGGTGCGTAACGCCCGAGGCGAAGTCTGGGCCCGAACGAATACCGCCAATAGTGGCTGGGTACAGGAGGTTGGCGCAGGCTCGGCAGCTGAGATTGCTATTAATAACGGCATTCAACTGATCCGCGACAATGCGGACCAAATATGGATAAAGACTGGTAACGTCGGTTGGGGCGGCTGGCAAGCCGAAACTGCCGCCGGTTCAGCGGTAGAGATTGTCGTAGAAGACGACGGCACACAAGTACTCCGCGACCATGTCGATACTATCTACGCCCGAAGCACTGCCGCGTATAGCAACTGGGTGCAAGAAACCGGCGCAGGCGCGGCTGCCGCTATCGGCGATTAAAGGTTTTGCACCCTGTCATCTTAGTGAACGTACTGTTTGCGGAGTTTTTAGAGGGCTGGATTATTCAAGGAAATAGTTTGCCAACTGTACTCTGGCACAGGCTCCCGGGGGTTTACACCTTGAAGCAGCACCGCTTCTGCAGGATAAGGCATGGGTGTAACGCCAATATCTTTGACATTTAAGGGATGAACCACCGCGATGTGCCCGAAGGTATGCTCTGTCGTACCGGGAGCCGGATCGTCTTGCATAAGGGTAGCTTCGGCCTCGTCTACAATCGTTCCTAGCCAGCCGCGATGTTCTGTGATTGCTACGTTAAAGGTCGGTATATGTTTCGTATGTGTTTCCTTTAGCAACTCCATGAGTTTATAGGCCGATTGCTGCTGCGCTGTTAACGACTCGCTACCGCAAGCGGTATCCAGATGGACGGATATGCCGAATGCTGTTTTGCGCGGAAGTGTCTTAGATATGGCCGCAGCAATACGAGATGCAAACGTTTCATGAAGTTGGCCAGTCATGTCGAAGCCGAAGCCGGTAACGAGCACCAGTTCACCTACAAAAGGGCTTAGCCGCCGTGCGTGATCGATCTTGGCCGCTCGCGCGGCGGTCTCCTTCGCTGCCACATCAGCGCGGAATTGCTCAAGCGGACTTGGCGATACCGGCTGTAACGGGAAAGCCCGACCAAACAGTTCGCCGATTCTTTTTCTTACACTCATCCGGCTATTATACCCCTACTAAGGAGTTACACAATGTATTAAAAAGGAGCACGGCCTCAACAGATTGCAACTGTTACAATGAATAGTAGTGAGAAAAATCAAAAATATAGTCGATTGGTTTGTTTGTGGCAAAGACGGACGTGTCCATGTCATTCAAATTCCGAACGTACTCCTGATCGGTTGGCTTGTTTTTATGATCACAGCACAACTCGTTGCTGAGAGCTCGGCCAGAACAGGTCTATCACATCTTAGCCAGATATCGCTGGCCATATGGTCATATCTGGAGATAACGCAAGGTGCGTCACGCTGTAGGCGGGTACTGGGCGCCGTCGTGGCTACCGTGATGGTTTATAGTTTTTTTACGTAGCTATTTGTTCGAGATACTGAAGGAGGCCAGGCTGTACAACTTAGAATGGCTAGGCAAAGACATGTTATTAGAAACATATCACACCGCTTGTTTTACGTAAAATATTCGCTATGTTTTTTTGTATACTTTTGTTAAGAGTACAGGTTCAATTCTCTATTTTTGCCAAATACGTCCGCAGCTTCTCGGCATACGGTAGTCGTTTTTCGGCCTCGACAAACATTTTTTTGCCATGGTTCAGGTAAAGGTTATCGTCATTGTAGCGAGGATACACATGGACATGAAAATGCCATACGTCCTGGTTGCCTGCCGGCTCATTATGTTGACGAGTAGAGGTTCCGTCGCAACCATACGATCCGCGGATTGCGGTCGCTACTTTTTTGACAACCTTATATACCTCGGATAAGTATTCATCGGTAATGTCGTAAATGTTTTCGAAGTGTTTATTGGGGATGACTAGCACGTGTCCGGGATTATTGACCCACCACTTGGGCGCAATGAATGCAGTTACGTAGTGGTTTTGGTACACGATGTCTTGTTTTTGGTTGAAATCAGTTTCGTTACCCTTTAGAAAATTGCAAAATGGACATTCATAGTCTTTAGGCGCGTGTGTATACATGCGTCACATTATACAGTGCTACGTTTTACCGCCATTCTTTAGGCGCCCACATGTTCGAATGCTGGCACAAGGTCTATCGGTTCGACATGGTAGGTGCCCCGGCGCATTGGATCACCGGTCACTGTTAGTAATAAGTTGCTACTGACTGCATCCAGCGTGTCAATATCCGCTGGTGTGGCTTTACCGGTGTACTCTTTTAGTAGTAGCCTGTCTATCGAGCTCAAAGTGTCTGTCTCGTGAGGTTTAAAGTCACAGCAGGCGGATATAAGGCTGATGTCTGGGTTGTACAATGTACGTTCATACTCGAATTGGCGGCGGTTACGTACCTTTGTATCAACCTGTGCCCTCAGACGGTTCCTGGAGATAGACGGGCTTGGATTCGGGATAGAACATAATCCAAAGCAGTGACTTTTTACTTGTGCTTTAAACACGTTTGGCCCGGAATTATCAACGTCTGCCGGATAGCTTTCGACACCTAAGATGTCAAAGTTGAACTGGCTGTTTTGGGCATCGCGGTTGTTGATCTCATGTCTGTCATGATGTTCCAGCGCGGGCACAACTAAGAACCATGGATGCTTGAGCCTGGTAAACGCAGCAAGCACACGGGCTTCTCCGCGCGTACCGAGTGTCTCGCCTTTATTATTTGAGTTACGCTGGACAGGTATTGTTCCGTCATAGGTGCTTTTAAGTGCGTGTATGGCGAGGTCGTGCGTATTGGCACGGGCTTCGGCGATGCGTGTGGGGTTATCTCTGCCTTCGATAAGGCGTGCAATATTACGCTGTTGGGCCGCTCGTATGCGATCGCCGATTACTTGAGACGATGGCGTAAGTTCTGAATGGGCGCGCTGGGATAGCCGTTTCTCGACTTCGTTCCCTTTTTTGCCCAGTAAACAAGCGCGACCGATCAATAACGCTGACCGGCGGGTATCACCGACGGGCAGCTCTCTAATCTGCCTTTGGCGTTCCTGGTCGGGTGGCATAATCCGCCGCTCATAGGCTCTGATGTAGTCTACGTATGCATCTACGAGAGGAGTGGCCGGATCGGCGTATACCGTGTCCGGGTATTTTGCATACCTCATAATGTCGCTCATTATACAACTTTGTAAGAAATCTTACAATCTACTGTATACGGCGGCTGTCAGCGCCTCAAACGGTCGCTGGGGATTTTGGATCCACCAGACGACGGCATGAGCAGCGGTTTTTAATCGCCAAATGGGCATATCTTTGGGCAGTTTGGTGACGCTGACTTCCCCGTTGACGGCTACCAGGATATGATCGAGGTGTTTGACGATGATATGCGGCGCATGGCGGCCGGTAAAGACGTGTAGCCACTCTACAAGATGGACTAGATCCATGCTAAACGTCAGTGGCTTTTCGAATTTGGCGGTAACACCGAGGCGCTGCAGCTGTGAAAAGCTGGGCACTAGCGTACAGTTGGGGCGCTCCAGGGCGGCTTGCGGCAGACTGACGACGTAATCTATGGCGTCTTTGGTCAGGACGGTCAATGTCTCGCATTTTTGCAGGAATTTTTCGACCATGATGGCTGTTTCGGAGTTGCGGCCAAGATCACCGGCGAATAGCACACCGTCGGCCCATTTACACCAGTCGAGAAGCTCAACCAGGGCACGCTGCGAAAAACTGCCGCTGGGAGTACTGGCGGCAAACTCGCCGTTTTCGACAGATGGTCCGACCACCTTTTGGATGGCACTGGGCAATAGCACGCGGCTGGAGCCGATACCCGCTTTGATGCTTTCGGTATAGGCTTCGGCAGGCGCCAAAAAACCATGCAGGTTGCCGCCAACAATCAGCAGCTTGCCGGCTTGCTGACGGTTTTCGGGGCGGCTCCACTCCAGCTTAGGGAATAACGGTTTACCCGCTCCCTGCTTGTGCCAAAACTCAGGTTGCATATCTTTATTGTAATACAGATGCCTTCTCTGGAGAAAAGTGTTTATCTGATGAGGCCCGAAGCGGTTACTAGTGGTACCTTAGGATTTTTCGAGGATGTAGTATGGTGCCTGCGGGAGAGGTTCTGGACGGTATGTAGGGTCATAGGCTTTTAAATAGCCTGCCGAAAATGTTTGCAGCTGATCTGCAATTGTCTTATCTTGCTCGGCATGTCCAACGAGCGCATCGTAATTTGTGTTGTCTTTGATGATAATGTGTCCGCCGGTAGCCACAGAGCCTAATAGGCCACGCATCCGCTCTTCAGGGGTATAGCGGGCTATGTCTGGTCTGCCAAGGCTGATATCCGGATATAGCAGTGGTAGTGCCTGTTCATCAAGGATTACCAGGTCAAAGTCTTTTTCGGACTCTTCTACGCCTAGTGCGCCCATGCTCTTTGCTACAAAGGTGATGTTAGGATGTGCTATAGACTGGTTCTGCCGCCGCTCTTCATCAGGAGAGGCTACGGTTACCGGATAGCCTGCGGCACCCAATATATCGCCCATTGCAGAGTAGTAGTTGCCTTCCGAATTGCGCGCAAATAACAACACATGTTCGGCTTGTTCGTCTGGGCCGTCTGACTGCGCCACATTACTATAAAAGTCATCGCGATCGACGTTGAGCATGTTCAGGACGGTCGTGTACATGAAAGGGCGTGGACCGTATGTATCAATGGGAAAGATTCGTCTTGCACGCATCGCTTCGATCACGAATTTAAAGTGTTCGTCGTCGGCTACTACCTGATCGGGCAGTGTTTGCTCGTATGCATCTGACAGGTAGTTACTGTCTAACTCTGGAAGTGTTTCGGTAAGTCCGGGACCGTATATCATTTTAGAGGCCTCGTTTCTGTTCGTTATAGTTTAGTTTGGCAGCTATCCAGGCGTCGTGTTTTGCGCCGGGCTCCTTGCCTTTAAACTGTTCCGCTGGGTATTTTTTGGCAGCTTCCTGCAGTTTTTGCTCGATGGCCTCTGTGATATCAATGCCGGTTGCCTGGGCGAACTGGATAGCATATATAAAAATATCGGCCAGTTCTGAAGCCAGATCCTCTTTACTTCCGACTGCCGAATCGTTCCATTGGTAGTGTTCGAGTAACTCACTCGCTTCAAGACTTATCGATACGGCCAGCCCGCGGGCGGGGTTATCTTGCCAGTCCCGAGCTTCGAGATGCTTGCGTATATGCTCACTAATTTCTTCGAATGTTTTCTGACTTTGATGCTGATATGACATACGACGACGGGTCCTATAATGCCGGGACGATCTTAATACTGTGCGATACGAGCTTGGCATGGCTGGTATGGACATCGCCTTCGAAAAGTTCTCCGGCGATAAGATGCGGCATCCAAATGGTGTCATCGGGCCACATTTTGTCATACGGTAGCTTGGTAGTGTCGAACCACTGTGGCTTCATTTCTTCGGTTTCGATGGGCTCGCCGTCCCATTGGCGGGTCACGAAAATGTAACAGTCGTTGCCGAATGCGGCGTCTTCGGGCATGGTAAAACGCAGGTGTCCGGCCAACCGCGGGTTGATCGGTGTTACACCGATCTCCTCTTGGCATTCACGAACTGCTGCGTCGATAACAGATTCACCTGGTTCGGTTTTGCCGCCCGCACCATTCCACATACCCTTGCCAAAGCCGCGCTTTTTCATGGCGAGCAGGATTTGGTCATCGCGGCGGAGAAACAATAGTGTCACCTGCTTCATAGGGGGCTCCTTATATATCGAGGGTTACGCTGATAGGACAGTGGTCCGAACCCATGATGTCGGCATGGATCTCGGCCTTTTTGACTTTGCTTTTGAGCTTGTCGGATACCAGGAAATAGTCGATGCGCCAGCCGACGTTCCGGGCGCGTGAATTGGCAAAGTTACTCCACCAGGAGTAGTGGCCGTTGCCTTGCGTGAACATTCGGAACGTGTCTACGAAACCTTTATCCAGAAAATTCTGGAAGCCGCTGCGTTCTTCGTCGGTAAAACCCTTTTTGCCGCGGTTAGGTTTGGGATTTGCCAGGTCGTCTTCGGTGTGGGCAACGTTCAGGTCGCCGCAGAAAATAACCGGCTTATTTTTTTCGAGACGTTTGCAGTACTCCAAAAAAGCCGGGTCCCAATGTTTATGGCGTAATGCTACGCGGCTCAGGTCGTCTTTGGCGTTGGGAGTGTAAACGGTGACGACGTAAAAATCTTCGAATTCGGCGGCAATGACACGACCCTCTTTGTTTGGGTCACCGTAAGTGTCACCGGTAACCTTGTATTCTTTGATCAGGTCTTCGGGAAAGCCGTTTAGGACTGCCAATGGCTTAACCTTGGAAAAGATAGCAGTGCCGGAATAACCCTTTTTTTCGGCTGAGTTCCAGTATTCTTCGTAGCCTGAGATGTCGATGACTGCTTGTCCCTGCTCCGCTTTTGTCTCTTGCAAGCACAGGATATCCGGCTGGTGTTTGTCGATAAACGGCTTGAATAACTCTTTACGGACGACGGCGCGGATACCGTTAACGTTCCATGAATATACTTTAATCATAGGATATGCCTCTTATGTTCTAGTTTTTTTAAGCGCTGGTCTTGCTCGGAGTCTTTTTTGTCGTCCTTGCGTTCTTCTTGTTCGATGCGCTGAATCGTTCGTTCGAGTTGTTGGATGCGTTCTTCGAGGCGCCGTACCTTCTGTGTTTCTTGTTGGATGTAGTTCAGCGAATTAATAGCCCGTTCGATTTGGTCGCGGGTTTGGCGGTGTGCGCTCTCGATATTGCGGATATTCTGGAGGATTTCATCCCGGGTTCGCATGAGGGTGTTGGTATTGTCCTGGACGTGGTTGTGCGAATCAGTCAGACGACGGACGTGTTCGTGGATGGTGCGGTGATTGTTGGTCAGATCCTGCAGGCTTGCAAATAATTGGCGCTGATAGTCGCTGATCTGGCGCATTTCGTCGCGCGTCATAAAAATGCGCTGCAGCGCATCGAGGAATCGGGGATCATTGGAATCTGCCATATGGCCATTCTATCATCTGTTAGCAAAAATCTCTACGAGCAGTCCCCTGGGGCTGCTTTTCACGGGAGTGTTGTTAAATGCATCCTATAAAAATGCAGCTCGATGTGGTTGTATGATAGACATGGAAAGAAGGCCGAAGAAAGAGGAGGATGTGCCTGCCAAGGCTGCACTGGCGCTGGTGCTCAGTGCAGCGAGTATCGGCGTAGTACTATTTGGCATTAATATTAGCGGTTCCGAAGATGACCGCAGACTGCCGTTGGTTTCACCAAGCGGACGAAGTTCTCCGTATACACCCGTGACACCGGCTAGTTTGGCACCGCATCCCTTGGCGTTAACCAATATCTCTGATCACGCTATCGATATCAGCGATAATCCAAACGCCTGGACACCTAAAAACAACCGTGGATCGTTGGCTGTCGGTGAAACGGCAATGGCGTCGTGCGTCGTAGCGAATATGGCCTACCCGCAAGGTACCCTTTTATATATAACCGCTACGGCCGAAGGCGGCGAACGAAAGGGTTACATCTCGGTGTATCCCGAAGCGTCCGTCGGTGTCACTCTGTCGCTACCTGACACAGATCGTCCTCCGCAGATAAGCGCTACCCTTGCAGATATTTATGAGGCGCATTTGCCCGGTTGCTAATCCTGTTTGCGCACTTCTTCTAACGTGGCAAAAAAGCGTGTGAAATGGGTTTGCTCCGGCAAGCCTCGTTGGACTAACAGTTCGGAGTAAGCTTTCGCTGCCGCGTGGCGAGCCCTGGTGAGCCGTGTCCTGGCGTTGACGGGCGTAATAGGGCGTTGTTCTTTTTCGGACAGCCAGGCTACTATTTCAGGCATATCTTTTTCTTGTATATGCCGACTTATAAGCAAGTCTCTTTGTTCTTTGGTGATTGCCGACAAAAGGGTGGCTACCAGTTCCGTTAGCTCTTCGCTGCCGCTCAGCGAACTATATTTTGTCACGGCGGCCCTACCGAGTTGTTGTTCTAGAAAGCTCTCGTTTTCTCCGTCGGCAACATAGTCATAAATTTCGTTCTTAGCGCGAAGAGTATGCCGACGAAGCTGGTCGACAATCTTTCGTTTGGCGACCATCGTTAGCCAGGCGCCTGGATTTTCGTGCATGGGGGCCATGAGCAGCCTGTCGTAGAGCGCGGTGTATACGTCGCTCATGACAGATTCTGCCAACCCACTTGCTATTAAATCCGGGGGTATGTGCCGGTAAACGACCACTCTTAGTTGAGCGTCATGCTGTGCGTGTAATGCATTAAAGCGTTGGGTCGCAATTGTGGCATCTACGGCTGGTTCATTAAGGTCGGCAAATGTATAGCCGTCTATCTCTTCTGGTGTATCTGTGCTATCTGTCGTGTCCGCGTCGGGTATGTCACTAACAGCAAGGGCATCGCTGTCTTCTGCTATCGACATTGACTCAGTATCTGCAGGTAGATTGTTTGCCTCTGTCATACGTTCCAAAGCCTTTTGTATAGAATACCATCTTCTGATGGTAAAGCTACTTGTGGGTACCGGGAACGTCTGGTAAGCTATACGCGATGTATAAACGTGTGCTACTCAAGATATCCGGTGAGCAACTAGCAGGAAAACATGAATTTGGTGTTGACCCAGAAGTTGGCCGATACCTGGCGCACGAATGTGAAAAGATCGTAGCAAGCGGTTGTCAACTGGCAATCGTTGTCGGTGGCGGCAATATGGTTCGCGGCGCCGAGCTGGCCGGTAATGGTATCAAACGTGTCACGGCCGACCAAATGGGCATGCTTTCGGGCCTCATAAATGCCATGGCACTCACTGACATATTCGAAAGCGAAGGCGTCTCGACCCGCTGTATGAGTAATATTTTTGCTACGCAGGTGGCCGAATCATACTCTTTCCGTCTGGCTGAAAAACACCTTGAACGTGAGCGGATTATCATTATCGCCGGTGGTCTAGGACGTCCCTACTTTACCCACGATACGGCTGCCGTCAGCCTTGGCCTTGAATTGGACTGTGACCTCGTCATTAAAGCCACCAAAGTAGACGGCGTGTACGACAAAGATCCCAAAAAATACGATGACGCCGTTAAATTTGCCGAGCTTGACTATCAATCAGCGCTTGAAAACGACGCTATAAAAGTTATGGACAAAGCCGCTCTTGGCCTGGCCATGGAACAACACATGAAGGTCGCCGTACTCAACCCGACCATCCCCGACAACCTTGTCAAAGCCGTGCAAGGCGAAAACCTTGGCACTATTGTGAGCGATTAAGACCACGTGTGTGGGCGCCATAGCCCATAGGGTGTGTTAGGTGGGGTCTACTGTAATTGATCCTAAATAATGTGTCAGCGCGTGCCATGGCATCCCAATGTCTACTCTCTACTGCATCCTGACCTTCGACGCGCCCCCTAGTTATTTTTACAATACGATCTTTACCCTTAGGCATACGTTGGGCAGAAACTACTGTTTCGACGCTCACCGGTATCACTTTTGCAATCCCCGCATTTTTAATCTCGGCAGCGACAACAAGTTTCATAACTGCCTCATCGGCATGTTTGCGGGGGTCGTAGTTCGACTTAAAGTACTCTTGGATTTCTTCGGTAGTCATGGGCGCCCAGGTGATGCGTAAGTTACGTAACGCTCCAAGTGATTTGTCACGGAGCCGTGCGCCTACATTTTGTGCTGGATTGTACCAAGTAGTATGTAGATCAACTCCAGAGGCTGAATGTTCAGGTAGACTACCATATAGTGATCGTCCCAGTAACTGTATATGTTTTTCAACCACTCTTTCGAATTGGTTGCCCGGCATGATCTTATCTATTTCGGTGATGCCGATACTGCCGCCTGGCTGCAATCCGAGTACATTTGGGTTTACTTCTTCATCTTGTAAGAGTTTCATGATCTCTTGATCGTTAGGACTTAACGCGGCAAGCTCTGCGGCTTTCCGGCGTTGTTCTATAAGGGCTGGCTCTGCTTTAGCCCGCAATGCGGCTTGCCTTTGCTCGGCTTCTTGTTGTAGCGTCTCAAATGTCGAAGTCGCATTGCTCAAGTGACGCGGAGTTTCAAAATACGTTCGATAGAGCATCTCTGTGCCAACATTTGGATAGTCTCGGATGATTTCGCGTAGATGCAGCGGAGAAAGATAGGCCAATGGCAGGTGATGTCGATTCTTACTGAAGCTTAAGAGTTGTTTGCTAAGACTAGCTTGTCCTGTCATAGCAGCTAACGCCTGTACTTCTCCAAAAAATTCCGTCAATATTACATTTTTTTGCTTATTATTGAGCTTGAAAAAGTCGTAAGGCTTAATTTCATATGGTAAATCTTGTTTGCTTTGAACGGCTGCTTCAAAGTGCTTTCGGGTTACTCTATCTTCATCAACGACAAACGTGTTCGGGTTAGTCTCTGATGGTTTTTGTGGAACTACATTCATAAAGAGAGCATTTTGCGCTGCTGCGTAGTTGCGCCTTGCGTGTACCCTTGGCGCCAGGAGTACGCGTTCGAGGTTGGCTTGTATGAACCTGGCGGCTCTTTCTTTGCCTTCAAACAGAGCACATGTTTCACGGGGTAAGTTATCTGCAAGTCTTTCGCTTTGTTGTCGCACGGCTTGCCGTTGGATTGGAAATTGATCCAGCTCAACTTCGGTGATGGGTGATCCCTGTAGGTTTTGCTCACGCGCATCATTAAAGAAGTGGTATGCTCCAAGATACTCTTCTTTTTCGGAGGGCGGCATATCAGGCAATTTCCAGAATGTTTCCATCTGTTCGTCGCGAGTTTGCCGCTCTTCGTGGATGATACCACCCCAGACACCACCCTGTTGTTCAGGCTGGAGTACAGCTTCGATGGTACTGAGCTCACCTAAAGTAAGCTCGCGTAACGCCTGCTCCTGTAAACCTGGTTCTGGGTAGGAATCTCTCATGAGGTTATATATTATAACACATAACTACAAAAAAATAAATGAGCCGGCGACGACTCATTTATTGGCGGAGAGGACAGGATTCGAACCTGCGAGAGCCTTGCGACCCAACACACTTTCCAGGCGTGCGCCTTAAACCACTCGGCCACCTCTCCGTACAAACAACAGAGGTGTTACATTCTGTACTTGCGTATTATACAAGTAACAAGTTTAAATTACTACGAAAACGCCTTGCAACAGATCTAAAGGCCGTTTTACACTGTGAACAGAATGGCATTAATAGAACTCAAAGACGTCAGCAAGCTGTACGGCTTCGGCGATGCGACCACACTGGCGCTCGACGAAGTGTCCTTGACTATCGAAGAAAACGAGTTTGTTGCCGTCATGGGCCCCAGCGGTTGTGGTAAGTCTACTCTTATGAACCTCATCGGCCTGCTTGACCGCCCCACCCATGGCGACTACCAGCTACGAGGGCGTTACGTCTCTAAACTGCGCACCGGACAGCGTGCCAAAATCCGCCGTGATATGGTTGGATTTGTCTTCCAGTCGTTTAATTTACTGCCCCGTATGACGGTCATTGAAAATGTCGCCCTGCCTCTGGTGTATAAAGGTGTTGGCGTTAATCGCCGGATCAAACAAGCTGCAACCATGCTGGAACGTGTTGGCCTCAAGAACCGGGAGTATTACTACCCCCGTCATTTAAGCGGCGGACAGGCGCAGTGTACGGCAATCGCTCGGGCGCTCATTAACAACCCATCGCTTATTATCGCCGATGAGCCCACCGGAAATCTCGATAGCGCCAACAGCCGCCTGGTCATGGAACTGCTTAGCGACATCCATAAAATGGGCAATACGATCTTATTCGTTACCCATAACCCCGAGTTAACCCGCTACGCCACGCGCGTCGTATATATGCACGATGGCGCTATCGTGCACGACGAGCAGACCGCTATCGGCGAAGTTGCCTCTACGGCTAAAAAGATCATCTTTACCGTCCCTACCAAAACCGAAGAGGACGATCTTGCCGGGGTATCTGCGCTCATGAAAGCAGTTCCCGACGCTTCTGACGTCAAGCAAGACAAGGCCGAAGAAAAGAAAACGGCTCGTAAAAAGAAGACCAAGACCAAAGCCAAAAAGCGCGGAGGTAAAAAAGATGAGTAGGATCACCCGCGGTAACGTTCGTATGGCGCTCGCCAGTGTCCGCAGCACCAAATGGCGCAGCTTGCTTACCATGCTGGGCGTGATTATCGGCATCGTTTCGGTCGTGATGGTGGTTGGTATCGGTGAAGGTGTTAAAAATGAAGTAGCCAACGAAATTAACCAGTTTGGCAAAGATCTTATCACGGTTCGTCCGGGCGCCGCAAGAAATGCCAACGGCAAAATGGTTAGCAATGCAGATTTACTCTTCGGCCTTAATAGCATTAGTGGTCTAACCGAAAAAGACCTGCAAACTATCAAACAGTCCGAACACGTCGGCTTGGCGGCTCCGCTAAGTGTTGTGTCAGGGGCGGTCACCGCGGGGGGCCAGCCACGTGCCAACAGTTTGGTGCTAGCTACCAACCAGGATTTACCCGGCGCCCTTAACCGTTCCATTAAATATGGTGATTTCTTTAAGGACGATGATGCCAACGGCAATTTTGCCGTCATCGGTAAACATGTCGCCCAAAGCCTTTTCGACGACAATGTACCTCTCGGACAGAGCTTTACCTTTCGCGGCCAAACCTTTGTAGTACGCGGTATGTTTGACGAATTTAAGAGTACGCCGCTGTCGCCGGTGTCTAATTTTAATAATGCTATTTTTATTCCGTATCAGACGGCCCAGCGCTTAACGGGTAATAGTGTACAAATGTATAGCATCTTGGCCAAGCCGGATAAACCCGAGAACACCCGCAGCGCGCTCAATGCTATCGATAGCCATCTGTTAAAGACACATGGTGGCGAGCGTGACTTTGCGGTGCTCGACCAAAAAGACAGCCTAAACTCCAGCAGCGATATCCTGAGCCTTATAACGACCATGATCGCTGCCATCGCTGCCATTTCCCTGCTCGTCGGTGGCGTGGGTATCATGAATATTATGTTGGCCTCCGTTACGGAGCGCACACATGAAATCGGGGTTCGCAAAGCCGTTGGCGCCACCAACAGGCAAATCCTAAACCAATTCGTACTCGAAGCCGGCGTGTTGAGCCTCGTCGGTGGTGTTGCTGGCATCCTTATATCGATCGTAGGCGTATACGGACTACGGACCTATACCGATCTCAAACCGATTATCTCGTGGCAGGCTATTGTGGTGGCTACCCTTGCCTCGCTTATTATCGGTGTCGTCTTTGGAGCTGCTCCGGCTGTTAAAGCTGCGGCCAAAGACCCTATCGACGCACTGCGCCACGACTAACGAGCGTTCACTGACACGTGGTTAATAACCGAATCATCCACACTAAGCCACCGCACGTGAACATTGACTTATATGAATAATTGTTATATTGTAATAAATTATGAATTGCCTTACTGAAGCTCGATTCGCTCAAATGAGAGACGATACGCCCGTATGGGGAGAGCCCGTCCCTGAAAATGGAGCGCTCATCTTTATCGGCGGCGAATTTGACGGCATGACGACCGGTATTGCTCGCGGATACGATCCTTACGCTAAACGAAAAGCATGGTTGAACAAGGTTGGCATAGACAGCGAGTACACCGATTATATGACCAGGGCTAAAGAAGGGCTAACCGCTAGGCCTTCGTCGGATGATGCACCAGCTCCAGCTGATTATGCTAAAAATTTCCGGGATATATGGCCTGAAGCGCACATCGGGCGCATCCAGGATCCTACCCTTGCCGAGTTAGCTGCGCATGCGATGCAGCCCTCTTGGGAAGCTGCTTTAGAGCAAGAACGTCTGGCGGGCGCCAGCCGGAATGCTATCCTGTTTGGCAAGGGAGTTTTAGAAGTGCTTGATGAACAGGACGCAGGCATGCTGATAGGCCCCTTTTTAACACGTATGGAGTATGCCCGGACACAGGCTTGGGCCGGACACCTCTACGAAGCTGCGCATTTCGCCGGTGAGTCAGCAGTACGATCTGCTTCAATACGGTAATCCCCAGATAACCACGAGATCTACACTGTTGACATTTCTACATAATAAGTGTATGATTTGCTACCTATGAGTGAGCAAAGAATTCCCGAACCCCTACAACCTACACCAGAACCTCTCGACGAAGGCTGGCATAACGTCGCTACCGTTGGTGATACAGCCATAGATGTTCACGACAAACGCACCGTCGTTGCTAGTGTCGTCGCTTCGGCCGCAACGACACTGCTCTATTTGGCAACCCAGGAACGTGTGCCGATGGGCGTTAACTTCGACCTTAGCTCAGATACGAGCCATACCGTCGTTGATAAAGTTGAAACAAAACACACTCACGACGACGACCAATGGGTGATGACCTCTCAAAAGCGCATGAACGAGCAAATGGTGCCCGTAACAACTCGCAAGGCTGAGTCGGTACAGGTGGTGATGCCTGATGTTACGCATTTCGACCTCGGTAAAGAACCGAGCGCACGACGCATCCTTAACCCCGACCAGGTGGATCATCTATTTGGTATCCTCAAAGCTGACCAGCAAGATGGCTGGAAGATTACCGGTGCCCACGTAGAAGGTATGGCTTCTGACGAATTCAGCAAAGCTCCTAACGCTGGAATCGGCACACAAGAACCTGCTAACCAAAAGCTTGCCGGCCAGTACGGCGCCTTTGTTAAAACAGCAGTCGTTGATTCATTGCAATCAGACGGTGCAGTCATCCCTACGACCATGGAAGCCCATGAAGTGCCCATCGACGTCCGTGGCCAGGCTTGGATCGCTGGTGCCAGTAAAGAACTAGGCCTGACTACCAAGCAGCTTATCGAGCAGTACAAAAAAGACCCTGCGTCTTTGAAGGCCGAAGTCCGTGCCCGACTTGATGTACAACTTGGCGCAAATCGTGGTGGTAAGGTTACCTTTGATCTTGAACGTACTACGGTGGCGGAACAAGCTGAATACCTTGCCGAAGATGTCACACGTTGCGTCGACATTACACGAACGGTTATTACCACCAAAGAAGTGACCGACCATAGCGAGGCATTGCTGCCCATTGGTCTTGTGCCCTTCCCTGTGCTCCGAAGCCGTCGTAAAAAGGTTCTTGAAGGCGAAGTAGTAGAACCAGAGGAAGACGCTGAGCCAGCTGGCTTAGCTCTTGGTGACGGAGTTGTCCGAGCTGGCAAGTACCCTAGGGAGTACGACTTGCCTAGGACCTTTACTGAAGAAGATTTACGTGCATCAACAGAACGCTTGGCCAGGAACTATGAATATCGCCAGCTTGCTAAACGTGCCGGTACCATAGCAGGCATCGTGGCGGTCGGTGCTTTAGTAAGTGGCATACGCTTAGACGCTGGTTACTGTCCGGACCCTTCTAAGTACCAAGAACAACCTTACGACATCTCCAAAGGTCCTTTCCCTGATTCGGTCCATGTTCATTGGGAACTACCGTTCACCGATATCCGTACCGGCGACGCGCTTTTAATCCCAAGCAACTGCGAACCTCAACATATCGATCCAATGACGGGTGAAGCACTTGCTCCCGACTGTGATGTGATCGACGAAACTGTTCGTGACGGCAAAGTTGTCGCCCACGACGAAACTAACTACCCAGGCGCCTTGCACACCCGTACCTACACCGTTAAATAGTCTACAAAAAGAGAGAAACGATGGCCGCGATACCCGATACGGCCATCAAGGCAAATACGCCCCAGCCGATAAACGTTACATATGGTTTGTTGCGCCAGTGTCCCATGACTTTTTTGTTGCTGCTGATCAGCACGATCATGCAAATAATAACCGGCGCGACAACGCCGTTAGCGACCGCTGAGTAGATCAGAGCTTTAATCGGGTCGATACCGATAAAGTTGATGCCCAGCCCGATAAGCATCGAGATAATGATGATGCCATAGAAGGCGTAGGCTTGCTGCAAGTTGCGGTACAAACCCTCTTTCCAGCGGAAACTCTCGGACAGCGCGTACGAACTCGAGCCGGCCAGTACGGGTATGGCTAGCAAACCCGTGCCGATGATACCGATAGCAAACAAGAAGTACGTCGCATCGCCGGCAAAAGGCCGCAGTGCCTCGGCGGCTTGCGCCGCTGACGTAATTTCAGTAATGCCGTTGGTAAACAAAATACCGCCACAGGCAGCGATAATAAAGAACATGACGATATTAGACAGTATCATGCCGGACCAGACGTCAATGCGCATGCTTTTAACGTCCTCGACTGGTGTTGCGATGCGCCGCTGATGGACGGTGGTTTTACCCTGCAGTATTTGCTCTTCAATTTCTTGCGATGTCTGCCAGAAGAACAGATACGGCGAGATAGTGGTACCCAGTACGGCACATAGCAATAAGACGTGGTCTTTTGTAAATGACATATGCGGGACGAACGAGTGGCTGAGGACATCGTGCCAGTTAAGATGCGCCAGAATAGACGACAAGATATACGACAACAGGATGAGCGCCAGCCACTTAAGGTACTTGGCATAACGTACATACGGTGTAAAAATTTGTAACAGCAGGCTAAATGCCGCCAAACCGATGACCAGCAGGCTAAAGTTGAGCCGTGGGTTGATCAGCTGCATACCTTTTGCCATGGCGCCCAAGTCGGCACCAATGTTAAAGGTGTTAGCTGCAAATAGCAACACCGTACACACATGCAGTACCCGCCGTGAAAAATATACCCGGATGTTGCTGGCCAGTCCCCGGCCTGTTACAAGCCCGATACGGGCGCACATTTCCTGAACGGTTGCCATTAACGGCAGTGTCCATACCGATAGCCACAAGAAATGGTATCCAAACTGGGCACCAGTTTGAGAATAAGTAGCAATTCCTGATGGATCGTCGTCTGATGCACCGGTCGTAAGGCCCGGCCCAAGCATATGCCAGTAGTCCTTTGTTTTACGTAGGACGCGATTATTGGAGGCGCGTTCACGTACGACCTGTGTAGCCAGAATAGTTCGTGCTAACACGATGGCGGGCGCTTCTGCGCTACGGGTTATAACATCTTTGTGTTTTATGGGCATTACAATAGTAACTAAGTATCAATAGTTATTGTATCAGAAATGCTTATGCTACCAATAGACTGGATTAAAAACCGAGTTTATCGCCGTAGTAATACCAAAAATGCTTGAGAATAAATGCAGCGATAATAACCAGCCACAGCACAAGGATATCCAGGTGGTGTTTTCGTGCGAATGTGCCAACCGTAGCTAGCTTACCCCTTAAGACGATATGCTTCTCCTGGATGTTATACAGCAGCGTATACCAAAAGGCGGTAATCGTAACCATCCACACGACCATACAATACGGACACAGGGCGTTGATACGATACACGCTTTGGAAGAACAGCCAATGTACGAACACTAAACCGAAGATAGTTCCAAGCTGCAAGCCGAGCCAAAACCATCGCTTATATTTGGCGCCGGCAAGTATACCCATACCCACGGCTACAAGTACCGGGAAAGCTGCCAGGCCGATAAAACTGTTAGAAAAACCAAAAATATGGGACTGTGCGGAATCCATGACGGAGCCGCAGCTAATAATAGGATTAAGGTCACAGTTGGGGCGGAAAGATGGGTTTTCCAGCAGCTTCATTTTATCGATACTGATAATACCGGCGCAAATAAGACCGATAATACCGCAGATGACGAGAATCCACGGAATAGCCTTGGTGAGTGTGACCTTCTTAAACATATTCATTGCCCCTATTATACAGTACGTTTTTATTCGGCACAGGCGCCGGTGCTGACAGATGTGGTGTGCGTCTTAACCTGGTTGAACTCACTGATCACCTGTTGCATCGTCAGTGCGTAACCTACGCTATCATATGCTGTCGATTTGGCAAAGATTACACCGATGACGCTGCCATCGCTGTTAATGAGCGGGCCACCGGAATTGCCGGGGATAACCTCACCTTTTATCGAGTAGATTTCGCGGAGTGTACTGTCCTGGTTATAAATGTCGCGTCCTTGGGCGTTGAACGACTCCAGGATACGGGCCGGCTTAGCGGTAAAGTCTCCGCCGCCAGGATACCCGACGATGGCAGCGCTGGTACCATTCGGCTCACGGGTATTAAGCATAATTAACGGCTGTCCGGCAAGGCCGCTGGTGCGTAGCACGGCAAGGTCAAGATCCTTATCAAAGCTTATGACCTGAGCCCGATGACGTCCGCTGCTGTCAATAATATACGGCTGTGTGACGCCGGCAACGACGTGTGCATTCGTTATGACCACGTTGTTGGCGGCGACGAATCCCGAGCCTTCGCTGATACCGCCGCAGCCCTCGCCCATGATCTTGACGACAGATGGCCGACTCGCCTGTACGGCGGTATCGAGCTCCCCGATGGAAGGCAGCGGTTTATTGGTGTCGACGCTGGGTTCCAGGCCAGTAAAGACATTTGGAAAGCCGTTCGGATCGATCAGATGGCCGATTTTTGCTATGACATTAGGTGCTTCCGGCAGCGATTTATTAAGGCTGGCGACAATAAAAGAGCCCTTTATCTGCCGTTGCAGCCCCAAGGAGGGTACATTAGTGAATATCGCGGCGGCTAACCAGACGACGACTAGTACAGTGGCGCCAGCGATGATCGAACCGGTAGCTTTATCGAGTGTATTTAAAAACGCCAATCGTGTTGTTTCGAGTCTGGTCTTTAAGCGGTAGCCTAGGTAGTCGCCAACACTGGAGAAAATGCCGATAGTTACCAGTACGACACTCAGTGCGAACAGTGCCTTGGACATCGGTGTGTGCATCAGATATATGTATTTGGCCTGTAAAAAAGCACTTAGCAAGAGTCCGCCAAATAGCGCCGTAGTAGAACAAAGTTGGCGAACGAGTCCTATCTCCGTTCCGCGGAAGAGTGCCGTAAACACAAAGAGCAGGATCAGGCCGTCGGTGATGTTCATTATGCAATTACTATACCTTAAAAAGGACAATATTTGCTTAAGGCGTGGGCATTTGACATCTCTGTCGTCCTCTCTATAATGTATACTTGACTCAAGCGTACGCGGTGTGTGCTTAGCTAGGCTGCATCTTCGCTTAAGCTATTTTTCAGGAACTGCTTATACAGTATTTTGGACAATAGAATACCAATCTAAAGGAAGTAGAAGCTTTATGCACAGTTTATTGAATCAATTCGGATACCTCGACCCCGGAACGGGCAGCATTGTAATCCAGGCCGTCGTAGGTGTTGTTGCTGGCGTAACTGTCTTCGCACGCCGCCGAATCACTCCGGTTTTTTATAAGATCCGTAATCTCTTTTCTTCGCAAAAGACACGTGACGCAAAGGCCGGTAAAGATAACGATGAGTAGAGACCGGCAGCACGCGAGTTCCTTTCGGGATCCCGCAGGCTTCATTTTTGTAGATAAAGATACGGTATACCGTCAAATTAACAACCAGGGCAAAGCAGATTTTGACCACTTTATCGAGAGTGGTCTTTACGATGTGTTGGTTAAAAAAGAACTCATCGTACCGCATACAGAAGTTAAAAAACCGGCAGGTTCAGACCCGGACCGCTACAAAGTTATCCAACCTCAGGCTATTCCTTTTATCTCGTATCCTTATGAATGGGCTTTTTCCCAGCTTAAAGATGCCGCACTCTTGACGCTTCGCATCCAAAAACTTGCCTTAAAGCACGGCATGATCCTCAAAGATGCCAGTGCTTACAACGTGCAATTTATCGGCAAAAAACCTATTTTTATCGATACGCTTTCATTCAAAAAGTATGTTCCTGGCGAGCCGTGGGAAGGTTACAAGCAATTCTGTGAACACTTTTTGGCGCCTCTGGCCGTTGCCCGCTATACCACCTATGACGTCCTGAAAATCTTAGCCGTCGAGCTGGAAGGTATGCCGCTTGATATGGCGGTCTCTTTGCTGCCGCCGCGTGCCCGTTTTGGCCGTGGTTTATTAAGTCATTTGTATGTGCATAATGCATCACAAAAGAAATACCAGAACGCCGGTGCGGCCGGTACGGTGCCCACAAAGCGTAAGATTAGCGCATTCGCTATGGACGGCCTTATGGCCAGCCTGCAATCTTCGGTGAAAGCACTACGTGCACCAAAGCAACAAACTGAATGGGGCAACTATTACGACTTTACCAATTACACCGACGAAGCATTCAAGCGGAAACAAAAGATGGTACGTGATTTTCTTGGTAAAGTGTCGCCAAAGCCTAAAATGGTTTGGGATATGGGTGCCAACAACGGTGAGTTTAGCGCTCGTGCCGCCGACCTTGGTGCGTATACCGTTGCCTTCGATATTGACCCTGTCGCCGTAGAACGTAATTACGCGGCCAAAGATGAAGCCTACCAAACAACGATGCTGCCTCTTGTTCAAGACTGTACCAACCCAAGCACCGCCCTTGGCTGGATGGGGGCCGAACGCGATTCATTATTTCAGCGCGGTCCGGCTGACGTGGTTATGGCGCTGGCGATCATCCATCATCTGGCTATCGGACGTAACTTGCCGCTACCGCAGGTTGCTGCTTTTCTTGCCAGCATCGGTAAGCACGTTATCATCGAGTTTGTCCCTAAAGAAGACTCCAAGGTTCAAATTCTCTTGGCCTCACGTGAGGATATTTTCCCCGAGTACGATATTGAACATTTCCAAAAAGCCATGGAGCAATACTTTACATTGACTGAAAAGAAAGCAATTAACGGTACAAAGCGTACGTTATTCCTTTACAAAAACAAGCAAAAAAAGGCATAGTAGCTACATGCCCAAAAAGAAAGCAGCCACTCCTAAAGGTGAGTCTACTGCATTATCCGCCGATCCGGCGGTAGCGCTGGCTGATGATGCAGTTGTAGCCGTAAAGCCTCATAGGTGGCGGCGTCTATTCCATAAAGGTGCACGTATGCTGGTTTCCAGCAGCCTGCCCGAGTCAATGTTAACCGCAACGTTTCTGTTATCGCGGTACGTTACCAATTCTGACTTTAGCCGCCCGAGCGAAGTTATTTTTCCAATCGTTATGTTTACGGTGCTTAACACCTTCTTTTTCTATGTGTATAAGCTTATTCTACGTAGTAACCTGGCAGCGCATGCGGCAACATTACCCCTCGGATATGCGCTGTATGCCTATACCTACACGTTTCCCCGTCTGCACCACGCGGCTGCCGTCCTGACGCCAAACCGGTTTGAGACCCCTTTTACGCTGAGCGTCACGACGACGCTAATACTGGCGTTCGTATTCGGCATGTTGGCCTTTATGTTTACCTATGTAGTAACGCATATTAAGCAGCTGCGAGGACTTCCTTTGCTGAAAATTACGGTGTTTGCCATCTGTTTTATCTTTGTGGTCCAGCTATATAAAGTGGGCACCAGATTATGGACCATCCGTCACGAACTGACCTACCATGGCAATCATCAGGCGTTGCAGCCCGCTAAGGCCGCAAGCAGTAAACCTAATATGTACTATTTTGTCTTTGACCGCTATGCGAGCGCCCAGACCCTCAAAGACGATTATCATTTTGACAATAGCGGCATGTTGGACTTTTTATCGCAGCAAGGTTTTGTGACCCGCAATAAAGACGCATACGCTAATTATCCGTTTACGCCACAATCGGTGAGCTCGACGATGAATATGCAGTATCATACATCGCTTAATTCCCTCTTCAAAAATGATGCGCCGCATTTTCAGACAGCCTTCCCTTACCGCGACATCCTTGATGATTCCGCACTTTCCAAAACGCTTAAAAGCCAGGGCTATACGTATAATCAGGTCAGTTCCTGGTGGGATTTTACCCGTAATAACCCTACCGCGGACAACGAGCCGAATATTGCCTATCGTCTGCGTATATTGGGCAAACAGTTCTTTATGACTGACTTGCAGCGTGATCTCATTAATAAGAGCGTATTTTCGCCGCTGTTACTCAAAGGCCTGACTATTAATAACCATGCAGTCATTAAATACGATCGTGACTTTTCACCACCCCAAAATTTTGAAACAGAAATTGCCGACCTTAAGGGTATCGCTGCTGCAAGCAGCCACCAAACGAAGCCTCAATTTACCTTTGCCCACTTTTTGGCACCCCATGATCCGTATGTATTTAATAAAGACGGCAGTACTCCCACGTATAGCTCAGACCGAACCGATGACGGCGCAGACGAGACGGTTAAATATACAAACCAACTGACATACGTAAACATTCGCTACCAGGACTTATTGGCTACATTGCGTCAAAAAGACCCGAACGCGGTTATTGTCATCCAGGCAGATGAGGGGCCATATCCTAAGCAATTCCGTGGTGAGCTGTCGCCGAACCATTACTACGATCCAAAAGATTTGCCGTTACAGCAAATGCGTCAAAAGTTTGGAATCATGGCCAGCTATTATTTGCCGGGCGTCGATAAAACAACCGCCGTGACTAATATGGACAGCTCGGTAAATACGTTCCGCTTTATCTTGAACCAGTATCTCGGTTACAACTTGCCAATGTTACCGGATTGTCAGTTTACTGCAGGTAATAAGTTCACGATGTTCGATTTTACCTCTGTTGGTGGCAAGTTACGCGGAACGGCTGAACCAGAAGCCTGTAAGCAGCTACAGTAGCCAGTAAAAATATTTACTGCAACGGATTCGCTTTTAGCCTACGCTATGCCCTACAATTAGTAGGAGCATATGATGGCAAAGTATGGCGAGAAAGCACAGAAAAAAGTAGAACGCGCTGTTAAAGAAATGAAGGCCGGCAAGTTAAAATCTGGCGGCTCAGGCAAAAAAGTCACGAGCAAAAAGCAAGCTGTCGCCATCGGCCTATCTGAAGCACGTAAAGAAGGCGGTAAGGTGCCAAAAGCACCTAAGAAGAAATAGTTTTCAGCCGCTTGTTCACGGAGGACTCCCATGGAACAATCACGAAGGCCAGTAACACCCGATACCCGATGGAATTCTAACGGCTATCGTCAGGGTTCGCCCTCCCCTACAAGTAATGAGGCACCCGTTGATCCCCAGACTGTCCTAGGCTGGGAACGGGCGCTACGCGAAGATCCGCCTAATGAACGGCGGACTGCTTTTACTCCGGACAAAAATAATCCTAAGGGGCGTATCAAAAAAGGTAAAAAGGCAGCGTGGCGCTGGATGCAACCCCGCTGGTCCCGAGATTGGAATAAGCGTCGTCAGGAACGGCTAAAGCAAGATGCCCAGGAAAGCCGTGCGGGCGTAGGCACCTTTATGACTATGGCAGAGTATGCTATCCGCCTGGCAGCCAGTACCGAACCCAACCCGGACATTCGTCGCACCAAGCGTCGTGACCTGACAAAAAAGTGGCGCGAGTATAGCCGTAAAATTATAAAGATCGCCCGCTCATAGAGGTAGGCTTAGCCAGCGTATGGACCTGCAGGAGGCTGCGGTGGCATCGGCGCAGCTGGTGGTGTTGGAGGCTGCGGTGTCGTAGGCGGAGTTTGCTGAGGCGGCACTGGAGGATTGCCGGGCGGATTGCTGTTGGCATCAGAGCTATTTTGGTCCTGCGTCAAATCGGGCACATCCAACGTTATAACACTGCCTGGCTGTGCCTGGCCGCGCAGAATCTTCATAGCAATGGCGTTTTCAACGGTTTTTTGAATAATGCGGCGCATAGGACGGGCACCAAATTCCGGATCGTAACCTTGGTGCACAATGGTTTTGAGGGCTTCGGGTGTAAGCTGTACGGTAAGCTGTTGTACCGCCAATGTCTGGTTGACGCCTTTAAGCATCACTTGGGCAACTTGCGACAATTCATCTTCATTGAGCGGCCGGAAGAGAACGACTTCGTCAAAACGGTTAATAAGCTCTGGTTTAAATTGGCCAGCGGCGATTAGCTTGTCGATCAGCGGGCGTTCGAAATTCTCAAGCGTACCTTGTTCGCGCACGTGTTGGGTTATGTCGGCGGCACCCGCATTCGAGGTAGCAATAATAATGCTGCTGCGGAATGACGCGGGCCGGCCTTGCTCGTCGGTTAACTGGCCTTCGTCGAGCATCTGCAGCAATAAGTTCAGGATGTTGGGATGGGCTTTCTCTACCTCGTCAAGGAGTACAACCGCAAAAGGCTGTTCGCGGATGGCCGACAGCAGGCTACGCTCTGTCTTACTGCCGCCAGATAGCAAACGTGTCACGTCTTCGGGCCGCTGGTATTCACTCATGTCCAGCCGGATCATCTGGTGTTCATCGCCAAAATAAACGGCGGCTAATGAACGGGCGAGCTCTGTTTTACCGACACCGGTAGGTCCCAGGAACAAGAAGCTGCCGACCGGACGGTTTGGACTGGACACGCCTGCCCTACCGCGGCGCAGTGCAGCTGCAACGTCGTTGACGGCGCGCACCTGGTTGATCATGCGCTCGTGGATGCGATCTTCGAGATGCAGCAGCATGTCGGCTTCCGGCGCGGCGGCAACCGAGACTTTTACGCCCTTCGTCTTCTCGACGGCGGCCTGGACGGTCTCACGCGTTATAACACGTTCTTGGGCGTACGGTATCGACTGCTCCAGAAGGTTGATCGCCTTGCCTGGATAGGCCAGCTCTTGCATGTATTGGCCGCTCAGCCGGTACGCTTCGATGATGGCCTCGAACGTTATCAAAACACCATTGCGTTGTTCCAGCTGCATCGTGTTGTCTTCGATGACCTTATATATCTCTTCTTGCGGTAGGTCGGTAAGCGTAATGCTGGCAAAGCTCGTCGTTAATGCTTGGCGTGTGGCTTGCATTTGTTGCCAGTCGCGGGGTTCAAAGGCGGCTATGATGCGGACATTGCGGCTCTTAAGTACCGGCAATAAGATTTGGCTCATATCAAAGGCACCGGTGCCGCTGCCAAAGAAGAGCTGCGCGTCATCAAGAAAGAGGATCATATTGCCGGACGCCACTGCTTCGCCGAATAGTGTCAGCATCAGACTTTCCAATTGCTGTCCACTATAAGACAATATAAGGGATGCATTAAGGCTAAAGACCTGGTAATATTGCAATTCGCGATTTTTACCCTGTAATAAGCGTTCTGCGAGGGCACGCACCAACGTGGATTTACCACCGCCGTCGGGCGCAATAAGTGCTACGCTTGCGCCGCGTGCCAGGTTGCTAACGATACCATCGAGCATGTCGGCGTGTGCCACATAATGCCTGAAGCCACCGGCGTACTGCACACTTTGGCTGATATTCTGACCAAATTGCTCGAGGGTTGGCGTGTAACCTTTGGCCCAGTCACGGCCGATGCCGCCGAAGTTTTGCTTTGGTCGGTTCCATAATTCCATCTGACGTTCGAGCCAATTGAGCGCCTCGAATGTGTCTTCGGGCCGCAGCTTGTTGAAGGTCAGGTACTGTTGCGCCCCGGGAGACGTAAGCAATAATGCCACTAATAATGTCCCCGCATGCAGATTCGGCGTCCGGGCGTGGTTTATTAGGCCATACGCTTGTTGCCACGTTTGTGCGCTATCTGCTTCAGCGTTGCTCAGGTTATTTTTGACGGTATCAGAATGTAAAAAGAGGTGGTCACACATAAATTGACCTTCGGGCAGTTTCATGACGACGTCCCATAATCTCTGAGGAGTTACGGGCGCTTTAAGTTTGCCAAGTAAAGCCGGATCAATAATGTCCTCAAGCTGTTTGGCCGGTAACGAAGGCGGTAATTTTTGCAGATGATAGGTATACCAAAGCAGTAATACGACGATGACGTCAGCAAAAGCGATCGCAAGATAGCCGATCCTTGGGATGCCGGCATAAAAACAGTATGCCGCTGCGGCCAGGATAAGTATAGCTAATAGCCTCAGCACCTTCCGGATGGCCGGTGTTATTTCGGAACCGATGCGTGCTTTACGTGCCCGCAGGCTCTTAAGGTTTGGTAGTGGGTTCATCCCGTCACCGCCTTAACGATCGCTCCGATAAAGACGAGTGGCAGCAGCGGCCATATTGCCGCAATAACCACGCCGGATACAAATACGACGGTCATAGCCACCAGCGCCCCTAAGATAACAAACAGTCGCACGACAAAACCGATACAGCTGGATAAAAAGTTATCGAGCGCCGCATGAAATTTGGCATCGAGCCCTTTGCCGCCGACCGTAATAATACGTTTCCAGGGCGAAAAAAGCGTCTGCAGTAAAATGACCAAAGAAAAGGCCTGCTCTACGCCTTTTGTCCAGGTTGCTATCCGTTGTAGTGCAAGAAGCCAACCAGAGACATACCACCAACGTAGCATATCGAAAATCATATTGGTATTGTAGCACGACAGAGGGTAGACGCTAATGGTTAATCGTTTTGTGAGTTTTGTGAGCGTCGGTAATACGTAGCAGCAGCGCCCGTTAGAAACACAAAGACGGTTGCGCCGAATATGGCGAACATACTGTCCGTCGTATTGGTTTGGTGTGGTGTCTGTGGATCAAGAAGGAATCCGATTACTCCCCCAATCACGCCACCGACCGAGCCGGCAAGAATAAAAATATAGAGGTGGTTGGTATCGGCTTCATTTTGTAGGATTGCTGCCACCCATCCTATCATGCAGCCAAAAGCCACCCAAAAAATACCATTAAGCATCTTTGTACTTCCTGTTTATGTGGTAGGAAATGACAAAGCTAGGAGACGCTATAGTTACTCAAAAATCGGTAGTGTCCGGCGGATTATTGGCCAGAGACGTGACCATCTGCTTGGTCTGAGACATCAGGTAAACTGGGATACTGCACTTCCTTGCGACGCATAAAATCGTTGATTTTACCTTGTAGTTCTTCATCGCTGTAAAGCATGGTTCCCCTCCTTGCTTTTGCTATGTACCCTTACGGTAACTTTATCATAAGTCAGTACCGTAACAGATTGCCGTAAGAATTAACTGAAAAAAGATGTAATTTTTCTTACAATAAACGAACATAAAAAGGCGCTATACTTAATATTGTTACAAAACGTGTCGACGTAGACTGGTTGTTATTAAGACGAAGCTCACCTCTACCGGTTTATGGATCAAACACCACGCTAAACTACATACCGTGGTCGCTCTCCTTGTGTTCGCTATTGGTCTGGCTGCCACTATGTACTACTGGAAGAACCTCCGTCAGAGTGTCGAATCCGACATGAATACGGCGTTTTCCCATCAAGTCCGGCAGATAGCTGACAGTGTCTCTGAGAATATTCAAGTGTATCAAAACGTACTGGGCGGTAGCTCGGGTCTGTTCAAGGTGCACACCGGCTTAACGGAAGATGAATGGAAAACGTTTCACACCCCGTATGACATTAAACAAAAATTTCCAGAAGTCCAAAGCATCAGTGTGAGCCGGTATCTGACACCTACGGACTTGCCGGCATATTTTCAGCGTCGTATCGACCAAGGTGAGCCTGACTTCAAGATCACGCCGGCCGGCGACCGGCAAACGTATGTGCCCGTCACCTTCGAAGCGCTATACCGCGGCGACATGCAGTCATTACGAGGTTTTGACGAACTTACGGATCCTGTCCGTAACGAAGCGATACAACATGCCATCGAGAGCGGAAACGTAACCATGAGTGGCCAAGTCGGTGTTACGACCGCTAAAACACCAAGTTTTGTATTGTATTTGCCAGTGTACAAAAACGGCATGCCGTCCGGCACGGCCGCCGAACGGCGAACGTCGTTGCTCGGCTTTGTATCGATCACCGTTGACATGAAGGCCTTTATCACCCGGGTGCTTGGTGACAACCAAAATCCGAGCATCGCAGTGCGGGTAGCGGATGCGGGCACGTTCCATAAAGACGGCTACATGTACACCAGTCCTACGTTTGCCACCATCAGCGGCTTGGACGGCGCTAAAGTCCAGGATACCCAGGGCCAAGTGTACGGCCACCGGTGGCACGTTACGTTCGCGGCATCACCGGAGTTGTTGTCTGCTCGCGAACGCGAAATGCCACAACAAGCCTTGTGGCGGGGGCTCGTGACCTGCATCTTTTTTGCCGGCTTGGTATGGTATCTGATTACTGACCGAGAACGTACATACGCCCGCCAAAAACAAGAAGAAGTCCAGACTGCCAAAGATGACCTGCTCTCCTTGGCATCGCACCAGTTGCGTACGCCAGCTACCGTCGTAAAACAGTACGTAGGCATGTTACTCCAGGGTTATGCCGGTAAGCTGACCGAACGTCAGCTACATATGTTATCCAACGCGTACGAAAGCAACGAACGCCAACTCGAAATTATCAACCAGCTACTGTACGTCGCCCGCTTGGACGCTGGACGCATTAAACTGCACATGGTAGAAGTTGACCTGACCAAACTCTTACATGATGTCGCATCAGACCAAGACGAGACTATAAAAGCTCGTCACCAACGTTTGAAATTTGGATTACCACGACGTGCGGTAACTATCGCGGCCGACCCGCACTATATTCGTATGGTGTTCGAAAACTTGCTGAGTAATGCTATTAAGTACACGCCCGAAAAAGGTACTCTCTCTTTTGAGATGTACCGTAATGGCGATAACGTAGTCGTTAATGTTAAGGATAACGGTGTGGGCATTGATGCTGCTGTCCAAACTACTATTTTTGACAAGTTCACCCGCGTGGACAATGAACTTTCGAATGATGTTAACGGTAGTGGCGTAGGGCTTTATCTGACAAAAGAAATCATAGAATTGCACCACGGGTCAATCGAAGTCCAATCGGTGGCCGGAGAGGGCTCTACGTTCGTCGTAAGCTTGCCCATCAAGCCTGTCGATCCAGCGGGAGAAGGAGCGACATAGATGGCACGTGCGAAAGTAAAAGACGATACTAAAAAGATTCTTGTCGTCGAAGACGAGAAGC